>Ga0209333_1000016_pt1 | contig 102624 bp, 98 predicted proteins | sample BlaSpr_A8_OM2_O3_FD_187982 | JGI IMG/M metagenome (GOLD analysis project Ga0209333, IMG submission 187982) | Forest soil microbial communities from Thunder Bay, Ontario, Canada - Black Spruce, Ontario site 2_A8_OM2_O3 (SPAdes) (version 2) | ecosystem: Environmental > Terrestrial > Soil > Boreal... | reverse complement strand
ACCCCAACTCCGGCAAGTGCCTCGACGACACCGGATACGGCGGCTCCGGCACCCAGGTCCAGATCTGGGCCTGCGCCGACACCTCCAACCAGCAGTGGAGCCTGCCGTAACCAGCCCTGCCCCGGCTTGCGCGCCGATTATCTCGGCCGCAGCCGGGGCAACGCTGTGCCGCTCCCTCGTTCCTGGCTCCTGCCAAAGTAGTTTCGCTCGCTGGCAGATGACGAGATGCCGAAGTCCAGCTGGGGGGGCAGGATCAAACCGTGGACGAGGGCAATGAAGGGCAACTGCATATCATCCGCAAGGTCATAGCCGCCACGGAGGCAGCCGATATCCCAGCGTGGCTGTTCGGCGGCTGGGGCCTCGATGCGAGGATCGGCCGGATCACGCGCGAGCACGGCGACGTCGAGTTCTGGGTTGAGCGCATCCACGCCGGGCGATCCAAGGCAGTGCTCGTCGAAGCTGGCGCCACGGCTCTGACGACCCAGCCGCCAGAGGAGTCCTGCGAGTTCACGTGGGACGACGTTCCGTTCAGCACCGCTTACTTTGATCGGCAGCCAGACGGATCATGTAGTCAGCCCCTGGGACGATGGTCCGACTGGCTATTCCCGCCAGGATCCTTCGGCGACGAGCCCGCGACACTCGATGGCACACCAGTACTGGCCATGAGCGTCTCCGGCATGCTCGCCATGAAGGAGCAGTTCCCGCATCTCCGCAACGGCCGACCATGGCGGCAGAAGGACATCGGCGATATCGAGATACTCCGAGGGCTGGCCGCTAGAACGCCCCGTGCTAACGACACTCGGCCAGAACGACCCTAGTCGCGGCAGATCCGGACGATCCTTCGGCAGAGAACGCCGCTGCTCACCCACGCGGCGGCGGGTCGCCGCATCGATCACGAATCGAGAAGCGCCAGCGGTCGTGGCGGGCCTAGCCTTCGTTCAACTGGCCGGTATCGCGCCGAGCCTGTGGGGTCGAAAGGTGGGGTGACAATGCCCGCGAAGAGTTCCCAGACCGGGTCCGGCGGCTTCACTGCTGCAGAGCGTGCCGCGATGAAGCAGCGCGCCGAGGAGTTGCGCGCTGAGGGCAAGCAGGGCGCGAAAAAGGCCGACGGGCTGCAGGCGCTCCTCGACGCGATCGCAAAGATGGCGCCGGAGGATCGCGCTGTGGCCGAACGCGTCCATGCGACGGTGAGCGCTGCCGCCCCGAAGCTGTTGCCGAAGACCTGGTATGGGATGCCCGCCTACACCAACGAGGACGGCAAGGTCGTCGTCTCCTTCAAGAACTCGGGCAAATTCAACATGCGGTACTCGACACTCGAGTTCCAGGACGCTGCCAACCTCGACGACGGGGACGTGTGGCCCGTGTCGTTCGCGATACACAAGTGGACCCCTGCCGTAGAGCAGAAGGTTGCCGAGCTGGTCAAGGCCGCGGTCTCCTGACGACCGCCATCTGGTCGCCGGAATGCCGTGTCAGACTGCCTGCCATGGCTGATGATCGTTCCGCGGCAGCGCTCAGTGTCGGTGACCGCGACCCCGGGCTCGCCGAAGTCCTGGACAAGGGCCTGGACGAATACAACTTCGCCGCCACCGGGACAAGCGAGAAGGACCAGGGCTTGTTCAAGCGCCTTTAGCTGGCGGTGTGATGCGGCACCGCTGGATCACGGGATCAGCCGCGGCCATCCGCTCGTTCGCGTGAGTATGTGCTGGGCGACCTGCGCGACGTTCTGGTTGTCGGTGTCGACGCACAGGTCCGCGAAGTCGGCGGCGTCCGTTGCGGCGGCTTCGCGGATGGCCTCTGCTGCCATCGCGGCGAGGCGCTGCCTGGATTTCGTCGGCGGTGGCCCGGGTATCACCGGGCCCCGGCCCAGTCCGCGGCGGAATACCCGCTCGGTCAGCCGCTCTGGTGTGGCGCGCAGCCTGCACAGCGTGAGGTCTGTATCGGGGACCTTGCCCGCGTAGAGCGAGACGGTCTCGCGGGAGGTGACACTGCCGACAGCGATGAGGCACCTGGCACCTGCCGCCCGGTAAACCGGCCACACGGCGCCGAGGTTTTGTGATTTCACGTGGTGGTTGACCGGGTCGTCGGCCGGGGTCGGATAGCACAGGCCGACTTGGTCGAAGTCCAGGAAGCCGGCCTTTATGCCGGAGCGGTAGACCTGCATGAAGATCTCATAGCCGACCGCTGACTTGCCCACACCCGGTGGCCCGCACAGCCACAGGAACGGGACACCTGCCCTGTCCACCGCGTCAGCGTAGGACGGGCCGAACTGCCTGGCCATCGCTTTTCCCGGCGGAGGCGGGGTCGTGGCGAGCAGGCCGGGGTCTCAAATGTCAAGCCTTATGATCGGGCTGTGGGGGGTAGGGGAGGGATGCACGGCTTTACGGCGCCGCTGACGAGTTTCGTCGGCCGTGTCGTTGAGGCCGCCGAGGTGGCTGACCTGCTGAGCGCGCACCGGATGGTGACGGTCGCCGGGGTGGGCGGCGTCGGCAAGACCCGGTTCGCCGGCGAGGTGGCCCGCACGGTGGGCTGCCGGTTCGCCGACGGTGCCTGGCTCGTGGAACTGGGCGCGGTCCAGGACGGCTCGCTCGTGCCGGCGACGGTTGCGGCCATCATGGGACTGCCGCAGAACCCCTCGGAGTCCCCGATCGATTCGCTCTGCACCGCGCTCGCGCGCCGCCAGCTGCTCTTGGTCCTGGACAACTGCGAGCACCTGCTGGGCGCGGCCGCCGAGCTATGCCGGGCATTGCTGCTCTCCGCCGACGACGTGCAGGTGCTGGCGACCAGCAGGGAACCACTCCGGGTCGCCGGCGAGGCAAAGTACCGGCTGCAGCCCCTGGCCGCGGACAGCGACGCGGTGACCCTGTTCGCGGACCGGGCCCGCCAGGCCGACCGGTGGTTCTGCCTGGATGACCGCACGCGCCCGCTGGTGGCGCAGATCGTGGCCAGGCTGGACGGAATGCCGCTGGCGATCGAGCTGGCAGCCGCGCGCATCGAGTCACTGGGCCTGGACCACCTGGCCGCGCGGCTCGATGAGAGCCTCTGGCTGCTGACGAGCAGCGACCGGGCAGCTGCGGAGCGGCATCAGTCCCTGGCGGCAACCCTGGACTGGGGCTACCGCCTGCTGGCCGAACGAGAGCAGCAAGTGTTCCGCCGCGTGGCCATGTACCCCGGCCCGTTCACGCTCGAGGCCGCCGTCGCCGTCGCCGGAGACGACGCCGGGCCGACCGTGTTGCACCTGGTCGACTGCTCGCTGCTCACTCCCCCGCGTACCGGCCCCGACGGGCGGGCCAGGTACGCGATGCTCGAGACCGTGCGCGTGTTCGCGCGGGACCGGCTCATCGAAGCGGGTGAGGAAGATGCCGCCGCACAAGCGATGGCCCGGTATGCCCTGACGGTTGGCGGGGCGGCCTCGGCCGCCTGCCGGTCCAGCGCCGGCGAGCTGGCGGCAGGCCACTGGCTGGACGCCGAGGACGCCACCCTGCGCCAGGCCCTGGCCTGGTCCCTGGATCATGATCGCGAAACCGCGTTGCGGCTGGCGATCGCGCTGGCTTACTGGCGCAACGTGCGGGGCCGCCACGCCGAGGCGTATGCGCAGCTGAGCGCCGCGGTCGAGCACGCGGTTCCGGGAACAGCGCCGTGGTGCGAGGCGCAGTACATGATGGCCCAGTGCGCCGGGAAACGCGATCAGGACGCTGCCATGGCTCACTACAAGGCCGCCAGCGCGGCCCTCGAAGGGAAGCCGCCATCGGCCACGCTCGCTCTGGCGCTGGCCGGCGAATCGAACACACTCAACCTGGCGGGCCGCTACGACGAGAGCGCGGTCATCGCTGAACGGGCACTGTCCCTGGCCCGTGAAATCCGCGACCCCGCCGCGGAGGTTTTCGCCCTCCTGTGCCTGGCGCAAGCCTGCCAGTGCGCCAGCGATCTGGAAGGCGCTATCGCCTGGGCCCGGCAGGCCAGCCGCATCGATCCGGTGACCATCCCCGGCGACTTCGCCCGGGACTGCTGGACCATGCTGGCGGTTGCGCTCACCGAGGTGGGCGACCTGGACGCGGCCCGCGACAGCTCCGACGCCGTGCTTGCCCTGGCCCGGCAGGCAGGCGACCTATCGTCCGAGGCCGTCGGCCTCTATCTCCTGGCCGATGTGGAGTTGCGGGCCGGGAGCCTTGCCAAGGCCTGGCAGCATCTGCGCCCCGCGATCCAGCTCGCGCTGGAGATCCAGCACCGGCTGCAGCTGGGATTTTGCCTGGCTATCGGCGCGGAACTGTGCGCGGTGGCTGGGCGCTGGGCCGATCTGGTGACCGTCTATGCTGCCCGCCGCGCCGCCCAGGAAGGGAGCAGCCAGGTCGCCGATAACCCGCACATCACTGTCCGCCGCGAGGAACTGACCGAGCAGGCGGCCAGCGAACTGACCCCGGCCGAACTGCGCAAGGCGGAGCAGCGCGGCGCCGCGATGACTCTGGACACCGCAGCCGAGTTCGTCCTGATGGCGGCCGCTCCGTGCCGACAGGTGCCGGCCGCCGCGGAAACGCCGGAGGAGCCGGACCTCCAGCTTGGGCTCAGCCCCCGCGAGCAAGAACTGGTGGCTTTGGTAGCCCAGGGTCATACCGACGCCCAGATCGCTGGAGACCTGCACATCAGCGTGAGCACGGTCCGTTCGCACCTGGACCGGATCCGGGACAAGACCAGCTGCCGCCGCCGCGCGGACCTCACCAGGCTGGCACTGCGAGTCGGCCTGGCCTAGAAAGCAGCGGTCGCGGCCTGGGATGTTCCCCGCGTCACGCTTACCAGCGTGACGGTGGAGCCTGCGGCCAACGCGGCCGACCCGGCCGGGGTGGGATCCGGCTTCGGCGCCGAGGAGGGCAGCGGCCCGGGTTCCTCAATGTGCGCGCTGCCCGACGGGGCGGGGCTGAGGTATGCGGCGATCAGCCCGATGGCAGCCAGCAGCACCGCCCAGGCCAGCAGGTACCCGATCGTGCGGATCAGGTAGTGGGGATCGGTGAGCTGTGCACTGCTGCGGGACCGGACGTACATGGCCGCCTCCTGCCAACCTGCTGGCGGTAGTCGAATCTCGCCATCGGTCACAGGTTCCCCCGCGGAGCCGGCCCGCCGGCAGGGGCCGAATTACCCAATCTCGGTGGATACAGTGGGCAGGTGCCCGATCCCGGCGGCCATCTGACGTGCTCGTTCTGTGGGCGGGACGACGCGGGGGCCAGGATGCCGAGTGCCGCTCTTGACGATGCACTCATTAAAGTGATATCACTTTAATGACATAACCAGGCAGTCGGCAGGAGGCATGCCGGTGCGTGCATCAGATGGCAACACCAGTTCCTCGCGCCCCGTGCTGAGGCGCCTGATCTCGCCTTGGGAGTACCGGCACCTGCGTTTCGCCTCGGGCGTGCGCTTCGCCGGCGGCGGCTTCAATCTGGGCGTCGGCCTCGTTCTGGTCTCACTCGGCCGCAAAGCCGGAACTGACCGAGAGCGGCGCAAATGCTACCGGTGGGCAGCGTGGTTCCTGGTGCATGCGGCGCTGCTCCTCGTTGGTGGCTACCTGGATTCGATTGCCGACCGCCCCGCACCTCCTGGATAACCGGCGGGGGCGGGTGTGCTCTGATGGGTATGGGGGCTTTTACTCGAGTAGATCGGGGATGGCGCCATGGCCAACACCGCAACGGACAATCAGTCAACCGGAGCATGGCCGCAGCTGAGTTCCGGGCCACTCATCGCCGGCGGGGTCTTGATCGGAGTCGGTGCCGTCGTGGCCCTCGTGGGAGTCGCCGTTGCCGGTTCTCACGTGGTAGCGGCGACCCGGAGATGGGCCGGCGAGCTGGAGACGCCGCCGGGCCAGCTTGCGAGGCTCAAGTGGGAGCAGGCCAAGTCGGCCGCGTCTGCCGGGGCTGATACCTGGCGGACGCACCCGCACAACCAGGTGCGCCTGGTCCGGCGAAGCAGCTGACGGTCAGTCGGGACTGCTGTACTCGCCGCCCCAGGTTTCCGGCGCAACATCGGCGATCGTCTCGGTAAACGTCCACTGATGACCCGCGAGGTCCTCGGCGGTGTACTGCCGCTCGCCGTACATCATGTCGGTCGGTTCCATCAGGATGCCCGCGCCATGCTCGCGTGCCCGTTTGCAGTGGGCTCGTGCGTCCTCCACCCGCACCATCACGGACTGGGTGACCTCACCCGGGCGCGGCGGGCGGCGATCGCCCCGCACATCGGCCACGATTACCGCCCCGTCACCGACCCTGAGCTGCGACCGGTGGTCATCGCCGATCCGCAGCCGCTCCACGAAGCCGAAGGCCGCGCATAGCCAGCCGACAGCATCCCGGACGTCGGGATAGACCAGGATCGGGATGACGGTTACCGGGGGAACGGACCGGTTGCGCTTCATGCCGCCCAGGTTAGCGACGAGGGGCCGCCAGCGCGGCGCCCCGGATCCCTGGCCCGCCGGTCAGGGCGTGGAGATCTTGAAGTAGCGGTCGAAGGTGTCGATGACCGAGGCGAGGGACTCGAGGACGGCCAGGTCGCCTTCGGTCTTCAGCGCATCCTTGGCGATGATGTACTCGGCCTGGGTGGGCTGCAGCAGCAGAGCGGCCAGGTCGGCCTTGGGTCCGGTGATCGTGAGCTGGACCTCGTCGGCGTGACCGCGGCGCGCATTGAGAACGCCGTTGCGGATCCACATCGTCCACTCGTCGCCGGTGTCGTCGAAGGTGACGTTGAGCCGGATGTCGATCGCGGCGGCCTTGTCGCCGATCACGTGCACGGCCATGAAGTCGAACAGCAGGTCGATGGGCATGGCCAGGATGGTGTCGAGGGTGTCGGTGTTGAGCTGGCCCAGCTTCGTGATGCCTTCGCGCAGTTCCTTGGCGGCGGTCAGGAAGATGGCCCGGTATTGCGGGACTTCCTGCTGGTAGCCGAGCTGTTCATAGGCGTCGGCCTGGAGCTTCCTGGCCTCGGTGTCGTCTGGGTCGGCGAAGACGAGGTGGTGCAGGATCTGCACGGCCCAGCGGTAGTCGGCGGCCTCGATGGCCTTGCGCCCCTCGGCGAGGATCTTCTTGCGCCCGATGAGGGCGACGTGCCGCGCGGCGTTGTCCGCGGGCAGCAGCGGCAGGATCGTGGCCGGGTCGCCGTCCCAGAACCCGAGCTCCTTGTGGAAGACCGCGCGGACGTTGTGGTGCAGGCCCCCGTGGTAGTAGCGGTTGGGCCACTTCTGGCCGATCGCGTCGGGCAGCCGGACGATCTCGGCCGCTTCCAGCGGGGTCAGGCCCTGGTTGGCCAGGCGCAGGGACTGGTCGTGGATGTACTTGTACATGTCGCGCTGGCCTTCGAGGAAGGCGACCACGTTGTCGTTGCCGAACACCGGCCAGGTGTGCGGGCCGTAGTGCACCTGGGCCTGGTCGCCCCACCGGACCAGGGTCTCGTCGATGTAGCGGGCGAAGTTGCGGGCGTCACGGGTGCGCGCGCCGCGGATGGTCTGGATGTTGTGCATCGAGTGATTGGCGTTCTCCGCGCAGGTCAGCGCCCTGATCTGCGGGATCCAGATATGCATTTCCTCGGGCGCCTCGGTATCGGGCGCGTACAGGAACTCAAAGTCCCACCCGCCCAGCGCGCGGGTCTCCCCGGTCCTGGTGATCGGGTCGGTCGGGGGAATGTAGCTCGGCCGCATGTTCTGCGACAGCTCGTCCACGGTCGTCAGCCCGAGGGTGATCTTGCCGGTGTCGCACCGGGGCAGCAGCAGGCCGAACGTGTACGACATGCGCCGGGACATCGCGTTCCCGGCGATGACGTTCTCCCCGATCGCATGCTTATTGAAGGACTCGATCGTGCCCGGGGCGACGATCGGGACCTTGCCCGAGGTGACGTCGTCCTCCTCGACCACGCCCTTGACCCCGCCGTAGTGGTCGAAATGGGTGTGCGTGTAGATCACCGCCGCTACCGGCTTCTGGTTCCCCGTGTGGTGCCGGAACAGGTCCATCGCGGCCCTGGCCAGGTCGATGCTCACGCCGGTGTCGATGATCACCAGCCCGTCCGGCGCGTCGACGATGGTGACGTTGGCGCTCAGCCGCACCTGGTACAGGCCCTCGGTGACCATGAACAGGCCACCGCGCTTGATCAGCTGGGACTGCCGCCACAGGCTCGGGTTCACCGCAGCCGGAGCGGGCGCGTCATCGGTGATGTAGTCCAGCTCCGCATGATCACGGATCAGCAGGCCGGTGTCATTGTGCAGTTTGACCGGGAAACCGGCGATGAACCCCCGGCCGACGTCGGTGAAGTCGGCCAGGTCATCCATCGCATACTGGGCCAAAGCCACCCGGTTGACCTCGGACGTAGCGCTCGTGGCCGGCTTCATCTCGTCCGCCACAGCCGCCCCCTCAGCCTGTCGCCAGTCGAGCCCTCGCCGCCAAGCTCACACGGCGCCGGCCGTCGGGGCATCCCCCGCCGAGGGTGATCCGGCGCTAGCCGCCCACGGTGGCCCGCAGCACCGTGCCGGGCCCGGTTGCCACGACCCCGCCGCAGCTGGCCGACAGGTAGGCGGACTGGCCCCTGCGCAGCGCCAGCTCGGCGCCGCCTGGCGCGCTGAGCAGCACCGTTCCGGCGATGCAGAGCAGAATCTGCGGCAGCGAGCCCGGCAGCTTGACGCCACCAGAGCCGGGCCGCATGCGGCTGAGCCTGAAGTCCCCGACCGGTACCGGGTAGGTCTCCTCGTTGCCGTCGGGCTCGGGCCGCAGGATGTGCAGCGGTGCCGGGCGGAAGTCGAGGACCCGCAGCAGCTCGGGCACGTTCACCCGCTTGCCGGTCAGCCCGGCCCGCAGCACGTTGTCGGAGGAGGCCATGATCTCGGCGGCGAACCCGTGCAGGTAACAGTGCGGGACGCCGGCCGCCACGAACAGCGCGTCGCCCTCCGCGAGCACGGCGTGGTTCATCAGCAGGGCCACCAGCACCCCGGGGTCGCCGGGATAGGCGTCCGCAACGCGGGCGTACGCCGCGCAGGCCGCGGCCCAGCGCCCGTCGCCCGCCGCCAGGCGTGCGCAGCTCTCCCGGACGGCCGCGATGACCGCGGCGTGGTCGGCCCGCGCGGTGAGGATCTCGGTGACCAGCGTCCGCAGCCCGTCTGCTCCCGGCGAGCCGGCCAGCTGCTGCCGGCCGGCCGTCAGCCCCGGCTCGGCGAGATCATCGAGCAGCGCGATGGTGTCCGGCACCGGGCGGAACCCGCAGAGCACCTCGAAGCCGTCGCGCAGCGCGCAGGGCAGCTCGGGCTTGTGATTGTCGTCCGGGTAGTCGCGCTCGGCCGTGCCGCTGCTGACCTCGGCGGCGTAGGCGGCCTCGGCGTGCCGCTTGTCCGGGTGGACCTGCAGCGACAGGGGCTTGGCCACGCCGAGGAGCTTGAACAGGAACGGCAGCCGCGGTCCGTATCGCTGCAGCACGACGGGCCCCAGCTGGCCGGCCGGGTCCTCGGCGATCAGCTCCGGCAGCGGCGTGGCGGTGCCGCCGCGGAGCACCGTGGAGGGATCCGACGGATGCGCGCCCATCCACATTTCCGCCTGAGGCTTGCCGTCCGGCGGGAGCCCCAGGAAGTCCGGGATGTCGTCGGCAGATCCCCACGCGTAGTCGCGGATGGGATTGCCCAGGCGGTCCATGCGCTGACGTACCTGCTCTCGTTGCCTCACACCGGCGTGCTCACCGCCGCACACCGCAACGAAGAGTAGCGCCGCGACGAGGATGGCGTCCCCCACCTGGAACGTGGCGCCGGCGGCGATCCGGTGAACGGCGTTGCGTGATGTGTGCCCCGCGCCGGTCTATATGGTCAATTGACATGACCTTTTTACCATGTTACGGTCCCGATACTTCACAGGGCTCTCGAAACATCTCTGACTTGGCCAAACGGGCGCAGAACGAAGCGGAAGGAGCGGCGACGGTGACAGCTGGGCGGGAAGGCAGCCGATCGGCTGCCGGCGGATTCATTGAGCGGCACGGGCTGTGGACCGACGCACAGCACGAGGCGGCGGATCAGATACGGCAGACGCTCGATGAAGGTGACATCCGGCAGATCCGCATCGGCTGGGGGGACCAGCACGGCATCATGCGGGGCAAGTCTCTGACCGTCCCCGAATTCCTGCGCAGCTTGGCGGACGGAAAAGACTTCCAGCTGGTCACGACCATCTTCGACACCACCAACCACCCGATCGTTTCGCCGTTCGCGGCAGGCAACTTCCCCGGCGTGCCGGAGCTCACCGGGCTGCCCGACGGCATCCTGGTTCCCGACCCGACGACCTTCCGGCGGCTTCCCTGGGTCGACGGCGCCGCTTCGGTGCTGTCCGACGCCTATTTCCAGAACGGCAAGCCGGTGCCGTTCTCGACTCGCGGCCTGCTGCGCGGGCAGCTCGATGAGCTGGCCGCCGAGGGATTCGAATTCGTCGTGGGACTCGAGATCGAGCTCTACATCATGCGGCTCCTCGACCCCATGCTGAAGCCGGAGGACTGCGGCTGGCCGCCAACGCCGCCGAAGGTGGAGGGCCTCTCGCACGGCTTCCAGTACCTGACCGAAAGCCGCACGGACGAGACGCATGAGCTCCTGGAGACTCTTTCGCAGCAGCTGACCGAGCTTGGCCTGCCGCTGGCTACCGTCGAGGACGAATGGGGACCAGGCCAGGTCGAGTTCACGTTCGAGCCGCAAGAGGCGATGGCGGCGGCCGACAGCGCGCTGCTGCTGCGGACGGCCGTCAAGCAGATCTGCCGGCGCCTTGGCTACCACGCCACCTTCATGGCACGTCCCGCGTTCCCCGAGTTCTTCCCGAGCGGGTGGCACCTGCACCAGTCGCTGCGCGAGCCCGGGACGTCCGGGAACGCGTTCGCGGACCTCGACGGGGAGCAGAACCTCTCCAAGACGGGCATGATGTGGCTGGCCGGACTGCTGGAGCACGCCGTCCCGGCGTCGCTGTTCACCACCCCCACGCTCACCGGCTACAAGCGGTACCGGCCGGACTCGTTCGCTCCCGACCGCGTCGCCTGGGGGATCGAGAGCCGGGGGGCGATGCTGCGGGTGATTGGCGAGCCAGGATCACGGGCCTCGCACATTGAGAACCGGGTCGGCGACTCGGCAGCCAACCCCTACCTGTACATCGCATCCCAGGTCGCGTGCGGCCTCGACGGGCTGCGGCGAGGGCTCGAACCGCCCGCCCCTTCGCTGGAGCCGTATGCGGCGTCGGCAACGCCGCTGCCGCGCAGCCTGATGGACGCGGTAACCGAGCTGCGCCAGGACAAGTTCTTCCGCGAGGCTTTCAGCGACGTCTTCGTCGACTACCTGCTGCGCATCAAAGACTTCGAGATCAGCCGGTTCCTCCAGCATGTGACCGACTGGGAGCACCAGGAATATTTCGAGATGTACTGAGCAAAGTGCATCCCTGCCAGCGCGGGCATGAGACACAGAGGTGCCGATGAAGGTCGCAGTCGTCCAATCCAGGCCGGTCTGGCTCGACAAGAAAGCCACGACGGCCAAGGTAATAAAGCTCCTCGAGGAGTGCGGCAGGCGCGGCGCCGGCGTCGCGGTGTTCCCCGAAACGTTTCTGGCCGGGTACCCATTCTGGGTCTGCCGGACGAACGGCGCCGCGTTCAACGATCCTGCCCAGAAGCACGCGTACGCGCTGTACGTCGAGGCGGCCGTGGAGGCCGACGGCCCGGAGCTCCAGCTCATTCGCGAAGCAGCGGCGGACCTGGGCATATTCGTCTTCCTCGGCATAACCGAGCGGGGTGACGGCGGTGCCTCCGGCACCGTGTACTGCTCGATGGCCGCCATCGATCCCGGCCAGGGCATCGTGGGCGTGCACCGCAAGCTGGCGCCGACCCACGACGAGAAACTGGTGTGGGGCCGGGGCGACGGTTACGGCCTGCGGACGTACAGCTACCGCGGCCTGAGGCTCGGCGGCCTCATCTGCTGGGAGAACTGGATGCCGCAAGCCCGGTTCGCGCTGTACGCCCAGGGCGTCGACCTCTACGTGTCGGTTTGGCCGGGCTGGTCGGGCCTCACCCGCGACATCACCAGGTTCATCGCGCAGGAGGGCCGGACGTACGCCGTGGCGGCGAGCGGCCTGCTTTCGCTCGACGACGCACCCGCGGACTTCCCGATGCTCGACGAGATCAAGGCCCAGTATCCCAATGAGCTCTTCGACGGCGGCTCGGGCATCGTCGGCCCCGACGGCAACTGGATTGCCGGACCCGTCATCGGCAGCGAGGAAGTGCTGGTCGCCGACATCGACCCGCACGTCGTTGCCGAAGAACGGCTGATGTTCGATGTCGCCGGACACTACTCGCGCCCCGACGTCTTCGAGTCGCGCGTGCACCGTACGCGGCAGCGAGCGGCAATATTTGATACTGAAAGCTAACGGAGCCAGCAAAGCGCCAGATGGTGAGGTCAGGCACACATTTCCGACTCCAGCGTTGACCGCGTACTGCAGAGCCTGGAGCTGCGTCCGCTGAAGGTGGCCAATGCCTTTGAAGAGGCACTTGCGCAGATCCTGCAGCTGATCAAGCTCGGCATCGTGCTGCCCGGCCAGCGGCTGCTGCCAGAACGGGAGCTTGCCGAGAGGCTCGGCATCAGCAGGCCAACGGTTCGTGAGGCCATCCGCTCGCTGACCCAGCTCGGGTACCTCGAAATCCGTCGGGGGCGCAACGGCGGCGCCTACGTCAGGGAAGTGTCGGCGGATCCGTCGTCAGCGAGCGTCCGCCGGGCAGCCGCGGCGCTCGGCCCCGAGCTTGACGAGACGTTCGATCTCCGGATGGTGCTGGAACCCGGGGCCGCGATGCTGGCGGCGGACCGGGCCACCGAGGCCGACAAGGACCTGCTCGACGACGCGCTGCGGACGCTCGCCACGGCACCACGGCTGACGTACCCGCCGAGCGAGCGGCCGGTGCGAGACGGCCCGCCCGTCGCCGCGGTCCCCGTTCCTGAAGCCCCCGTTCGTGAGGTCAGGGACCAGGCCAGCGCCGTGCTCAGCTACCGGCTCGCTGACCAGCGGCTGCACCTGCTGATAGCGGAGATAGCGCGCGCCCCGGCGGTCGCGAAACTGATCGTCGAAGTGAACGTGCGCCTGGTGGACCTGGTCCGGCAGACCCCGCAGATGGAGGCGGCACTGCGCCACTCCGATGACCAGCACGACCGGATCGTCGCGGCCATCAAGCGGGGCGACCGCGACGCCGCGCGGGCGGTCACCGAGGAGCACGTCGCCTCGACCGCCACCTATGTCCGGGGATTTCTCGAGTAAGCCCCGCAAGCCGCGAGACGACAAGAGCGGCCGCACCGGTTGGCGCGCCGTTCTGGCTAGCCTTATACGCCCCTTCGCAAAGCGCAGCCAGTAGCCAGCCCGGCCGTTGCAGAAGGAATTTCTGTAAGACAGAATCACTCCAGGCGCTCGAGGATCGCCTCTGATCAGCGGCGATTCGTTGTCACCGGAGGATTAACGCAGTGCTGGACCTGACCGCTATCGTGGCCGACGTACGGCGCGGCATGATCCCCGCTCACATCTACAACGACCCGGAGATCTTCGCCCTGGAGCGCGACCGGCTGTTCGCGCGCGCCTGGATCTTCGTGGCGCATGAGTCGGAGATCCCCCAGCCCGGCGACTATGTGGTGCGGCGGGTGCTCGCCGACTCGTTCATCGTGGCCAGGGACGAGCACTCCGCCGTGCGGGTGATGTTCAACATGTGCCTGCACCGCGGCATGCAGGTGTGCCGGGCGGAGATGGGGAACGCATCGCACTTCCGGTGTCCCTATCACGCGTGGACCTACCGCAACGACGGGCGCCTGGCCGGGCTGCCGTTCCATGACGAGGCCTACGGTGGCGAGGACGGCTTCGCCCGCCGCGGGCAGGCGCTGCTGCCCGCCCCGGCCATGGACCGCTACAACGGCCTGATCTTCGTCAGCCTCGACCCAAAGGCGCCGCCGCTGCGGGACTGGCTCGGGGACTTCGCGTTCTATCTGGACCTCTACACCCGCCAGAGCCAGACCCAAGTGGAACTGCGGGGCCCGCAGCGGTGGCGGGTGCGGGCGAACTGGAAGATCGGCGCGGAGAACTTCGCCGGGGACAGCTATCACACGCCGCATACCCACGCGAGCGTCGTCGACATCGGGCTTTTCCGCGAGCCGCGGGCCAGCAAGCGCAAAGAGGGCGCGCTCTACATGGCGGGCCCAGGCGCCGGAACCACCTACAAGCTGCCACCGGGCGGGTCCTTCGGCGAGCAGCTGCGCTACGTCGGCTACCCGGACGAGATGATCCCGGCGATGGAGTCGTCGTGGTCGCCCGGTCAGCGCGCGCTCGTGGAAGACAGCGGCTTCATGGTGTCGGCCGCCACCCTGTTTCCCAATCTGAGCTTCGTCCACAACTGGCCGCAGGTCGACGAGAACGGCACCGTCGCGCCGTTCATCTCGATCCGGCAGTGGCAGCCGGTGTCGGAGCGGGAGACCGAGGTGCTCTCCTGGTTCGCGGTCGACGCGAGCGCGCCCGAGTGGTTCAAGCAGCGTTCTTACCGGGCGTACCTGATGTGCTTCGGCAGTTCCGGCATGTTCGAGCAGGACGACGTGGAGAACTGGGTGTCGATCACGGACATGGCCGCCGGCTCGATGGCCAGGCGGCTCCTGCTGAACAGCCGCATGGGCCTGACCTCAGCGGACAAGCCGATCAAGCCGGCATTGGCCGGCTTCTCCGGGCCCGGCACGGCGTACCAGGGATTCGGCGAGTTCAACCAGCGGCACTGGCTGGGCATGTGGAGCGATCACCTGGCCGGCGCCGCGGACGGTGCCCGGTGAGCCGCGAGCGCCCGCTGCCGTACAGCGACCCCGAGCACCAGGCCGCCCACCAGTTCCTGGTGGAGGAGGCCGCCCTGCTCGACGCCGCGGACTACGCGGCCTGGCTGAACCTGCTGTGCGAGGACATCCGGTATGTCATGCCGGTGCGGGTGACGACCGCCCGCGGCGCCGGCTTCGACGCGCTCGCCGACATGGGCCACTTCGACGAGAACCTCTACGCGCTGCGCAAGCGCGTGCAGCGGCTCGCCACCGATCACGCCTGGGCGGAGGACCCGCCGTCGCGCACCCGCCACTTCGTCTCCAACGTCCGCACGTTCGCCGGCGGCGGAGCCGGCCTCAGGGTCGAGTCGTCGCTGCTGCTCTTCCGCAGCCGGGGTGATACCCGCCCGCCGGATCTGCTGTCCGCGGGCCGGACCGACATCCTGCGCCGGGCCGAGAACGGCTACCGCCTCGCCCGGCGCGAGATCATCGTGGACGAATCGGTGCTCCGCACCCAGAACCTGGCGGTGTTCCTGTGACCGAGAACTCGGCAGCAAGCGCGGGCGATCCGGTTATCAAGATCGCGAACGAGTTCACCGAGGTCGAGGTCGACCGGGTGCGCACCCGCAACGGGGTGCGCCTGCGCATCTTCGTGCCGAGCTCGGGCCGGCAGATCCTGCTGTGCCCGCTGGAGCTCGAGGCGCTGACCTGGCAGGACCACGAGCTGTTCAGCCACCTGCTGGCCACGCCGGGCGACCCCGCGGAAGCCCCGGGCGGCACGCACGGTGGCGCTGCGGTCACCGAACCCGAGGCCGCGAGCTGATGGGGTGGCTCGACGGCAAGCGCGCGCTCGTGGCGGGCGCGGGGTCGGGGATCGGCCGCGCCGTCATCGGCGCCTTTGCCGGCGAGGGTGCCGCGGTGACCGCGCTGGAGATCGACCCCGCCAAGTGCGATCGGCTGGCCGCCGAGCTGGCCGGCTGCGTCGTGCACCAGGGCGACGCCACCTCGCGGGCCGATGCCAGCGCCGCCGTCGACGCGGCGTGCGCCTCGCTCGGCGGGCTCGACGTGCTGGTCAGCTGCGTGGGAATCTTCGACTTCTACCGCGGGCTGGCGGAACTCGACGCCGGTGACCTCGACGCTGCGTTCGACGAGATGTTCCGGGTCAACGTCAAGAGCCAGCTGGTGCTGGTCAAGGCCGCCCTCGACGAGCTGCGCCGGTCGTCGGGATCGGTCGTGCTGACCGTGTCGACGTCCGGCTTCTACCCGGGCCGCGGCGGCATCCTGTACGTGGCGTCGAAGTTTGCCGTCCGGGGCTGCGTGATCGCGCTAGCGCACGAGCTGGCGCCGCAGGTCCGGGTCAACGGGGTCGCGCCGGGCGGAACCCTCGGCACGGACCTGGCCGGCCCGGTCAGCCTCGGGCAGGCACAGCGCCGCCTGGACACGGGCCCGGAACGGGCCGCGGACCTGCGCAACCGGACGCCACTGCGGGTGGCGCTGACCGGCGAAGATCACGCGGGCAGCTACGTGTTCCTGGCGTCGGAACGGGCCCGCGGCATCACCGGCACGGTCGTGCACTCGGACGGCGGCACCGGGATCCGGTAAGGCGTAAGGCTGTCAGGGCTCGCCGGCCGGAACCGCCAGGGGGGCATGGCCGGGAAGGATGTCCTCGGCCTCCAGACGCATCAGGTCGTCGAGCCCCCAGTGGCGGTGCTGGTCGGCGGCGAGCCGGTGAGCGTGCCGGAGCCGGGCCCGCTCCAGCTCGTTGCGGACGCTGCGGGCGTTGGCGAACAGGGGCTGGTGCATCCGGCGCATGAGATATTCCCGGAACGCGGCCTCTGCCTCGTCAGAGAGGTAGTAGCTGGCCCGTTCCAGCATCAGCCGACCGATGGCCACCAGCTCTTCCAGGTCGTAGTCGGCGAAGTCGAGATGGTGCGCGACGCGGGATCTCAGGCCGGGGTTGGACTCGAAGAGGACATCCATCCGGTCCTTGTAGCCCGCGAGGATCACGATGAACTTGTCCCGCTCGTTCTCCATCACCTGAAGCAGGATCTCGATCGCCTCCTGGCCGAAATCCTTGCTGTTATCGGGCTGGTAGAGCGCGGAAGCCTCGTCGATGAACAGCACCCCGCCCATCGCGCGGTCAATCACCCGCCTGGTCTTCGGCGCCGTCTGGCCCACGTACTCGCCGACGAGGTCGTCGCGCATGGCGTGCACAAGCTGTCCCTGCTCCAGGTAGCCGAGCTGGTGCAGCAGGTCGGCCATGAGCAGCCCGACCGTCGTCTTCCCGGTGCCTGGAGCGCCGGTGAAACACATGTGCAGGTTGGGCCGGGGCGCCATCAGGCCGAACCGCTGCCGCACCCGGTCGACGAGAAGGAGCGAACCGATCTCGTCCACCTGCTTCTTCACCGGCACCAGGCCGACCAGCTCGCGGTCGAGCGCGGCGAACACGTCATCGATGGCCGCAGCCTTGCGCTCGGCGGCGAAGGTGACCATAGCGTCCAGCGGAAGCTGGGTGCGCCGCCGCGCGGCCTTGCCGCTCTTGCCGGTCTCGGCACCGGGCGGCCGCCGGATCGTGGGCAGCTTTCCCAGTCCCTCCTGCGACGGCGGGGCCGTGCCGACGACGCGAACCGGTGGCGGGGCGCCATCCAGGCTCACCGCCGGGCCAGCCCGGCCCGGCCGGTCCGCCTTCTTGTCCGCACTCTTGCCGGGAATCCCGTGCAGCAGGAGGTAGGCCGCCCCCGTCGCGAGCGCCCCGGCGATGAGGATTGCACCGATCGCAAGGATCACGCCGCTACGGTCCCTTTCACGATTGGCCTGCTTATCAGGCCATCCTGACAGCCCACCGGGTCGTCAGCCAACCGTGCGGGCGATGCGGCGGCGATACTCGGTTGCGCGGTCGGTGAGAATGGGGCCGTGACCGACGCCGCATCGAGCGCCGTGCTGTCCGCTCGCGAGAAGCAGGCCGCAGAGGCCGTGCTGACCCGCGCCGGGGACGAGAGGGTGCAGGTCCGGGCCGCGGAGGTGATCTGGGACCGGGAGCATGTCCTGCGGCTGGAGCTTGCCGGCGGCCGCTCGGTGGTGCTGAAGCGCCGCGGAGACCAGGAGGAGGACGCCAGTGACCGGGGCTTCGAGACCGAGCTCGCGGCGCTCGAGCAGCTGAGCGGCATGCCCGTGCCGGTCGCCCCCCGTCTGCTGGGCGCCGATGCCGGCGCGGGCATCCTGATCATGGAAGACCTCGGCCAGGGCGTGTCGCTGGCCGGTTTGCTGCTAGCCGGCGGGCGGGAGCGCGCCGAGGCCGGCCTGATCGCCTACGGGCGGGCGCTGGGATCGATGCACGCCTGGACCATGCGGCCGGCCGCCGACCCGGCCAGCCCGCGGGCCCGCCAAGCGATGGGGCGCGGCCCGTGGTGGCTGACCGCGATCGCAAACGGCAAGGAGCCGTTTCTCGCGGCGGCCGCCCGCTTGGGCCTGCCCAGCCAAGGCGTGGCGAGCGAAATTGACCAGATCACCCCGATGCTGCGGGAAAAGGGGAGCCTCGGCCTGGTCCATGGGGACCCGTGCCCGGACAACGCGCTCCTCTTCGAGGATGCCTGCCGGATCTTCGACTTCGAGATGTCGGGCTGGGGCTCGGTCATCCTCGACGCCGCCTATCTGCTGGCGCCGTTCCCGAGTTGCTGGTGCTTTGCCGACCTTCCGGCCGAGGTGGCCGCCCCGGCCGTCGGTGCCTACCGCGAGACTCTCGACGCCGCCGGGATCGGCCTGGGTACGGACTGGGACGCGGGCGTGGCGGCCGCCCTGGCCGGCTGGATCGTCGCCCGGGGACGCGCACTCACCGAGGTGCTCGATGAAGATGAGCTGTGGGGAACCACGACCATGCGGCCCCGGCTGCTGGCCTGGTTGCGTAACTTCATCGACAGGGCCGACGGCGACCAGTCCCTGCCCAGGCTGCGGGTTATTCTCGTCGAGATGCACGACCAGCTCTCGTCGCGCTGGCCGGAGGTTCGCGTGCCGGAGTACCCGGCCCTGGCCCGGCCCGGCTCGCTGGCGGTCCCGGTGCCCGACTGGTGGCCCCCGCGCCCGGGACAGAAGGTGGATCCGTGACCGGCGACCGGGAAGAGCGAAACCGGGTCCTGGGCTTCCCGGTGGAGCGTCATCCCAGTACCCGGCCGGCCAGCAAGCCGCAGCAGCCGCGGCAGGCAGCCCAGCCACGGCAGCCGCAGCAGGCAGCGCAGCCGCAGCCACAGCACCGGCCGCAAGACGCGGAACCGCAGCGGGTCCTCGGCCTTCCCGCTGACTGGCTCGACGGGTTCACCGACGACGTGCTGCGCCCGCTGCTGCGGCGCATTCGCGGCAACCGGAGAAAATGACGAGGCGGTGCCGGCTGGCCCTCGAGGCCAGGCAGCCGGGCGTCAGAAGACCACGAGATCCTCAGGCACGGCGCCGGTCAGCTGGTATTCGGCCGGTTCGGCCGGCCGCCCGGCGAACAGCCGCATCAGCGTAGCGCGGTCGGTGACCAGTGTGGCCTCCGGGCGTCCGGGGACGGGAACGCCGAGCCGCAGCGCGGCGCCGGGCAGTGCGACCTCGGTCAGCGGGACCTTCAGGCGGCGAGTCCGCTCGGCGAGCAGCGCGCAGGCGTCCTCGAAGCCGTCGCTCTCGTAGGCCAGCGGCTCACCGAGGGCGCCCCGCACGTCGCCGCCGTGGATCCATTCGCCGAGCGCGATCGGGTCGAGCCTGCCGCCCGCTTCACCGATCACCGGCCCGGCTTCGAGGTAGCCGCGCTCCAGCTCGGACAGCAGCCGGGGCAGCGGCCAGTCGCGCCGCTGCGCCACGTCGATCTCATTGAGTTCCGGGGTGAAGGCGTGCAGCGTGCCGGTGGCCACCATGGTCAGGGCGGCGGCGCAGTGAGCGAGAACGTCGCGGACCGACCATCCTGGGCAGGCGGTCGCAAACCCGAAGGCCTCCTCGGGCGTCTGCCGCAGGATCGGCAGCAGCGCGTCATGCTCGGTGCGCAGCAGCCGAGCCGGGCGCTGCGGATCGCGGGCCAACGTGGCGTCATCTGGTCGCGTCTCGGTCACGTTGCCATCTTCTCAGCGCGGGCCCCGCGGCTGCATCCCCGGCACCAGGCGATCGATGGCGGCCGGTCCGGGCCTGACGTCGCGTTCAGGCCACTCACCGGGGTACCGGAGAGGCCATCGGGGATGAAACCTAATGAAACTCTTAATACATTATTAAAAAGGATGTATCGCATTGACCCCGGCCGCGCCGGAAAGCCACGATCTGCGCATGGGATGGGCGAATCACATGGCGCGAGCGAGGGTCTCGTGATGACGATTCTCGCGTCGTCCGGATACCTGGTCCTCGTCGCCGTGCTCGGGTTCTCCGGCGCAGTCAAGCTCCGGCACCCGCGGGCTTTCGCCGCGGCGATCGAAAGTTACCGGATCCTGCCGCGCTCGCTGGCCAGGCCCGCCGCTCTGGCGATCGCGCTGGCCGAGGCGGGCTGCGCGGTGCTGCTCGCCGTGCCGTCGTCCAGGCTGGCCGGCCTGACGGTCGCGGGCGGCCTCCTCGGCGCCTTCCTCGCCGCGATGTTGGTGGCGCTGGCTCGCGGCCAGCGGATCGGCTGCGGGTGCTTCGGCGGGTCCGCGGATCTGGACACCGTGGGGCTGCCGTCGGTGCTGCGGGCGGTGCTGCTCGAGATCATCGTCGTGACGTCGGTCCTGGCCCGGCCCGCGGCCGCTCCCGCGGCCGGTGTCCGGGTGCTAGCGGCGGCGCTGATGCTCGTCCTCGTGTTCGTGCTGGCCGAGACCGCGCGGTTGCTTCCGGGCTGGCCGACCACCGCCGCGTCGCCGGCGGGAGAACGCGGATGACCGCGCTGTGGGCCGTGATCGTGCTGCTGTCCGTGATCGTGGCGGTCGACTCCCTGGCCGTCATCGCGCTGGCCAGGCAGGTGGGCATGCTGCACCTGCGCTCCGGGCAGCATCCCGCGCCGCTCCCGCGGTCGCGGCCGGGTCCGCAGCCCGGCAGCAGCCTGCGGCTCGACGTCCCGCCCGGCCTCATCGGCAGCCAGCACGAGCTGATCCTGTACGGATTCGTCCGGCCCGAGTGCGGCTCCTGCGCCTCCGCGCTGTCGGCCTTCACCGAGGTAGCCGCCGGCCTGCCGGGGAACGAGCGGGCGCTGCTGGTCAGCGATCGCGACGAGGCCAGAACCCGCGCGTTCCTGGCCGCGAACGGGGTCAGCCTGCCGGTCCTGACTGGGCCGCATCTGCTGCAGGCCAACGGCATCCCCGCTACCCCGTACGCGGTGGTGGCCGACCGCGTGGGCCGGGTCATCGCCGCGAGCACCGCGAGCAGCGCCGAGCAGCTTGCGGCGGTGCTCGGCGAGGCCCGGCACAGCGGGCAGGTCGCGCGGGCATCCGCGCCGGAAGGGGCGCACTGAGCAGGGTGGGGACCACCAACCACGCCAGGAGGAACGGATGTCGTTCGACAGCATCACCGAGGCGGCGACCCGGCGGCTGGCCCGCCGGCCTAGCCGCCGCAGGGTCCTCGGCCTGTTCGGCGGCGCCGCGGCCGCCGCCGGGCTTGGCGCCCTCGCCTGGCCCAGCCGGGCCGCGGCCCAGGGGACCGCCACGTTCACGTTCGTCAACAACACCGGCCAGACCATCTGGCCGGGCGCGCTCGGCAACGCCGGGCAGGAGATCCCAAACGGCGGCGGATGGGAGCTCACGGCCGGCCAGAGCCTCACGGTCACCGTGCCGGACACCTGGGCGGGCCGGTTCTGGGCGCGGACCTACTGCACGTTCGACGCCTCCGGCCAGGGCTCCTGCGAGACCGGTGACTGCGGCGGCGTGCTGGCCTGCAACGGCGCGGGCGGTACCCCGAACGTCACGCTGGCCGAGTTCACCCTCGGCGGCGGCACGTCGAGCGACTTCTACGACGTGAGCTTCGTCGACGCGTTCAACGTCCCGGTCACCGTGGCCCCGGTGGGCGGCGCGACCAGCTCATCCGATCCGTATCAGTGCACCACCGCCGGATGCACGGTCAACCTCAACCCGGGCTGCCCCGGCGTGCTGCAGGACGTTGACTCCAGCGGCAACATCGTGGCCTGCCTGTCCGCGTGCTCGGAGTTCGACACTCCGCAGTACTGCTGCACCGGCGCGTACGGCTCGCCATCGACGTGCAACCCCGACACCTGGCCGGTCGACTACGCGGCGTACTTCAAGTCGAGCTGCCCGAACGCCTACAGCTACGCGTTCGACGATCCGACGAGCACGTTCACCTGCTCCGGCGCGAGCGGTTACGTGATCACTTTCTGGCCGTTCGGCGCCACGTCCGGCGGGAGCGGCGGGGGCGGGAGTTCGGGGGGCACGGTAAGTGCCCGGTCGACGATCCAGGCCAGCGATTACACCGCCCAGAACGATACGCAGACCGAGACCACCAGCGACGCCAGCGGCGGCCTGGACGTCGGCTGGATACAGAACGGCTCGTGGCTGCAGTACGACAACATCGACTTCAGCTCCGACGCATGCACCCAGTTCACCGCCCGGGTGGCCTCGGGCGCGGCGACCGGGATCAGCGGCCTGGTCGAGGTGCGGCTGGACAGCCTGTCCAATGCCGCGATCGGCAGCTTCGCGGTCGCGAGCACCGGCGGGTGGCAGGACTGGGAGACCGTGCCGGCGAACATCGCCGCCACCACCGGTGTGCACACCGTGTACCTGGCCTTTGTGTCCGGGCAGCCAGCGGACTTCGTGAACGTGCACTGGTTCACGTTCGCTTAGGGTCGCGCCAGGCCGCGATGCCCTCGGTCAGGGCTCAGCCGGGTGCGGAGCGGTGGCGGAGCCGGTCAGGCCCGGACCGCGGCTCCGGCCGACACCAAGTTCCCGGACCAGCAGCGCACGATGTCCCGCATCGAGAGCAATCCGACGACGTCGTGGCCCTCGACGACCACGAGGTGACGGAAGTTCCCGCGGACCATCGAGTCTGCCGCGTGGTCGAGCGTCCACTCGGGCGATGCGAACACCACATCGCTCGTGCGGTGATCCGCCACGAGCTCGGCGTCCGGGTCCTGCCCGGCCCCGACCGAGTCGAGGATGTCACGCTCAGTGAGAATGCCGATCCCGGCGTGCTCGGAATCGGTCACGACCGCTGCCCCCACGCGCCGCGCTGACATCTGGCGGGCCGCCTCGCGCAAGGTGTGCGCCGGCCCGAGGGTGAGGACCACGTCGCTCATTCCGTCGCGTACGTTCATGGATCGCTCGCTCCCTCCTGCTTGTGCGTTTGTGACAGGCATCTGCCCAGCATCCGCGATCTCGGCCCGCGGAGCAAGACCCGTAGGGGCTGTCAGTCCCCCCGTAGGGGGAGCAGGTCCCCCCGTGGGGGATATCGCTTGGAGCCCGCCAGGCGTTAGCGCTCTTTCAGCAGATCGAGCACTTCGGCGTGCATTCGGCCGTTCGTGCAGACCACGCTGCCGCCGTCGGGCGTGGGTTTCCCGGTCAGGTCGGTGAACGTGCCGCCGGCTTCTTCGACGATGACCTGCAGCGCGGCGAGGTCCCAGAGCGAAACCGTGGGCTCGGCGGAGATGTCGACAGCGCCCTCGGCGACCAGCATGTGCGACCAGAAGTCACCGAACGCGCGGGTGCGCCAGACCGAGCGGGTCAGGTCGAGGAACCCGTCCATCCTGTTGTTCCAGCCGGAAAGGCTGGCGTACGAGAACGACGCGTCCTGGAGGCTGGCGACTTCCGATACCCGGCACGGCGAAGCCTTGGTCAGGCTGCGGCCGGTCCAGGCACCGCCGTCCCTGGCCGCCCACCACCTGCGGGCGAGCGCCGGCGCTGAGACCACCCCGACGGTGACGTCACCACTGACCATCAGGCCGATCAGCGTTGCCCAGACCGGCACGCCGCGGACGAAGTTCTTGGTCCCGTCGATCGGGTCGAGCACCCAGCACCGATTCCCGACACCGGTCATGCCGGATTCCTCGCCGAGCACGGCGTCGCGCGGCCTGGCCCGGCTCAGCACGTGCCGCAGCGATTCCTCCGCGGCAAGGTCGGCGTCGGTGACCGGGGTCAGGTCGGGCTTTGATTCGACCCGCAGGTCCATCGCCCGGAACCGGCGCATGGTGATGTCATCCGCCGCGTCGGCCAGGACGTGGGCGAAGCGCAGGTCGTCGTCAAATCCCGCCATCGCGGGCAACGGTACCGTGTACCGGCATGCCGGGGCCACGTCCGGGTCCTGGTGCGCTCAACGGCGGTCGTAGCGTGTGCGGCATGGACTACACGCATCTCGGACGCAGCGGCGTCTCGGTCAGCCGGATCTGCCTGGGCACGATGAACTTTGGCTCGTTCACCGGCGTTCCAGACGCGCACCAGATCATGGACCGCGCGCTCGACCAGGGCATCAATTTCTGGGACACGGCCAACACCTACGGACGACCGCGCGCCGAGGGCGTCACCGAACAGATCATCGGGGAGTGGCTCGCCGCCGACGCCGGGCGGCGCAACAAGATCGTCCTGGCCACGAAGCTGTACGGCGGCAAGGGGAAGTGGCCGAACGACAGCCTGCTGTCCGCCGTGAACATCCGGCGGTCCTGCGAGGACTCGCTGCGGCGGCTGAGGACCGATCACATCGACCTGTACCAGATGCACCATGTGGACCGGGCCACGCCGTGGGAGGAGATCTGGGAGGCGATGACGGTCCTGCGGGACCAGGGAAAGATCATCTACGTTGGGTCGTCCAACTTCGCTGGCTGGCACATCGCACAGGCGCAGGAGGCGGCAGGCCGGCACGGGTCCTTCGGGCTGGTCAGTGAGCAGTCGCTGTATAACCTCGCGGTGCGCACGGTCGAGCTCGAGGTGCTGCCGGCCTGCCAGGGCTACGGCCTTGGTGTGCTGCCCTGGAGCCCGCTGCACGGCGGCCTGCTGGCAGGGATACTGCGCAAGCAGGGCGGCTCGGGGCGCAGCGGCGGCGGGCGCGCCGCCGAGACTCTGGCCGGCCTGCGTCCCCAGGTCGAGGCGTACGAGGCGTTCTGCGACGAGATCGGCGAGGACCCGGCTCAGGTCGGGCTGGCCTGGCTGCTGCACCAGCCCGCGGTCACCGCGCCGATCGTGGGGCCGAGCAGCCTCAGCCAGCTGGACGGGGCCCTGCATGCGCTGGAGATCAAGCTTGACGACGCCGCCCTGGACCGGCTCGACAAGATCTTCCCAGGCCCCGGCGGCGCCGCGCCCGAGGCGTACGCGTGGTGACCCGGTGACCGCACTCCGCGCCGGCTAGTAGCCGTCGTCGCGGCCTTCGCGGCTGCGCAGCAGGCGCCGCAGCGAGTCGAGCCGCACGGCGAGCGCGCCACTGCTGTCGTGCTCGCTGACCCACGCGTCGAGGCCGCAGTCCTCGCTCAGGTGGGCGCACCCCGGCCGGCAGTGGGCGAGCGCCTCGGCGAGGTCGGGGAACGCCGCGGCGACCCGGTCCGCCGAGATGTGGCCGAGGCCGAAGCTGCGCAGCCCGGGGGTGTCGATGATCCAGCCGCCGCCCCGGAGCCGCAGCGCGACCACCGACGACGAGGTGTGGCGGCCGCGGCCGGTGACCGGGCTCACGGTGCCCACCGCCCGGCCCGCGTCCGGGACCAGGGCGTTGACCAGGGTCGACTTGCCCACCCCGGAATGGCCGACGAGAACGCTGATCCGGTCGGCCAGCAGGGCCCGCAGCTCGCCGGTGACGGCTTCGGTCAGCGGCCGGCCGCTGACGAGGTAACGGATGCCGAGCGGGGTGTAAGCCGCGAGCAGCTCGTCGGGATCCGCCAGGTCTGCCTTGGTCAGGATCAGCAGCGGGTCGAGTCCGGCGTCGTAAGCGGCGACCAGGAAACGGTCGATGAGCCGGGGCCGGGGCGGCGGGTCCGCCAGCGCGGTGACGATCCCGAGCTGCTGGGCGTTGGCCACGATGACGCGTTCCACCGGGTCGGTGTCGTCGGCCGAGCGCCGCAGCACCGACGTGCGGGGCGCAACCCGGACAATGCGGGCCAGCGTTCCCGGATCGCCGGAGGCGTCGCCGGCCAGGCTCACCCGGTCGCCGACCACGACGCTGCCGCGGACGAGCTCGCGGGCCTTCATGGCCGTGACCTGCAGGTCGGCGTCGTCGCCGCCGGTGAGGACGCAGGTGTACCTGCCGCGGTCGACCGCGATCACGAACGCGTCGGCCGCGCCCTCGTGAGCTGGCCTGCGCCGGGTGCGCGGCCGCGAGCCCCGGCCCGGGCGCACCCGCACGTCGTCCTCGTCGAGGTCGCCGCGCCTGCTCAGGGCGAACGCTCCGCCATGACGGACCACGTCCTGGTGAAGGCCGGGAACGTCTTGCCGACGGTTGCGGCGTTGCCGACCGGCAGACCGCCCGGCAGGGCCAGGCCGAGCACCGCGGCGGCCATGACCAGGCGGTGGTCGTCGTGGCTGGCGAAGACGGCACCGTCCGCCCGCAGCGGCCTCGGCCTGATCTCCAGTCCGCCGTCGTGATCCCGGACATCGCCGCCGAGCGCGCCGATCTCGGCGGCCAGCGCGGCCAGCCGGTCGCTCTCGTGCGTGCGCATGTGCCCGATGCCGGTGAACACCGACGGCGAATCGGCCAGCGCCGCCAGCGCGGTGAGCACCGGGACGATCTCGCTGACATCACCCAGGTCCGCCGTGATGCCGCGGATCGCTCCCGTCCCGGTGACCCGCATCCCGTCGGCGGTCATCGAGCAGTCGGCGCCCATCCGGGTGAGGAAGTCCAGGATCTGGTCGGCGGCCTGCAGGCTGCGCCGTGGCCAGCCGGGGATAGTGACAGAGCCTCCGGTCACCAGGGCCGCCGCGAGGAACGGCGCGGCGTTGGAGAGGTCGGGTTCCACGGTTACGGCGGACGGCCGCAGCTCGCCAGGGTGCACCCGCCACCGGTCGGGGACCGACGACCCGCGCCCGGTCACCCACGTCTCCACGTGCGCCCCGGCCTCGCGCAGCATTTGGACCGTCATCGCGATGTGCGGCGCGGAGGGGACCCGGGGGCCTTCGTGGCGCACCTCGGCGCCCTTGTCGTACCGGGGCGCGGCCAGCAGCAGCCCGGAGACGAGCTGTGAGGAACCGGAGGCGTCCAGCGTGACGGTGCCGCCGCTGATCGCGCCGCGACCGCGGACGACGAACGGCGCGCTGCCCCGGCCGCCATCGTCGATCACCGCGCCGAGTTCGCGGAGGGCGGCCAGCAGTGGTCCGATCGGCCGCTGCGCCACCCGCGCATCGCCGGTGAACTCAACGTCGACGCGGGTCAGCGCCGCCACCGGCGGAACAAAGCGCATCACGGTCCCGGCGTTGCCGACATCCACCACGGCTGGGCTGTCGACCCCGCCGGGCGTCACACGCCAGACTTCGGGTTCGACTGCGGCGCCGGCGCCGGCGCCGGCGCCGTGGCCGTCCTCGTCGATCACCGTGCCGAGATCGCGCAGCGCCGCGGCCATCAGCCGCGTGTCCCTGGCCCGCAGCGGATTGGTGATCACGGTCGGGCCGTCGGCGAGCGCGGCCAGGACCAGGGCGCGGTTGGTCACCGATTTCGACCCGGGCGGCCGCACATGGACACGCACCGGCCCGGTTGCCGCTGGCGCACGCCAGTCCGAGGCCGGCTCCCGTTCCGGCTCCACATCACGCTGCATGATGCCGAGCGTACTGGCCGGCGTTGAGCCTGCGCAGTGCCGCAGGCGCGCATCTGATCCTGATCTGCATGCATGACCGCCGCCAGGGTGGGCAGTGGACCTTGATCATGAAACTGTTGGCCCGGCTGGGGCGATAAACCTCTCACAGAGGTTTGGCAAACCAGGATGTTGGCAATTAACTGGCACAATCTGTGCTCACCACTGCCGCGGAGAGCACGCACGACTGCGGGGAACCAACACCCCGCTGACCCCCTAGCGGTCAAGGTGAGGACATGTGTGGCCGGTATGCGTCTGCGCGTAAGCGCATAGAACTCCTCGAGGAGTTCCGCATCGAGCGCGACCGTGTCTCCGAGCCGCTCGAGCCCGATTACAACGTGGCGCCCACGAAGCGGGTTTATGCCGTGGTCACCCGGGAAGCCCGGCACTCGGACGGCGCCGGCGGGCAGGCCCGGGGCGCCGCGGAAGCCGCTTCGGAGCCCGACGCCGGCCAGGCCGGCGTGGCACGCGAGCTGCGCGTGGTCCGCTGGGGTCTGGTGCCGTTCTGGGCGAAGGATCCCAAGATCGGCAGCCGCATGATCAACGCCAGGGCCGAGACCGTGGACTCCAAGCCGGCGTTCCGGCACGCATTCAAGCGCCGCCGCTGCCTGCTGCCCGCTGACGGCTACTACGAGTGGCAGCGCCCGGACGGCAGCAGCGAGGACAAGCCGGCCGGGAAGGGCGCAAAACAGCCGTACTTCATCACCAGCGGCGATGGCGGCCCGCTGGCATTCGCTGGCCTCTATGAGCTCTGGCGGGATGCCGCGCTACCCGAAGATCACGAGCGGTCGTGGCTGTGGACGGCCACGATCATCACCACGAGCGCGCCGGACGAACTGGGCAAAATCCACGACAGGATGCCCATGGTGATCGAGCCGTCCAGCTGGTCGGACTGGCTCGATCCGGCGAACAACGACCCCGCGGACCTGCGAGCTCTGCTGGCTCCCGCGGCAGTAAGCGGGTTGATCTCGTATCCCGTCTCGACGGCCGTTAACGCGGTACGCAACAACGGCCCGCAGCTCATCGAGCGCGTCGCGTCAGGCCCGGAAGGCCGGGACCTCGACGGGAGCGCACCCGACGCCCGCTCCCGTAGATCCCGGAGCGCGGCGTCCCAAGGAGCCTCTGGCAGCGCTCCCGACAAGCTGCTGTAACGCCAGAGCCGAGCAACCCGGCCTGGCGGCAATGACGCCGATCGGCGCTGCTGGGCCATATCCGGATAGGAGGTAGGTATCGGATGGATACCGCCATCGCTCGCAAGCACTTGGAAGAGATCCAGGCAGAGCTCGAACGGTCCATCGCGGTGCTCAGGGGAGAGGCGGAGCTGGACGAGCGTGTCTCGGACTACCCGCAGGATCCAGCCGACGCCGGTGCCAATCTCTCCGAATCGGAGCGCACCCAGGCCGTCCTTCACGTGGCCAAGACACAGCACTCCGAGGTGCTCGGTGCCCTGCGCCGCATCGAGATCGGCACGTACGGGACCTGCGTGGCCTGCGGCGGCGGGGTTCCCGAAGGCCGGCTCGAGGCTAAGCCAGAGGCCGCCCGCTGCGTGCCGTGCCAGGCGAAATGGGCCCGGCTCCGGCGGTGAGACCCCGGCTGGAATGAAGCCACGACGGAGCGTGTTGCAACGCGTGTGTCGCTAGTTAGCAGCCCGCAGCGTGATTACGCCCCGATCGTGGATGGCGCCTCGATGGTGATGGCGCGCGAGTCCGGCGGGCCCGACGTTGTATCCTCCGGCCGAGGCAATTGGCAGGGCGGAAGGTGGCCACGTGGTCGCTCGCAGCCAGCAATCGCGGAGGAGGTGAGTCCGGTCCCAGAGACACTGGAGCAGCGCAGCGAGCGCTTCGAGCACGATGTGTTGCCGTACCTGGATCAGCTTTACGCGGCAGGGATGCGGATGACGCGGAACCCGGCCGACGCGGAGGACCTCGTGCAGGAGACCTTCGCCAAGGCGTACGCGTCCTTCCACCAGTTCCAGGAAGGGACGAACCTCAAGGCCTGGCTGTTCCGGATTCTCACCAACACCTTCATCAACACCTACCGCAAGCGGCAGCGTGAGCCGCAGCGCGCTGGCAACGAGGAGATCGAGGACTGGCAGCTTGCCAGGGCCGCGGCGCACAGCTCGGCCGGGCTGAAGTCCGCAGAGGCCGAGGCGCTGGAGCGGCTCCCGGACTCTGACGTCAAGGAAGCGCTGCAGGCTCTGCCAGAGGAGTTCCGCATCGCGGTCTACCTGGCCGACGTGGAAGGCTTCGCCTACAAAGAGATCGCCGACATCATGGGCACCCCCATCGGGACCGTGATGTCACGCCTGCACCGCGGGCGCAGGCAGCTCAGGGACATGCTTCAGGACTACGCGGCCAAAGAAGGCCTGGTCAGGGCGGCGTCTACCGCTCCCGCCGAGGCGTCGTCATCGGGCGACGAGCCCGGGAAGGACGCGAAATGAGCTGCGGCAAGCCGCACGAGGTGCCGTGTAGCGAAGTGCTGGCACGCGTGTACTCGTACCTCGACGGCGAGATCGAGGACAAGAGCTTTGCCCAGATCCGCGAGCACCTTGACGAGTGCGGGCCATGCCTGCGCGAGTACGGACTGGAAGAGGCCGTGAAGCGGCTGGTGCAGAAGTGCTGCGGCTCCGAGGCTGCCCCATCCGGGCTGCGCAGCAAGGTGCTCGTCCGGATCCGGACCATCCGCGCCGAGCTCGAGGTTTCCGAGTTCCGGGTCGATTAGGCCCGAAGACACGTTGCTGAGGCCCGCTTGGGCCGCAACGTACGTCCGCTCGCTTTCATTACGTTCGTGCCTGAAGCCACCGACCGCTTGATTACATATTGCATTCGGTCGTGTACATGTTGTGCACATTGTGGCTGAGGTCTTCGCGGAAGCGTTCGAGCGCGTTACTCTGAGTGGCGGCGTCCGGCTAAGCGCATTTCGCTAGTAGCAATTTGCGGATAATCTGCGCTTCGCCCGGTGCCGGCATATCGATGGCGCTTGCCAAGGGCCGACGGCGAGGGGGGCATGGGCAGGGTCTCGCGGGCTGCGTGGATCTACATAGCGGCAGTCGTGGTAGCGGCCGCCTCCGTTGTCGCGCCCCGGCTCTCCGGGCCACCGATGGGCACCGGCTGGTGGCTGTCCCTCGGCGTGCTCATGCTGCTGTTCCTGATCTGCGATTCGGTCCCCACCCCGCTTGCGGAACGACAGTCGGCATGGTCGCCGAGTTCGTCGGCCACGCTGGCCGCCGTGGTGCTGCTCGGACCCGTCGGGGCGGCGCTGGTCGGGGCCGTCTCCGTGCTGGGCCTGCGGCGCAAGCTGCAGCCGGCCGAGCGGGTATTCAACGGAGGGATGAGCGCCGTTTCCGGCTTCGCGGCGGGACAGACGTTCGTCGCGCTCGGCGGCCGCATCGGGCTGCCACGGCCAGCTGACTTCCCGTCCATTGTCTGGCCGTTCGCCGCGGCCGCGGCCGCGCACGTGATCGTCAACCTCGGCCTCATGTGGGGCGTGCTGCAGCTGACCCGCAGCGACGGGCCGCGGCGGATCCAGATGGAGTCCAGCGTGCCGCTGCTGCTGGCATCCGACCTGGGTTACGCGGCCCTGGGGCTGGTGATCGCGGCGCTATGGACCGTGATGGGACCGTTCGCTGCCGCGCTGGTGCTCGTCCCGCTGTTCGTGGCCCGCTGGGCCATGGGGCAGTTCGCCGAGCAGCGTCGCGCGTACGGGGCAACCATGGAGGCGCTCTGCCAGGCGGTGGAGACCAAGGACTACTACACGCGCGGCCACAGCGAGCGGGTGTCCCGGGGGTCCGGCATGATCGCCCGCCAGATAGGGATGCACGCCGACCGCAGCGAGGCGATCATGTTCGCCGGGATGCTGCACGACGTCGGCAAGCTCGGCGTGCCCACCAAGGTGCTGCAGAAGACCGGGCCGCTGACCGAGGAGGAGTTCGCCGCCATCCAGCTGCATCCGATGCGTGGCCTGGAAATCGTGCGGGAGATTGGCTTCCTCAACGAGGCTCTGGCCGGCATCATGCACCACCACGAGAAGATCGACGGCACCGGTTACCCGATGGGGTTCGCCGGCGACGAGATTCCCGAGTTCGCGCGCGTCATCGCCGTCGCAGATGCGTTCGACTCGATGACCTCAACGCGCTCTTACCGGGAGGCGCGCCGGATGAGCGAGGCGATCGAGGAACTGCGCAGGGGCGCTGGCAGCCAGTTCGATCCGGTCATGGTTGAGGCCTTCATCGCCGCGCTGCACCGGGAAGGCTGGAGGCTTCCCGAGCGCGCCGCCGCGCCCGCCGACCGGCAGACCGTGACCGCACAGGACCATGACGACCCGACGGCGCCGCTGCGGGTCATCGACAGTCTGTAGACCGCAGGAGGATCGGGTGGCGATTCGCGAGGCCGACGATCGGCTGCCGTCGTGGCAGGCCATGGACTCGGGCCGGCTGCTGCTCCTCGCCGCAGTGGGGATGCTGGTGGTGGCGGCGGTGGCGCACACCGCCGCGGCGCGGCTGACCGAGCCGCAGACCGCGATCGCGTTTGGCTCGGTCATTGCCATCGGGGAGCTGCTCAGGCTCAGGCAGCAGGGCGGCAGGGAAGCGGCGCCGGTTGCCACCGCGGCGGCACTGGCCTACGCGCTGCTGCTGCGGGTCGGCGCGCTGCCCGGCAGCCAGCCGGTGCCCCACGTCGCCGCGCTCCAGGTGATCACCGTCACCGCGGTCGGCATGACCGTCGGCGCCCTGCCGCACATGGCGGCCGGCCGCCCGGCCGGGCTGACCGGGATGGCCACCCGGCTCGTCGCGGTCGCGTGTGTCGCCTTCGCGTTCCGGCCCATCGCCGGCACCGAGATCATCAGCGGCCCTGGCCACTGGTGGATCGCGTTCATGGTGATGACCGTCCTCGTCGTCATCGGCTGGCTGGCCGAGGCGATGATCGCGTCGCTGATCAGGGCGGATGACCTCGGGGCGAGGTTCTCCGTCGCGCTATGGGACGAGATGCGAATCCAGCTGCCGCTGGGGGCCGCGGTCGGTGTCTCGGCCATGATGATCACGTTCGCGGCCGAGGTCATGGGCCTCGCCGGGCTCGCGGTCTTCATGGGGCCGCTGCTGGTCACCCAAGTCGCCTTCCGCAGGTACGCGGGCATCAGCGCCACCTACCTGCAGACCGTGCGGGCGCTGGCGCGGGTGACCGAGGTGGGCGGCTACGTGGAGAGCGGGCACTCCCGGCGGGTCAGCAGGCTCGCCGTGGCAGTCGGCCGGGAGCTCGGGCTGGCCGAGGCGGACCTGCTCGACCTGGAGTACGCCGCGCTGATGCACGACATCGGGCAGCTGGCGCTGCCCGACCCGATACCGGGCGGAGCCACCGTGCTGGTCTCGATCGAGGACCAGCGGCGCATAGCTGAGCTCGGCGCGGACGTGATCAGCAAGGCTGGCGTGCTCGACCGGGTGGCCGAACTGGTGCGGTGCCAGAGCTGGCCGAGCCGGGGACACGATCCTGAGCCGCCGGTCGGCAGCAGGATCATTCGCGCCGCGAACGCGTTCGACGACCTCGTGGGCGGATCTACCGACCGGGACCGCACCGCGGCGGCGCTGGAGCGGCTGCGCCTCGACACGGCCTCCGAGTACGACCCCGGCGTCGTCGAGGCGCTGAGCGAGGTCGCGGGGAAGCGCCTGGCCAGTCGGCTGGAGTAGGCTGCGCGGGTGATCGAGTCGGTCCTGGTCGCCAACCGGGGCGAGATCGCGCGCCGGGTGATCCGGACGGCCAGGAGGTTGGGGATCCGCGTTGTCGCGGTCTACTCCGAGGCGGACGCCGCCCTGCCCTACGTCCGCGAGGCCGACGAGGCCGTGCCGATCGGCCCGGCCGCGCCCGCGAGCAGCTACCTCGACGTCCGCGCCGTGCTTGGGGCGGCGCGGGCGACCGGGGTGGCCGCGATCCACCCGGGCTACGGGTTCCTGTCCGAGAGCGCCGAGTTTGCGGCGGCAGTGATCGACGCGGGCCTGACCTGGATCGGTCCTCCGCCCGCGGCGATCCAGCAGATGGGCGACAAGATAAACGCCAGGAACCTCATGGAGCAGGCCGGGGTGCCGGTCGCCGCCGGCACCAGGGAGCCGGTCGCCGACGTGGCCTCCGCGATCGCCGGGGCCGGGCGGATCGGCTACCCGGTGATGATCAAGGCGGCCGCCGGTGGCGGCGGCATCGGGATGAGCGCCGTCGCGAACGAGACGGAGTTGCGCACGGGCTTCGAGACCGCACGCACCCGCGCCGAGCGGTTCTTCGGCAATCCCTCAATCCTCCTGGAGCGGTACGTCGAGCAGGCCCGGCACGTAGAGGTGCAGATCCTCGGGTGCAGCGACTCCGCGGTGCTGGCGCTCGGCGAGCGGGACTGCTCGGTGCAGCGGCGGCATCAGAAGATCGCCGAGGAGACCCCGTCTCCGGGTGTCACGCCCGAGCTCAGGGCGCGGATGCTGGCCGCGGCGGCCCTGGCCGGCGAGACGGTGAGCTACCGGGGCGCGGGCACCGTCGAGTTCCTGCTGGACGCCACGACCAAGGACTTCATGTTCCTGGAGATGAACACCCGGATCCAGGTGGAGCACCCGATCACCGAGATGGTCACCGGCATCGACCTGGTGGAGCAGCAGTTCCGCATCGCGGCGGGCGAGGACGTGAGCTTCCGTCCGGCGTCCGTCCGAGCCGAAGGACATGCCGTGGAATTGCGCGTCTATGCGGAAGATCCGCGCCGGTTCCTGCCCAGTCCGGGGCTGATCACCGAGTGGTTGGAGCCGTCTGGTCCCGGGGTCCGCGTGGACGCGGGCTACGAGGCCGGAAACGAGGTGACGCAGTTCTATGACCCGCTGCTTGCCAAGCTCTGCGTGCACGGGGCCAGCCGCGACGAGGCGCTGCAGCGCGCCCGCGCAGCCGTGGCTGACTTCCACGTTCGCGGGCCAAAGACTAACCTGCCATTTCATGCCGAACTGCTAGCCAGCGACGAATTCACCAGCGGCTGCTACGACACGTCCGTGGTTGCCCGGCTGAGGGCGTGACCGGCAGCGGAGCGAGAATGATGGTGGCGCTGCCTACGGCTGCGATCGCCGGGGAGCTGAGCGAGGAGGCAGGTGTGACCGAGGTCCGCGCGGAGATGGTCGCGAACGTGTGGCAGGTCGTGGCGGCCGAGGGCGATCAGGTAGCTGACGGGGACACGCTGGTCATCCTGGAGTCCATGAAGATGGAGATCCCGGTCCTTGCCGAGAGCGAGGGCACCCTCACCAAGCTCGCCGTGGCCGAGGGTGACGTGGTTCAGGAAGGCGACCTGATTGCCGTCATCGAATAGCGCTGGCGTGCCCGGGGACATGCCAGGCCTGGCGGCTGGCCTGCGCGCGACCGTGCGCGCGGTCGTGACCAGCGCCGACACCGCCGAGGCGATGGGCAGCGGGAACCTGCCCGTGCTTGCCACCCCACGGCTGCTGGCGCTCGCCGAGGCGGCCACCGTCGCCGCGGTGGCCCCACAGCTCGCCGACGGTCTCACCACGGTCGGCACCGCGGTCAGCCTGGAGCACCGCAAGGCCAGCCCGCTCGGGGCCGAGATCGTCGTCGAGGCCGAGCTGACCGAGGTAGACGGCAGGCGGCTGGTGTTCGGGTTCATCGCCCGCCCGGCCGGCACTGATGCGGGCGGCACTGATGCGGTCGGCGTCGATGCGGTCGGCACTGATGCGGTCGGCACCGATGCGGGCGTGGTCGTCGGCGCGGGCACGGTCGAGCGCGTCGTCGTCGACGGGGCGCGCTTTCTCGCCCGGACACTATCGAGTCCTTGATCATCCCGCGACTTCTCACGGGTTCCAGTCATTTGGTGTCCGTATTTGTACCGCTTTGCGGTTGCCGAGCGTGTGATAAGTGCAGGCGACGGCGATCTGGACGGGACCTGAGGACGGCGGTGCCTGTCCGAAACCGGATATTCGGTCTGGGCTGACCGCGCCGGCGCGCACGAGGCCCGGGCGGGCGGTTAGACGCCGGTGGTGGACCGCGGGTAGGCGTTCTTTGGGTCCGTGGCGATGTTGACCAGGTAGGGGACGCCGGAGTCGAACGCCCTGCGCAGGGCCGGGCCGATGTCGGCGGGCCTGGTGACGAGTTCCCCGGCCCCGCCGAGCGCGGCGACCACCTGGTCGTAGCGGCACTGCGGCTGCAGGTCGGCGGCGACGTCGTAGCCGTACAGCGCCTGCATGGGGTGCTTTTCCAGGCCCCAGATCCCGTTGTTGCCGCAGATCATGACCACCGGCAGCGCATGCCGGACCAGGGTGTCCGCGTCCATCAGCGAGAACCCGGCCGCGCCGTCGCCGAGCAGCAGCACGACCTGCGCCGAGGGGCGGGCGATCCGGGCAGCGATCGCGTACCCAAGGCCGGTGCCCAGGCATCCGTACGGCCCGGGGTCCAGCCAGCCACCCGGGCGCCGGGGCTCGACGTACTTGCCCGCGTAGGAGACGAAGTCACCGCCGTCCCCGATCACCACCGCATCATCGTCGAGGATCCGGGCCAGCTCGCCGTAGATACGCATCGGGTGAATGGGCGCCGCGTCGCTGCCCAGCAGCGGGGCGTCGGCGGCCGTGGCCTGCCTGCTGGCGGCCTGGAGCCGGGGCAGCCAGCCGTCATCCCCTCCAGTCTCCCAGGCCCACGTTGCCCGGCCCGGACCCGAGCCGGCAGCCGCGCGGCCCGAACCTAGGCCCGCCGCCGCGCTCGTGAGCTGGGTGAAGAACGCGGTCAGGCTGCCCGCGGCGGCTGCGGCCAGCTCGCGATGCCGCGCGAGCTGCGACGGCGCGTCGGCGACGTGCACGACCTGAGCTGGGGGCGTCCCGTTCCTGCCGCCGTACTCGCCGTAGCCAAGCCGGAAGTCGAGCGGGGTTCCGGCCACGATGACCAGGTCCGCCTCGCCGAGTGCCGTCGACCTGGCCCGTGAGACAAGCAGTTCGTGGCCGGCCGGAAGGATGCCGCGGCCCTGCCCGTTCGCGATCACGGGCAGCCGTAGCTCCTCGGCCGCGGTGCGGGCTGCCTCGTGCGCGCCGTCCAGCCACACGTCTGAGCCGAGCACCAGCACCGGCCGGCTTGCTCTGGCGAGCAGGCCGGCGATCTGGTCGATTGCGGCCGGGTCGGGCTGGTCCGGCGGGTCGGCGCCGGCGTCCGCGGTGGCGGGCCGGCCGGGATCGGCGGGTGCGGCGCCGAACAGCGCCTCCAGGCTGGCGTCGAGGAATACCGGGCCGCGGTGGCGGGCCGTGGCGATCCGGAACGCCTCGTCGGTGGCCGGCCCGATCCGTGCCGTCTCATGTTCGGTCCAGGCGCGCTTGGTGATCGCCTGGAGCAGCACGGGATGATCAATTTCCTGCAGGCTTCCCGAGCCCCAGCGGTAGTCCGGGGCACGGCCGGCGATCACCACCAGCGGCGAGCCGTTGAAGTGCGCCGTGGTGATCGCGCTCATCCCGTTGGTCACGCCGGGGCCGGCCGTGAGCACCGCCAGGCCCGGGGTCAGCGAGAGCCGGGCCGTGGCCTCGGCGGCGAACACCGCGGTCTGCTCGTGTCTGACGTCCACGATCCGCATCGGCGGGTCCGCCGTGACCGCCCCGTCGTAGAGCGGGAAGACGTGCCCGCCGGAGAGCGTGAACATCGTCTCGACGCCGTGCCGCCGGGCGGCGGCTACCGCATGCGCACCGCCGTGGGGCACCCGCCCACCTCCCCTTCCCCCTTCACCTTCAGTCACGGACGCGACGTTACCAGCAGGTATCGGGCCAGCTCCAACGGTGCCAAAACGGGGCACGGGCCGCGACTCGGGGCACGGGCCACGACTCGGGGCACGGGCCGCGACTCGGGGGCACGGGCCACGACTCGGGGCACGGGCCGCGACTCGGGGGCACGGGCCACGACTCGGGCCGCGACTCGGGGGCATGGGCCGCGACTCGGGGCACCGGCCGCGACTGGGGGCACGGGCACGACTCGGGGCACCGGCCACGACTGGATCACGCAGCCCACGGGCTCAGGGGGACGGGCCAGGCCGCAGCGGATGCGATGATGGCGGCATGCCGACCCTGACCGACCTTGCGCTGCGCCAGGCCGGGCTGGCCGAGGCCGACGTCGACTGGCTGCACATGCTGCTGTCCGACTGGCAGCTGCTGGCCGACCTGTCCTTCGCCGACCTGGTGCTGTGGGCGCAGCTGCATGATGGCTCCGGCTGGGTGGCACTCGCCCAGATTCGCCCGGTGACGGCGCCTACGGCGATCCCCGACGACATGGTCGGCGCCGTGCGGCCGGCCGGCGCGCGGCCGTTCCTCGACGTGGCCATGCAGGAACGCAGGATCTGCCGGGAAGGCGACCCGGAGTGGACGACCGGGGTTCCGGTCCGCCACGAGACCATCCCGGTCATCCGCAAGGACCGGGTCATCGCGGTCATCGAGCGGTCCACGAACCTGTCGGCCGCCCGGACGCCGAGCCGGATGGATCTCGCCTACCTGAGGGCAGCCGACGACATGGCCCAGATGGTGGCGGCCGGAATTTTCCCCCGCCCGGGCGAGCAGCCGACCCTGGTCAGGTCGCCCCGGGTCGGGGACGGGCTGCTCCGGCTCGGCCGGTCGGGACGGGTGACGTACGCGAGCCCGAACGGGCTGTCGGCCTATCGCAGGCTGGGGCTGACGGCCGACCTCGTGGGAGCCGAGCTCGGGCCGCTGACCGCGCGGCTGTGCGCGACCGGCGGGCCGCGCGACGACTCGCTGATGCTGACGGCGAGCGGCCGGGCGCACATGGAGACCGAGGTGGAGGGCAACGGCTCGGTCGTTCAGCTGCGTGCGATCCCGCTCGTGGTCGGCGGCGCGCGATCCGGCGCGCTGATCCTGCTCAGGGACGTGACCGAGCTGCGGCACCGGGAACGGGAACTGATCACCAAGGACGCCACGATCAGGGAGATCCATCACCGGGTCAAGAACAACCTGCAGACCGTGGCCGCGCTGCTGCGGCTGCAGGCGCGCAGGCTCAAAGCAGCGGAGGCGCGAACGGCCCTCGAGGAGGCGGTGCGCAGGGTGGGCTCGATCGCCATCGTCCACGAGACACTCTCGCACGCCCCGGACGAGGTCGTTGACTTCGATGACGTCGCCAGCCGGGTGGCGATGATGGCCGCGGAGGTCTCCGCACCCGAGGCCAGGGTCAAGCCCGGCCTTTCCGGCAAATTCGGGCTGCTGCCGGCCTCCGTCGCGACCCCGCTGGCCCTCGTCCTCACCGAGCTGCTGCAGAACGCGCTGCAGCATGGCCTCACCCGGCCGACGGGCGCGGCCCTGGGAGGAAGCCTGGACGTCACGGCAGAACGCCTCAACGGCCAGCTCACGGTCACGGTTGCCGATAACGGCGTGGGGCTGCCCGAGAATTTCGATCTTGACTCGGCTGCCAGCCTTGGCTTGCAGATTGTGCGTACGCTCGTGGTCGCGGAACTTGGCGGGCGGCTCGAGATTGCGCCAAAGGCCGGCGGCGGGACCAGGGTCCTAGTCGAAGTTCCGGTGCAGCTGCCTGCGGGCGGGCCCCCGGATGGACCGCAGCAGCGTTCCTGACCGGCGCGGAGCTGGCCGGCCGTCAGGCGTGCGCCCTGGCCCTGATCCGGGCAGACCTGCGCTTGAGCGCGCGCCGCTCGTCCTCGCTCAGCCCACCCCAGACGCCAGAGTCCTGGCCGCTCTCGAGTGCCCACTGCAGACATGGCTCCATCACGGCGCATCGCTGGCAGACTTGTTTGGCATCGTCGATCTGCAGCAGCGCGGGACCCGTGTTCCCGATCGGGAAGAACAGCTCCGGATCTTCGTCACGGCAGGCGGCGTGGTGACGCCAGTCCATGAGGTCCACTCCTTTATGAGGCCGGAGCCTTAGCCAGCGGCTCCGCTTTCCTCAGTCTTGCTTGTGAAGGTTTTCACGAGCTATGCCGTATGTCAGGACTTATAAGTTCCCGAACCTGAGAGTCGTAATCAGAGGCTGCTGCCTTCGATTGGCTCCCCGGCGAGGGCCACGGGTCATAGCGGTTCATAACCCCGCCCAGCACGGCGCATGGCTGGTGCGCCGCTCGCTAGGAGCGATATAACCCTCTCAAGGTCGGCGATGAACCGCAAGAGGCTTTGGCAAAGGTTCGTTCGGATTTCAGTGTCAGATGAGTCACATTGTGGGCATGGGGTGTCTGGCGCTGTTCATGTGGCCTCCTATCAGGCCCTTAGCATGTCGAACGCTGTTCACCTGGGCGATGCTAGCTGCGGCCCCATACGGCCTGCAAGCAGGCGCTCACGCAGCGGGAAGGTTATTTTGGCGGCCGGCCAAAACGGCGCTGGGGTGTCGCGCTATCGCCCCTCGAAACGGCGCGGCGGTGCCGGGACCGAGCCTTACGCAATGACCCGCAAGGCATCCGGAACCGACCGGAACTTGACGCATTCGTGCTCGCCCATGTACTCGCCGTCGACCTGGAACGCGAGGGGTCGGCTCGATCGCAGCGTCAGCTCGGTTTGATCGTGGAGGGCCAGCACGCTGCGGCCGCGCGGTGGCCGGGCCGGCGACAGCATCTGATAGATGGTGCGGACCGTGCTTATCGTCCGCAGGCTGCGCAGCGCGAACACGTCGAGGCCGGAGTCGAAGGCAGCCTGTGGGCTGGCGTACACCGGGCGGCTCCCCAGATACGTCCAGGGCGCCGTGTTGGACACGATGCCGAGGAACAGCGGGCCGACCGGCGGGTGCCCGTCACGTTCCAGCGTGAGCGCGGGATGACGCCGATCGGTCACCCGGTAGTACTGCCGCAGGATCATCCGGACATAGAGGGCGGGTGTGGCGGTCCGGCCCCGGGCCCGGTGACCGTCCACGGCGCGCACCACCTCCGCGTCTATGCCGAGGCCCGCGTTGAAGGTGAAGTACCGGTCGCCGGCCAGGCCAAGGCCGATCGTGCGATAACGCCCTGTGGTGATCGCCTGGAGAATCTGCCCGGCCGCGTCTACGGGATCGGGGGACAGGCCTACGTTGCGGGTGAACACATTGGCGTTGCCCGCGGGCAGCGCGGCCAGCGCCGGAAGGCTGGCCGCGTCGGCGGACGGGCCGCCGGCAGCGAGATGACCAGCAGCGGCAGCGCGGTCGGGAATGGCCGCCGGGCCGAGGATCCCGTTGACCGCCTCGTTGACCGTGCCGTCGCCGCCCAGCGTGAGCACGAGCCCGAAGCCGTCGCTGCGGGCGGCGGCGGCAAGGCTGGTCGCGTGTCCCCGGTAGCGTGTCTCCACGACCTCGAGTTCGACGGCAGACGAAAGCGCCCGGACGATAACATCCCGCCGGAGCCGGGTCGTGGAGGTGGCGTGTGGGTTCACGATCAAGAGCGCGCGCACGCGCTCAGGTTAGCGAGGCCGCGGAGCCGGAGCTTGCGCAGCGTCCGAGCACGCTGACCTGGGCAGCCGCGATACAGGCCGTCGAGGCGGCCGGAATACTCATTGCCTCGGTGCTGGCCGGGATCGACGCGGCTACCGGCCAGTCCTATCACGTCAACAGCGGAATCGCGCTGACCGTGATCGGGCTGGCAGTGGCGATCGCGCTCGGATACGTCGCACTGGGGATCATCCGCCTCAAGGCGTGGAGCCGCACCCCGGCCGTGATCACGCAGCTGTTCTGCGTCCTCATAAGCGTTTACCTGCTGCAGGCGCACCGGTATGCCTGGGGCGTACCGGGCATGCTGCTGGGACTCGCCGGGCTGGCCACGCTGTTCGTCCCGCAGAGCTTCCGTGCCCTGGCCAGCCTGCCGCCCGAGCCTCCGGCCGACGGCAGAGGGTAAGCCCGGGCTACTCGTCTGTGGTGAGCCCCTCGCGGAGCTGCGTCAGGGTCCTGGCGAGCAGCCGGGAGACGTGCATCTGCGAAATGCCGAGCTCGGTGGCGATCTGTGACTGGGTCATGTTGCCGAAGAAGCGCAGCATCAGGATCCGCTTCTCCCGCGGCGGCAGGCGCTCGAGCAGCGGCTTGAGCGACTCCCGGTACTCCACCCCCTCCAGGGCCTCGTCGAGCATTCCCAGCGATTCGGCCACTGCCGGGGCGTCCTCGTCACCCGAGTCCGGCGCGTCGAGCGAGACCGTGGAGTACGCGTTGGCCGATTCCAGGCCCTCGAGCACCTCTTCCTCGCTCATCTGCAAGTGAGCCGCCAGCTCGGCCACGGTGGGCGCCCGGCCGAGTCGCTGGGCGAGATCGCTGATCGCCTTGGTCAGCGCCAGCTTGAGCTCCTGCAGCCGCCGCGGAACCCGGACAGCCCACCCCTTGTCGCGGAAATGCCGCTTTATCTCTCCGACAATGGTGGGCGTCGCATATGTGGAGAACTCGACGCCACGGCTGAGGTCGAACCTGTCGATGGACTTGATCAGCCCGATCGTGGCCACCTGGGTAAGGTCGTCGAGCCACTCGCCGCGGTTCCTGAACCTGCGGGCCAGGTACTCGACCAGCGGCAGGTGCAGCTCGACCAGTTCGCCGCGGAGTCGCCGCCGCTCCGGGTCGTCCGCGGGCAGCGTCGCGAGCTTTTCGAACAGCTCCCTGGCCCGCCCGCGCTCGCGCGCGGCGTGCTGAATCTTCGCGGTCCCGAGCGTTGCGTCCGCCTCGCCGCCACCCTCGACGAGGGCGTCGATGTCGACGGCCTCGACTTGCCCCGCCTCCTGGAAATCAATGACCGCCGAATCGGCGGCGGTCTCACCGACCGCCAGGTCTTCGGCCTGTTCGGCCACTGTGGTCTCGAACTCCTCGGTCAAAGCGACCTCGATCTCCCCCGTCACACTGACCCCGACGACTCTCTTGTCTTCCGCAGCACGATGGTCAGCACGTCGTCGGGGCCAACACTCGCGTCCACGCTTCCGGCCAGCGCGGTAAGCACGGTCCAGGCGAAGGTGTCGCTGGCTGGCTGCTCCGGATCCAGGCAAGGAACGGACACGGCGATCGTCATCGTGTCCTGGCCGAGCGTGAAGCCGCATTCCAGGTTGCTTCCCGGCACCGCCTGGCTGAGCAGCATGGCGCAGGCCTCGTCCACCGCGATCCGCAGGTCCTCGATCTCGTCCAGGGTGAAGTCAAGGCGAGCGGCCAGCCCGGCGGTCGCGGTGCGCAGCACCGACAGGTACGCCCCCTCGGCTGGCAGGCGCACAGTGACCCTGTCCTGTGCCTCGCGGCGCTCGGCTGGCTTTCCTCGCGATGCCGCGGCGGGCTGGCCGGTTTCGGTCGCGCCGGCCCCGCCCGCTGCCAGTCCGCTCGCCGCCCCCGTGACGGCTGTACTGGCTGCCGACGTGGTCGTTTCTTCCCTCACGTGTGCCCTCCCACACCGCCAGGTATTGGCCCGCGGCTGCGGACTAGTTGGCTGTCCCGCCACCGCGGGCTTGTGGCTTTACCCGCCTCGGCGGGTTCTTGGCTCTGCATGTTCTTGGCTCTGCATGCAACCTACCGCGAGCGGGCCGTGACTCTGACGCGGCGCGCGGCCCGGGCCGGCACCCCAATGCAGCGGAGGACCGCGCCGGGCAGTCGCCCGCGTGGTCCTCCGGCTGGTCGTCTGGCTGGATACCGTCGGTATCAGGCCTGCTTCGTCTCCCAGAAGATCTTGCTGATTTCGTCGATCTTGCCGAGCAGCCGGTCCGCCACGGCCGGGTCTGAGCTCGCCTTGGTACCGCCGCCGCCGCCCGCGAGCTTGGTCGCCTCGTTGAACAGCTGGTTCAGCTGCGGGTACTTCTCGAAGTGCGGCGGCTTGAAGTAGTCGGTCCACAGCACCCACAGGTGGTGCTTGACCAGCTCGGACCGCTGTTCCTTGATGTCGATGGCGCGGGCGCGGAACTCGGGATCGGTGTTCTGCTGGTACTTTTCGCAGATCGCCTTGACCGATTCGGCTTCGATCCGTGCCTGAGCGGGGTCGTAGACACCGCAGGGGAGGTCACAGTGAGCGTGCACGGTGGCCCTCGGCTCGAGAAGACGTGCGAGCAGCCTCATTGATCTCCTTCTCTCCTATTCAGATCATGCATCCTCGGCTGACACTACCCCTTGGCCTACGGTGCATTCAGGGAGGGAGGCTGGATGCCTGCGATCCATTGGGAGAGCCTGGGTGCGGCATTCGGTAGGGACGCCGGGTGCGGCACTCGGGGAGGGAGGCTGGATGCGCTGGCCGCTGTGGCGGGTTGCGGTGGCGGAACGGTCCATGGAGCCGTCGCTGTGGCCCGGGGACTGGCTGCTCGTCCGGCGCAGCATCCGGCCGGGGCGCGCGCCCCGGATCCGACCGCGGCAGCTCGTGATCGCGCAGCACCCGGGTCGGCCGGGGCTGCTGCTGGTCAAGCGTGCCGCGCGGCCCGAGGCGGACGGCTGGTGGCTGGAGTCTGACAACCCGGAGGCCGGGGCCGTGGACAGCCGCGCGTTCGGCCCGGTGCCGGCCGAGCTGATCGAGGGCCGGGTGCTCATGCGCTACTGGCCGGTCCGCCATTCCTGACGCCGCCAGGCATCGTGAACACAGGACCCGCCGGCCGGCTTCGCCTGGTGGCCTGAGGATGCTAGCCAAGCCGTGTGGAGTGGTATAGAACTGCTTCAACATCAACTTCCGAGCTTTGTAAGGACGAGTCCGATGAGCGATGGTTCTGGTAAAGGCCGGATTGTCGTCGGAATTGACGGATCGCCGCAGGCCTCAGCGGCGCTGGCGTGGGCGATCGAGGAGGCGCGCCTTCGCGGCCTAGGGCTGCACATCATCCACGCCTTCCCGGCCCTGGTGTCGATCCTCGGCGGCAGGGCGCACGAGTACTACCCGAAGGTCGAGGAGGACGCGAAGCGGTCGTTCGAGGAGGAGCTGGCGAACGCGCCATCCCTGGACGGCCTCGAGGTCGAGCGCACGCTGGTCGCGGGCAACCCTTCCGAGCAGCTGGTCGAGGCCAGCCGCGGGGCCAGCCTGCTGGTCGTCGGCTCGCACGGTCGCGGCACCTTCCACGGCATGCTCGTGGGCTCGGTCTCGCTGCACGCCGTGCACCAGGCGCACTGCCCGGTCGTGGTGGTCAGGGCCCAGGACTGATACAGACACCGCGCCAAAGCAACGGGGCGGTCACGGCTAGGCCGTGACCGCCCCGAGCTTCGGGCGAACCGGGCATCAGCCGGGGACGTTGAGCTCCTCCGACGCTTCCGCCTCGTTTTCCACGTCGGCCACGGCGGCCTGGACCTTCTCCCGCGGCATGGCGACCGCGACGGCCCAGAAGTAGATCACCAGGCTCCAGACGGCGATCACCAGCAGGTCCCACCAGGTCGGCAGGTTCAGCGTGGGGTTGAGCGTGAGGCCGAACACCGTGCTCGGGGTGCTCGTGTACTGGCCCTGCCAGGAGATGACGGCCAGGCCGATCAGCCACGGGATGATCCAGCTCCCGGACCGCCAGTCGATGATCGCGCGCCGCTCGGCCGGGATCGACGCCTGGTAGATCACGAAGAGGATGAACCCGAGGACGATGAACATGTACAGCCAGAAGATTGTGGACCAGCCGGCGAAGTACACGATGAAGTTCGCGAAGACGAACGCCAGGGGGCACAGCACCTTCGCGGCCGGCAGGCGGTAGGCCCGCGGCCGGTCTGGGTCCTGCTTTCGCAGGCCCGCCAGGGACAGCGGGGCGAACGCGTACATGAGCACGGTCGCCGAGGTGACGAGGCCGACCAGGCCGGACCAGCTCGGGAACGGCAGGAACGCCAGTACGCCGATGACGAAGCAGATGATGATCGACACGATCGGGACGCCCTGCCTGCTGATCCTGCTGATCCCTCTCGGGTAGTAGCCGTTGCGGCCCAGGCCGTAGGACAGCCGTGAGGAGGTGCCCATGTAGACCAGCCCGGTCCCGGCCGGCGACACCACCGAGTCGATGATCAGGATCGTCGACAGCCAGCCCAGGCCCGCAGACGTCGCCAGCGTGGCATAAGGACCGAAGGACGAAACCCCGGAGATCGGGTTCGCCCAGCCGTGGGCGAGGTTCGCCGGGTCCAGCGCGCCGATGAACGCCACCTCGAGCAGCAGGTAGATCACCGTTCCGATGATCATGGACAAGATGACGGCGCGCGGGATGTTGCGCTGCGGGTTCTCCGCCTCGCCGCCCACCTGGATAGCCTGCTCGAATCCCTCGATGGCGAACACCACGCCCAGCGGCAGCGCGGCGAAGATGCCGTGGAAGCCGAACGGGGCGAACCCGCCGCCGGCGGTGAAGTTACCGGAGTGGAACACGGTGAACAGCAGCGCGAAGATCGTGATGGTGGGGATGAGGATCTTCCAGATCATCGCGATCGAGTTGGTCTCGGCCAGCCAGCGAACGCCGACCAGGTTAATGATCGTGAACACCAGCATGAACCCGACGCCGATCCCAATGCCCTTGCCGTCGAGCGTGCCGTTGGCATTGATCAGGCCCAGGCTGGGGAACTTGGAGTTGAGGTAGCCGAGCGTCGCCTCCACCTCGATCGGCGGGATCGTCACCGCCTGGACGAAGGCCATCCAGCCACCGGAGAAGCCGCCGAGCGACCCGAACACCATGTACGGGAACCTGGCGGTGCCGCCGGACACCGGATACGTGGAGCCGAGTTCGGCGTGGACCAGCGCCAGCAAGGCGAGGACCAAGCCACCGATGGCCCAGGACAGAATCGAAGCGCCCCCGGCCACCTTTGATGCGGTGAGCGCGCCGAGCAGCCAGCCAGAGCCAATGATCGAGCCCAGCGAGATCAAGGTGAGCCCGCGCAGGCCCACCGCGCGCTTGAGCTGGTTCTCCTGTGCTGGCGCCGCGCCGGGCTGAGCTGTCGCCATGATTTCTTCCCTCCCGTTAAGGCGAGCCAGCTAGACCCGCCAAGAGGTCATTGGGACCATGAGGCCATACGGCGGCCATACGGCCGCGAGTAGGGCTGATCCTAATGATCGTTTCTGGACCTGAGAAGAAGGCTTTCGGTGTCGTTTCGATAACGGAGGTGACGGATTCGCTGTATCCGGAAGTGTGTGCCGCTGATCAGCGGGCAGCGCGATGTCTACCGGTGCCGAAAGTGATCGGCCGCCGCTCTAGCCTGCGGCCGAGAAGCCGTTCGCCGTGCGCCTATGACTGGGAAGCGCGGTCACATTCGCCTTGCTGCCGCAATGCTTGGCGCAGCAAAGGCTGGCCCGGCCGGCGCTGGCATCGATGAAGGCGCAGCGGCAATCGGGGAGCTTGCAGATGCCCAGGTGGCTCATGCCGCAGTGCGCGGCGACCGCTGCCGCGCCGGCGATCGCGCCTGCCGCGTACCGGTCCGAGAGCGACCCGCTCTCGTCGAGGTGCAGGTGCCAGCGCGAGCGGTCGTGGCGCACCAGCGTCGGGCGAATCGGATACTGCACGAGCAGCGCGTTGAGCCGCTCGGCCGCGGTGGCGTGATCGCGCTGAGCGGCCGCGGCAAAAACGTCGGTAAGTTCGGTGCGCAGCATGCGCAGTGCATCAAGGTCATGATGGGTCCACGGCCCGCGCAGGAGCGGATAATCGCCCACGAACGCGCGGAAAGCTCCAGTGGTGCCGAGTTGGTCGGTCTCGCTGTCAACGCCTGCGGCAGAATTCACGAGACGCACCGCGAGCTCGGCATAGGACGTGAGATCCACTGCGGTCCTTAGTGCGGGAGGATGGAGTGTCGCGGCCCGCGCAAAAGTATGGCACAACCCCGCCCGGGCCGCTGTCGCAATTCAGGCACATATCAGACACGAAGCGTCGCGATTGAGTGACAGTTCCCTCCCGCCCCCGTGCATCCACCCTTTCGGCTCCGCGCACCCATCCCTCTCGCACCGATGCGCCCGCGCGTGGCACCCGTTCCTGGCAGCGCTAAGGTCCAGAACATGTTTGCTGTCACCGCGGCGCGCATCGACGCCGAAGATCCGCTGGCCGGCCTGGAAGTCGGGGAGCACGCAGAGCCCGCCCCGCCGGACGGGTGGACCACGGTCACGGTCAAGGCCGCCGCGCTCAACCATCACGACGTGTGGACGCTGCGCGGCGTCGGCATCTCGGCCGACCGGCTGCCGATCGTCCTCGGCTGCGACGCCGCGGGCCTCGACGCCGACGGCAACGAGGTCGTGGTGCACGCGGTGATCTCCGAGAACCCCGCCGGGGACGAGACCATGGATCCGGCCAGGTCGCTGCTGTCCGAGCGGTATGACGGGACGTTCGCCGAACGGGTCGCCGTGCCCCGGCGCAACCTCGTGCCCAAGCCGGCCGGGCTGTCCTTCGCCGAGGCCGCGTGCCTGCCGACGGCGTACCTGACCGCCTACCGGATGCTGTTCACCCGGGCCGGGATCGCGCCCGGCGCCACGGTGCTGGTGCAGGGCTCGGGCGGCGGCGTCGCCACCGCGCTGATCCTGCTCGGCCGGGCGGCCGGCTACCGGGTCTGGGTGACCAGCCGCAGCGAGGAGAAGCGGGACCGTGCCCTCACGCTCGGCGCGGACCAGGCGTTCCCGTCCGGGGCCCGGCTGCCGGAGCGGGTGGACGCGGTGATGGAGACGGTCGGCGAGGCCACCTGGGCGCACTCGATGCGCGCGCTCAAGCCTGGCGGGCGGATCGTGATCTGCGGCGCGACCAGCGGCTCGGTGCCGCCCGCCGACCTGAGCCGGCTGTTCTTCCTGCAGCTGTCCGTGGTCGGCTCGACGATGGGCACCAGGGACGAACTCGCCCGTTTGGTGCAGTTCTGCCAGCAGACCGGGGTGCGCCCGCTGATCGACCGCACGCTGCCGCTGGTTCAGGCCGCCGACGGCCTGGCCGCGATGATCTCCGGGGAACTGTTCGGCAAGGTCACGCTCGAGGTGTAGCCAGGCCGGCCGTGGGCGTCACGAGTCGGCGGGGGCGCCGCGTTCCTGGTCCTCTTCTTCGTCATCAGGGGGAGCCCCGCGGAAGACCTCGTTCTTGACCCTGGCCAGCGCTTCCTCCAGGATCGAGCGCAGGTCACCGAGCGCGTTCTCGCCGATGGATTCGGTGTTCCCGGCTGCCTTGCGCAGTTCCCGCCCGAAGTCCACGGCCAGCCGCTCAAGGTCGCGGAACATGCCGACGTCCAGACCCGGCGTGCCGGGCCAGCCGCGGCCGCCCTGGCCCCAGGGCCGCTCCCGCCACCCGGTCCAGCCGGGCCACTGCGACGACGCCCAGTCGGCCCACTCCTTGCGTGCGCCGCGGGCGCGCTGCTGGCCCTCGCGGGCGGCCTGCCTCGCGTCTTCGCGCTGCTGCCTGGCCCGCCTGGCCTCCTCGTGCTGCGCGTCGGCCGCCTGCCGGGCCGCATCTTGCGTATCCGCCGAGCCGTCCGCATCCCGCCGCGCCTGGTCCCTGGCCCGGCGGGCGCTCTCCCTGACCTCGTCCTTGGTCCGCCTGGCCCGGTCTCTGGCGTTCTCCTGCTCCTGCGCCTGCTCGTCGCCCTCCGCGGCCGTCCGGCGCACGTCCCGGGCCGCCCAGGTGAGCTCCTCGCGCAGGTTCCGGACCGTGTCCCTGACGTCCTCGCTCACCTCGCGGGCGATGTCGCGCACCGACTGCGTGAGCTCCTCCTCGAGCTCGGCCAGGTCGTCGAGGCGCGCCTTGATCTCCTCCCGGCCCTTGTCGGTGATCCGGTACACCTTCTTGCCGTCCACCTCGTCGTGGGTGACCAGGCCCTCCTCTTCGAGCCTGGCCAGCCGCGGGTAGATGGTGCCGGGCGACGGTGAGTAGACGCCGAGGAAGCGGTCCTGCAGCAGCCGGATCACCTCGTAGCCGTGCCGCGGCGCCTCATCGAGCAGCTTGAGGAGGTAGAGCCGGAGCCCGCCATGCCTGAAAACTGGGCTCACGCCTGCTCACCTTGCCCTGTCGGCGCAGAAGTCGGACTGGCCTTAACGCTACGCTCCTTCGACTCTGGCGAGCTTGATAGTGGGGCGTCCGCGCGTGCCAGCAGCGTCACGTCGCCGGTCATGCTGGTGATGCTGATGCCCGCCGAGCCGGAACCCAGCGTGGCGGTCAGCGCCGCCCGCCCCGGGGCCGGTGCGGGGCTCAGCGGCTCGAAGTTGCTGCGCAGGCGGCCGGACGTGGACTTGAGGTCCACCCGGGCGCTCGCCGACGCCGGGACGCGGACGGACACGTCGCCCGAGACCGTGCTGATCCGCAGGCCGCTGCGCTCGGGCACACCGACGTCGGCGGTCACCTGGCCGCTGAGGGTCCTCGCGGTGAGGTTCCTGGCTGCGGCGTCGGCCAGGGTCAGGTCGCCGGAAACCGAGTTGAACGCGAGGTCACCTTCCAGGCCGCGCGCCTCGACGTTCCCGGAAACCGTCTTCGCGTCCACGCTGCCGGTCACGCCATCCAGGGTGATGTCTCCGGACACGGTTTTGGCGGATATATTCGCGGAGATTCCGGACACGATCACGCTCGCGTTGACCACACTGACTTGCGTCGGGCAGCCGGCCGGCACGGTGATCGTGACGTCTGCCGAGTGCCGCTGCGGGTGGAGCCAGCCACGCAGGCCGCCGGGCTGCAGGTCCTCGTAGGTGACGGTCAGGATCCCGGCCTCGTGGGTCACCAGCAGCGGCTGGCCGCTCAGGCTGGCGACGTCCAGCGATGGCGGGTCCTGGCTGGCCAGGACCGCGACGGATCCCGAGATCACCCGCACCCTGAGCGCCGCGATGTCCGGCAGGTCGAGTGTCCGTGGGGAGTCGATGGTCCAGCGAGGCATCGCCGTCCCGCCTCCCTTCGTTGCTTCAGTTCTTACATACATACGATATATCGTGTCTGCAAGTGGTCCCGGACGCCGGCGCGGCGGGGGCCGCTCCCCGCCTACGCCTCGTCGCTCAGGTCCTCCAGGTCTCCGACGTCGCCCACATCGGCCAGCTCCTCCGGATCTGGAGAGCCGTCGAGTTCGTCCGGGTCCTCGTCGAGCCGCGCGAGCCAGGTGGCCAGGGCGTTAACCGGGGACGCGGCGTCCGGGTGCAGGTCGATGAACTCACGCAGCCGTTCGGCCAGCCAGCCCAGGGTGACCCGGTCCTGGCCGCGCCGCTCCTCGAGCTCCTCGAGCCCGCGGTCGGTGAAGTACATCGGCAGCGGCCCTTCAGCCGGTTACGGACAATGCGGTCTCAACCAGGCGAGCGTGCTCCTCGGCGTGGGCCTTGGCGGACCCGATGGCCGGCGCGGACGAGGCCGGCAGCGACACCACCTGTATCGGCCGGTTCAGCAGCCCGGGCAGCCGCATCGCCATGTAGGGCCAGGCGCCCATGTTGGCCGGTTCCTCCTGCACCCAGGTCACCGCCTCGGCCGCCGGGTACCGTGACACCTCCGCCGCGATCTCGTCGGCCGGCAGCGGGTAGAGGCGCTCGACCCGGGCGATCGCGACGTCGGCGCGGCCCTCGGCCCGGCGGCGTTCCGCCAGGTCGTAATAGACCTTGCCGGAGCACAGCAGCACCTGCCGCACCGCCGCCGTGTCGAAGTCGGCCGGCTCGCCGATCACCGGCCGGAATGAGCCGCTGGTGAAGTCCGCCACCGCCGAGGTCGCCGCCTTCAGCCGCAGCATCGATTTCGGGGTGGCCACGATCAGCGGCTTGATCCGGGCGGACAGGGCCTGCCAGCGCAGCAGGTGGAAGTAGTTCGCCGGAGTGCTCGGCACGGCGACCGTCATGTTGTCCTGCGCGCACTGCGAGAGGAACCGCTCGATCCGGGCGGAGGAGTGGTCGGGGCCCTGACCCTCGTAGCCGTGCGGCAGCAGCAGCACCACGCCGGAGCGCTGGCCCCACTTCTGCTCGCCCGAGCTGATGAACTCGTCCACGATCGTCTGGGCCCCGTTGACGAAGTCACCGAACTGGGCTTCCCAGCAGACCAGCGCGTCGGGCCTGGCGACCGAATAGCCGTACTCGAAGCCGACCGCCGCGAACTCCGACAGCAGCGAGTCGTACGTGTGGAACCGCGTCGTGGCGGAGTTGAACGTGCGCAGCGGCGTGTACTCCTCGCCCGTATGCCGGTCCACGATGACCGCGTGCCGCTGGCCGAACGTGCCCCGCCTGGTGTCCTGCCCGACCAGCCGCACCGTGTGGCCGTCGATGAGCACGCTGCCGAACGCGAGCAGCTCGCCGGTGGCCCAGTCGATCTGGTCCTGCTCGATCATCGTCGCGCGCCGGTGCAGCTGCGGCTGCAGCCTCGGGTGCGGGGTGAAGCCCTCGGGCAGGCTGAGCTGCGTGTCGACGATGCGCTTGATGATCTCCTCGGAGATCGCCGTCGGCGTGCCGCCGTGGTCCGCGGGCTGCGGGACGGACGGCCGCGGCAGCACCGCGCCCGGGTCGGCCGACTGCCGGGAGGCGTCCCTGGTCTCGGTGAACGCGCGCTCGAGTTCCTGCTGGTAGTCGCGCAGCGCCTGCTCTGCCTCCTCCAGCGTGATGTCGCCGCGCCCGATCAGGGACTCGGTGTAGAGCTTGCGCACCGACCGCTTGGCGTCGATCAGGTCGTACATCAGCGGCTGGGTGAACGAGGGGTTGTCCGCCTCGTTGTGGCCCCGCCGCCGGTAGCAGATCATGTCGATGACGACGTCCTTCTTGAACTCCTGCCGGTACTCGAAGGCCAGCTTGCCCACCCGGACGACCGCCTCGGGGTCGTCGCCGTTGACGTGGAAGATCGGCGCCTGGATCATGCGGGCGACGTCGGTCGAGTACACGCTCGACCGCGAGTACTCCGGCGCGGTGGTGAAGCCAACCTGGTTGTTCACCACGATGTGCACCGTGCCGCCGGTCCGGTAGCCGCGCAGCTGGGACAGTTCGAGAGTCTCGGCCACCACGCCCTGGCCGGCGAACGCGGCGTCGCCGTGAATCAGGAGCGGCAGCACGGTGAACCCGGGCTCGCCCATGTCGATGACGTCCTGCTTGGCCCGGACCACGCCCTCGAGCACCGGGTCGACCGCCTCCAGGTGGCTCGGGTTGGCCACCAGCGAGATCGGGATCGCCAGGCCGTTGCCGGGGGAGTAGCTGCCGTCCGCGCCTAGGTGGTATTTCACATCCCCGGAACCATGGGTGGTGGCCGGGTCGAGGTTGCCCTCGAACTCCTGGAAGATCTGGCCGTACGACTTGCCGACGATGTTCGCGAGCACGTTGAGCCTGCCCCGGTGCGCCATCCCCAGCACGGCCTCGTCCATCCGCTGCTGGGCGGCCTCGGTGAGCACGGCGTCGAGCAGCGGTATCAGCGCCTCGGCGCCCTCCAGCGAGAACCGGCGCTGGCCGACGAACTTCGTCTGCAGGAACATCTCGAACGCCTCGGCGACGTTCAGCCGGGACAGGATCCGGACCTGCTCGTCGTGCTCGGCCCTGGGGTGCGGCCGCTCCACGCGGGCCTGGATCCAGGCCCGCTCCTCCGGGTTCTGGATGTGCATGTACTCGATGCCGATGGTGCGGCAGTAGGAGTCCCGGAGCACGCCCAGGATCTCCCGCAGCTTCATCCGCGGCTTGCCGCCGAACCCCCCGGTGGCGAAGTCGCGGTCCAGGTCCCACAGGGTCAGCCCGTGCTGATTGATGTCCAGGTCGGGATGCTTGCGCTGCTTGTACTCCAGCGGGTCGGTGTCGGCCATCAGGTGGCCACGGACCCGGTAGGCGTGGATGAGCTCGTGAACCCTGGCGGCCTTCGACAGGTCGTCCTCGTGGCCGGCCGGGATGTCCTTGACCCAGCGGACCGGCTCGTACGGGATCCGCAGCGACTGGAACACCTCGTCGTAGAAGCCGTGCTCGCCGAGCAGCAGCGACTGGACCACCCGCAGGAATTCGCCGGACTGCGCCCCCTGGATAATCCGGTGATCGTAGGTGGAGGTGAGGGTCACCGTCTTGCTGATCGCCAGCCCGACAAGGGTCTCCTCGGACGCACCCTGGTAGGCGGCCGGGTACTCCATGGCACCGACGCCGACGATGCATCCCTGGCCGGTCACCAGCCGCGGCACCGAGTGCTCCGTGCCGATCGTGCCCGGGTTGGTCAGGCTGATCGTGGTGCCGGCGAAGTCGTCGACAGTGAGCTTGCCGCCGCGGGCCTTGCGGATCACGTCCTCATACGCCATCCAGAAGTGGCGGAAATCCATGGTCTCGGCGGCCTTGATTCCGGGCACGAGCAACTGCCGGGAGCCGTCGCTCTTGCGCACGTCGATGGCCAGGCCGAGGTTGACGTGCTCCGGCTGGACCAGAACCGGCTTGCCGTCCTCCTCGGCGAACGCGTAGTTCATCTCCGGGGACCAGGCCAGCGCCCGCACCACCGCGTAGCCGATGAGGTGGGTGAACGACACCTTGCCGCCGCGTCCCCTGCCGAGGTGGTTGTTGATCACTATCCGGTTGTCGACCAGCAGCTTGGCCGGGATGGCGCGCACGCTGGTCGCGGTCGGCACGGTGAGGCTGGCGGTCATGTTCGCCGCGGTGCGGGCCGCGGCTCCGCGCAGCCGGACCTCGATCGCGTGCTGCGCGTCCGGCGGTGGTGGCGCCGGCCTGGCCGGTGCCGGGAGAGTCGACGAGACCGGGGCCGGGGTGCCCCTTGCGGGGGCGGCCGGTGCTCCCGGCGCGGGGGCTGCCGTGGCCGGGCCGCCTGCGGCCGGGCCGTTTGCTGGCCCGCCTGCGGATGGCCCGCCCGCTGCGCCGCCTGCGGCAGGGACGGCGGGCGCCGTCGGTGCCTGGCCCGCCGAGGCTGTTCGGGCAGCGCCGGCCGGCCGCGGCTGCTCCGGCGGCTTTGGGTGGTAGTCGGCGAAGAAATTCCACCAGGCCCGGTCCACCGAGCCGGGGTCTGCCTGATAGCGCTGGTAGAGCTCGTCAACCAGCCATTCGTTGGGCCCGAAATCGGTGCTCGCCGAATTGGCTCCAGACGCTGCACCCGCCGGCGCGCCACGGCTGCCGTTCGCTGGAGCGGTCAGATCCGCGGCCGACTCTGGGGCATCAGCAGACACGGAGGACATCCCCCTCTTCCGACACTGGATTATCTGTCATTTCCGCACACCAGGCTACCCGGCAGCGCGCCTGAACTGCGTCCTTGTCTAGCGGACCGCATCTGTCCGGTTACCCGGAGATGCGATCTCTGCCGTGCGGCTCGAGCCAGCTGATGTACGGGCCCTTAGGCACGATTCGCGACGGGTTGACCCAGCTCTGCGTCTGATAGTAGTGGCGTTTGATCTGATCGAAGTCCGTGGTGTCGCCGAAACCCGGTCGCTGGTAAAGGTCGCGGGCGTAACCCCAGAGGTACTGGTAGTCGATCAGCCGCCGCAGGTTGCACTTGAACAGGGTGTAGTAGACCGCATCGAACCTGGCCAGCGTCGGGAACAGCCGCACGTCCGCCTCGCACAGCTCACTGCCGAGCAGGAACCTGCGCCGGGCCAGGCGCTCATCGAGCGCGTCCATGGTCGCGAACAGCGCGTCGAAAGCCTCCTCGTACTCCGCCTGCGTGGTGGCGAGCCCCGCCTTGTACACGCCGATGTTGACCGCGTAGTAGATCAGGGTGGCGACCGCGTCGATTTCGCGCCGCATGGCGGCCGGGTAGAGGTCGGGCGAGCCCGGCCGGTGGTAGCCGGTGAACTCGGTCTCGAACATGATCGTGATCTGCGCCATGTCGTTCGAGATGATCCGCTGCGTCTCGGTGTCCCACAGCATCGGCAGGGTGCACTTGCCCTGATACCCGGGGTCGGTGACCAGGTACAGCTCCGACAGGAAGCGGGCCCCGGTGACCGGATCCACGCCGCCGTCGGCGTCGGGGAACCGCCAGCCGTGCTCGCCCGAGATCGGGTCGGTCAGGCTCAGGCCGATGACCCGGTCCAGCCCGAGCAGGCTGCGCACGATCAGCGCCCGCTGCGACCACGGGCAGGCGAGCGATGCGTAAAGCTGGTAGCGCCCTGGCTCCGCAAGGAAGCCGCTTGATCCATCCCCCGTGATCCGCCCCGTGAATGTGCCCTGATGGCGCACGAAACCCCCGGTCGAGGTCGGCTGAGGCATGGAGGGCATCACCATCCCTTCCGGGGCCGAGCGGGGCACTGCGTGATTTCCTATCTACTAGACCACGGGTTACACCAGACCACGGCCGGCTTGGGCAGATCCCTGTGCCGCCTCGGTGTTTGCGTGGATTCAGGAACCTGACGCGGCGGCGGCGCGGCGTCTCGCAGCGGGAAGGGGCTGCCGGTGAGCTCGATCGTCAGCGGGCTGACCCACCTGTCCGGGTGGGTCGCCTACGCAGTGATCGGGGCGCTCGTCTTCGGCGAGACGGCGGTGTTCCTCGGGTTCGTGCTGCCCGGTGAGACGGCGGTGGTCCTGGGCGGCGTGCTGGCCAGCCGGGGTCACCTGTCGCTGCCCACGCTGGCGGCCGTGGTCGTGGTCGCCGCGGTGACCGGCCCGATCGTCGGCTACGAGATCGGCAGGCGGATGGGTGACCGCCTGTTCGCCGCGCGCGCCATGCGCCGGCTGCCCGGCGGGCCGCATCGGGCCAGGCAGGCCCTCCGTGACCGCGGCGGCCTGGCGGTCATGCTCGGCAGGTTCGTCGCGTTCGTACGTGCGGTGATGCCCGCCGCCGCCGGCGCCGTCCGCGTGCCGTACCGGACGTTCCTCCTCTACAACGTCCTCGGCGGGCTGGTCTGGGGTGTCGGCTACTGCCTGCTCGGGTACCTGGCGGGCTCGGCGTACGGCGCCGTGGAGCGCCGGGTCGGCACCGGGCTCGCCGTCGCCGTCGCCCTGATCCTGGTGGCGGCCCTTGGTGTCTGGGCGGTGCGCCGGCACCGCGCGCTCGCGTCCGGCGGCACCGAACCCGAAGGCGCCGCGCCGGCCAGCCAGGCGGGCGACGACCGGCTGCCCGACGCCGGTGACCTGCGTGCCGAGCAGCGCGGCGACTGAGCCCGCCGGGCCCCGCGCCGGGCCGTGGCCGGGGGACGAAACATCGCTGCGGTGCAGCATTCATCCCCTATCGCTCGCGCCGGTCCCGGGAACCTGTGCTTACCTGAGCGCACGGGGAGGTGGGCGGCTTGCGCGAGTTCGGCCGGCTCGAGAGCGCAATCATGGATGTGGTCTGGTCCGCGGACCGGCCGCAGAAGGTGCGGGAGGTGCGCGAACGGCTCTGCTACGGTCGGCCGGTCGCTTACACCACCGTGATGACGGTCATGGGCATCCTGCACGGCAAGGGGGTCCTGCGGCGGCAGAAGCAGGGCCGCGCGTGGCTGTACTGGCCGGCCGAGGCCAGGGAGGACCACGACGCGAGGCTGATGGCCGAGGCGTTGCGCTCGGGAGGAAATCACCTGGTCACGATGCGCAGATTCGTCGAGCGGGTCAGCGACGACGAGATGGCGTGCCTCCGTGAGGCGCTCAGGGGCGGCCGAACACGTCCTCTCGCTGGTGCAGCAGGCTCGGCAGGTCGGCCCTGATCTCGGCGGTCACCGCGGTGTCCGCGTCGCCAACGGCGACGCCGGCTCTGGGCCCGAGATCCAGCCGGACCACGCCCATCGGGTCGACGAGCATGCTTCGCCCGCTGCCCGTTGGCGCGCGGCTGGGAGGCTCAGAGCGGTCGGGAACCTGATCGGCCGCGGCCACCCATACGGTGTTCTCGATGGCCCGGGCACGGACGAGCGTGACCCAGTGCTCCTCCTTGAACAGCCCCGCCGCCCAGCAGGCCGGGACCACGACCAGATCGGCGCCACGGGCAACCAGCGCCCGTGCGTGCTCGGGGAACCTGATGTCGTAGCAGATCAGGATCCCGATCCGCAGGCCGCCGATCTCGGCGATCACGACCTCGTCCCCGGGCGCGACCTTGTCGGACTCGCGCTGGCCGAGCGCATCGAACAAGTGGATCTTCCGGTATGCCGCGACCAGATCTCCGCGCGCGTCGAACGCGACGGCGGTGTTGTAGACCCGGTCGCCAGGCCCGGGCTCGAAGACCCCGGCGACCACGGCGATCCCGTGATCGCGCGCGGCCTCGGCAAGGCCCGTGCAGAACGCGCCGTCGGTGGGCTCCGCGACCGCGCGCAGGTCGCTCCCGAAGTGCGCCTGCGTCCCTTCGGGGAAGACGGCAAGCTCGGCGCCCGCCGCCGCCGCGTCGCCAAGCGCGGCCTTGGCCCGGCCGAGATTGACCGCCGGATCGGAACTGATCGGTACCTGGCAGAGCGCGACCCGCATGCCCGCAGCGTATGACAGGAACTGCCCGAGCCGCATCTGCAGATCCGCCGGGAAGGGCCACAGGCGCGCTGAGGCGCAGGCCCGCCGCTCAGTCCAGCTCGATCGAGCCGAGGATCCGGGCTGCCTGGCGCTGTGCCTGGATCAGGTCGGTCCCTGGCTCGATGGCGGCCAGCAGCAGGTCGTGCAGTTGCCGGCGCTGAGCCGCGGACAGCCGCGCGAACGGCGTGCGGGTGGACTCCATGCACGCCACGAGCTGTCGTCTGGTCGCGGCGCCTTCCGGGGTGAGGTCCACCCGCTTCACCCGCCGGTCGCCGGCGTCTTCACGCCGTTCGACCAGGCCGCGGGCGGCGAGACGGTCGGCTATCCCGGTGGCGGTTGAGGCGTGGCCGCCGAGCCGGGCCGACAGCTCGCGCATGGGCATGCTGCCGTCGATCTGCAGCAGCGCCGACGCCTGGACCACGGACAGCCCGCACTGCTCGGCGCACTCCGACATCTGCGTGGCCGTCTGGCCGACGAGCCCGACGAGCAGGCCGACTATCTCGCGGGTCTCGGCTAGGTCGGGCATGGCGCTCATCGTAGGGGCGCAGGCTTGCGATGCCAATATTTGACATCTCGAATATTGGCATGCGAATCTTGCTGAACCTGCCGCTACCCGAGAGGAGAGGGCCATGCCGAGCGAGCAGATGCAGGCCTTCATCGACGCCTTGCGCGATCACATCCCGCAGGACGGGAGCCTGACGGTTGAGCAGCACCGGGCCATGCATGACGGTCTCCTCGCCCGGCGCCCTTCCGACGAAGACGTACGGATCGAGGAAACGACGCTCGGCGGAGTCGCCGCTGAATGGGTCTGGGCCGAGGACGTCCCGGCCGGCCGGGTGGTCCTGCACTGTCACGGCGGCGGCTTCCGCGCCGGCTCGCCGCGCGGTTCCCGGCAGTTCGCCGGGCGCCTCTCCCGCGCCTCCAAGGCAAGGATCGCCGTGCTCGACTACCGGCTGGCACCGGAGCACCCGTTCCCTGCCGCGCTCGACGACGTGATCGCCAGCTACCGCGGGTTGCTGGACGCCGGGCACGCGGCCGCGTCGATCGCGTTCGGCGGCGAGTCGATCGGCGGCGGCACCCTGGCCCTGGCGGCACTCACGGCCGTAAGGGAGAGCGGCCTGCCGCTGCCAGCGTCGGTGTTCGCCCTGTCCCCCCTCACCGATCTCACCCTGAACAGCCCGGCGATATCGGATCCCGGCGGCCGCGACCCCTTGGCCCGCGACGCCCGCCAGTTCGCGGAAGCGGTGCGCGACTACCTTCCGCCGGGCCAGGATCCAGCAGCACCGCTGGTGTCGCCGCTCTACGCGGACTGGTCCGGGCTGCCAGCGGTGCACATCGAGGTCGGCAGCACCGAGCGTCTGATCGACGATGCGCGACGGCTGATCGAACGGGCGCGGCTGGCCGGAGTGCCCGCAACCCTTGACGTCACCGAGGGCGCTGTGCACGCCTTTCCCGCCACAGCGCTAGAGACCCCGGAGGCCGAGGCGGCGATCGAGCGCATCGCGTACCACCTGATAGCCGACCTGGGAGCCCCAGACAGCGCAGCTGGGCTGTCTCGGAGCGCCGGGCACGGCTAGACCACTGTCACCTTCCAGACCTCGCAGGAGAGCGAAATGTTCGCACGTGTGATCACAGCCCAGGCAGGACCCGACGGGTTCGACAGCGTCATAGGCCTTGGCCGGGAACAGCTTCCCGGCGCCAGCCAGCAGCCCGGGTTCAAGGGCTTCTACCTTCTTGCCGACGCTGAAACAGGCAAGGTCGTATTCATCTCGCTGTGGGAGACCCGCGAGCAGATGCCGGCCGGCATCCGGGACGAGGGCCTGCGGGCCTCCTGGCTGACGCCGCCGCACCTCGAAACTTACGAAGTCATGGCGCACATCTGAGCCGCCGCGGTCAACGCGCGCCATGGCGTACTTGGCCGCGCTAAGCCGGGGCGGTCAACGCGGGCCGTGGCGTACTTGGCGGCGCTAAGCCGCGGCCACCAACGCGGGCAATAGCGCACTTGGCCGCGCCATAGCCTGGGCCGAAGTGGCCATCGGGCGCCTATCCGCCGAAGATGTGGCCGGTTATCGTGAATGTGTGATCGCACTTTTGCTTGCTGCGGTTGCGGTAGGACTGTCTAACCTGGCCGCGTCTATCGGTATCGGTGTGACGGGCGTGACCGCGAAGACCCGGTTGCAGGTGAGCCTGGTCTTCGGCGTCTTCGAGTCCGGGATGCCAATAGTCGGCCTGCTGATCGGCCAGCGAATCGCCAGCGATCTCGGCCAGGCGGTGCGCTGGCCGGGCGCGATCTTGCTGATGGTCATAGGCGCGTTTGGCCTGGTGCGGTCGCTGCGTGACAGCCGCAAGAGCGCGACAGGCGAATCGCCGCAGCCCGCGGCCGTCCCGGCCACCCCGGCCGTCCCGGCCGTCCCCCCCTCCCGGCTCGGTCGCCTCCTGATCAGCGGGTTCGTGCTCAGCCTGGACAACCTGGTCGTCGGCTTCGCGCTTGGCACGTACCAGGTCGACATCCTGACGGGCGCGATCCTGATCGGCGCGGTCAGCGTGGCGATGTCGCTTGCAGGTCTGGAACTCGGCGGCCTGCTCGGCCGCTGGGCCGGTCAGCGCAGCGAGCAGATGAGCGGCCTGATCCTCATCGTGGTCGGCGCTGCCATCGCCGGCGGCGCCTTAAGCTGACCGCTTGCCCCGGTGGCCGGGGGTGGCGACCGGCCCAGCGGGCCGGCCGAGGTTACTCCTCCAGGCGGAGGGCGGCCTTGGGGCAGGAATTCACGGCGTGCCGCACAGCGTCGGCGAGGCCTGGCGGGACCTCAGCCACCAGGATGTGCAGCTCGTCCTCGTCGTCTACCTCGAAAACCTCGGGCACGAGGCCTGCGCAGACCGCGTTCGCCTCGCAGGCGTCCCGGTCGACTGAAACCTTCACGTGTCTCCCTGGGATTCGGTGTAGTTCGGAGTAGAGCATGTCCCGGTGCGCGCGGGCAAGCGCGAGGCGAGACACTAGCGGGCATGCAACAGAGCTTCCCCGCGGACCTTGCCGGAATGGCCGAGTCGGCCCGGGGTTTCATGCCGCCGCCCGAGGGTCTGGCGCTCTACGAGACCGCCATGGCGTATGCGCCGCAAGGCCCGGTCGCCGAGATCGGAACCTACTGCGGCAAGTCGACGATCTACCTGGCGGCTGCCGTCCGCGAGGCGGGCCAGTTCGTGGTCACCGTCGATCACCATCACGGGTCGGAGGAGAATCAGGCGGGCTGGGAGTACCACGATCCCGGCCTGGTGGATCCGGCGACGGGGCGGCTGGACACGCTGCCGCACTTCAGGTCCACGCTCGGGGCGACCGGCCTGGAAGAGCACGTGATCGCCATCGTGGGCAGGTCGGCCGATGTTGCCGGGCTGTGGCGGACGCCGCTCGGGATGCTGTTCATCGACGGCGGGCACACCGATGCCGCGGCCACGACCGACTACGAGGGCTGGGCGCCGTGGGTGGCGGTCGGCGGCGCGCTGGCCATCCACGACGTCTTCCCTGACCCGGCCGACGGCGGCCAGGCTCCGTACCGGATCTATCAGCGCGCGCTGAAGTCGGGCGGGTTCACTGAGGTTCGGGTAGAGGGCTCGCTGCGGGTGCTGGAGCGCGTCGGCGAAGGTATCGGCTGACCGAACCCGCCCGCAGGGTCGCGGCGGATGACGGCGCGGCTCAGACGGCGCCGGCCGGTTGGGCCGGCGGTCGGCCGCTCTCCGGCTCGCAGCCGCACGCGGCTGCGTCGACCGGTGAACCAACGCCCCACCTCGCGGAACCGGCGGTGAAGATTCCCGATCCCCCGCTGGCCCCGGACAGAGCGTCGGCGGCCAGGACTACCGCTGCCGCGGTCCAGCTGCTCTGCTCGTTCGGGAAGTGCATCCGGTTGGCGAACTGCCAGCCGGTCCAGTAGCTGCCGTCCGGATCGCGCAGGTGCTGCATCTCGTCGAACAGCTCCAGGGCCCGGGAGTGATCGCCGATCGCGTCGAGCGCCAGCGCGAGCTCGCACGTCTCAGCGCCGGTGACCCAGGGCTGGTCGCTGACGCACCTGACGCCGAGGCCGGGTACCACGAACGTGTCCCAGCCCGCGGCCAGCCGGTCGGCCGCGGCGCGGTCGCGCAGTGGGCCGCCGAGCACCGGGTAGTACCAGTCCATCGAGAAGGTGCTCTTGTCGGCGAAGGCCTCGGGGTGGCAGGCCACCGCGTGCCCGAGCTGGCCGGCCGCGAGCTCCCAGTCCGGCTGCGGCTCGCCGACGTACTCGGCGAGCGCGATCGCGCACCGCAGCGCGTGATGCATGCTGGAGCTGCCGGTCAGCAGCGCGTAGGAGGCAGGCGTGCCGTCGGCCTGGCGCTGCCAGATAATCTCGCCGCGGGGCTGCTGCAGGCCAAGCGCGAACTCGATCCCCTTGCGGGCCACCGGCCACATTCGCTGCGCAAACGCGTCGTCGCGGGTGACCTGGAGCTCGTGCCAGACCCCGACCGTGCAGTAGGCGGCGTGATTGCTCTCCACCGCGTCATCGAGGACTGAGCCGTCCTCGGCACACTTCGGCCACGACCCGTCCGGTCGCTGGGTCGCCCGCAGCCACTCGTAGCCGCGGCGCGCCGCGCCGCGGAGTCCGCACACGCTGAGCGCCATCAGGCACTCGACATGGTTCCAGGCATCGACGTGTCCGTCCGGCCAGCCGATCGCGCCTTCGCGCTGCTGCATGGCGGCGATGCTCTTGCCCGTCGCCAGCACCTGGTCGGCGGTCAGGATCCCGGGAACCGAGGGAAGCCTGGCGCTGGCCACACCTGCCCTTTCCGGGCTTGAGCTGGTGACGCTCGCGCCGGCCAGGCTCTCAGGCTGCCGCATGTGCTTCCTCAGGCCGCGCCGACCCGGTCGTTTTCGCTTTCCGCGGGCTGCCGGCGCCGATGCCCGCGCCGCTCGCGGCGGGCTTGGCGGCGTATACGACGACGCTCTTGCCGATCAGCGGGTTGAGCGCACGGTCGGTCAGGCGCATGATCGCCGGTTGCTTCATGATTTCCCAGACGAGCAGCCGGTGATAAGCACGGGCCAGCGGGTGATCGTCGTCATGCACGCCGACCGCGCATTTCAGCCACCAGTACGGCGAGTGCAGCGCGTGGGCGTGATGGTGGCCGCCGACGGACAGGCCCGCCCGGGCCAACTTCGTCTCGAGCTCACCGCGGGTGAAAATCCGCAGGTGACCGCCTGGCACGGTGTGGTAGTCGTCGGATAGCCGCCAGCAGATCCGCTCCGGCAGCCAGGCGGGCACGGTGACGGCAGCCACCCCGCCCGGCCGCAGCACCCGCGCGATCTCGTTCATGGCGGCCTGGTCGGCCGGAATGTGCTCAAGCACCTCGGCGGCGATCACCCGGTCAAAGGACCCGTCAGGAAAAGGCATCGCGGTAGCGTCCGCGAGCACCGCGCCGGCGGACGCACGCGCCGGGACCTCGCCTGCCTCGCTCATCGCCGCGAACATGCTCGTCACCTGCTGCAGCTCGCCCTCGTCGGTGTCCAGCGCTACCACGTGCGCGCCGCGGCGCAACGCCTCGAACGCGTGACGGCCGGCGCCGCAGCCCAGGTCGAGCACGCGGTCGCCGGGACGGACCGGGAACCGGGAGAAGTCGACGGTCAGCACGGCGCTGACCCGGCCCGCGCGGCGGCCGTCTCGATCGCGCAGCGGTACTGCTCAACGGTGGCCCGGGCAACCGCGGGCCAGGCGAACCGCTCCTGAACCCGGCGCAGGGCCAGCGCAGAAAGCCGCTCCCGCTCCGCGGCCGAGTCGTGCAGCAGCCGCAGCGCGACCGCCAGTTCCTCGGCATCGCCGGGAGTGACCAGAAGCGCGGCGTCGCCGGTCACCTCGGGCAGCGCCCCGGTCCGGCTGGCGATCAGCGGGGTGCCCGACGCCATGTGCTCGACGGCGGGCAGCGAGAAGCCCTCGTAGAGCGACGGCACCACCGCGATCTCGGCGCTCGCGATGAACTCGGCGAGTTCGTTGTCGCTGATCCCGCTGACGAACCGGGCCTTGTCGCCCAGGGCGAGCTCGCCGACGAGCCGTTCGGTCGGCCCGCCGGGCGCGGGCTTGCCGACCACGGTCAGCTCAACGTTGCGTTCCGTGGTGACCTTGGCCACCGCGCGCAGCAGCGTCGAAATGCCTTTCACGGGGGAGTCGGCACTGGCCACGGCCACGATCCGGCCGGGCACGCGCGGCGCCTGCCGGGGGTGGAACAGGCGGGTGTCCACCCCGAGCGGGATCACATGCACGCTGGAGCGGGGCACCCGGAAGTCGCGGCAGATGTCCACACGCGACGACTCCGAGCCGGTGAGCACCGGGCCGACGCGGCGGGCAACCCTGCCCTGCATCCGGACGAACCCGTACCACCGGCGCTTGGACAGCCGCGAAAAGCCCTTGGCCGCGGCCAGCTCGATCCGCCGGTCCACGCTGATCGGGTGGTGGATGCTGGTGACCAGCGGCAGGCCGAGGCGGGCGATGCCGAGCATGCCGTAGGCGAGGACCTGGTTGTCGTGGACGATGTCGAAGTCGCCGCTGCGTGCGCGCAGCGCGCGCAGCGCGCGCAGGCTGAACGTCAACGGCTCGGGAAATGCCGCGGTCCACATCGCCGCGACCTCGAGCGCGTCGATCCAGTCTCGGTACTCGCTCGGCCGTGGCGTGCGGAACGGGTCGGGCTCCCGGTAGAGATCTAGGCTGGGCAGGGCGTGCAGCAGCGAGCCCGGCTCGAGCTCGGGATACGGCTGGCCGGAGAACACTTCGACGTGGTGGCCGAGCGCGGCCAGCTCACGGGACAGATGCCGCAGATAGATTCCCTGGCCGCCACAGTGCGGCTTGCTCCGGTAAGAGAGCAGCGCGATCCGCAACGCGCGGTCGGCGCTCGCTGGGGGTCCGGGGGCTACCCCCCGGGTCGGCACAGCGCTCACGCAGGTTTGCCTCCTCATCAGCCGCTGGCAGCCAGCTTGCTAGAAGGCGTGCCCGCGTGACCCCCTAAGCAGCGAACATTACCAGGCGGTATCTTGCGTTCTCTTGCGCCCCATAGGCAAAGGCGCGAGGGTGCTCGTGCAGCTTTTAAGTCGGTAAGCTGCCGCGACGTGGCCAATGGTCCGCCGCGGTCGCGGCCGGCCAGGACGATGGGGAGACTCTGCTGACAAAACGGGCGCTGATCACCGGCATCACCGGCCAGGATGGCTCTTACCTGGCCGAGCATCTGCTCGCCGAGGGGTACGAAGTCTGGGGCCTGGTACGGGGCCAGGCCAACCCGCGGGTGCGCCGGGTGCGCGAGATCCTCGGCGACGTCCGGCTGGTCCGTGGCGACTTGCTGGATCAGGGAAGCCTGATCTCGGCGGTCGAGCGGGTGCAGCCCGACGAGGTCTACAACCTGGCCGCGATCTCGTACGTGCCGATGTCCTGGCAGCAGGCCGAGCTCACCGGCGAGGTCACCGGGCTCGGCGTGCTCCGGGTGCTCGAGGCGATCCGGGTCTGCAGCGGGATAAATGGGTCGCGCAGTCCTGGGCACGGTCAGATCCGGTTCTACCAGGCGTCGTCCTCGGAGATGTTCGGGAAGGTGCGGGAGTCGCCGCAGACCGAGCAGACCCCATTCCACCCGCGCAGCCCCTACGGCGTGGCCAAGGCCTACGGCCACCACCTGACCCAGAACTACCGTGAGTCGTACGGGATGTTCGCCGTGTCCGGCATCTTGTTCAATCACGAGTCGCCGCGCCGGGGCGCAGAGTTCGTTACCCGTAAGGTGTCGCTCGGCGTTGCCAAGATCAAGCTCGGCTACGAGAAGCAGGTACGCCTGGGCAACATGGGCGCCAGCAGGGACTGGGGGTTCGCCGGCGACTTCGTGCGCGCGATGCACTTGATGGTCGTGCGGGACGAGCCCACTGACTACGTGGTTGGGACCGGCGTCACGCACAGCGTTGGCGAGCTGGTGGACCTGGCGTTCGGCGTGGTGGGCCTCGACTGGCGGGACCACGTGGTCACCGACGCCGCCTTCATCCGGCCCGCCGAGGTAGACCAGCTGTGCGCGAACCCGGCCAAGGCCGCCGATGAGCTCGGCTGGGAGCCAGCGATCGGCTTCGAGGAGCTTGTGACGATGATGGTCGAGGCCGACATGAAGCTGCTCAGCGAGTCTGGCGGGCACGCCGAGGACTCGTTCGGGCCGGACGCCTGGTAGCGACGGCTCAGGAGACGACGGCGCCGACCGCGGCCCCGATCCCGTAGGTCAGGCCCGCGGCCACGCCGGCCAGCAGCAGCTGGCGCAGTGCCCCGCGCAGGAACGGGCGGTCGGTGATCCGGGAGACAAGGCCGCCGCCGACGAAGGCGGCGACCGCGGCGAGGACGAGCGACACCCAGAGCACGCTGAACCCGGCCAGGTACGGAAACAGCGGGATCAGCGCGCCGATCGCGAACGTCACCAGTGAGGCGCCGGCCGCGGTGAGCGGGGACGGCAGTTCCTGGTAATCCACCCCGAGTTCCTCGCGCACGTGCACCCCGAGCGCGTCGTCCGGGTGCCGGGAAAGCTGCCCGGCCACCTCGTACGCAAGGTCGGCGTCCACGCCGCGCTTGCGGAACACCGCCGCCAGTTCCCGGCGCTCCGCCTCGGGGTGGTGCTCGAGCTCATACTGTTCCTTGCGGACCTCGGCTGCGATCAGCTCGTTCTGCGAGGACACCGAGACGAACTCGCCCGCGGCCATCGAGAACGCCCCGGCCGACAGCCCGGCGAGGCCAGCCAGTACGACCGCGTGCGCCGAGCCGTGGCCACCGCTCACCCCGGCGATCAGCGATACGTTCGTGACCAAACCATCCATGGAGCCGAACACAGCAGGGCGCAGCCACCCGCCGGACACGTCCCGGTGGTGGCCGTGGACGTCGTGGCCGTGGGCGTCGTGGCTATGCGGCCTTGCGTCCTGGCCGTGCGGCCGTGCGTCCTGGCCATGCCGCTTGCCGACGGGGAACATTTGCCCATTATTCCCTGCCCGCGTCGCTCACCAGGCCAGACCGCCGGTTCGGAGCACGCCGAGGATGCTCTCGATGTCCTCACCGAACGGCCGGTCCCCGCCGACCGGGCCGACGATCCCGGCCAGCCGCGTCAGCACCTGATGGCATCCGTCCGGCGCGGCCCGCTGGGACAGCGAGCAAGCCTGGTACCCGGCCAGCAGCTCGCACGCGGTGACCGCTCCGGCGTGGTGCACCGCGCCACGCAGCGCCTCGGCAGCCTCCCAGGCGAAGGACTGCACATCCTCCTGGCCGCCGGAGGTCTCGGCGAGCCCGACCGGCGCCGGAACGCAGAGCCGGCGCAGCGCGTGGACCTCGCCGACGGCGCGCTTGTGTACGGCGACGAGCCCGGCGTCCGGGCCCGGCCGCGCGGCGAGCTGGGCGGGCAGGCCGGTCACCCGGGTGTCGAGCAGCCGGTGCAGGCGCGCCGCCGAGACCTCGGCTGCGTGCGCGAGCGCCGCTGTGAGCAGGTCGCAGTGCGCGGCAAGGTCGATGCCGTGGAACCCGGCGGTGCCCAAGAACGCACCGTCGAGAAACGCCGGCGAGTCGGTCACTCCGGTGAGCGCGCGCTCGGTCGCCGCCGCCAGCGCTTCGCACGCGCGCAGCACGTGACTCAGAACTGGGCCGGCCACCCGGAATGACACCGGCGCCTGCAGGGAGCGCGGCTCGGGCAGAGCGCCGACCGCCGCGCGGAGGCGGCCGAGCACGCCGGCCAGGATGTCGTCGCCTCGCGCGCATGCGGCAGCGTAGGGGTCGCGGGGCGCGCCGGCCGCGGCGATCGATAGCGCCGCCGCCGACTCCATCGCCCCCTCCAGCGCGCCGGCCTCGGCCAGCCGCATCAGGCACAGCGCGGTTGTCCCCGGCACCCCCGCTAGCAGCGCGTGCCCTTCCCGCGGGCCCAGCCGGTACTCCTCGTGGCCACGATCGCGCAGCGCCTCGCGGGCGGCCATGGTGCGGCCACTTCGGTCCAGCACATGGCCGATCCCGACAAGGGGCCCGAACGCATGAGCGAGGGGGATGATCTCGCCCGCGCTGCCCACCCCGGTACGCGGGACCGCCGGGACGACGCCGGACTCCAGCAGGCCGGCCAGCTCATGGCACAGCGCGGCGGACACGCCGGAGTCGCCGGACAGGAACGTGCGCAGCCGGACCGCGATGACAGCCCGCGCGTCGGCTGCGTCCAGCCAGGGCGGGCCCCCGGCCGCCCGGGCCAGCAGCAGGTTGCGCTGATGCGCGAGCTGCTCGGGCCCGGTGAGGCGGACGCCGGCCAGCGCGCCCATGCCGGTGTTCACGCCGTAGACCGGATCGCCGCTGCGCAGCACCTCCCGTGCCGCACGGCACTGCCGGTCAACCTCCGCAAGCAGCGTGGGTGCGAGCTCGATCCGCTGCCCGGCTGCGGTCCGCCGGATCAGCCCGGCGTCCAGATCACCGGGTGCCGCGATCACGATGGCCGGCGTGGCAGGGCCTCCGGCGGGCCGCATGGTCACCGGTAGCGCAGCATCGTGCCGATACCGGCCTGCTCGGCCCGGCGCAGGATCAGCGCGCCGACGGCGATATCCAGGATGGACAGGCCCCGGTGCCAGAGCAGGATGCGCTCGTCGGGACGTTCCCGCCCCGGGCGAAGGCCGGCCACGATCTGGCCCAGCTCGGCGTGCAGGGACCCGGCCGACAGCCGGCCGCTGTCCACGTGCGGCCGCAGCGCGCCGAACCGGCCGGACTGCGCCTCCCGCCAGTCGTCGACGACGACCTTGTCCATCACGTCGAGCAGGTCAAGCTCGACGGCGGTGATCGTGCCGTAGGGGACAACGAACGCGCCAGGCCGGACCGCGCCGGTGCGCAGCAGCGGCTCGGGCGCGGTCAGCCGGGAGGCCTCGACCAGGATGTCGGCGCCGTCGAACGCCTCGTCCGCGGTATCGGTGACCCGCACCGGGGTGCCGGTGACGTCGGCCAGCTGCCGCGCGAAAGCCTCCCGGGACTCCGGTCGGCGGCTGGTCACCCTGATCTCGTCGAGATCGAACATCTCGTCAAGCAGGACCACATTCCAGAACGCGGTGCCGCGGGCGCCGACGTGCCCCAGCACCCGCGCGTCCGGCCGGGCCAGGTACCTGGCGCCGACGGCGGTCATCGCGCCGGTCCGGCACGCGGTGATCAGCGTGGCGTCCATGATCGACAGCGGTATCCCGGTGCCGGGGTCGTAGAGCGTCAGCAGCCCGAGCTCGCTGGGCAGTCCGCGGGCGTAATTGTCCACGAAGTCGCCGACCACCTTGACCCCGGACAGGCCGCCCGCCCCAAGCCCTGGCAGGTGCCCGCGGAGCAAGTTGAAATGGCCGGCGTGCCCGTCGCCGGGTACCAGGTGCACCCGCGGCTCGAACACGGCGCGGCCCTCGCCGTGAGCGAGGACCGCGCCTTCCACGGCAGCGACGATCTCGGCGCTGGTCAGGCCGAGTGCGTCGATGTCAGGACCGGACAGGAACCGGATCCACAGGCCCGAGTCCGCGGCCTGCTGGTCCACGACGGCCTGCGCGGGTCAGCTCTTGGTCGCGTTGTACAGGAAGATGTGGCCGATCGCGGTCGGGTAGGCGCCGCTCACGGTCTTCGCGGTGGCCGTCAGGTAGTTGTAGAAGTAGCCGTAGATGATGGGCGTCTGGTCCAGCAGCAGGGTCTCGATCTTCCCGGCGATCGTCTTCTGGGTCGACAGGTCCACGGTGGCGATGTACTGGCTGACCAGGCTGTCGTACTGCGAATTGCTGAAGTGCGCCGCGTTCCACGGACCGGTCCCGGTCTTGGCGTTCGTGGTCTGCAGCGGAGCGGTCAGGAACACGTTCGGCACGCTGCGATGCCCGTAGTCCACGAGGCTCATCGTGGCGTCGAGCCAGTCCGAGTTCCCGAAGGTGGCCTTGCCGTAGTAGGCGGACGAGCTCTCGATCGTGAGCCCGATGGTCACCCCGATCGCCTTCGCCGACTCCGCGACGATCTGGGCGTACTCCGGGATCTCCAGGAACTGCTCGGTGGTGAGATGGGTGCTGAACCCGTTCGGGTGGCCGGCGGCCGACAGCAGCGACTTCGCCTTCGCGATGTTCTGTGTCCGCTGCGCGACGGTGGTGTTCGTCGACGGGAAGACCGGGGCGAATGGGCTGTCGTTGCCGACGTCCGCGTAACCCTTGAACAGCGCCTTGACGATCGCCGGGCGGTCCAGCGTGAGCGCGATCGCCTGGCGCACCCGCGCGTCGGTGAACGGCGCCTGATCGCAGCGCATGGACAGCTCGCGGTGCGCGCTGGACTTCAGCCTGATGATGTTGTAGGGGGCGCCGGAGGTGAGCAGCTGCTCCGCGCCGGCCACCGCGAACTGCCCGACCACGTCGATCGACCCGTTGGACAGCGCGAGGATCTCCGGCGTCTGGTCGGCGTAGAACGTGAACTGGGTCTCGGCCGGCTTCGCCTTGGTGCCCCAGTACTGCTCATTCCTGGTGAACGACGCGCCGACCTTGGGCGTGTAGCTCTTCAGCACGAACGGCCCGGTGCCGATGAACGAGCTCTGCCAGCTCGCCGGGTTGTAGCCCTTCGGGATGATGATCATGTTGTAGTTGTCGGAGGAGGTCAGGTACGGGAAGTTCCCGTTCGGGGCCGCGAGGTGGAACGCGACCGTGAAGTCGTCGACCTTCTTCACGCCGGACGGGGTAAGCACGCCGCCGAAGTTGGACAGCGCGTTGGAGGCGTTCTTCGGGTCGGACTGGAGCTGGTAGGTGTACACCACGTCGTCCGCCGTGAGCGCCTTGCCGTTATGGAACTTGACGCCCTGGCGGATCTTGAACGTCCAGACGTCCGCGGCGGAGTTCGCGGACCAGCTCTCGGCGAGCACCGGCTTCAGCACCAGGGTCTGGGTGGACAGGCAGAGGTACTCACCGGTCTGGGCCAGCATGTCCAGGCCGCCCTGGTCGGCCACGGTCAGCGGGTTGATCGCCGCGGTCGGCGTGACGATTCCCACCTTGATCGTCGCCCCGGCCTTGCCGGCCGACGAGCTCGGCGACGACGACGAGCCCGTGCTGCCGCAAGCCGACACGATCGCACCGAGCAGCGGCAGCGATATCCCGACGACCGAGCCGCGCCGGATGAAGTCACGGCGCGACATCCTCCCGGCGGCGAACTCGTCGATGACATGGTTCGCGACGTCGCCCTGGCCTTCTCTCAGCCTGCTCAGGCGGCGGTGGTCTGCGTTCACGGGGATCCTCCCTTAACTCACCGGGTGCGCATGCGGCCGGTGTGAGTGAGAAAGCTACGTTCATTGCGCGGGATTGTCACGGCGCCTGCCCGACACGCTGCAGGACTGTTAGCTGATCGATGGGAATGTGACAGCTCATCAGGTGGCCGGGCGCGACCTCGCGCAGCGGCGGCTCGGTCGACTCGCACTCGCCGGTGGGCAGCCTGCGCGGGCAGCGCGTGTGGAACACGCAGCCGGACGGCGGGTTCGCCGCCGACGGGATCTCGCCCTGCAGCCGGATCCGGTCCGGGCGCTGTCCGTCGAGGCTCGGCACGGCCGAGAGCAGCGCCTCGGTGTACGGGTGGTGCGGCCCGGCGAACACGGTCTCGGCCGGGCCGAGCTCCATGATGCGGCCGAGGTAGAGAACGGCGATCCGGTCGGACAGGTACCGCACCAGGCCAAGGTCGTGCGAGATGAACAGGTACGTGACCCGCTCCTTGGCCTGCAGGTCGACCAGCAGGTTGAGGATCGCCGCCTGCACCGACACGTCCAGCGCGGAGGTTGGCTCGTCGCAGACCACGATGCGCGGGCCGCCGGCGAAGGCCCGGGCGATCGCCACCCGCTGCTTCAGCCCGCCGGAAAGCTGGCTGGGGCGCAGCGACAGCTGGCGGTCCTCCATGCGGACCGACCGGACCAGGTCGGCCAGGCGCTCGCGCAGGCGCGCCCCGGACAGGCCGGCCAGCCGGGACAGCGGCTGGCTGATCAGGCGCCGCACGGTGTGGCGGCGGTTGAGTGCGGAGTCCGGATTTTGGAACACGATCTGCAGCGCCTTCAGCTGCTCCCGGGAGCGACGGCGCGCGTCGGGAGCCACCGGCTCGCCGTCCAGATCGATGACCGAGCCCTCGTCCGGGGGGATCAGGCCGAGCAGCGCGCGGGCCAGGGTGGTCTTGCCGCTGCCGGACTCGCCGACCAGGCCGAGCGTCTCGCCGAGCTCCAGGCTCAAGTCGACGTTGACCAGGGCCTTGACCGCCTCATCCCGCGAGCCGAACGTCTTCGACAGTCGTTCGAGCCGCACGACCGGCCGGCCGGCGTCGCGTACCGGGGGGATATCCAGGTCGACCGGGGTGTTCCTGGGCAGGTCCTCGGTCTGTTCGTGCAGGTAGCAGCGTGACGTACGGCCGTCGCCCACGGGGAAGGCCGGCGGCGGGGCGGCCCGGCACTGGTCCTCGGCGATCGGGCAGCGCGGGGCGAAGATGCATCCGGCCGACTCGTCGCCCGGCGTCGGCAGGAAGCCGGGGATCGTGTCGAGACGCCCGTGGTCCTTACGCTGGCCGCGCCGGGGGATGCAGCGCAGCAGGCCGACCGTGTAGGGGTGACGCGGCTGGTCGAACACCTCGCGGGCCGGGCCCTCCTCGATCAGCTCCCCGGCGTACAGGACGCCGACGCGGTCGCACATCTTGGCGATCACCGCGAGGTTGTGGCTGATGAACAGCACCGAGGTGGCGAACTCGGTGCGCAGCTCGGCCACCAGGTCCAGCACCTCGGCCTCGACGGTCGCGTCGAGCGCTGTCGTCGGCTCGTCCAGGATCAGCAGGGAGGGCTCGGCGGCCAGCGCCATCGCGATCACAACGCGCTGCGCCATCCCGCCGGACAGCTGGTGCGGGTAGCGGTCCATCACCCGGTGCGGGTCCGAGATCTGCACCTTGCGCAGCATGCCCTCGGCTTTTTCCAGTGCCTCGGCGCGGTGCAGTCCGGCGATCTCATACACCTCGGCAACCTGGTGGCCGACCTTGATCGAGGGGTTCAGCGCCCGGCCGGGCTCCTGGTACACCATGGATACGGTGTGGGCCCGCAGGTCGCGCAGGGCCGCGTTGCCCATGGCCAGCGGGTCGGCTCCGTTGATGCGGATCGTGCCCGCGCTGACCCGGCCGTTGCGCGGCAGGTACCTGGTGAGGGCGAGCGCCACCGTGGACTTGCCGGACCCCGACTCGCCCACCAGGCCGTAGGACTCGCCGCTGCTGATCTGGAACGACACGTCGCGCAGAGCGCGCCGGTCCTGGCTGCGCACCCGGTAGGTGACGTCCAGGTGCTCGACCGCCACGGCCGGGCGCGTCCCGCCCGCGGCGCCCGGAGCCGCCGTGGTATCCGCCGCGGTCACGACGACAGCACCTGCTCGATCGAGTCGGTGACCAGGTTGACGGCCACGACAAGCGAGGCGATCGCGAGCGCCGGGAACAGCGTCTCCCACCAGTAGCCGGCCGGCAGCACGCCGTAGTTCGCGGCGATGTCACCCCCCCAGTCGGGCGTCGGCGGCTGCACCCCGAAGCCGAGGAACGACAGCGTGGCCACGGTGAAGACGGCGTATCCGATTCGCACGGTGAACTCCACGAGAACCACCGGCAGCACGTTCGGCAGCACCTCCACGGCCATGATGCTCGCCGGTTTCTCCCCGAGCAGGCGGGCGGACGACAGGTAGTCGAGCTGGCTCTCCACCAGCACGGCTGACCGGACGGTACGGGCGATCAGCGGCGTGAACACGAGCCCGATGACCAGGATCAGCGTCACCGTCGAGGGGCCGACGGCGACGATGAACAGGAACGCGACGATCGTGATCGGCAGCGCCAGCACCGCCTCGACGACCCGGCCGATCAGGATATCGAAGATTCCGCCGAAATAGCCCATGACCAGGCCGAGCGCCGTCCCGAGCACCGTGCCGAGGATGGTGGCGGCCACGGCGATCAGCAGGATCTGGCGCGCTCCGACGATGACCCGGGACAGCACGTCGCGGCCGAGCTGATCGGTGCCGAACCAGTGCGCCGCCGACGGCGGGTTGTTGGTGGCCAGCAGCTGCTGGGCGGTCGGGTTGTGCGGGGCTATCACCGTGCCGAAGATCGCGCAGACGATCCAGAAGAGCAGGATCGCCGCGCCGGCGATAAACGTGGGGCGGCGCAGTAGCAGCCGCCAGGGCGGTACGGCCCGCCGCATCGCGGCGTGCGCAGCCGTCAGCTCCGGGGCCTCGGCGGGGGTGGGGGAGCCCAGATCGCTGGAGCCGACCATGCCGCTCATCCGGCGCCCCCGAGGCGCAGCCGCGGGTTCAGCACGGTGTACAGGACGTCGGCGATGAGCGTGGCGACCATGTAGACGACGCCGATGGTGAGCACCCCGGCTTCGAGCATCGGGAAGTCCTTGGCGGTGGCAGCGGTGAAGATCAGTTTCCCGATGCCCTGGTAGTTAAATAGCGTTTCCACGACGACGAGCCCGCCGATCAGGTAGCCGGTCTGGGTGGCGATCACTGTTATCGTCGGCAGCAGCGAGTTGCGCAGGATGTGCCGCCGGATCACCACCGACCGTTTCAACCCCTTCAGCGTGGCGGTGCGCGCGTAGTCGGACTCGAGTGCATCGATCGTTCCCGCCCGCGCCATCCGCGCGATGTACCCGAACAGGATCAGCACCAGCGGGATCGCGGGCAGGATCAGGTGGTCGAGCTGGGACCCGAACGACGCGCCCGCGCCGGCCGACGCCGAGACAGGCAACCACTTCAGCTCGACGCCGAAGATCACGATGAGCACGATACCGGAGACGAATTCGGGCACGGTCGTGGCCGAAAGGCCGGTGACCGAGATGACCCGGTCGGTGATCCGGCCGTAGTTCAGCGCCGCGACCACTCCGCCGATGATGCTAAGCGGCACGACGATGACGAAGGCCAGCGCCCCGAGCTTGACGGAGTTCACCAGCGCATTGCCGATGAACGGCGCGACCGGGGACCGGAACTGGTAGGACTCGCCCAGGTTGCCGTGCAGGACGCCGGTGATCCAGCTCCAGTACCGGGTGAGCAGCGGCTGGTTGACGCCGAGCTGCTGATCGAGCGCGTGCACGGCGCTCTGCGCGGCCAGCGGACCGAGGATCGCGCGGCCGGGGTCGCCCGGAAGCACCTGCCCGGCGAAGAACACGATAACGCTGAGCAACCATAGGGTGACCACAGCGAGCCCGAGACGCCTCAGGATGTATGTCGCCACGGCTCCCCCTGGACGCTATGGACGGCATCGCACGCGTCATCGGATCTGCCAAAGCCTAGTTACCTGTCGGAAACGCTGCAACGAATCGGATGCCGTTGGCCCCCGAAACGTGACCTATTCCCCGTCGGCCCCGTCGCGGTTTAGCCTCAGCGTCATGGCGGACAATGTGATGCTCATCGGCGAGAGCTTCGTCAGCAAGGCGTCCGTGGCCGGCGACGAACACGCCGCGCTCACCTGGGGAGCGGCCCAGGCGGGCGTCGGGTGCGGCGCCGCCGACGCCGCGGCCCCGTACTTCGCCCCGGCCGTCGCCGCGCCCGCGCGGCCGTGAAGATCACCGCGATCCGGCTTGACCGGCTGCGGCTGCCGCTCGACCCGCCGTTCCTCGCGGCCTGGGACCCGGAACCGCGCCGCCACTTCGACGCGACGCTGGTCCGGGTGGAGACCGACGAGGGCGTCACCGGGTACGGCTCGGGCGACACCATGGACGGCTTCGAGCCGTTTGCGGAGCTGTTCGTCGGCCGCGACCCGCTGCGGATCGCCGCGCACGTGGCCGTGCTCGAGACGATCAGCTTCCACGCCGGGCGGTACTGGCCGCTGGAGGCCGCGCTGTGGGACATCATCGGCAAGGCGTCCGGGCTGCCGGTCTCGGTGCTGTTCGGCGGTGCCGCCGGCGGCCTGCCCGCGTACGCGTCGTTCGGTGAGATCCGGGGCCCCGAGGAGCAGGCGGAGGCGGCGCTGGCCGCCGTGGCGGCGGGTTTCCGGGCGGTGAAGATCCGCATTGCCGCTCCCGGCCTCGCCGCCGGGCTGGCCGCGGTGCGGGCCACCCGCCGCGCCGTCGGCGACGCCGTCGACATCATGGTTGACCTGAACCAGTGGTGGCGGATGCCCGGCGACATCTCGGCCGCACTGGACGCGGCCGCGGTCCGGCGGCTGGCCGGCGAGCTGGCCGATCTCGGCGTGCTGTGGCTGGAGGAGCCGCTGCCCGCCCGCGACGCCGCGGGCATGCGGGCGCTGCGGGAGCAGACCGGGATCCGGGTCGCCGGGGGCGAGATGGCGCGTACCTCCGGTGAGCTGCTCGACGCGCTCGCGGCCGGTGCGCTGGACGTGATCCAGCCCGATGTCGTGCTGGCGGTCGGCCTGCTGCGGGCCCGCACCGTGGCCGAGGTAGCCATGCTCGGCAACCACTGGTTCACCCCGCACACCTGGACCAACGGGCTCGGCCTGCTCGCGAACCTGCACGTTGCCGCCGGCGTCGGCGGCGGCCCGTACCTGGAGTACCCCTACGACCCGCCGGGGTGGACGCAGCAGCGGCGTGACTTCTTCCTCGCCGAGCCGCTGCTCATCGACCCCGCCGGGTTCCTGGCCGTGCCCGCCCGGCCGGGCCTTGGCGCCGAGATCGACGAGGTTGCGGTCGCGCGGTGGGCACAATGAAAGTCGGCTTCGTTGGCCTCGGCCACATGGGCGCGCCATCAATGAACCCATCGGATGACCGGGGGTGACCGCGGTGATGACCGTACACTCAGCCGTCGCAGGGACCGAGATCGCGATCACACCCACGCCTGCCGCCTACCTCGGCAGCGGCGCGGTGGCCAAGCTACCCGGGATCCTCGGCGGCACCGGCGGCGACGCCGCGGTCGTGGTCACGGACGCCGGGCTCGCCGCCACCCCGGTAGTCGCCCGCGTCACCGGCGTGCTGGATGCGGCCGGGATTCCGGTGACGCTCTTCAGCGGGGTACAGCCCAACCCGACCACTGGCGACCTGGCGGCCGGGGCGGATGCGGTCGCCGCGACGGGCCCGGCGCGCGCCCGCGTCGCGCTGGTGGCGGTGGGCGGCGGGTCGCCGATCGACGCGGCCAAGGGGATCGCGCTCGCCGCCGTAAACCCGCAGCGCGGCCGCGACCTGGACTACCGCGGCCAGTTCGCGCGCCGCGCGCTGCCGATCGTCGCGGTACCGACGACGGCAGGCACCGGGGCGGAGACGAACGCGTTCGGTGTCGTGACCGATCCGCAGACGAGCCGCAAGTTCTACGTGGGCCACGCCAGCTCGCTGCCCGCGGCCGCGATCCTCGACCCGGACCTCACGACCGGGCTGCCGCCGGCGGTGACGGCTGCCACCGGCATGGACGCGCTGACCCACGCGCTGGAGTCCTACCTCTCGGTCCGCGCGAACCCCTGGTCCGATGGCATCGCGCTGCAGGTCATCCGCATGATCGCGACTCATCTGCCCCGGGCGCATGCGGACGGTGGTGATCTGGAGGCCAGAGCGCAGATGCTGCTGGCCGCGCACATGGCGGGCGTCGGGATGGCCACCACCGGCCTCGGCCTCTGCCACGCGATCGGCCACGCGATCGGCGGCCGGTTCGGCATCGCGCACGGCGTCGCGCTGACCGCTGTGCTCCCGCAGGTGCTCCGGTTCAGCGTGCCGGCCTGCGCGGGGCGCCTGGCCGACGTCGCGTTCGCGCTCGGCGCCGGCGACGCAGCCAGGGACACCGGCTGGAACGCCGGCGCGGCCGTCGGCGCCGTGGCCGGCCTGGCCGGCCGGGTCGGGCTGACCCAGCGGCTGGCCGGCCTTGGGATCACCCGCGCGCACTTCGGCCGGATCGCCGCCGACGCGCTAGACGACGAGGTGCTGGCCAGCACGCCCCGCCAGCCGACAGCCGCCGACATCCGCTCGATCCTGCTCGCCTCCGACAAGGATTAAGTCGCCGGCGGCGCGGCCCCCAGCCGCATGGATGTCCCCCGGACTGGACACCTCTTCTATCCAGCTCATCGGTACATCGATAAAACTGATCGGGGAGCCCGTGCCCGGTGGGGCGAGCCCAGGCAGGGGGCCCGTGCCCCGGCGGGGCGAGCCCGGGCAGGGGGCCCGTGCCCCGGCGGGATGAGCCCGGGCGGGGACAATGGATGATGAACCGGAAGCGGCGGTGACCCGCCGTGGCTCGCGATCACCGACTCGACGAGGAGGCGGCCATGACCGCTGCGCCCACACCCGGCCGGCGGGCAGCCGGGCCCCGCCCGGTCCGCGCACCCCGCGGGACCACCCTGACCTGCAAGGGGTGGCCGCAGGAGGCTGCGATGCGGATGCTGATGAACAACCTCGACCCCGAGGTGGCCGAGCATCCGGACGAGCTCATCGTGTACGGCGGATCCGGCCGGGCGGCCCGCAGCTGGGACGCGTTCGACGGGATCGTCGCCTCCCTGCGGGACCTGGAGGCTGACGAGACGCTGCTGGTCCAGTCCGGCAAGCCGGTCGGCGTGTTCCGCACCCACGAGTGGGCGCCGCGGGTGCTGATCGCCAACTCGAACCTGGTGCCGCAGTGGGCGACCTGGGAGGAGTTCCGCAGGCTGGAGGCCGCGGGGCTGACCATGTTCGGCCAGATGACGGCAGGCTCCTGGATCTACATCGGCACCCAGGGCATCCTGCAGGGCACCTACGAGACGTTCGCCGCCGTGGCCGCCAAGCGGTTCGGCGGGTCGCTGGCCGGGACCATCACGCTCACCGCGGGGCTCGGCGGGATGGGCGGCGCGCAGCCGCTCGCGGTCACGATGAACGGCGGCGTCGCGATCTGCATCGACTGCGACGGGTCCCGGATCGCCCGCCGCATCGAGCATGGCTACCTGGACGTGGCCGCCGACGGAGTGGACGACGCGGTGCGCCGCGCGGTGGCCGCGCGGGACGCGGCGGAGCCGCTGTCGATCGGCCTGCTCGGCAACGCGGCCGAGCTGGTGCCGCAGCTGCTCGAGATGAGCGCGCCGATCGACATCGTGACCGACCAGACCTCCGCGCACGACCCGCTGACCTATCTGCCGCGCGGCGTCCGCTTCGAGGACATGGCGGCGTTGCGGGCCGAGGACCCGGCCGGGTTCACCGTCCGGGCGCGGGAGTCGATGGCCGCCCACGTGGCGGCGATGGTCGGCTTCCAGGACGCCGGAGCCGAGGTGTTCGACTACGGCAACTCGATCCGCGGCGAGGCGGAGCTTGCCGGGTACGAGCGGGCGTTCGAGTTTCCCGGGTTCGTGCCCGCCTACATCAGGCCGCTGTTCTGCGAGGGCAGGGGCCCGTTCCGGTGGGCCGCGCTGTCCGGTGATTCCAAGGACATCGCGGTGACCGACGCGGCCATCCTGGACCTCTTCCCTGGCAACGAGGCCCTGGCCAGGTGGATCCGGATGGCGCAAGAGAAGGTGCACTTCCAGGGGCTTCCGGCCCGGATCTGCTGGCTCGGTTACGGCGAGCGCCACCTGGCCGGGCTGCGCTTCAACGAGCTCGTCCAGCGCGGCGACGTGCAGGCGCCGATCGTGATCGGCCGTGACCACCTGGATTGCGGCTCGGTCGCCTCGCCGTACCGTGAGACCGAGGCGATGGCCGACGGCTCCGACGCCATCGCCGACTGGCCGCTGCTGAACGCGCTGGTGAGCACCTCATCGGGCGCGTCCTGGGTGAGCATCCACCACGGCGGCGGCGTCGGCATTGGCCGTTCGATCCACGCCGGCCAGGTCTGCGTGGCCGACGGCACGCCGCTCGCCGCGCAGAAGCTGGAGCGGGTGCTGACCAACGACCCCGGGATGGGCGTGATCAGGCACGCGGACGCCGGCTACGACCGGGCCACCGAGGTCGCCGCCGAGCGCGGCGTCCGGGTGCCGATGTCCGGCGCCGAGGTGCCGGCTTCATGATTGTGGTGGATTTGTTACCGTATATGCGAAAAATCCACCACGATCATGAACGAGGCGGGGTGGTGGGCGGCATGGGAGAGCGCGTTGGGATTCGCTGAGCTGTGGGACACGCTGCTGCCCGTCGGCAGGGACGCTGCCACGGGCGGGTACCGGCGTTACTCGTTCACCAAGGCGGACATGGCCTGCCGCGAATGGTTCGCCAGCGCCGCGGCGCAGCGCGGCATGCGCGCCAGCACCGACCGCAACGGCAACCTCTGGGCCTGGTGGGACGCACCAGGCGCCACCGGTCCGGCGGTGCTGACCGGGAGCCATCTCGACTCGGTCCCCGACGGCGGCGCCTTCGACGGCCCGCTCGGCGTTGTGTCGGCGTTCGCCGCGATCGATCAGCTCCGGGCGCAGGGGTTCACCCCGGCGCGGCGGGTCGCAGTCGCCGCGTTCTGCGAGGAGGAGGGCGGCCGGTTCGGCCTGGCCTGCCTGGGCAGCAGGCTGCTCACCGGCGCGGTACAGCCGGCCGCCGCGCGCGAGCTGCGCGACGGCGACGGCGTGACCCTGGCCGAGGCCATGGCCGGCGCCGGGCTCGACCCGGACGGGCTCGGCGCCGATGAGGAGCTGCTGGCCAGCGTCGGCGCGGTCGTCGAGCTGCACATCGAGCAGGGCAGCGCGCTCGACGGGCTCGGCGCCGCGGTCGGGATAGCCGAGGGCATCTGGCCGCACGGCCGCTGGCGGCTCGACTTCACCGGCCGGGCCGACCACGCGGGGACCACCCGGCTGGCCGACCGCCGGGATCCGATGCTGCCGTTCGCGGCCGCGGTGCTCGAGGCCAGGCAGGCGGCTTCCGCGCACGGGGCGCTGGCCACGTTCGGGAAGGTCACCGCGGAGCCGGGCGCCGCCAACGCGATCAGCTCGGTGGTCAGCGCCTGGCTGGATGCCCGGGCGCCGGACCAAAGCGCGCTCGATCGCACGGTCGGCCAGATTGAGGCCGCCGCGCGGCGGGCCGCCGACGTCCAGGGGGTCGAGGCCGGCGTGCGCCGTGAGTCGTTCACGCCCCCGGTGGAGTTCGACCCCGCGCTGCGGGCCCGGCTGGCCGCGGCGCTCGCGGCCCAGGGCATGCTGGCCCCGGTGCTGCCCACCGGGGCCGGCCACGACGCCGGGGTGCTCGCGGCCAGGCTGCCGGCGGCGATGCTGTTCGTGCGCAACCCGACCGGGGTGTCCCACTCGCCGGCGGAGCACGCCGAGCCGGCCGACTGCGAGGCTGGCGTGGCAGCGCTGGCCGCGGTCCTCGCGGAGCTGGCGGGCCGATGAGCACCCCGGCGCGTGCCTGGCACGCCGAGCTGGCCTGGCTGCCGGGCAGCGGCGTGCGCCCCGACGTGCTGATCGAGGCGTCCGGGGACCGGTTCACCGCCGTCACGCCGGACGTGCCAGCCGCCGACGTCCCCGATGGCCTGCGGGCCGGCCTGGTCCGGCTGCCCGGCCTGACCCTGCCCGGCCTGGCCAACGCGCATTCGCACGCGTTCCACCGCGCGCTGCGCGGGGCCACCCAGGTGGGCCTCGGCACGTTCTGGACCTGGCGGGAGCGGATGTACCAGGTCGCGTCCGCGCTCGACCCGGACAGCTACCTGGCCCTGGCCCGCGCCGTCTACGCGGAGATGGCCCTCGCGGGTGTGACCTGCGTCGGCGAGTTCCATTACCTGCATCACCAGCCCGGAGGCGTCCCGTTCCAGGATCCAAACGAGATGAGCCGGGCGCTGATCGAGGCGGCCGCGCAAGCCGGGATCCGGATCACCCTGCTGGACACCTGCTACCTGGCCGGCGGGCTGGGCGCGGACGGCGCGCCGCTGCCGCTGGAAGGCACCCAGCTCCGGTTCGGCGACGGCGACGGCGAGGCGTGGGCCGCCAGGGCCGAGCGCCTCGGTGCCGACGAGCACGGGCTGCTGGGGCCGCTGGCGCGGGTGGGGGCGGCGATCCACTCGGTGCGCGCCGTGCCGCTCGGCCAGATGCACCCGGTGGTCGCGTGGGCGCAGCGCTACGGCGCGCCGCTGCACGCGCACGTGTCCGAGCAGCGGGCGGAGAACGAGGCGTGCCTGGCCGCGTACCGCCGGACCCCCACCGAGGTGCTCTACGACGCCGGCGTGCTCGGGCCCCGGGCCACGGCGGTGCACGCAACCCACCTGGTCGGCCGCGACGTCGACCTGCTCGGCGGCAGCCGCACCTACGCCTGCCTCTGCCCGACCACCGAGGCCGACCTGGCCGACGGGATCGGCCCGGCCCGCGAGCTGGCCGGGGCGGGCTGCCCGCTGACCCTCGGCAGCGACAGCCAGGCGGTGATCGACCTGTTCGAGGAGGCGCGCCGGGTGGAACTGGGGGAGCGCCTCGCCACCGGGCAGCGCGGTCACTTCCGGGCCGGTGAGCTGGCCCGGGCCGCGACCACGGACGGGCATGCCAGCCTCGGCTGGCCCGATGCCGGGGAGATCGCCGCGGGCGCGATCGCCGACCTGGTCACGGTGGGGCTCGACTCGCCACGGCTGGCCGGCGCGACGCGGACCACGGCGCTGGCATCGGTCGTGTTCGCCGCGTCGGCAGCCGACGTCCGGAACGTGGTGGTGGGCGGCAGGGATCTGGTCGCTGACGGGCGGCACCTGCTGATCGATGACGTCCCGGGGGCACTGGCCGCCGCGATCCGGCCGCTGCTCGGAAACTAGGCCGGTTACGGCGGCGTGCCGGGGTCGGGGTTGGCGCCCGGCATGCCGGAGCAGATGTTCTCGGCGGCATTGCGCGACTCGATGCCCGCCGACTGCCCGGGAACGGTGGGCTGCTCACCGCTCGGCTGCTGGCCAGCATCTGGCGCGGTGCTGGCGGCGGTCCTGTGGCGGTGCTGCTTGGCCGCCGGCTGCGGCGGCACGATCCCGCCGAAGCCCGTGCCGAGCGTCAGCGTCAGCCGTCCGGAAACACCGTCCTCGACGCTGCCCGGGGCCTGTGCGAGCGCCCCCATCAGGGTGTAGGCACCGCCGGCCTGCGCCGGGCCCGGGTAGCTGACCGTGGTCGCCGGCGTGTACGGGGCGTTGCCGACCGCGGCGACGTGGAAGCCGAGCTCTCGCAGGCTCGCCGCGGCCTGGGCGGCCAGCCCGGTGACGCCGCTGCCATTGAGCACGGTGACGTCGACGCGGCCGGCCGGCGGGGAGGGCAGGTGGCCGGCCCACGACGTATTGCTGTCCAGCGTCTGCCAGATCATGTCGTCTTCCGGTTCCTCGGGCAGCAGCCGGTCGTCGTTGGCCGCGTCTACGACCGTCGGCATCGTGACGAAGTTGACGTCCTTGGTGTGCAGGTGGCGCAGGGTTTCCGCCAGCGAGAGCAGCTTGGAGATCGACCCGAGGCCGCGATCGACGGTGACCGCCTGCGTGGCTGTGTTGGCGATGTCATAGAGCTGGACCGGGTTCCCGAGCACTCCCTCGCTCTCCACCTTCTGGATCAGGGAGGAGAAGAACTCCTGCTGCAATTCGATGCGGCCGAGGTCGCTCCCGTTGCCGACGCCATGCCTGGTCCGGACGAACGCAAGCGCCTCGTCGCCGGTGATGAGATGCTTGCCCGCGCTGATGTGCAGCTTGCTGTAGGGGTCGTTGATCGCCTGCGGCACGCACACCTCGACGCCGCCGAGCGTGCTGACCATCGTCCGGAACGAGTTGAAGTCGAACTCGATGAAGTGGTCCATCCGGATCCCGGTCAAGTGCTCGACGGTGGCCACCGCGCAGGTCGGGCCGCCCTGGTTCATCGCGCCGTCGATGATCGCCTGCTGCTGGGCTGGCACGGTGTAGTTGCCGAACCTGGACTTGCAGGCGGGCTCGTAGACCATCGTGTCCCGCGGGATCGACACGACGGTCGCGTGCGTGTGCGCCGCGTTCAGGTGGACCAGGAGCAGGTTGTCCGACAGGTTCGTGTTGGGGTCGTAGCCGAACCCCGGGCCCTGGCCGTCACGGGTCTGCGAGCCCAGGATCAGGATGTTCTGGACGCCGTAGTCGGACCGGCCGGTCAGCCCGCCGACGTTCGTCACGTGCAGGTTGCCGTCCAGCTTCAGGTACAGCCCGTAGCCGACCAGGCCGATCACCACAGAAATCGCGGTGAGCACGGTCGCGCTGACATAACCAAACTTCGCGAGCCGGCTCAGCCCGCGCCAGCGTGCCCGCAGTGACCGCTTGGGCTGCCGTCGCGCCGGGGGCCGCCGCGACGGCTGCCGGCGTGGCGCTGGCTGGAGTGACGCTGGCTGGCGTGATGGCGACTGGCTCGGCGCTAACTGGTGCTGCGCCGACCGCCGTGGTGGCTGGCGCTGGGTGCTCGCCCGTTCGGGCACGCGCTGGCGGGGCACGCCCTGGCGCGGCAGGTCCTGGTGCGGCACTCCCCGGGCCGGCGTTCCCTGGCGTGGCGAGGCATGGCGTGCCGGGGCCTGGCCGCGGCGCCGTGGCTCCTCGCCGCGGTACCTGGGCTCCCGGCCGTTCGGCGCCGGCCGGCGTGGGCCCTCGGTGCCGCGGTCTGGCCAGTCGTCGTTCATCCAGTGTTCCCCGCTGGCCTGCGGGACGCCCCCTTCGGCTGGTTCATGCCTTCCTCCCCGGCACCCGAGGCAGCGCCCGGGACCGCCGGATCCGGCTTCTTGCAAAGCTGCGCAACTGCGCAAGTCGAAATACAGCCCCCGCTGTCGCCGACGGGCAACGCCACCGCGTTGGAACGGACAGGTCACACCCGCGGGAATCCCGCCTGAGGTACCAGGACCTGGCGCCGACGACGGCAAGAGCGTAGCCGGCCAGCACGCTGCGGGCGGCGGATAACAGATCAGTTACAGCGCCTGCTCGAGCGTTGCCGCGAGTTCCGGGATGAACTGGGTCGTGTTGCCCCAGTAGTTGTGGGCCTGCAGCCCGCCGCCCGAGCTGTTCGCCAGGTTGTCCACCTGGAAGTCGGCAATCGGATGGGGCTGCTGGCGGCCCTCGTCACCGAGCGCCCAGAACAGCCCGAGATCGCGGATCTCCCTGGGCACGACCTCGTTGCCGAAGTGCCAGCCCGCTGGCTGGTCGAGCGGGTCGGCGACGGGGTCCTTCGGGTCCCAGAAGTTCAGCCACTTGCCCACGGACGCGGTCGCGCCGACATCCCCGCCCCAGGAGAACAGGTCGGCGTACTTGCGCAGCGGGCTGCCGGCCGTCAACAGGGCGTTCACCCTCGACGTCACCTGCGGCGAGCTCTGCTGCAGTGCGTCGTAGCTGGCCACGGTGCCCTGGCTGTGCGCATTCACGACAACCGCGCGCACATCGGGACGGGCAACCAGGCGCCGTGCGGCTTCCCTGACGAATGCCTTGACGCTCTCACGCAGGTCGTTCCGGCAGACGTACGCCACCACGTCGTCCTCGAGCGTCATGAGCGTGCCGAGCAGGCTGCCGCCCGGCTGGTTGGCCGCCATGTCCGGGTGCAGGAACCTGAAGATCGAGAACTGGTGCGCGGCGACCAGGTCGGTCCGCGGCCGCAGCGCCGCCTCACCCGCCGGGCCGCCCTTCTTGTGCAGCGCGGCCCAGGCGTCACCGCACAGCAGGCGCATCGCACCGGCGACCGAGGCGTACTGGCCGAGCAGCAGCCCGGCCTCGGAGACCGTTCCCGTGCCACTGCCGAACCGCGGGCCGACGTTCTCGAGTGAGGTGTAGATCAGCGCTACGTGCGCGAATGGCCGGTCGGGCTCGGCCAATGGCGTGCCGGCGACGTCGATGGCGCCGTCACGCCAGCTGCCGAGCCGGCTCAGCCCCCACTCGTGATCGTGGGTCTCCGGCTTCGCGCTCATCACGTAGACCGGCCCGTCGGTCTCCGGCTGCCGGTTCGGATCGTTGCCGAGCTTGTCGCCGAGCACCTCGGCGAGATTGCGGTGCAGCCCGTCCGCGTAGCCCGGCATCCGGGGTAGCGGCGGCTGCTGGAACCCGATCCCATGCACGGTGAGTATGCAGATCTTCGGCGTAACGGCCATGACGCGCTCCTTGCCCCCGGTGCTGCGCTGCTACATCCTCTCCAGAGACCCGCCGGCCGTCCACTGATACGCGAAACGAGGGATTGCGCACGTGAGCGTCCTGATCACGAACATCGCAGAGCTGGTAACCAACCGGCAGGAACGCGACGCCACCCCCCACTCGCCCGCCACCGGGCCGGACGGGTTCGCCGCGATCGCCGACGCCGCGCTGCTGATCGAGCAGGGACGGGTGGCCTGGACCGGCCCGGCATCGCGGGCGCCCGCCGCCGACGAGATCGTCGACGCGGGGGGTCGGGCGGTGCTGCCCGGGTTCGTCGACTCTCACGCGCACCTGGTCTTCGCCGGGGAGCGCGGCGCAGAGTTCGCCGCCCGGATGGCCGGGCAGCCATACCGGGCTGGCGGCATCCGCAGCACGGTGGCAGCGACCAGGGCGGCCACCGACGATCAGCTCCGGGCCAACCTGCGGCGGCTGGCTGCCGAGATGCTGGTGCAGGGGATCACCACGTTCGAGTGCAAGTCCGGGTACGGCCTCACCGCGGGTGACGAGGAGCGCAGCGTGGCGATCGCCGCCGAGGTCACGCCGGAGGTGACCTATTTGGGCGCGCACGTGGTCCCGCCGGAGTTCGACGGCGACCCGGCCGGGTACGTCGACCTGGTCTGCGGCGCGATGCTGGACGCCTGCGCGCCGCATGCCCGGTGGGTGGACGTGTTCTGCGAGCAGGGCGCGTTCGGCCGGGACGAGGCGGCGGCGGTGCTGGCGGCCGGGATGGCGGCTGGGCTGCAGCCACGTGTGCACGCCAACCAGCTCACAGCGGGTCCCGGGGTACAACTCGCGGTAGGCGTCGGCGCGGCCTCGGCCGACCACTGCAGCAATCTCACCGATGCCGACGTCGAGGCGCTTGCAGCCTCGCCGACCGTGGCGACCCTGCTGCCCGGGGTGGAGTTCTCGACGCGACACCCCTACCCGGACGCGCGCCGGCTGCTGGACGCCGGGGCAACCGTGGCGCTCGCGACCGACTGCAATCCGGGTTCCTGCTTCACCTCCAGCATGCCGCTGTGCGTCGCGCTGGCCGTGCGGGAGATGCACATGACCACGCAGGAGGCGGTGTGGGCGGCCACCGCGGGCGGGGCCCGCGCGCTGCGCCGCACCGACGTCGGTCATCTGGGCGTCGGCGCGCGGGCGGACCTGATCATGATCGACGGGCCCTCCCATGCCTACCTCGCGTACCGGCCGGGCGTGCCGCTCGTCGCCGGGGTGTGGCGGGCGGGCGAGCAGCTGGTGTGACCTCACCCGCCCGCGCAGCACAGCCACCTCGATCCGCATGATGACTGATCGGGGTTGGTTCGTCACTCTGCGTGCTGTCTCAGGTAGCGTTCCCGCATGCACAATCGGAGCCAGTCCGCCCGCGAGCTGACGCTCGAGTTCGGTGAGGCTGACGAATTCTTCGCCGGCAGCGAGTCCAATGTGGCGGCGGGTCGGCCGCCGCTGCCGCCCGGTATCGACCAGATCCGCGAGGAGCTGGACGCACACTCGCTGCCGGGCGCGCTGGCCACGGTGATCGTGCTGCCACGCGCACAGGTGAAACCCGGGCTCTCTGCCGAGATCGGCAGGGCCGTGGAACGCTACTGCATGATGGGGATCGGCAAGGCCGAGAACGAGATCAGGATGCTTCGCCGGGAGGGCATCAAGACGCTGCTGATCGGCTTGTCCCTGTTCGTCGTGTTCGGGATTCTGGCCGAAACCGTGGTGCGCACCAGCCTGCCCAGCCCGGTCAGGGACTTCCTCGGCGAGGACGGGCTGTTCGTCGTCGTCGGGTGGGTCGGGCTGTGGTACCCGATCGAGACGCTGCTGTACAGCCACCGGCCGTACCGCCAGGAGATAGCCGTTCTGCAGGTGATCCGCCGGATGCAGATCGAGATCCGCCCGGCGGACTGAACCGGGGCCCGCTTGGGATGCCAGGTGGGGTAACCCACGGGCTGGAGCGGTCAGGGGAGGGGGAGGGAGGGGTACTTGCTTCGGAACCTGATCAGGGGCTGGCCGTCCTCGGCCAGGTAGGGGACGTCAAGGACGCGGGCAATCACCAGCAGGTGATCGCCCGCCTCGACCCGCTGGGTTGCCTCGCAGTCCATGGCGGCGAGGCCGCCGGCCGGGATCAGCGCCCCAGAGTGCGCCCCGCGCTGGTGCGGCACGCCGTCGAGCAGCAGCCGCGCCCCCGGGCGCCCCGCCGCGGCGAACCGGCCCGCCAGGGCCCGCTGGTCCGCCGCGAGCACGGTCACAGCGAACCGGCCAAGCCTGCCGAGCAGCTCGGCCGGGTAGGAGTCCGCGATCAGCGAGACCAGCACCAGCGGCGGTTCCCCGGACACCGGGCAGAACGCGCTCACGGTCGTCCCCACGTCGTCGCGGCCGTCGGCCACGGTGACCAGCGTGACCCCCGACGCGAATGCGGTCAGCACGTCCGCGATGGCCGGGCCAGGCCGGGAGGGAGCTACCCGTTCTGTCACTCAAATGTCCAGGGGCCGGGCAGGATCAGCGGCCCGTATGGCGTGAGGCCGGCCTGGGTCGCCAGACGCCACACCGGTCCCCAGGCCTCGGCGAGCAGCGAGGCGCCGGGGGCCAGGGCCGCGGCCCGCTCGCTGGACGGGCGCAGCCGCTCGAACGGCGTGTTTCGCGGGTAGATGCGCAGCGGGGCGGTGGCGGGCAGGCCGGCGCGCCGGCGCGCGATCGCCGCGGCCCTGTCCATGCCGCCGAGCTCGTCCACCAGGCCGTTGGCAAGCGCGTCCGCCCCGGTCCACACCCGTCCCCGGGCCAGCTCGTGCACCCGGTCGGGCGACATCCGCCGGCCGTCGGCGACCTTGCCGGTGAAGTCCGCGTAGATGTGGTCGAGCCAGTCGTTGACCAGGGTCCACTCGTCCTCGCTGAACGGGCGGGTGGTGTTGAACATGTCCGAGTGCGCCCCCTCGGTGACCGAGTCCGTGGTGATCCCGGCCCGGCCGAGCAGCTCCCCGAGCACCGGCTTGCCGGACAGCACCCCGATGGAGCCAGTTATCGTGCCGGCCTGGGCGACGATCGCGTCAGCGGCCATCGCGATGAAGTAGCCGCCCGAGGCGGCGACGTCCCCCATCGAGACCACGACCGGCTTGCCCGCGTTGCGGGCGCGCACCACCTCGCGCCAGACCGTGTCGGAGGCCACGTATGAGCCGCCCGGGCTGTTGACGCGCAGCAGGATCGCCCGGGCGCCGTCGTCCGCGGTGGCCGCGCGCAGCGCAGCGCTGATCGTGTCCGAGCCCATCGCGCCGCCGGACAGCGGCCCGCGGCCGCTGCGCCCGCGCCGGATCGGGCCCGTCGCATAGACGAGCGCGACGTGCCGCTGCTTCGGGTTCGGCAGGCTGCGGGCACGTTCGGCCAGCGCACGCGAGCGCTGGTAGCGGCCCAGGTTCAGCAGGATCGCGTCGGGGCCCGCGTGCCGCTTGACCCGGGCGTACACCTCATCCCGGTAGCCGAGCTCATCGACGAGCCCGGCGTCGCGTGCCTGCTGCGCGAGGAACGGGCCGCGGTCGATCAGCTCCCTGACCTTGGCCGGGTCGAGCCTGCGGCGCTCCGCGATCGCCTCCGTCAGCTGATCGGTGACCGAGGCCGCCATGCGCTCGGTGGCCTCCCTGGCCGGCCCGGAGAAGCTCCGCTCGGTCAGCTGCTCGGCCGCGCTCTTGTACTCGTGCCGCTTGGCCACCTGGAAGTCGACCCCGAGCTGATCCAGCGTGCCGCGCAAGAAGTACCGCTCCATCGCGATCCCGGTCAGCCCGAGATCACCCGAAGGCTGGAGGTAGATCGTGTCGAACGCGGTGGCCAGGTAGTACGGCACGTTGCCGGCCGAGAACTCGCCGAAGGTCTCGGCCCACGCGACGGTCAGCTTGCCCGCGTCCCGGAATTCCTCGACCGCGCGCCGGATCTCCTGCACCGTGGCCAGCCCGATCGGGCGACCGCCGAGCTTGACGACCAGGGCCTTGACCCGCTGGTCGTTGCGCGCCCGGCGCAAGCCTTCCAGCAGGTCGGCGAGCCTGGAGCGGCGCATCGTCAGCACCGCGGACAACGGGTCGGCCGGCGGTTCCTCGGCGATGCCATCGGTCAGGTCGAGTTCCAGGACCACCGGGGCCGTGCGCTGGCGGCGCAATCTCGCCAGCTGCTCGGCAATCATCGACTGCGGCATGTGCCCCAGCCTACGGCGCATCCATTTAAGCCGGTCCATAACGGGGCTGTGGCCGGGGCGGGTGGGGCTGGGCCGGGGCGTGTGGGTTGAGCCGGGGGCGGGTGGGCTGGTCCGGGTGGGTCCGAGGCGTGGGCTATCGTCGGCGCGATGGTCAATCGGGATGGGAACGGCTGGACGACCTGCGGCCAGGGCCACCGGCACTGGGGCCGGTTCGGTGCCGCCGGGCTGTTGGCGTTCGCTCCGGACGAGGGCCAGACGCGTGTGGTGCTGCAGCGCCGAAGCTGGTGGGGCAACCACGGCGGCACCTGGGGACCGCCCGGGGGCGCGCGGGACAGCCACGAGTCCGCCGTGACCGCCGCGCTGCGCGAGGCCGAAGAGGAGTGCGCGATGCCGGCCGACGCGGTCAGCGTGACCGGGATCTTCCGCGACGACCACGGCGGCTGGTCTTACCAGACAGTGATCGCTTCGGCGCCGAGGCCGTTTCCGGTGCGCGCGGTGAGCAGCGAGACCAGTCAGGTCTCGTGGGTGGCGGCGGAGGATGTCGCGGCCCTGGACCTGCATCCGGGCTTCGCGGAACAGTGGCCGGTGCTGCGCGCGGCGCTGCAGCCGATGGAGTTCATCGTCGACGCGGCCAACGTCATGGGCTCGCGGCCGGACGGCTGGTGGCGGGACCGGGCCGGGGCCGCGCGGCGGCTCCGCGATCAGCTGGCCGTGCTGGCCGCCGACGGCGTGCCCGCGCTGCCCGAGGAGATGCGGGCGCCGCCGCTCGAACGCTGGTTCCCGGAATTCGTGCTGGTCGTGGAAGGTGCGGCGCGCTCGGTCGCCGCCACGCACGCGGCGGGCTCAGGTGACGCGGGCTCACGTCACACGGGTGCGCGTGACACGGGTTCGGGTGAGGCCGAGCAGGCTGGCCAGCCGGGTGGCCGGATCCGGGTCGTTGCGGCCCGTGGATCGGGCGACGACACGATCGCCGAGCTGGCCCGGGATCTGCCGGGACGCCGGCTGGTGGTGACCGCCGACAGGGAGCTGCGCGGCCGGTGCACGGCGGCGGGGGCGTCGGTGGCCGGCCCCGGGTGGCTGCTCCGCCAGCTCTGAGGCCGTGTCCCCCGCGCAGAGGAACTGGAGCGGGCCTGGGAGATCGGCGGGGGTCGGGTAGCGTCGGGACCATGCCAGGTCCGCCCGGCTCGTTCCCGCTCGGCGCGGCCGTGACCATGCGCGACCTCGACACGAACCTGCATCCCGTGCTGCGGCGGCTTCGCGCCAGCGAGCCGGTGTCGTGGCTGCCGGTCCTGGGCGGCTGGCTGGTGACCCGCCGGGACCTGGTCCTGCGCGTGCTGCGGGACAGCCGCACGTTCACCGTGGACGATCCCAGGTTCTCGACCGCCCGGGTGATCGGGCCGAGCATGCTGTCGCTGGACGGCGCGGAGCACAAGCGGCACCGCGACCCGTTTGCCGAGGCGTTCCGGACCGGTGCCGCGGCGGCCCGGCTGGAAGAGGCCGCCGAGGCCGAGGCCGGGCGGCTGGTGGCCGGGTTTGCCGCGGCGGGCGGGGCCGAGGTGCGGCGCAGCCTGGCCGGGCCGCTGGCGGTTGCGGTCGTCGCCGACGTGCTCGGGCTTGGCCAGACGGATCCCAGGGCGATCCTGGGCTGGTACGACGAGATCGTTGGCGCGGTGTCGGCGCTGGCCGGGCAGTCGGGGGAGGACCACCAGCCGGGCCGGGCGGCCGGGGGCTCGGCGGCGTTTGCCGAGCTGAGCGCCAGCTTGCGGGCGGCGATGGCGAGCGCGCACGGGGCTTGCGGGCCGCACGGGGCTCGCGGGGCGCGCGCGCACTCGCTGCTCGCGGCCGCCGCCGGGGCGGGCGGGCTTGGCGACGCCGAGGTGGTGTCGAACGCGGCCGTGCTGATGTTCGGCGGGATCGAGACCACCGAGGGCATGATCTGCAACGCCGTTCTGCACCTGCTCGGTCATCCGGCCCAGCTCGCCGGCGTGATCGCCGACACGCGGCTGGTAGCGAACGCCGTGGAGGAGTCGCTGCGGCTCGAACCCGCCGCCGCGGTTGTGGACCGCTACGCGACCGCCGACGTCGCGCTCGCCGGCGCGTCGATTCGGCGCGGGGACCTGGTGACGGTGTCCCTGGCCGGAGCGAACCGGGACCCGGCGGCGTTCGCAGATCCGGACCGATTCGACGCCCGCCGCGCGACCGCCAGGCAGAACCTGGCCTTCGCGCACGGCCCTCACTTCTGCCTTGGCGCGCAGCTGGCCCGGGCCGAGACCCGCGCCGCCGTGGCCGCGCTGCTCCGGCTGCCGGGGCTGCGGCTGGACCCCGCTAGCCGCCCGGTGCCGCGCGGAGTCGTGTTCCGCAAGCCGCCCGCGCTGCACGTGCTGTGGGACGCCCCGGCGCCGTCCGGCAGCCAGCTATAGCTAAGCGAACTCCGAGCCCAGATCCGACCACAGCCATCGCTGCGGACGCAGGTAGATCGCGATCTGCGGGCCAAAGTTCGCCCTGGCGAACTTGATGTAGGCCTCGGCCTTGTCCGGCGGCAAGTACCGCTCGGTGATCTCCCGCAGCAGCTCGTCGGTCTCTGGAACCGTACGCGTGACCGGCCCCTCCACCGACACGTACCGGACCGTCGGCGCGACCCGGTCGACCATCAGGGTGAAGCGCCCGGCCGCTTCGATCAGCCGGGCCTTCCGCGACGCGGCTTCGGTCAGCACCCACGCTTCGCCGCCGGGTTCGTACTGGTACCAGATCGGCACGGTCACCGGGCCGCGGTCCGGCCCGGCCGACACCGACAACGCCGCTATGTGCGGCTCCGCCAAGAACAGCTCACGGTCGCGTACCGACAGCCTGCCATCCGCCATGTCCCAAACAATAGAAACAGGCACCGACAGTCTTATGAGTGCGCGCCCGGCCGGGCACGGCGGCCTGGTTCACCGCACCGGCAGGGCACGGCGGCCTGGTTCGCTGTCGGTGGGTGATGCACAGGTCGCCCGCTAGCGCGAGTGCTCGCCGATTCGTGATCACGCCACCTGGATTGACCGTTTGGCCAGGCCCAGCCAGTAGCCGGTGATGGTGGTCACCGGCGCCGGGGATCCACCGGCCGCGCCGAGCGTCACGAACAGCGGGGCGAAGTGCTCGGTAGTCGGGTGCGCGTAGCGGGCGGCGGGTGCGTCGCGGAAGTCGGCAAGGGTGTCGACATCGCCCGCGTCCAGGGCCTCGGCGGCCCAGTGATCGAACTCGGCCGACCAGCCCGGCGGCGGCGCGTCGAAGCGGAAGTCCTGCAGGAATGGCAGCCCGTGGGTGAGGAAGCCGCTTCCAACGATCAGCACGCCCTCGTCGCGCAGGGGGCGCAGCGCCTCACCGATCCGCAGCAGCCGTTCCGGGTCCAGGCTCGGCATGGAGATCTGCAGCACCGGGATGTCGGCGTCGGGGTACATGACCGTCAGCGGCACGTAGGCGCCGTGGTCCAGGCCGCGTCCGGGCAGGTCGGCGACCGGCTCCCGCCCCGCCAGCAGCGCGCGGACCTGCGTGGCGAGGCCGGGCGCGCCGGGGGCCGGGTACCTGGCCCGGTAATACCGCTCGGCAAACCCGCCGAAGTCGTAGACGAGCGGCACGCCGTCGTCGGTCGCGCCGATCGTCAGCGGCGCGGATTCCCAGTGCGCCGACACCATCAGGATGGCCCGGGGCCGCGGCAGGGCGCCGGCCCACGCCGCGAGTTGGACCACCCATAGCGGGTCGTCGACCAGCGGCGGGGCCCCGTGGCCGAGGTAGATCGCGGGCATCCGGCCCGGCTGCACCGCCGCCGCGGCGACGCTGGTGACCTGGTCGGCCGCGCCGGGCGCCACCGGTTCGTGCTCGGGTTCCCGCGCGCTAAGTTCCTCGTCCATATCTCCTCCAGCGCACGGTAGGCGGTCTTGGTCTCGCGGTACCGGCGGTCTTGGTCTCGCGGTGCGGGCGGCGTTGGTCTCGGGGTGCGGGCCTCATTGGTCTCAGGGTCTGTGGTACCCACGATCTATGGTGCCGACATCCGGGATCCCCGAAGTGACCGGGCGCGCGCTACGAGTGGTGGCGCTCTCCGACACGCACGCGCCGCGGCGGTGGAAGTCCTGCCCGCCCCCGGTCGCTGCTCAGCTTCGCCTCGCCGACGTGATCCTGCACGCGGGGGACGTGTGCACCGCCGCGGTCCTCGACGAGCTGTCCGGGTACGCCCCGGTGCTGGCCGTGGTCGGCAACAACGACGGCCCCGACGTGGCGGCCTGGGGCGCGACGCCGACGCTCGAGACGGACCTCGGCGGCCTGCGGGTCGCGATGATCCACGACAGCGGCCAGGCGCACGGTCGGCTGCAGCGAATGCGCCGCCGGTTCCCCGGCGCGGACCTGGTCGTGTTCGGCCACTCGCACATCCCCCTGGACGCAGAGGAGCGCGGGCTGCGGATCTTCAACCCCGGCTCGCCGACCGACCGCCGCCGTCAGCCGCGGGGCACCGTCGGCGTGCTGCGCATCGAGGCCGGACGGCTCGCGGCCGCCGACATCGTCGCGGTCACCTGAGCACGAGCCGGTGACCCGCGGTCAGCGGTCCCGAGCCAGCCAGAGCACACCGAGTGGCGGCAAGCTGAGCGACACCGAGGCGGGCTGGCCGTGCCAGGGCTCGTTCACGGCCTCGACGGCCCCCAGGTTGCCCACGCCGCTGCCGCCGTAGTCGGCGGCGTCGGTGTTGATCACCTCGCGCCACCGGCCCGCGGCGGGCAGGCCGACCCGGTAGTCGAGGTGCGGGCCGCCGGAGAAGTTCACCACGCAGGCGATGGTCTTCGCCCCGGGCCCAGTCTCGTCGGGCTCGGCGAACCGCAAGAATGAGAGCACGTTTCCGTCGGCGTCGCTCGCGTCGATCCAGTTGAACCCGACCGGGCTGAAATCCAGTTGCCACAGCGCCGGGCTGTCGTCGTACACCCGGTTCAGGTCCCTGACCAGCCGCTGCACACCGCTGTGGAATCCGTTGCCGTCCTGCAGCGCCTGCCAGTCGAGCCCTGCCTGCTCGGACCACTCGCTGTCCTGGCCGAACTCCGATCCCATGAACAGCAGCTGCTTGCCCGGGTGGGCCCACTGGTAGGCCAGCAGCGCACGCAGGCCGGCGAACTGCTTCCATCGGTCGCCCGGCATCTTGCGCAGCAACGATCCCTTGCCGTGCACCACCTCGTCATGCGACAGCGGCAGCACGAAGTTCTCGCTGAACGCATACACCATCGAGAACGTGATCTCGTTCTGGTGATAGTGCCGGAAGAGCGGGTCCTTGGACAGGTAGGACAGGGTGTCGTGCATCCAGCCGAGGTTCCATTTGAGGCCGAACCCGAGCCCGCCCAGGTGCACCGGCTTGGTCACCCCGGGCCAGGCCGTGGACTCCTCGGCGATCATCATGATGCCCGGCACCCGCTTGTAGCAGGTGGCGTTCGCCTCGCGCAGGAACGCGACCGCGTCCAGGTTCTCCCGGCCGCCGAGGGCGTTGGGCGACCACTGGCCCGCGGCGCGGGAGTAGTCCAGGTAGAGCATGGACGCGACGGCGTCTACCCGCAGCCCGTCGACGTGGAACTCCTCCAGCCAGTAGATCGCGTTGGCCACCAGGAAGTTGCGGACCTCGGGCCTGCCGTAGTCGAAGATGAGCGTGCCCCAGTCCGGATGCCCCGCGCGCCGTGGGTCGTCCGGCTCGTAGAGCGGCGTGCCGTCGAACCTGGCCAGCGCCCAGTCGTCGCGGGGGAAGTGCGCGGGCACCCAGTCGAGGATGACGCCGATGCCGGCCTGGTGCAGGCGGTCTACCAGGTAGCGGAAGTCATCCGGCGTGCCGAACCGCGCCGTGGGCGCGTAATACGAGGTCACCTGGTAGCCCCAGGATCCGCCAAACGGGTGCTCGGCGACCGGCAGGAGCTCGACGTGCGTGAACCCGAGCCCGGTGACGTAGTCGGTGAGCTGGTCGGCGAGCTCGGTGTAGGAGAGCCCGGGCCGCCACGAGCCGATGTGCACCTCGTACACGCTCATCCGCTGGCTCAGCGGGTCGCGCCCGGCCCGCTCGGCCAGCCACGCCCGATCGCCCCACTCGTAGCCCGAGTCGTAGACCACCGAGGCGGTGGCCGGCGGCCGCTCGGCGAGCGCGGCCATCGGGTCGGCCTTGCTGTGCCAGCTGCCGTCCGGACCGCAGATGTCGTATTTGTATCGGGTGCCCGGTCCCACCTCGGGCACGAACAGCTCCCAGACGCCCGACCCGCCCAGCGAGCGCATCGGGTACGCGCGCCCGTCCCAGTGGTTGAAGTCGCCGATCACCCGCACGCCGCGCGCGTTCGGTGCCCAGACGGCGAACGCGGTGCCGCTGGCGTCATCGCTGACGTGGGCACCGAGAACCTGCCACAGCTGCTCGTGCCTGCCCTCGGCGATCAGGTGCAGGTCGACCTCGCCGAGCGTCGGAAGGTGGCGGTAGGGATCGTCGGTGACGGTCTCAGGCAGCGTCTCGGCCCCGTCCGTCCCCGGTGCCGGGTAGGTGACGGCCAGCCGGTAGTCGGGCACGCCGGTGACGGGGAGCGTAGCCGCGAACACCCCTTGGTACACGTGCTCCATAGGGAACCTGCGGCCGTCGGGCAGCACCGCGGCGACCGAGGTCGCGAGGGGGCGCAGCGCTGCTACGACGGTCCCGGCCTGGCCTTCATGCGCGCCGAGGACCGAGTGCGGGTCGTGATGCGTTCCCGCGACGATCCTGTCGATCTCGGCATGGCTGATCTGGGTGGCCGGGCCGACCTGTTCGCTGGTTTTGTCCATAAGCACGCCGCAATCGAGTCGAGTGGCACCGATAGCCAGGACGGGCGGTGCCTGGCCTCGTAAACCACCTCATATACCGCCTTGTCCAGCATCAGGGCCCGCAGCAGCGCGCCGTGGACCTGCGGATCCATGCCGCCAGCCTCGGCGTAGCCCTTACAGAACGCCGCCTGGCTGCGCTCCACCCACTCGTCGGCGAGGTCTCGGAGCTTCCCGGCATCCGGGCGATCAAGTAGCTGATGCCGGGCAGCGTAGTCGAACGAGCGGAGCATGCCGGCCACATCGCGCAGTGCGACCGCGGGCGCCCGCCGCTCCTCGAGCGGAACAGCTGGCTCGCCCTCGAAATCCAGGACCACCCAGCCGGTCGCCGTGCGGAGGACCTGGCCGAGATGGTAGTCGCCGTGCACCCGCTGCACCGGCACGCGGCCGCCGGTTGCGGCCAGATCGGCGTAGTAGCCGCGGAGCTTGCCGGCATACGGGTGCAGCTCGGGCACCTCGGCCTCGGCGATCTCCAGCCTGCGGGCCATCTGGCCGGCCAGGTCGCGCAGCGCCCCCGGCGAGAGCTCGGCGACGCCGAACACCGCGGCCAGGTCGGCGTGCACCTCGGCGGTCGCCCTGCCTAGCCGGAACGCCTCCCCGGCAAAGTCGCCACCCGCCTGGTCGGGCCGGATCGTTCCCGGATCTGCGGCGCCATCTCCGGAGTAGAGATCGCGCAGGCTGGTGGCCGCCAGCGACCAGCCGTCACTGGCCCCGGGCAGGTACCTGGACAAGATCGCGAGCAGGGCCGGGACGCCGTCGGCGGTGGTGGTCTCGATCCACCCGAACGGCTCGGCCACGTGCTTCGAGCCGCGCCGGGCCAGCGCGCTGGTCACCTCGAGCTCGGGGCTGCAGCCGGGGAAGACCCGGCGCATTATCTTGAGGATGGCTGAATCCCCGAAGATCAGGCTGGTGTTGCTCTGCTCGCCGGTGAGCATCAGGCTGTCCAGGCTGGTGTCGATGACCGCTCCGGGCTCCGTGGCGAAGCGCAACTGGCCGATGGTCGCCTGATCCGCCATGGCCCGCAGCAGGATCTTGGTCAGCTCGGGGTCGTGCAGCGCCTCATAGGCGGTCCCGCCGGAGTCGATCGGCCCGATGACAGCGTGCCGCAGCGAGTCGGGCAGGCGCCTGCGGATGCCGACCAGGACCTGGTAGCGCGCGGTCTGTCCGCCCGAGGACACGGTGACGATCAGGTGGCGCAGTTCCGGGTCGCCCGCGGCCAGGGTGGTATCGGCCGTTATGGAGAGTTCACGCACTGTAGCGCTGCCTGAGTACCAGCGCTGAGCCGGCAGCCACGCCGCTAGCGTGTCCTCAAATGTCATGACTCCAGGTCTACCCCGCGGTTAGCCAGTCATCCCGCAAACGGCAGACTGCCGCCTTACGGTCCAGATCAGTCAATCAGACCGGAACTGCGCCGCAGCGGGGCACCGGGGCCTAGCGCTGCGGGCCGGGCGGCGGGAGCAGGAACCAGTAAAAGCCGTGGCCGGGCAGGGTCAGCAGGTAGCTGAGCTCGCCGATCGAGGGGAAGACCACGCCGCCCATGCACTCGACCGGCGAGATCCCCTTGAACCGGCGCAGGTCGAGCTCGACCGGCTGCGGGAACCTGGACAGGTTGTTGACGCAGAGGATCATGTCCGTTTCCTCCGCTTCCGGGTCCGGCGGGTCGGTCGGGGAATGCCGGTACTCCCGGACGAAGGCAAGCACGCTGGGGTTGGACGAGTTCAGTTCCTCGTAGTCGCCCCGGCCGAAGACCGGGTGCCGTTTCCTGATCTCGATCATCCGCCTGGTCCAGTGCAGCAGCGACCCGCCGTTGCGTTCCTGCGCCTCGATGTTGAGGGCCTGGTAGCCGTAGATCGGGTCCATGATCAGCGGCAGGTACAGGCGGGCCGGGTCACAGCCGGAGAAGCCGGCGTTCCGGTCCGGGGTCCACTGCATGGGCGTGCGGACACCGTCGCGGTCGCCGAGCCAGATGTTGTCCCCCATGCCGATCTCGTCGCCGTAGTAGAGCACCGGCGAGCCGGGCAGCGACAGCAGCAGCGCGGTGAACAGCTCCAGCTGGTTGCGGTCGTTGTCGAGCAGTGGCGCGAGCCTGCGCCGGATGCCGATGTTGGCCTTCATCCGCGGATCCCTGGCGTATTCCGCGTACATGTAGTCGCGCTCGTCGTCGGCGACCATCTCCAGGGTCAGCTCGTCGTGGTTGCGCAGGAAGATCCCCCACTGGCAGCCGGAGGGGATCGGCGGAGTCTGGGCCAGGATCTCCGAGATCGGGTACCGCTGCTCCCGCCGCACCGCCATGAAGATGCGCGGCATCAGCGGGAAGTGGAACGCCATGTGGCACTCGTCGCCGCCGGCCTCCGGGTCGCCGAAGTACTCGACCACGTCCGCGGGCCACTGGTTGGCCTCGGCCAGCAGCACCCGGTCCGGGTAGAGCCGGTCGATCTCGGTGCGGACCCGCTTGAGGTACTCGTGCGTCTCCTTGAGGTTCTCGCAGTTGGTGCCCTCCCGCTCGTACAGGTACGGGACGGCGTCAAGCCGGAAACCGTCGATCCCCAGGTCCAGCCAGAACCGCAGCACCTCGAGCATGGCGTCCTGAACCTTCGGGTTCTCGTAGTTCAGGTCCGGCTGGTGTGAGAAGAACCGGTGCCAGTAGTACTGCCCGCGAACCTCGTCGAACGTCCAGTTGGACCGTTCGGTGTCGACGAAAATGATCCTGGCTTCGCTGTAACGGTCATCGGTGTCGGACCACACGTAAAAGTCACCGAATGGCCCGTCGGGGTCGGTGCGGGACTGCTGGAACCACGGATGCTGATCGCTGGTGTGGTTCATCACCAAGTCGGCGATGACCCGGATGCCGCGCTCGTGCGCCTCCTCGACGAGCTCAACGAAATCGCCTATATTCCCGAACTCGGACAGAATTGACATGAAATCTGAGATGTCATATCCGCCGTCGCGGAGCGGCGAGTCATAAATGGGCAGCAGCCAGATGCAGTCAATGCCGAGCCATTGCAGGTAATCGAGCCTGGATGTCAGGCCGCGGATGTCGCCGGTGCCGTCGCCGTTCGAGTCATGAAAGCCGCGGACGAGCACCTCGTAGAAGACGGCGTGCTGGTACCAGCGGGGATCACGGGGCTTGGCGAACGAGAACGAGTCGGGCACCGGCTCGCTGGGCGCCGCCGCCGTGCCGGGTTTGAAGGCAGGCAGTGGCTGGCCGATGGTGCCCAGTGACGTTGGCCAAGGCTGTGTGCCCACTACTGACTCCCGATATCTCCGCCGGCCGGCCTGAACTCAAGTTACGAGGGTGTCGTGCTGCTGTTCGTTACATGTCTGCAAATCGTTACGTCCCTGGTCCGCTGGCCGCCCGGCCGGTTTTCACGGTGAAGATGTGGGCAGGAGTCACTCCCGGATCCAGCCGGACGTAATTCGCCTGGCCCCACCGGAACTCCTCGCCGGACAGCTCGTCCGCCACAACGAAGTCCTCGCCCGCGCCGACGCCGAGGGCCGCGAGGTCGAGCCAGACGGTGGCCTCCCGGGGATGGTGCGGGTCGATGTTTACCACGACCAGAACCGTGTCGCGTTCGCCGCCCCCACCCTCCGCTAGAACGCTCTTCGAGTAGCAGAGTATCTCCGGCTGGTCGCTGTAGTGAAAACGCAGGTTCCGCAGCTGATGGAGTGCTGGATGTGACTTACGGAGCATGTTGAGGCGGGTGATGAACGGCGCAATATCGGCCAGCGGCGGGGGAACGCTTTCGGCGTGTTCCCAGTCCCGCGGGCGGTACTGGTACTTCTCTGAGTCCAGATATTCCTCGCTGCCGGGGATCAGCGGGGCGTTCTCGCACAACTCGAAGCCGGAGTACACGCCCCACGTCGGGGACAGCGTCGCGGCCAGCACCGCCCGGACCCGGAACGCAGGCGGGCCGCCGTGCTGCAGGTACTCGGTGAGGATGTCCTGGGTGTTGACGAAGAAGTTGGGCCGCATGTAAGCGGCCGCCGCGCCGCTCAGCTCCAGCAGGTACTCGGTGAGCTCGGCGCCCGAGTTGCGCCAAGTGAAGTACGTGTAGGACTGGTGGAAGCCGATGATGGCGAGATTGTGCATCATCGCCGGCCTGGTGAAGGCCTCGGACAGGAAGAGCACGTCCGGATCGGTGCCCGCGATCTCGGCCAGCAGCCGCTCCCAGAACGGCAGCGGCTTGGTGTGCGGGTTGTCCACGCGGAAGATCCGGATCCCGTGCGACATCCAGTGCCGGACGATGCGGAGCACCTCGGCGTAGATCCCCTCGGGATCGTTGTCGAAGTTGACCGGGTAGATGTCCTGGTACTTCTTCGGCGGGTTTTCCGCGTATGCGATCGTGCCGTCGGCTCGCTTGGTGAACCACTCGGGATGCTCGGTGACCCACGGGTGGTCCGGCGAGGTCTGGATCGCCAGGTCCATGGCGATCTCCAGGCCCAGCTCCCCGGCCCGCGTGACGAACGCGTCGAAGTCAGCGATGGTGCCCAGGTCAGAATGGATGACGTCGTGACCGCCGTCCGCTGACCCGATCGCCCACGGCGATCCAGGGTCGCCCGGTCCCGCGTTCAGGGAATTGTTTGGTCCTTTCCTGGCGGTGATCCCGATCGGGTGCACGGGCGGGATGTAGACCACGTCGAAGCCCATCGCGGCGATCGCGTCCAGCCGCCGGGCGGCCGCATGCAGCGTCCCCGACTTCGGGCGCTGCCCGGGCCCCACGTCGGCGATGGCCCCTTCCGACCTGGGGAAGAACTCGTACCAGGAGCCGTAGAGCGCGCGCTGCCGGTGCACGATCACGGGGCGCCTGCCGGACCGGGTGAGCAGATCCTTGAGCGGGAACGCGGCGATCGCCGCCGTGATCCCCTTGCGGTTGGCCGCGGCGAGGCGGTTCAGGGCGGGGAGGGCGGTGTTCCGCAGCGTCGCGGCCAGGGCGGCAAAGGCCGTTCGTGCGAGTGCGGCGTCGCGCTTGTCCGGGCTTGCAGGCGAGCGCGGGAGCCTGGTGGCCTGGGCGGCCGCGCGCTCGAAGAGCAGCGCGCCCTCGGCCAGCGTCAGCTCGACGTCCTGGCCGAGCGGGACCTTGATGTCCGCGTCGTGCAGCCAGCGGGCGATGGGGTCTCCCCACGCCTCGACCTCGAAGTGCCACAGGCCCTCCGAGGTGACGGTCACCTCGGCTCCATAGCGATCGGTGCCGGGGACGAGCTCGGTCATCGGCACGAGCGGGCGGCGGCGGCCGTCCGGCCCGCGCAGTACCACGCCCGTCCCGAGCATCCCATGGCCCTCGCGGAAGACGGTGGCGCTGACCGGGAACGACTCGCCCACAACGGCCTTAGCGGGATACTCGCCGCCGGCCACGACTGGCTGCACGTTAACGATGGGGATCCTGCCGATCACTTAGCACAAGCTACCCGCGGAAGCGGCGGTCATGCGATCGGCTTGGCCAGCGGGGGGCGCGTCGATGTCCGATCAACTCCAGACACCTATTAGGGTCGCTGTCCGTGAGAGCTATCCGCCGGTTCACCATACGGCCGCAGCTGCCCGAGCCGCTCGCCCCGCTGCGCGGGCTGATGCTGAATTTGCGCTGGTCCTGGCATGCCGAGACGCTGGACCTGTTCGCGGCGATCGACCCCGAGGGATGGGAGCGCGCCGGGCATGACCCGGTCGCGCTGCTGGCCGAGGTCCCGCCGGAGCGGCTGGCCAGCCTCGCGGCGGACCCGCAGTTTCTCCGGCGGCTGAACGACGCGGTCGACGAGCTGCACGCGTATACCACGGGCCCGCGGTGGTACCAGACCGACCACGGCCTGGCCGGTGCGCCCGCGGCCGTGGCGTACTTCTCGCCCGAGTACGGCATCACCGAAGCGCTGCCGCAGTACTCGGGGGGCCTCGGGATCCTGGCCGGCGATCACCTCAAGGCCTGCAGTGATCTCGGGGTGCCGCTGATCGGTGTCGGCCTGCTGTACCGGCACGGCTACTTCACGCAGGCGCTGTCCGCCGAGGGCTGGCAGACCGAGCGCTACCCGGCGGGCGACCCGAACGGCCTGCCGCTGACCTTGCTCAGGGAAGGCGGGGAAGGGCTCAGCGGGGGCGAGGAGGGGCTCGGGGACGGCGGGCAGGGGCTCGGGGAGGGTGG
>Ga0209333_1000015_pt1 | contig 104241 bp, 86 predicted proteins | sample BlaSpr_A8_OM2_O3_FD_187982 | JGI IMG/M metagenome (GOLD analysis project Ga0209333, IMG submission 187982) | Forest soil microbial communities from Thunder Bay, Ontario, Canada - Black Spruce, Ontario site 2_A8_OM2_O3 (SPAdes) (version 2) | ecosystem: Environmental > Terrestrial > Soil > Boreal... | reverse complement strand
TGGCCGGGCTGTTCCGCGACTACGTGGCGCACAAGCGCCGGCACGCCCTCGTCGACTTCGACGACCTGCTGCTGCTGTGGCGGGCGGCTCTGGCTGACCCGGTGGCCGGGCCGGCCCTGCGCGGCCTGTTCGACGCGGTGCTGGTGGACGAATACCAGGACGTCAACACCGTGCAGGCGGAGATCGTGCGGCTGCTGCGGCCGGACGGGGACGGCCTGACCTGTGTCGGCGACGACGCCCAGGCGGTCTACGGGTTCCGCGGCGCCGACCCGGAGCACCTCCGGGCGCTGGCCGGGGCCTACCCGGGCCTCACCGTGATCCGCCTGGTGCGCAACTACCGGTCCAAGGACGCGGTGCTGCGGCTGGCGAACACGGTCCGGCCGCAGTCAGACGGGCTTGAGCTCGAGCTGACCGGGGTGCGCGGCACCGGGCTGACGCCGCAGCTCGTGCGCTGCTACGACGAGGCGACGCAGGCGCGGGAGATCGCCGCCCGGGTGCTCGACGCGCACGAGTGCGGCCGGCTGCTTCGGGAGCAGGCCGTGCTGGTTCGGACCGGGCACCACAGTGACGTGCTGGAGGTCGAGCTGACCGCCCGCGGCATCCCGTTCGTGAAGTACGGCGGCCTGCGGTTCACCGAGGCCGCCCACGTCAAGGACTTCATGGCCGCAGCGCGCATCGTGGCCAACCCGGCGGACAACCTCGCGTGGTTCCGGGTGGCGCGGCTGCACGAGGGGATCGGGCCCGCGATCGCACGGCGGATCATCGACGGGTTGCGGCCCGCTGACCCAAGACCGTTCGAACGCTGGCCAGCCGCGGTCGCGAGCGTACCGGCCCGTTATCGGAGTGCGGTGGCGGCGACGCTGACGGCCCTGGCCGGTGCCGCTGATCTGGAACGGACCGCGGACCGGGCGGTGGCGATCCTGGCTGCGCTGGCCGACCCGCTGAAGGCCCGGTACCCGGACTATGCGGCGCGGCTCGCCGACCTGGAACGGCTGGCCGACGCGGCGTCGAGCCGCCCGTCGCTGCACGACGCGCTCGTCGAGCTGACGCTCGACCCGCCGGCGTCCGGGTCCGACCTCGCCGGGGAGCCGCGGCTCGACGACGATTACGTGATCATCTCCACGGTGCACTCGGCCAAGGGCCTGGAGTGGTCAGTGGTGCACCTGCCGCACCTGGTGGACGGCGCGGTGCCGAGCGACATGGCGCTCGGCAGCCAGGAGGGACTCGCTGAGGAGCGGCGGCTGTTCTACGTGGCGGTGACCAGGGCCCGCGACGAGCTGTACCTGTACGCGCCGCTGCGGATGCACATCCACCGCAGCATCCGTGACGACCGGCACGGCTACGCGCAGATCAGCAGGTTCCTCGACACCAGGGCGCAGGCGCAGTGCGAGATCGTGGAGGCCGCGGGAAGGGAGCCGGTCGTGCCCCGGGTGGCCCACCTGGCCGCGACGGTCGACGCGGCGCTCGAGTCGCTCTGGGGCTGAGCGGCCGGCTGTCAGCTGCGTTCGATGATGCCGCGCAGGTAGGCGGCCTGGCCGGCGTGCTGCAGGTCGTCGGAGATCACGCTCACCAGGCGCACGCCGAGGGTGACCGGCGGATCCCAGGCCTTGTCCACGACGCGGTCCAGGTCGGCGCCGGTCAGCTCCTGGATGTAGTTGAGCGTCTCCTGGTGCACCGCGTCGTAGTAGCCGGTCAGCAGCTCTCCGGAGCGAACCTGAACCGCGGCCACCGCCTCCGATCCCTGGCCATAGCCGGTGGCAGCGGCCGCGAACGGCAGCCCGAACCGGTCCGCCCAGGTTGAGCCGCTGGCTCCGGCCGTCCAGACCTGGCCGGTCCCCGCGACGTCCGCGATGTGGTCGTCCTGGATCCGGGTCAGGTGCCACACCAGCCAGGCGATCGAGTTCGACCCGCTCTCCGGGCGGAACGCCAGCTGGCCAGGCGTCAGTCCGTCGACCGCCTTGTGCACGGTCTCCCGGATCCTGCCGAACGCGTCGGCCAGCAGTTCAGCGATCGTCATTGAGCGTTCTCCCGTCTTACCAGGGCATGGACGTGCTGGTGAAGTGCGTGAGCGTGTCGATGTCAGTCATCTGGTAGACGTGCCGCGGCGGGGTCTCGAACGTGGCGTACGGCTTGACCCTGATTACCACCCGCTGCTCGTCGTCCACCATCTGCTCGATCTGCTGCCGCCGGCTTTCCGGCACCTCCTCGCCCGCCATGATGCCGATGACCTTGGTGAGGACGTCCGTGGCGAGCTCGCGGTCGCGGGAGATCACGGCCGTGCCGTACACCTGCAGGTAACCCAGCGGCCACCTCTCGTCCAGGACGCACAGGCTGACCTTGCCGTTACGGTCGACCGCCTTGGCCTTGCCGCGCTCGGCCATCGTGGAGATGAGCAGGTCGTCGCCGTCCATCACGTAATAGACAACGGTCATCGCCGGGCCGTGTTCCTTGCGGCCGTAGCCGAAAATACAAATGCGGTGATCACGGACGTACTGCCGCCGCTGCTCCCGATCCACGTTCGAACCCTAATGTCCGATGCGGGCCCTCGCCACATCCCCAGGAGGTTCCCGAGCCGTCTGCGTGCTGAGCTGCGACGGAGTGGGCCGAAGTGGTGGCGATCTTATCGAATTTATGTTCTGGTAGTCGAGTGAACGATGTGTCGCTGCCGTGGTGGTGGACCTACCCGACAAAGTGCGGGAACGGGCACATCTGGGGGCCAGGCAAGGTGATTGTCTCGTGGCTGCCGTGCCAGTGCGGGCCAGCCCGCGAGGCGCAGCCGCGCGGCAGCGGTCACCGGACCATCGCCTGCCGGACGCCTGGCTGCCGGTATGCCTGTTACGACCCGCCGCACGAGCCGGAGCCCGGCCGTGCCTCCCCGGGCCAGGAAGACGACTGGTTAATTCGCCGTCTCGGTGCGGGCCCACGCCGCCTAAGACCTGACGGCCGTGCGCTGGCCCCGAGGTGCCTGGGCCGTGCACGGCCGCCGGGATCGATTAGGACCGCTTCGCGGCGTTCACCGCCTGCCGGGCACGCTGCAGGCGGGCAGCCTGCTTCGCGGCAGTCGTACCGGCCGGTGTCAGCGAGTACTTCGCGTACTCGAAGCCGGGCATGATGAACGCGAACACGTCCAGGATCACCTGGGTGGTCTCGGACGCATGGATCGCGATGACGTTCGTGATCGCGGCGGAATACTCGGCGATCCCCACGGACACGAGGTTGGCGATCGACGCGTTCGCGCCGGTGTAGTTGATCTGCGACACGGTCGGCTTGGCGCCCGCGCCCGACCACAGGGTCAGGTAGCCGCTGCCGGCCGTCTGCACGACCGTGACGTTCGCCAGCACCACCTCGCCGAAGTAGACCAGGCTGTCCAGGTTGATGTAGATGGTCTTGCCCGACAGCAGCTGTCCCTTGCTGTTGAGGTTGCCGGACGCGTTGACGATGTTCGTGCGCCCGGACGCGCTGCGAGTGTCGACCACCCGGGTCGGCGTTCCCAGCGGGGCGAAGACGTTCGCCGTGGCCTCGGTGTGCACCGGGGCGGGGAAGAGCTCCGGCGGCGTCGCCAGCGTGAAGTCGTGGGTGAACCATAGTTCCCCGTCAGCCGTCGCAGTGAGGTCGCCGCCGACCGTGGACGCCGTCGGCTCGTACCCGGTGGCGCCGGCCGGAGACGGGGTGAGCCGCAGGTTCGGGCCGGATCCCTCGTTGCTCGCGTCGATGCCGGTGTTGGTCAGGATGAACGCCGGGACGGTGTCGTTGTCCGCGTCCAGCTCGGTGGGCTGGGCCGGATTGGTGCCAGCGTCGTTCGCCGTGTTCATGTCCACGGCGGTGGTGGCCTGGGCGCTGGCCGGCCCCGCCACGGCCGTGGCCACGGCGCCCACGCCGACGACCCCCGCCGCTACCACGCTGCCCCGGGTCAGCAGCGCGCGTCTGCCGACCGAAAGCCGCCCGTTGTCCTGCTCGCTGGCCTCGGAGGAACCCGCTCCATCCGGGTGTGAGTCCCCAGCTCCACGTGTTGACATCTTTCGTGTCATATCGTCACCTCCCGTGCGATGCCGGAACCATACTGATTTCTTGCTATCGGTGTCTATGGGCGGACGGTGCCGTTTTGCCACTATTTCCGGCGCCATTAGGGGAGGGTTCGTCCAGGTAGGCGATCGGCCGGGCGGAGCCACCAGGCCCGCGTCCAGCCGTCGCGCCGTAGCATGCTGGCGAGAGGAGGCGTCCGTGCCCGTTGCGGTGCTCCAGCTCGGCGAGCGCATCCGCGCGGAGCGCGCCAGGAAGGGGATCAGCCTGCGCGGCCTCGCCCGCAGCGTCGGGCTGTCGCCGAGCCTCATCTCCCAGATCGAGACCGGCAAGTGCCAGCCGTCGGTCAGCACTCTGTATGCGATCACGACCGCGCTTGGTGTCTCGGTGCAGGACGTCTTCGGCGAGGCCAGCGCTCCCGGCGGCCGGGTGATGGACCGCGTGGCGGCCGGCCAGGCGGTGGTCCCGGCCGGGCCCGCCCATGGCGATGCCCCGGAAATAGGCGGGCCCGTGGTCTGCCCGGGGCAGCGCGATGTTCTCGAGCTGGACTCCGGGGTGATCTGGCAGCGCCTCGGCCGGGTGCCGGGCAGCCACGTCGACTTCCTGCTCGTCAGCTACGCGCCCGGTGGCTGCTCGTCACCGGCCGGCCGCCTGATGCGGCACGTCGGCACCGAGTACGGCTACCTCATCCAGGGCGAGCTGACCGTCATGCTGGGGTCTCGGCCGCACCGGCTGACTTCGGGCGACGCGGTCAGCTTCGCGTCGATGACCCCGCATTCCTACCGCAACGAGGGAACGGTCCCGGCCGTCGGCGTCTGGTTCGTTGCCGGGTCCGATGGCCCACAGCGGTGACGAGTTTTTCTCCCGCTGATCCCCTAGGGGGATTGCGGAGCGTTCAGTATTTATTGACGCTCGCCATTGGACCGATCTTAACTAATGGCCGAGCCGAGAGTGAGGTGGCGAGGCGATGGCGATACACACCTTCGGGCCGAACGCCGTGGACTGGGAGGAACGGGTCGACCTGGCCCGGTTGCGTGACGAACGGCTGGCCAGGCTGCGGGCGCAACTCGAGCGGTCTGACCTCGGCGCGCTGCTGAGCTTTGACTTCGCGAACATCCGCTACATGACGTCGACCCACATCGGGACCTGGGCGATGGACAAGCTCATCCGGTTCGCGCTGCTGACCAGGGGCGGGGAACCGGTGGTGTGGGACTTCGGGTCGGCTGCCCGGCACCACCAGCTGTACAACCCCTGGCTGGATCACACCCCGGGCCCGGCCACGCCCGAGGGGGCCAGGCAGACCGGGGCCCGGGCCGGCATCTCCACGCTGCGCGGCGCGTTCCACCCGGATGCCGGGATCGCCGCCGATGTCGCCGGGAAGGTCGCCGCCGAGCTGCGCGAGCACGGCGTCGCCGACGCGCCGCTCGGCATCGACGTGGCCGAGATGCCGGTGCTCGCCGCGCTCCGGGCCGAGGGCATCGAGACCGTGGACGGCCAGCAGGTCTTCATGGAGGCACGGCGGACCAAGACCCGCGACGAGATCTCGCTGCTGGCGCAGGCGTGCTCGATGGTCGACGCCGCCTACACGGAGCTCTATGAGTTCCTGCGGCCGGGGGTGCGCGAGAACGAGTGTGTGGGCCTGGTCAGCAACGTCCTCTACGGCCTCGGCAGCGAGTACGTGGAGGGGGTCAACGCGATCTCCGGCGAGCGCTGCTCGCCGCACCCGCACGTCTACTCCGACCGGCTGATCCGGCCCGGCGACCCGGCGTTCTTCGACATCCTGCACAGCCATCTCGGCTACCGCACCTGCTACTACCGGACGTTCGCCGTGGGCAGTGCCTCGCGGGCGCAGCGCGACGCCTACGTGCGCAGCCGCGAGTACATGGACGCCGCGATCGCGTTGGTGAAGCCGGGAGCGACTACGGCCGATATTGTGGCGCTTTGGCCGCGGGCCGAGGAATTCGGGTTCCCCGACGAAACCGCGGCGTTTGCCCTGCAGTACGGCCATGGCGTGGGCCTCTCGATCTGGGAGAAGCCGATCTTCAGCCGGCTGGTGTCGCTGGATCACCCGGAGCCGCTCGAGGAGGGAATGGTGTTCGCGCTAGAGACCTACTGGCCGGCCGCAGATGGCTGGTCCGCCGCTCGGATCGAGGAGGAGGTCGTGGTCACCGCGTCGGGGTGTGAGGTCATCACGAAGTTTCCGGCCGAGGAACTGCTGGTCGCCGGCCGCAAGTACTGGACCGCGGGCGGCGCGCTCGACACGCTCAGGGAGAGCCAGTCGCACCTGAACACGGCGGCGGGGCGTGGCGAGACCGGCGGTTCACGGTGACCGCGGGGACCGACACCGGCGCCGGCGTCGCGACCGGCGCGGACGAGCTGCTTGGGCTCTACGAGCAGATGGCCGTGATCCGCGGCACCGAGAAGGCGGCGCACGACCTGTTCCTGGCCGGCCTGGTGAAGGGCACTACCCACCTGGCCGCGGGGCACGAGGCCGTCGCCGTCGGTGCCAGCGCGGCGCTGCGGCCGGGCGACTATGTGTTCGCCACCTACCGCGGCCACCACCACGCGATGGCCCGCGGCGCGTCGCCCGAGGAATGCCTGGCCGAGCTGATGAGCAAGGGCACGGGCCTATGCAAGGCCAAGGGCGGCTCGATGCACCTCACCAAGGCCTCGGTCGGGATGCTCGGCTCGTACGCGATCGTCGGCGCGCACCTGCCGATAGCCGCCGGCGCCGCCTGGTCGGCCAAGCTCCGCGGCAGCGGCCAGGTCGCCGTCGCGTTCTTCGGCGACGGCGCCACCAACATCGGGGCATTCCACGAGGCGCTCAACCTGGCGGCGGTGTGGGCCCTGCCGGTGCTGTTCATCTGCGAGAACAACCTCTACATGGAGTACACGCCGATCGGTGACGTGACCCCGGTCGCCAACCCGGCGGCGGACCGGGCGGTGGCCTACGGGCTGCCAGCGGAAATCGTCGACGGCAACGACGTCGTGCTGGTCAAGGATGCCGTGGCGCGTGCCGCCGAGCGGGCGCGGTCCGGCAACGGGCCGACGGTGATCGAGGCGAAGACCTACCGTCACTTCGGGCACAGCCGGACCGACCCGGCCAGCTACCGGCCGAGCGCCGAGGTTGAGGAGTGGCTGAGCCGGGACCCACTCGACCTGGCCAAGGCCCGGCTGGAGGCGCTCGGCGTGGCAGCCGACCCGGTGGCCGCGGTAGACAAGCGGGTCGCCGGGATCGTCAAGGATGCGGTTGCCGCCGCCAAGGCCGCGCCCGGCCCGGACCCGGCAGACGCGATGACCGACGTATGGGCGGACGGAGGCTCGGCATGGCGGACGTGACCGACCAGGCGAAAGTGATCACCTACCGGGAGGCGGTTGCCGAAGGGATCGCCCGGGAACTGCGCCGCGACCCCTCGGTGGTCTGCCTCGGCGAGGACATCGGGGCAGCGGGCGGCGTGTTCAAGACCACGGCCGGCCTGCTGGCGGAGTTCGGCAAGCAGCGGGTCTGGGACACTCCCATCTCCGAGCAGGCAATCCTTGGCGCGGCGATGGGTGCGGCCATGACCGGGATGCGCCCGGTCGCAGAGATCATGTTCTCCGACTTCTTCGCCTGCTGCTGGGACTACCTGGCCAACGAGATACCGAAGATGCGGTACATGACCGGGGGCCAGGTTAAGGTCCCGCTGGTGGTCCGCACGGCGAACGGCGGCGGCCTGGGATTCGGGGCGCAGCACTCCCAGGCGGTGGAGAACTGGGCGCTGGCGATACCCGGGCTGAAGATCGCGGCGCCGTCGACGCCGGCCGACGTCGTCGGGCTCATGGCCGCGGCGATCCGCAGCGACGACCCGGTGGTGTTCTTCGAGCACAAGGGACTGTTCGCCAGCAAGGGGCCGGCCGCTCCCGAGGGCCACGTGGTCGAGCTCGGCCGGGCGGCGGTGGTGCGCGAGGGCAGCGACGTCAGCCTGGTCGCCCTGGCCGCCACGGTGCCGCTGGCCCTGGCCGCGGCCGAGCAGCTGGCCGCCGACGGCATCTCCGCCGAGGTGATCGACCTGCGCTGCCTGGTGCCGCTGGACATGGCGACGGTCCTGGCCTCGCTCGGGCGCACCTCCCGGCTGGTGATCGTGGAGGAGAACCCGTACCAGGGCGGCTGGGGCGGCACGGTCGCCTCGGTGGTTGCCGACGAGGGGTTCGAGCTGCTCGACGCGCCGGTCCGCCGGGTCGCCGCGGCCTGCGTTCCGCTGCCGTTCGCCGACGTGCTGGAGCAGCAGGTGATCCCGACGGTGGGCGCGGTGACCGAGACGGTCCGGACGCTGACCGCCTACTGAGGCCTCCGGGCTGGGGCGCCGGGCTGGGCTCCGGACCGGGCCCTACGGCGCCCGCGGAACTCTCGGCGACCGCAAAGAACCCCAGGTCGCAGGGGCAGCAGCGATAATGTGTAACGCGCTGTCACATTGTTACGTAAATATCTCGGTACGATCGCAAAGCCGGTTCAGGCGATCTCTGCTCTGGACGCCGGCTGACCGTGGCCGTACGGTGTCCACGGGGCCGCGTATCAATCAAAGGTGCATGTCGGAACGCGTGCGTCCCTGCTTCCTCATGTCACAAACCAACGTGAAGGGGCCTTGGTCGTGGGGCTGTCCCCCAGGCATCAGCGTCGATGCCGCTCGGGAGCCGAATGCCGGCTACCAGGTGGCCGAGGCCGTGAACCTCAAGGGCGTGACCCCGCAGAGCCGGACCCTGATGTTCAACCCGGAGAACTGGTATTTCGCGAAGTAGCAGGCGGTTGGTGACCGTTAGCGGCCACCGAATACGCTGGCGGGAGTGCCGGGTTCCTGGCCCGGCACCGGCGCACAGGCCGCCTGGGGAAGGGGCACGTTGGTAATCTTCATGGTCCGCCGGGTGCTGCAGGCGGTTGTAGTGCTGCTGCTGGTGACGGCGATCACCTATGCGCTGCTGCGGCTGATCCCCGGGAACGTGGCGGTCGCGGTCATGGGGCCGACCGCCTACCGGAACCCGCTGGCGATCGCGCAGTTCGACCGGGTCTACGGCTTCAACCACCCCTGGTACTACCAGTACTGGCTGTGGCTTGACCATCTGGCGCACGGCAACCTGGGCTACTCCTGGAAGCTGAACCAGAGCGTGGCCTCGCTGCTGAGCAACCACCTGCCGAAGACGGTCTTCCTGGTCGGCGTCTCGATCATCCTGGCGCTGATCCTGGCGATCCCGATCGGCGTGGTGCAGGCGGTGCGCCGGAACAAGACCATCGACCACTTCTTCAACGGGTTCTCGACGGTCTTCTACGCGATGCCCGCCTTCCTCCTCGGCATCCTGCTGATCCTGGTCTTCGCGATCAAGTTCCCGATCTTCCCGCCCGAGGGTCCGCAGGGCGAGGGGGTCGCGGTCCTGTTCACGAACTTCAACGCCCTGGTGCTGCCGATCGTGTCGCTGACCCTGATCACGATCGCGCTGTTCAGCCGCTACATGCGCTCCGCGGTGCTGGACAACCTCTCCGAGGACTACGTGCGCACCGCCAAGGCCAAGGGCGCCAGCGAGCGGCGGGTGCTGCTGCGGCACGTGCTGCGCAACTCCCTGATCCCGATCGCGACGCTGCTGGGGCTGCTGCTGCCGGCGGTGTTCGCCGGGGCGCTGATCACCGAGTCGGTGTTCAACTACCCGGGCATGGGCTACCTGTTCTACCAGTCCGCGCTGAACCAGGATTACCCGGTGCTGCTCGGAATTACCGTCGTGGTGGCGGTGGCGACAGTCGTGGGGTCGCTGCTGGCCGATATCGCGTATGCGGTGCTCGACCCGCGGGTTAGGTATGTGAGCCGATGAGTCTGGGGAGTATGCCGCCGGAGCCCATCCCGACCAATGAGCCGTCGCCGGTGGGGGTGGTGATCCACGATGCGCCGGAGACGGCCTCGGCTGTCGCCTCGGGGATGCTGCCGGCGGGCAAACCGCGGTCCACCTTCCGGCGCGGGCTCGAAGTGTTCATGGAGAACAAGCTCGCCGTGACCGGCGTGTGCATCTTCGTGTTCATGATCTTGTTCTGCTTCGTCGGGCCGCACATCTACGTCACCAACCAGCTCACCGTGGACTTCGCGCACGAGGAGCTGTCGCCGTCGGGCTCGCACCTGCTGGGCACCGACGCGAACGGGTTCGACGTGCTCGGCCGGCTGATGATTGCGGGCCAGATCTCGCTCGAGGTCGGGATCGCGGCCGCCATCCTGGCCACGGTCATCGGCGTGCTGTGGGGCGCGATCGCCGGGTACGTCGGCGGGTTCGTCGACGCGTTCATGATGCGCATCGTGGACGCGATGCTGTCCATCCCGACGCTGTTCCTGGCGCTGGTCGTAGTCTCGATGGTGACCCCGAGCAAGCCGGTGCTGATCCTGGTGATCGCGCTGACCTCGTGGCTGACCACCTCGAGGCTGGTGCGCGGCGAGGCGCTGTCCCTGCGCACCCGCGATTACGTGCAGGCGATGAAGGTGATGGGCGGCGGCAACACCCGTGCGGTGCTGCGCCACATCGCGCCGAACGCGGTCGGCACGATCATGGTGAACGCGACGTTCCAGGTCGCGGACGCGATCGCGCTGATCGTGTCGCTGAGCTACCTGGGGCTCGGGATCCGCCCGCCGCAGCAGGACTGGGGCGGCATGCTCTCGAACGGTGTCCAGTACGTGTACGACGGGTACTGGTGGCTGATCGTCCCGGCCGGGTTCCTCATCGTGATCGTGATCGCCGCGGCCATCTTCATCGGTGAGGGACTGCGGGACGCGGTCGAGGTCCGGCTGCAGCGCCGATAACTCCAGAGCAACCATCAGCGGGCCCGGGGTGGGACCGATGAGCAACATACGCATCAACGCGAGGACACATGGCATCCCTGCTAGAGATTGAGGACCTGCACACCGAGATCCGGTTGCGCAGCGCAACGGTTCACGCCCTGGAGGGCGTCAGCCTGAGCGTGGAGGCGGGCGAGTGTCTCGGCATCGTGGGCGAGTCGGGCTGCGGCAAGACGATGACCGCGCTGTCGATCATGCAGCTGCTGCCCCCCGGCGGCCACATCACCGGCGGCAGCATCACGCTCTCCGGGCAGGACATCTCCGCGCTCAACGACGACGGGATGCGGCACGTCCGGGGCAACGAGGTCGGGATGATCTTCCAGGACCCGATGACTTCGCTGAACCCGACGATGACGGTCGGTGACCAGATCGCGGAGACCGTGCTGCTGCACCGCGGCGCGGACCACAAGACCGCACTGGCGCGCGCGATCGAGGTCCTCGGCCTGGTGGGGATGCCGCGCCCGGCCGAGCGGGTCAGCAACTACCCGCACCAGCTCTCCGGCGGCATGCGCCAGCGTGTGATGATCGCGATGGCGCTGGCCTGCGAGCCGAAGCTGCTGATCGCCGACGAGCCGACCACCGCGCTGGACGTGACGATCCAGAAGCAGATTCTGGAGCTGATCGACGACCTGCGGCGGCGGCTCGGCCTCGCGGTGATCCTGGTCACCCACGACCTGGGCGTGATCGCGGGCCGCGCGGACCGGGTCGCGGTGATGTACGCGGGCAAGGTGATGGAGACCACCTCCACGACGCGGCTGTTCGCCAACCCGCGCCACCCGTACACCGAGGCGCTGTTCGGCGCGCTGCCGGAGAAGGCCGCCGACGGGACCGAACGCCTCTACTCCATCCCCGGCATGCCGCCGGACCTGACCCGGCCGCCGAAGGCCTGCCGGTTCGCGGCCCGCTGCCGGTATGTGCAGGACACCTGCAAGGAGAGCGAGCCGCCGCTGGAGGGCGACACCTGGGATCACGCGTACCGGTGCTTCTTCCCGGTCGGCAAGGCCGGCGGCGACGACACCGCCGTGGTGCAGGTCAAGGAGGAGCACGACCGGGCGCGGGAGCGTGCCCTTCCGGAGACCGACGGGCAGCAGCCGCTGCTGCGCACCGACGGCCTGGTGAAGAACTTCTCGGTCACCTCCGGCGCGGTGCTGCAGCGCAAGGTCGGCGAGGTCAGCGCCGTCGCCGGGGTCAGCTTCGCGATCCGCCCCGGCCACACGTTCGGCATGGTCGGCGAGTCCGGGTGCGGAAAGACCACGATCGGCCGGCTGATCGCCGGCCTGGAGAAGGCCACCGACGGGTCGATCGTCCTGGACGGCGAGGACCTGACCAAGCTCAGCCGCCGCGAGCGCCGCCGCCGCAGTCCCAAGATCCAGCTGATGTTCCAGGACTCGTACGCCTCGATGGACCCGCGGATGCGGGTCGGGCCGATCCTGCGTGAGCCGCTGTCCATCCAGCGGATCGGCTCCCACCAGGAGCAGCGCAACAAGATCGCGGCGATGCTGGACGAGGTCGGCCTGCCCAGGGCCGCGGTGGAGCGCTACCCGCACGAGTTCTCCGGCGGCCAGCGGCAGCGCCTTGGCCTGGCCCGCGCGCTGATCCTGTCGCCCAGGCTGATCGTCGCCGACGAGCCGGTCTCGGCGCTCGACGTCTCGATCCAGGCACAGATCCTGAACCTGATGCTCGACCTGCAGCGTGACCTCGGCCTGACCTACCTGTTCATCTCGCACGACCTGTCGGTGGTGCGGTACATGTCCGAGACCATCGGCGTGATGTACCTCGGCAAGCTCGTCGAGGTCGGCCCGGCCGACGAGGTGTACTACCGTCCGGTGCACCCCTACACCAAGGGCCTTATCGACACCGTCCCGGTCGCCGACCCGGCTGCCGCGCAGCACAGGGAGGACAAGGGGGTCGCCGGCGAGCTGCCGTCCGCGATCAACCCGCCGTCCGGCTGCCGGTTCCGTACCCGCTGCCCCCGCGCCCAGGACCTCTGCGCGGCCGAGGAGCCGCCGCTGCGGCCCTTCACCGCGCACGGCCACCTGGCCGCCTGCCACTTCCCGCTCCGCGAGCCCGAGGGCGCGACCGCGACGGTGGCCACGCCGTAGCTCGTGGCGCTGACCGCGGCCGACGTCGTCGTACCGCTCTCCGGGTACGCGCGCCGGCTGCACGCCGTGGCCGGCCCGCGGCACCACGTCGCCTCGCCGCTGGGGGCGTGGCTGCTGCTGGCCCTCTGCGCCCCGGCCAGTCAGGGCGAAACCAGGGAGAGCCTGAACGGGGTGCTCGGCTGTGACTCGGCGGACGCAGCGGAACTCGCCGCCGGGCTGCTCGCCGCCCCGCACCCGGTGGTTCCCGCCGCCGCAGGGGTGTGGCATCGGAACACCACGAGCGAGACCCTGGCGCGCTGGCTCAGCGGGCTGCCGCCGCAGGTCGAGACCGGCCCGCTGACCACCCAGGCCGCGCTGGACGACTGGGCCCGGCGCCACACGTTCGACCTGATCGAACGGTTCCCCATCAACATTGACCCCTCGGTCTATCTGGTGATCGCCACGGCCCTGGCCACCCGGGTGTCCTGGGAGCGGCCGTTCGACCTGGCGCCCGCCATCGCACTGGGCTCAACGAGCCCGTGGGCCGCGGAGCTGAGCCAGGTGCTGCGGACTCCGGAAGGCCCGGAGCACGAGCAGTTCGTGGCCGCGACCCAGGCCGCCGGCGACGTTGCGGTGCACGCCGCGCTGGCCCGCCGCGGCCTGCTGGTCGCCTCGGTAGCGGCGGACCCGGACGTTCCCGCGGGTGACGTGCTGGCCGCGGCCTACGAGCTCGCCCCGGCCCTGGTTGCCGGCGGAAGTGTGGCGCGGCGGTCCCTGTTCGACCTGCCGCTGGGCGACGGCCCGCTCTGGGCCATCAGCGAGCGGACCGCACCGATCAAGTCCGGTGCGCCCCGCGAGGAACGGTGCACGGCGGTGCTGCCCGCGTGGACCGCGCGCAGTGAGCTCGGCCTCACCGATCCCAGCCTCGGCTTCGCGGCGGCCGCGCACGCGCTGGCGCCGGGCGATCCGTGGCAGGCCAAGCAGGCGGCGATGGCGCGGTACAGCCGGACCGGCTTCGAGGCGGCCGCGGTGACCGGGATGGCCGTGGCGCTGGCCATGCGGGTGCCGAGGACAGGCCTGGTGCGCACCGCCGAGCTGCGGTTCGGGCACCCGTACGCGGTCGTGGCGGTCACCGTGGACTCGCCTGACCGCAGGGCTCCTGGGCCGTGGCACGGCCTGCCGGTGTTCTCGGCGTGGGTGGCAGATCCCGAGGACGCCGGCGAGGCGTGAGCACGGCTGCGGCTACCGCGATTGCGACGGCGATCAGCCCAGCGGCCACGCCGAACGCCAGGTGGTACCCGGCAGCCAAGGCCGAGTGAAGGGGGAAGGGGAGGTGGGCGGGGCGCCCCGCCGCGAGCAGCGCCCCGGTCCGCCAGGTGGCCAGCGTTGCCGCGACCGCCACTCCGGCCGCGCCGCCGGCCTGCTGTGTCGTGTTGGCCAGCCCGGACGCCACCCCGGAATCCTCCGGCGTGACCGCCGACATCACGAGCGTCGTCACCGCCGGCAGGGCCAGGCCGGCACCGATCCCGAGCAGCGCCAGGAGCGGCATCAGCCCGGTGGCGTAGCGTTCCTGCCCGGAAGTTTGACTGAGCAGTGCGAGCCCTATGACCAGCAGCGGAAGGCTGACCAGGAGCATGGTGCGGGCGCCGAAGCGGGTGATCAGCCGCGGGGCCGCGGCCAGGGATACCGCCGCGATCGCCACCGTGATCGGCAGGAACGCCAGGCCGGTCTCGGCCGGGCCGTAGCGCAGGACGCGGCGCAGGTAGAGCGGCAGGATGAACTGGAAGCCGAGCATGCCGGCCACCATCAGGGCCTGGACCACGTTCGCCCCGGTGACGTCGCGGGACCGGAAGATGCGCAGCGGCAGCAGCGGCCGCGCCGCCGTGGCCTGGCGCCAGGCGAAGCCGGCCAGCAGCGCGGCCGCGGCCGCGGCGAACCCGAGCGTGCGGGGGCCGGCCCAGCCGTACCTGGTGATCCCGACGATCGCGCCGACCCCGAGCATCAGCCCGGCGGTGACCAAAACCGCGCCGGCGACGTCGATTCCGGCGCGCAGGCCGATGCCCTCGTCCGGCTCGATCACCCGGGCGGCCGCCGCGATGGCCGCGGCGCCGACGGGGACGTTGACGTAGAAGATCCAGTGCCAGCTGACGGCCTGGGTGATCAGGCCGCCGGCGAGCACGCCGACCGAGGCGCCGGCCGCCCCGGCGAAGCTGTATCCGCCGATCGCCTTCGCCCGCAGCGGCGGCTCGGGGAACATCGTGATCAGCATGCCAAGGGCCACCGCGGTCGCCAGGGCACCGCCGATGCCCTGCGCGAACCTCGCGATGACCAGCATGGGCTGGCTGGCCGACAGGCCGCAGGCCAGCGACGCCACGGTGAACACCGCCAGGCCGGTGATGAAGATCCGCTTGCGGCCGACCAGGTCGCCGAGACGCCCGGCGAGCAGCAGCAGGCCGCCGAACGCGATCAGGTACGCGTTGACCACCCAGGCGAGCCCGGACTGCGAGAAGCCGAGATCCCTTTGGATGGACGGGAGCGCGACGGTCACGATGGTGCCGTCCAGGATGATCATCAGCGTCCCGGCGCAGAGCACGATCAGCGCCAGCCAGCGCGGGTCCTTGGCCATGAGTCCCCTCTCGTTATAAGTACCGTAACAGATCATCTGCTTTAGAACTATCTAGTACGGGCTTAATACGGCGGAGCCGCGCGGTGGCCCGGGGATCCGGTAAAGTGCGGCAAATGGACGGGTCTGCCCGGGTGACCGGGCCTGTCTCAGGGCAGCCAGGAATTCTCTTGGCGAGCTTCGATCTCGGCGATCTCGGCTACACCCTGGAAGAGTTCTTCATCGATGGCAGCGCAACCTGCTACGAGCCTGCCGGACCCGCCGGCGCCGACGGGTACTGGGAAGTCACACCGTCGGGCCAGGCGCCGTTCACCACGCGCCTCGTGGTGTGCCGGCCCGCCGACCCGGCCGCCTTCACCGGCACGGTCATCGTGGAATGGCTCAACGTCAGCGCCGGGTTCGACGCCCCGGCGCACTGGATGCTGACCCACCGGCACGTGCTCAGGTCGGGCTGGGCCTGGGTAGGGGTGTCGGCCCAGCGGGTCGGCATCGAAGGCGGCGGCGACATCTTCGAGAACTCGGAAGAGCTGCCCGGGAGCGAGCCCGCGGCCGCCCCAGCGCAGCGCATGATGGCGCTGCCGGCACTCAAGGAGAGCGACCCGGCGCGGTACGGGTCTTTGCACCATCCGGGCGACGCGTTCTGCTTCGACATCTTCGCCCAGGCCGTGCACGCGGTCCGCACGGGCGCGGTGCTCGGTCCGCTCACGGCCCGGTGCGTGCTGGCGGCCGGGGTGTCCCAGTCAGCGATCCACCTGGTCAGCTACGTCAACGGGGTGGCGCCGACCCTGCCGCCCGAGGCCGCCTGCGACGGCTACCTGATCGGCTGCCGCACCGGGCGTGCGGCGCCGCTGTCGGGGTGGGACGGCCGGATCCGGGTCGAGGGGCCGGACGGCGTGCGGGTGCGCACGGACGTCGCGCCGGTGCTGACCGTGCAGACCGAGACCGACGTGACCGGAGTCCTGGCCGGGGTGACCGCGCGGCAGCCGGGCAGCACCCGGTTCCGGTGGTGGGAGATCGCCGGTGCCTCGCACGCGGACACCTACCTGCTCGGCGGCGCCTCGTTCGTTGACTCCGGCGAGCTGCCGCCCGCCGAGCTCGCCCGGCTGATGGCGCCGACGGCGGAGCCGTTCGGGATGCAGTGCCCGGCGCCGGTGAACTCCGGGCCACAGCACCACTACGTGGCCCAGGCCGCGATCGCGCACCTGGACCGGTGGGCGCGCGGCGGCGACCCGCCGCCGCGTTCCCCGCTGCTCGAGGTCGACCCGGACGACCACATGAGGCTGGTCAAGGACGACTCCGGGATCGCGCGCGGCGGCATCAGGACCGGATGGGTCGACGTACCGGTCGCCGCGCTGTCCGGGATCGCGCCGGCCGGGGCGCCCGGCGTCGCGGTCCTGCTCGGCACGACGCGGATGTTCGACGCCGCGGAGCTCGCGCGCCGCTACCCCGGCGGCCGGGACGAGTACGCCGCCGCGTTCGGAGCGGCCACCGAGCGCGCCGTGGCCGGCGGCTTCCTGCTGGCCGAAGACGCCGACGAGATCGTCGCCCTCGCTGTGGCGGCATATCCGGGCTGACGCGGCGGCTCACTCGCGCGGCGCAGCAGGCAAACCGGGACGCCACAGCGACGTGGCGGGGGCCTGCGCCGGGCTGGCGGGCACGGCGTCGGCTGACTGCGATCTGGGTACACCTGGTGGCGTACTGTGACAGAAACCGATACGGGGCGTAGCCGAACTTACTAGCGAAGGGCCTTATGGCATCGGCGGGGGCGTGATGGCAGACGGGGCACCAGGGTGACCGGCGGCCGGGCGGCCGGCTTCCAGGACACCAACCTGGAGCAGCTGGTGGACTGGGCCGTTGCCCAGAGCCCGGTCGTGGTGGCGCTCGTCGACAAGCAGATGCGGCATCTGCGGCTGAACGGCGCAATGCGTAACAGTCTGGGCCTGCGCGCCGAGGCCGAGGGGCTGGGCCTGCGGCTGACCGACCTGACCTCCACGTCGGCGACGGAGTCCTGCGTGGCGTGCGCCCGGCAGGTCGCGCTGACCGGGAAGCCGGACGTCTGGCGGGGCATCTTCCGGCTGCCCGGCCAGCGGCGGGACCATGCCGTCGAGGTCTACCTTTCTCCGGTGAAGGACCCCGGGGGGCGGGTACACGGCGTCCTGGTCGTCGGCTTTGACGTGACCGAGCAGTTCCGGGCCAGGCAGCGGCTGGCGCTGGTCAACGAGGCGAGCACCCGGATCGGCAGCACCCTGGACATGACCAGGACGGCCGAGGAACTGGTGGAGGTCGCCGTCCCGCGGCTCGCCGATCTCGCCGTGATCGATCTGCTGGAGTCCGTGGTCCGGGGCGACGAGCCGACCACGGCCCGGGTCGAGGGCTCCATCCCGTTCCAGCGGCTGGCCTGCGGCTCCGTCGTGCACGGCGCCCCCGAGGCCTTGGCGAGACCGGGGCAGGTCACCTTCTACGGCGAACAGTCACCGGCGGCCGAGTGCCTGGCGACCGGCCGTCCGCTGAGCTACTCCGGGACCGGCATGGGCGTTGCCGAGTGGCTGGCGGCTGATGCGGAACGGGCCGCCAGCATCGTCCGGCACGGGATGAGGTCGATGATGCTGGTCCCGGTGCGTGCCCGGGGCGCCACGCTCGGGGTCGCTGTCTTCATCCGGCACCAGCGCAAGGAGCCGTTCGCGGCCGACGACATCCTGCTGGCGGAAGAGATCGTCGCCCGGGCGGCCGTCTGCATCGACAACGCGCGCCGCTATACCCGCGAGCACGACACCGTGCTGACCCTGCAGCGCAGCCTGCTGCCGCAGCGCCAGCCGGTGCAGTCTGCCGTCGAGGTGGCGACCCGCTACCTCCCCTCACATTCCGGCGTGGCCGTGGGCGGCGACTGGTTCGACGTGATCCGGCTGTCCGGCAGCCGGGTCGGCCTGGTCGTCGGCGACGTGGCAGGCCATGGCATCCACGCGGCCGCCACCATGGGCCGGCTGCGGACCGCCGTGCAGACCCTCGCCGACATCGACCTGGAACCGGAAGAACTGCTGACGAGGCTGGATGACGTGGTCGCGCGGCTCGGCACCGAGCAGGAGCTTTCCGCCGACGCCGGTGACCTCAGCGCGACGTGCCTGTACGCGGTGTACGACCCGGTATCCCGCCGGTGCACCCTGGCCCGGGCGGGCCACCCGATGCCCGCGGTCGTGACACCGCACGGCACCGTTGAGTATCTTGACCTGCCCGCCGGCCCGCCGCTGGGCCTGGGCGGGCTGCCGTTCGAGGAGGCCGAGGTAGAACTGCCCGAGGGCAGCCTCATCGTGCTGTACACCGACGGGCTGATCGAATCGCGCCAGCGGGACATCGACGCCGGTCTGGATGCGATGCGAAAGGTGCTTGGCGACGGGCATCGCTGGGATGATGTCTCCGCGCATGCTCGCCCGTCGCTGGACACGATCTGCGACAGTCTGGTCGACGCGCTGGTCCCCGGGCAGGCGGAGGATGACGCGGCCCTGCTCGTTGCCCGGACCCGCGCCCTGGCGCCGGACCGGATCGTCTGCTGGGACCTGCCGGCCGACCCTTCGGTGGTTGCCGACGCCCGGGCCCGTGCCGCCCGCCAGCTGGCGGACTGGGGCCTGGAAGACATCACCTACACGACCGAGCTCCTGGTCAGCGAGCTGGTCACCAACGCGATCCGGCATGCCCATGAACCCGTCCAGCTCCGGATAATCCTGGACGGCGTGCTGAGCTGCGAAGTCTTCGATGGCAGCAGTTCCGCTCCGCAGCTGCGCCGTGCTGACCGCTACGACGAGGACGGCCGCGGCCTGATGCTGGTCGCCCAGCTGTCCGAGCGCTGGGGCACCCGCCACACCGGTACCGGCAAGATCATCTGGGCGCAGCAGCCGCTGCCCCGGGCTCCGTAGCAGGTGAAAGCGAAGCACAGGTGAACTGCCGGCTTCATTCGCGACGCACTCGGACGTAAGATCGCGCTAATCCGTCCCCATCTGGGCGGTTAGCGGGTGCCGGTCGGGTTCGGTCGCACTTTTGTCGCTGCGTCTAAGGAGGCGAGCCGTTGAGCAGCAACGAGGCCGGGCCACCCGCCGCGGGAGCGTCGGCCGGGCAGCAGCTGCCCCGCGGGGCCCCGGTCGACCTACGCGAACTGATCGAGGTGCCGAACGCGTTCGTCAAGCGCTTCGACTTCTGGGACTCCAGGTACGAGTGGCGGCGGGTCTTCTCGGAGCTGCTCGGAACCTTCTTCCTGGTCCTCGTCGCCGTGGGCGGGGGGATGGTGAACGCCAGGTTCGGCGGCCACGCGATCCCGTCCGTCGCGCTGGTTGTCGCGCCGGCGCTGATGGTGATGGCGATCATCCTGTTCATGGGCGCGGTCTCAGGCGCGCACCTCAACCCGGCGGTCAGCTTTGCGTTCGCGCTCCGCGGCGACTTCCCGTGGCGGCGGGTCCCCTGGTATGTCGTCGCCCAGTTCGCCGGGGCTGCGGCGGCCACGTTGCTGCTGTGGGCACTCATCGGCAAGCACGGCTCCGCAGGGCTGACCCTGCCGGGGCACGGCATCTCGACGTTGACCGCGATGCTGTTGGAGTTGGTGCTGACCGTCGGCCTCGTCAGCACGATCCTCGGGACCGCATCGGGCGCGCAGCAGGTCGGGCCGTTCGCCGCGCTGGGCGTCGGCAGCTACATCGCGCTGGCCGGCCTGTGGGCGTCGCCGGTCAGCGGCGCCTCGATGAACCCGGCCCGCTCGCTCGGGCCCGACCTGGTGCTCGGCGACTGGACGTCGTGGTGGGCCTACCTGGTCGGGCCGGTGGCAGGCGCGACGATCGCGGTCGGCATCGCGTACGTCCTGCGCGGTCCTGGCGGCGGGACGCACGGCACCCAGGCGGCGCAGGGGACGCTGGGCTCACTATGGCTGCCGATGCGGATCGGCCGCGCGATGCCCACACCGGACAATCGACCCGGCCACAAGGCCAACGGGCCGCGCGGAGGCGGGGCACAGGGCAGCACAGCGCAGGCCAACGGGCCGCAGGCCAACGGGCCGCAGGGTGGCGGGGCGCAGGGCCGCGGTGTCGGCGATCCACCGGAGCGCGACTCCGGCGGGGGAGCCGGGCATGGCTAGCGAGATCGGCATCGGCCTGCACAACTCGCGGCTCGAGCCGGCCCCGGTCAAGCTCTCGCCCGAGGACCGCGCCGGGCGGGGCAAGGCCGCGAGGAAGGCGGTGCCCAGGGACAGCCACGAGGTGTTCCGGCCCGCGGCCGGCCGGCCGGACCCGGTGGGCCTGCTCGAGAAGCAGGCGCAGGGGCGGCTTGCCGACCTGCTGCCGATCCGCTATGGCCGCATGCTGGCGTCGCCGTTCGCGTTCTTCCGCGGGGCCGCGCTGCTGATGGCCTGCGACCTGTCGGGCACCCCGGTGACCGGCCTGACCGTGCAAGCCTGCGGCGATGCGCACCTGTCCAACTTCGGCATCTTCGCCTCGCCCGAGCGTCGCCTGGTCTTCGACATCAACGACTTCGACGAGACCCTGCCCGGCCCGTGGGAGTGGGACGTCAAGCGGCTGGCCGCGAGCGTGGAGGTGGCGGGGCGCGGCAGCGGCTTCGGCGACAAGCAGCGGCGCGCGATCGTGCTCGCCGCTGTGGCGCGCTATCGCACGGCGATGCGCGCCCTGGCTGGCCTCGGCGAGATCGACGCCTGGCAGTTGCCCGCCGAGGTCGATGAGCTCGCAGAGCGGTACCAGACGATTCTGGACCGGCGCGAGCGCAGGCTTGCCGGCGCCGACCTGGCCATGGCCAGAGACCGGGCCGGGCAGCAGTCCCTCGACAAGCTGGTCCGCACGGTCGACGGCCAGCCCCGGTTCGCAGCGGACCCGCCGTTGCTGGTGCCGGTCTCGCAGCTGCCCGGTGCGCAGGCCTCGGCCGGGCTGCAGGATCACCTGAACGGCATCGTCACCAACTACCGCCGGACCCTGGAGTGGGACCGCCGGTTCCTCATCAGCAAGTACCACGTCGTGGACATGGCGCGGAAGGTGGTCGGGATCGGCAGCGTGGGCATGCGCTGCTGGGTCGTCCTGCTCGTCGGCCGCGACCCCGAGGACCGGCTGTTTCTCCAGGTCAAGGAAGCGGTGCCATCGGTTCTGTCTGGGTTCATCGGCCCTAGCCCGTACCTGAGCGACGGAGAGCGCGTGGTCGCGGGCCAGCGGCTCATGCAGGCAGCCGGGGATGTCTTCCTCGGCTGGCACAGGCCCAGGACCGGGCCGGGCCACGACTACTACGTCCGCCAGTTGCGCGACTGGAAGTTTTCCCTGGCCGTGGAGGACATGGACCCGCCGGTCATGCGCGCCTACGCGCAGCTTTGCGGGCAGAGCCTGGCCCGGGCACACGCCCGGTCCGGCGACCGGATCGCGATCGGCGCGTACCTCGGCAAGTCGCCGGAGTTCGACCGGGCCGTCGCCCGGTTCGCCGCCAGCTACGCCGACCAGAACGAGCGCGACCACGACAGCCTGGCCGCCGCGGTCAAGTCCGGCCAGGTAGCCGCCGAGCTCGGCGTGTGATCCCGGCCCGGCGCATGACCGCATGACCGCACCACCGCGGGCGACGCACGTGGCCGATGGCCGGCCCGGCGCCTCAGCGCCGCGTGGCTGCGCAGGCGACGCACGTGACGGCCGCCGGTCGGGCCGCCAGCCGCTCGGCGCCGATCTCCCGGCCGCATCGCTCGCACCGGCCGTAGCTGCCGTCGTCGAGCCGCTGGCCGGCCCGGTCGATGGCGGCGAGCTGGTCCTTAGCACTGGCTAGCAGGGCGGCCACGTGCTGGCGGTCAAACGCGGTGGATGAGCCCTCCGGGTCGTGCTCGTCATCGGCCCCGGCCGCGGACGCCGTGGACGCGATGATGCTCTCGAGGTCGCGCTGCAAGGCCGCGAGCCTCGTCGTGGTCTGCTCGCGCTCCGCCGCGAGGCGGCTCCGCGCGGCCGCCCGCTGCTGCGGCGATAGCCCGGTCATGTTCCCTATCAGATCATCCAGCTGCAACCCCGGTGGCGCGACGACTGCCGGCGATCGGGCAGGCTTGAGGTCATGGCGGAGACAGTCACTCACCCCCAGCTCACCCTCATGGCGGTACACGCGCACCCCGACGACGAGTCATCGAGCACCGGAGGCGTGCTCGCCAAATATGCCGACGCCGGAGTGCGGACGGTGGTCGTAACGTGCACCAACGGCGAGTTCGGCGACACGCTCGATGGTGTCAAGCCCGGCGAGAACGGCCACGATGAGCAGGCCGTGGCGCAGATCAGGCTCGCCGAGCTCAGGGAGGCGTGCAAGCACCTGGCGGTCAGCGATCTCGAACTGCTCGGCTACCACGACTCGGGCATGCCCGACTGGGAGTACAAGAACCGGCCGGACGCGTTCTGCAACATCCCGCAGGACGTGGTCGCAGCCCGCATCGGAGACCTGATCGAGCAGTACCGGCCGCAGGTCGTGATCACCTATGACGACAAGGGCGCCTACCAGCATCCCGATCACCTGCACGCCAGCCGGTGCGCCCAGGCCGCGGTGGCGGCCACCGGGATCCCGGACAAGCTCTACCTGACCGCGATGCGCGGCAGCACCTGGCGCAAGCTGTGGGACGCGCTGCGGGAGCAGGGCGTGGAGGTCCCCGACGTGCGCCAGATCGACGAGGAGACGCGGCGCCAGGTAGCGGAGCGCGAGGCGCTGATCACCACGAACGTGGACATCCGCAGCGTCCTGGACCGCAAGCGCGCGGCGCTGATGTCACACGCCAGCCAGATCCGGGAGTCCTGGTTCAGCAAGATCCCGCCGGAGATCGGCGAGCAGGTGTTCGGCTGGGAGAGCTTCATCAGGGCCGTGGACCGCACCGGGACGCCAGTTCCCGAAGACGACCTCTTCGCCGGAATCCGCCCCCCATCCCCCTGAGCGGCGTCCTGGCCCCGCGCCCCACCCCCGCCCTGCCCAGCCAGCGGCGGTCACTTTAGCTATGGATGTACCGATTAGCCGCATAGATCAGGCCCTTTGGTACATCGATGCGGTTGGGAGGGGGCGCGCGGCGGGCCGTAGTTCGCGGTGCGGCGCCGGGGTGGCGGGGGCGTTGCGTAACGGCCCCTCTATGAGCCCGGCTGCGGGACGATATGGGCATGATCGTGCTTCTCGCCCGCGTCCTCGGCGCCGGTCACCGCCGGCACGTAGCAGTCCTGCTGACCGGGGCCATAGCACTCACTGTGCTCTGGGGAGCGCTGTTCGCGGCCACCCAGAAGCTTCCCTTCACGACGGGCCTTTACTGGGCGATCACCACGGCGACGACCGTGGGCTACGGCGACGTAATACCCCACAACGCGGCCGGCCGGGTGGTGGCCTCCGCAACTATGCTGACCATTATCCCGCTGCTTGCCTCGGTATTCGCGCTGGTGACCGGCGCGGCCGCGGCAGCCGGAATACGGAGGATACTGGCGATGGGAACTCGATTCCCGGAGAGCGCCTTCCGCCTGGTCATCGGCATGGACCCAACCGTGCCCGCCATCCTTGACGAGCTCGTGCGGGCCGGCGATCCGGTCGTTCTGGTCGCCGACGTTGACCCCGCGAGCGTCCGGCCGGAGGTACATGTCGTCCGCGGCGATCCGACCCAGCCGAATGTCATACAGAAGGCCCGGCCCCAGGACGCTCAGCAGGTTCTTATCACCGGAATTTCGGACGGTGACGTCCTCGTGAGCGCCGTGCTGCTGCGCAAGCAGGCGCCTCACCTGCCGGCCGCGGCCCTGGTCCGGTCGGCTTCGGTGCGCGAGGCACTGCGTGACCTAGGCGTTGAGCAGACAATTTCGGCCGAGGGGCTGGTCGCGCACGCGCTGGCCAAGAGTCTGGAGGCGCCGCACGCGGGCGAGATGCTCACCCAGCTCGTGGAGTCAGACAAGCACAGCCTGACCGAGCTCGAGGCTGGAGCCGACGCGGTGGGCAAGCCGCTCAGCGCGATCCGCGACGAGCGGGCCGGGCTGCTGGTGCTCGGCCTGGTACACGACGGCAGGTTCGTTCTGGGCATTGGCGAGGACCCGGTCGTCGCATCCGGGGATCACCTGCTGATCGCCGAGCCGGCGCGCAACGAGGCGATCCGCAAGGAGGCGATCCGCAAGGAGGCGGCCCGCAGGCTATAGCGGCCGGAGTCACCCGGTATCGGCCTGGCGCGCCGATCGGGTGCTTCCGGTGCCGCCTGTTGCCACACTGGAGGGATGAACCAGCGGGTCCGGACGGCGATCCGGGTCGAGGGAGTCGTCCAGGGGGTCGGCTTCCGTCCGTTCGTGTACTCGCTCGCCACCAGCCTCGGGCTCGGCGGCGTGGTCGGCAACGACGCCGACGGGGTGTTCGCTGAGGTCGAGGGGGCCCCGGCGATGGTCGAGGAATTCCTGGCCGCCCTGGCCCGCGACGCGCCCCCGCTGGCGCGGATCGAGCGGGTCACCACGTCGGCCATGCGGCCGGACGGCACCACCTCGTTCGCGATCGCGCCGAGCCAGCCCGGTACCCGTCGGCGGACGCTCGTCTCCGCCGACACCGCGACCTGCGCGGACTGCCTGGCCGAGCTCGCTGATCCGGGCGACCGGCGGTTCGGCTACCCGTTCATCAACTGCACCAACTGCGGGCCACGGTTCACGATCGTCCGCGACGTTCCCTACGACCGTGCGCGCACCACGATGGCGCCGTTCACGATGTGCGAGCTGTGCGCGGCGGAGTACCACGATCCAGCCGACCGGCGATTCCACGCCCAGCCCACCTGCTGCCCGGCCTGCGGTCCCGCGCTGTCCCTGCTCGGCCCGCTGCGTACAGCTGCGTCCGGTGAGCCGCCTGCGTCCGGTGAGCCGCTCGCGGCCGCGGCGGCCCTGCTGCGCGAGGGAAAGGTGCTCGCGGTGAAGGGGCTGGGCGGCTATCACCTGGCCGTGGACGCGTCCGGCGAGGCGGCGGCAGCGGTGCTGCGGGCACGCAAGCACCGCGAGGACAAGCCGTTCGCCGTGATGGTGGCCGACGTGGCGGCGGCCCGCCGGCTGTGCGAGGTGGACGAGGCCGCGGCCGGCCTGCTGGCCAGCAGCCGGCGGCCGGTCGTGCTGCTGCCCCGGCTGCCTGGGTCCGGCCTCGCCGAGGCGGTCGCGCCGGGGAACCGCCAGCTCGGGCTGATGCTGCCGTATACCCCGCTGCACCACCTGCTGATCGCGGCCGTAGCCGGCCCGATGGTGCTGACCAGCGGCAACGTCTCAGATGAGCCGATCGTGTACCGGGACGGCGAGGTGGCGGAGCGGCTCGGCGGGATCGCCGACGCGGTGCTAACGCACGACCGGGCGATCGAGATCAGGACCGACGACTCGGTGGTACGGGCGTTCCGGGGCCGCGAAGCCGTGATCCGCCGGTCCCGTGGTTACGTCCCGGAGCCGCTGGGCCTGGCGACCCGGTTCGCCCGGCCTGTGCTCGCCTGCGGCGCCGAGCTGAAGAGCACGTTCTGCCTCGGCAGAGGCGATCATGCGTTCGTCTCGCACCACATCGGGGACCTGGAGAACGCCGAGACGCTCCGCTCGTTCACCGAGGGCATCGCCCACTTCCGGCGGCTGTTCGACATCACGCCCGAGGTGGTGGCCCACGACCTGCATCCGGACTACCTGTCCACGAAGTACGCGGCGCAGCTCACCGACGGAGAGGCGGCGGGCGCGGCGGACCTGGCCGGCGTGGAACTAGTGGGCGTTCAGCATCACCACGCGCACATCGCGTCCTGCCTGGCCGACAACCGGGCCAGCGGGCCGGTCATCGGGGTGGCCTTCGACGGCACCGGTTACGGGGCGGACGGCACCATCTGGGGCGGCGAGTTCCTGATCGCGGACCTGGCCGGGTTCGAGCGGGCCGGGCATCTGGCGCCGGTGCCGATGCCCGGCGGCGCGGCCGCGATCCGGCAGCCGTGGCGGATGGCAGCGGTCTACCTCGACGCCGCCTATGCCGGCAGCGCCATGGACGGCCTCGCCGGCCCCGGCGCGCCGCCGGGCACCCCCGGCGGTATCGGCGTGGCGCGGCGCAACCAGCGGCTCTGGCCCGGGGTCCTGCAGATGGCCAGGCGCGGCGTCAACTCCCCGCTGACGTCGAGCGCGGGGCGGCTGTTCGACGCGGCGGCGGCGATCCTCGGGGTCCGGGACACGATCAACTACGAGGGCCAGGCCGCCATCGAGCTCGAGCAGCTGGCCGACCCTGCCGAGCGCGGCGCCTACCGCGCCGTGGTCAGCGGGCCGGAGCCGCTCCAGGTCGCCGGGCATGACCTGATCCGTGCCGTCGTCGAGGACCTGGCCGCCGGCGCCGCGCCAGGGGTGGTCGCGGCGCGCTTCCACAACGGTGTGGCCGGCCTGATCACCGACTGCTGCCTGCTGCTGCGCGAGCGCCACGGCCTGAGCACGGTCGCGCTGTCCGGCGGGGTGTTCCAGAACCTGCTCCTGCTGCAGGCCACCATTACCCGGCTGGAGCGGCATGGCTTCGACGTCATGGTGCACTCACGGGTCCCGTGCAACGACGGCGGGATCAGCCTCGGCCAGGCGGTCGTCGCCGCGGCGCGTGACCGCGGCTGAGCGGCGGGATGGCGGCGTGCGCTACTCCTGCGGGGCCGGGGTGCGCCGTCGCAGCCAGGCGTACCACTCGTTCATGCCGGCCCCGGTCGCGGCCGACACCTGCAGCATCAGCGCGTCGGGAGCGGTCTTCCTGACGTCAGCGGCGTGCCGCTTGCTGTCGAAGTCCACGTAGGGCAGCAGGTCCGTCTTGCTGACCAGGACCAGGTCGGCCCGGCGGAACATGTACGGGTACTTACGCGGCTTGTCGTCACCTTCGGTGACCGACGCGAGCACCACCCGCGCCTGCTCGCCCAGGTCGAACAGGGCCGGGCAGACCAGGTTCCCGACGTTCTCGATCATGACCACCGATCCGCCCGGGGGGTCGAGCAGGCGCAGCCCCTCGGCCACCATCGCCGCGTCCAGGTGGCATCCGGCGCCCGTGTTGATCTGCACCACGTGGCACCCGGACGAGCGGATCCGCTCGGCGTCGAGCATGGCCGCCTGGTCGCCTTCGATGACCGAGATGGCCATCTTGCTGCCCATTTCCCGCGCGGTGCGCTCGAGCAGCGTGGTCTTTCCCGCGCCGGGCGAGCTCATCAGGTTGATCGCGAGAACGCCCCGCTCCCGCAGCCAGTCACGGTTCTGCTCGGCCAGCCGGTCGTTCTTGGCCAGCACCTTCTGTTCCAGCTGGATGGTCCGCTCGTCCCCCTGGAGCGAGTAGTCGTGGTGGTGGATCTGGTGCTCGTGCTGCCCGTGCTCGTGGTTCGCATGGGGATGTGCGTGCTGGCGCGTCCCGGTCGCCCCGGCCGGGGCGACGGGGAACAGCCGGACCACCGCTGTCCCCGAGCAGCCGCACGTCGCGCACATCGTCAGGCCACCTGAACCGACTGGATCTTGAGCTCCTCGCCGGCCATGACATTGATCTCGATGCTGCCGCACGGGCAGATCGCGATCGGGCCGTCGGGCTCGAAATCGCAGCTGCATACCTTGCAGTGGCACCGCCCAGCGACCTCGGTGATCTCCAGGCGCGCCCCCTCGAGGTTCGTGCCTTCTGTCACCAGGTCAAAGCAGAACCGGACGGAGTCGGCCACGACGCCGGACAGCGCGCCGATTTCCAGGCGCACGCAGGTGACCCGGGCATCGGGAAGACGCTCAGTTACCGCGTCAACGACGCTCTCGGTGATGGCCAGTTCGTGCACCTTCGTCTCGCTTTCGTTGGCTCCGCGATGTATCTGGTCGCTCAGCAGATCCGGGGCAGCGGATCGCCGACCAGCAGGTCGACGATCCTGGTGCCGCCGAACGCGGTCTTGAGCTGCACGATGCCCGGCGGGTCGGCGGTGACCTGCCCGATCACGGCCGCCTGCTCGCCGAGCGGATGGGCACGCAGCGCGGCGAGGGACTGGTCGGCCTGGTCTTGCTTCACCACGGCGACCAGGCGGCCCTCGCACGCCACGTACATGGGGTCGATACCGAGCAGTTCCGCGGCCCCGCGGACCTCGGGCCGCACCGGAATTTCGTTCTCGCTGACCAGGACGCCGACGTTGGCAGCCTTGGCGATCTCGTTGAGGATCGTGGCTACCCCGCCGCGGGTCGCGTCCCGCAGCGCGCGGACCCCCGGCGTTGCGGACAGCAGCCCGGCCACCAGCCCGTTGAGGGGCGCGGTGTCCGAGCTCAGGTCCGCCTCGATGTCCAGCTCGCCGCGGGCCAGCATGATCGTGACCCCGTGGTCGCCGATCGGGCCGGAGACGATGATCGCGTCCCCCGGCTGCGCGTTCGCCACGCCGAGGTCGAGCCCATGCCCGATGCTGCCCACGCCGGCCGTGTTGATGTAGCAGCCGTCGGCCTTGCCCTTCTCCACCACCTTGGTGTCGCCGGTGACTACCTGGACGCCGGCCGCGTCGGCCGCCTCGCGCATGGACCTGACAATCCTGGTCAGGTCCGCGACGGGGAATCCTTCCTCGAGGATGAAGCCCGCCGACAGGAACAGCGGGGTGGCCCCGGACATCGCCAGGTCGTTCACCGTGCCGTTGACGGCCAGGTCGCCGATGCACCCGCCGGGGAAAAAGAGCGGCGACACGACGTAGGAATCGGTCGTAAGGGCCAGCCGCGCCTCGCCAATCTGCAGCCGCGCGGCGTCCTCGAGCGGCTCGAGCAGCGGGTTGCGGAACTCGTCGAGGAAGATCGCTTCGATCAGGGTCTGGGTGGCCTTGCCCCCGGCCCCGTGCGACATCGTGATCCGCTCTTCCTTGACCCGCGGGCGGCTGCGGCGGGCCCGGTCGATGCGTTCCAGCACCAGTTCCTCGCGGACGGTGCCCGGCAGCGGCTGCGGGGAACCGTGGCGGGTGCCGCGGGCCTCCTCCTCGCGCGCCTGCTCCTCGTGCACCCTGAGGGCGTCGGCCACCCATCCGGCGTTCTGCTGGTCGGCGGTCATGACGTGGTCGCCTCCTTGACCCTGTGCCGGGTCAGGCGGCCGTAGTTGTAGTAGGCCGCGCACGCGCCCTCGGGCGACACCATGCAGGTGCCGATCGGCGTCTCCGGGGTGCACGCGGTCCCGAAGACCTTGCACTCCCAGGGTTTGAGCACGCCTTTGAGGACCTCTCCGCACTGGCACGCCTTCGGGTCGGCGACGCGCACGCCGGGCACCGAGAACAGCAGCTCGGCGTCGAACTTGGCGTACTGCTCCCTCACCTTGAGCGCGGAGTGCGAGATGAAGCCGAGGCCACGCCACTCGAAGTACGGGCGCAGCTCCATGGTCTGGCCGATGGCCTTGAGCGCCACCGTGTTGCCGTTCCAGGGGACCACCCGCGAGTACTGGTTCTCCACCGTGGACTCGCCGCGGGACAGCTGCAGCATCAGCATGTAGATCGACTGCAGGATGTCCAGCGGCTCGAACCCGGCGACGACGACGGGCTTGCCGTAGTCGCGCGCGATGAACTCGTACGGCCGGCAGCCGATCACCGTGGACACGTGCCCCGGGCCGAGGAAGCCGTCCAGGCGCAGGTCGGGGGAGTCGAGGATCGCCTTGATCGCCGGAACGATCGTGACGTGATTGCAGAAGATCGAGAAGTTGTCCAGGCCCTCGGCCGCGGCCCGCAGCACGGTCATCGCGGTGGACGGAGCGGTGGTCTCGAAGCCGATGGCCATGAACACCACGCGCTTGTCCGGGTTCTTCCTCGCTATCTTCAGCGAGTCGAGCGGCGAGTACACCATCCGGATGTCGGTGCCCTGGGCCTTCGCGTCGAAGAACGACCCGTTGCTGCCCGGGACCCGCATCATGTCGCCGAACGACGTCATGATGACGTCGGGCTCGGCCGCCAGCGCCATGGCGTCGTCGACCCGGCCCATCGGGATCACGCACACCGGGCAGCCCGGGCCGTGCACCAGGGTGATCTGCTCCGGCAGGTAGTCCTCGAGCCCGTGTTTGTAGATCGTGTGGGTGTGCCCGCCGCACACCTCCATCAGCTTGTACTGGCGCCCTGGCTCGCACAGCGCAGTGATCTTCGCGGAAAGGGCGTGTGCCTTGTCGGCGTCACGGAACTCATCGACGAAACGCATCACCGCACCCCCTATTCGATTCGTGATTCGGCCAGCGCCGCGAGCTCGTCCTCGTAGGCCTGGCCTATCCCTTCGAGGAACTGCATGGCGGCGGCGGCCTCGGCCTCGTCGATCTTCGACAGGGCGAAGCCGACGTGGATCAGCACCCACTCGCCGGGCTTGGGCGGATCGTCGGCCAGCAGGCCGATGTTGATCACGCGGCGGACCCCGCTCACGTCCACCCGGGCCAGGTCGGGCTGATCGGGGACGAACTCGATCACCTCACCGGGTATGCCGAGGCACATGTGATCAACCCCTTCGTTATCGGCGGCTGTTGCCGGCGGCTGGCTGCCTGTCTGGCTCGGCGGGCGGGCTCGCTCCCCCAGGGGGCGTGCAGTCCGGCTGGGGGAGCTGGCCGCGTGCGTCGGCCGGCCGCCCCCCTCCGGCCACAGATCCCGCGGCGTCGTCGGCTCCCACGGCGCGCACCAGGTCGAGCACGATCCGCACGGCCTCATCGACCGCGGCGGTGACCGGCTCGCTCAGCCCGATCCGTTCATCGATGCTGGCCGGCTCACAGCCGACCAGGAGCACCCGCCCGGCTTCGGCGCCGAGCAGGTTAAGCATTCCGAACACAACGTCCGGCTGCATGCCGTGACCGTCAAGTAGAGGGATTCCCCTACCCGGCTCCGGCGCCGCGGCCGCGGACGGGGCGGCGGGATCCAGCTCCATGACGTAGACCGTGCCCGGGTCACCCCCGCGCGGCGTCGCGTCGACCAGGATCGTGGTCTCGAACCCTTCGGCCAGGTCATAGGCGAGGTGCATGCCGCTGATCCCGTAGTCGGCCACCCGGACCCAGTCCGGCAGCCCTTCGGAGGCCAGGCGGTTCGCGACCTCCACGCCGAAGCCGTCGTCGCCAAGAAAGATGTTGCCGACCCCCGCGATCAGCATCCGCCCGGTCACCGGGCCACCGCCCCGGCCCGGCCGAGCTCGGCCAGCGTCAGCTCCCACAGGATGTGGTAGACGGTGGTCTGCGCCTCCTGGATCCGGTGCACCGATGACGAGGGCGCGACGAACAGGTAATCGATGCTGTCCATCTCTGCCATCTTCCCGCCCTGGTAGCCGGCGAAGCCGATGGTGAGCAGCCCGCGCCGGCTCGCCTCGTCGAAGGCGCGGAGCAGGTTGTCCGAGTTGCCGCTGGTCGACAGGCCCACCGCGATGTCGTTGCGGCGGCCGAAGGCGGCGATCTGCCGGGCGAAGACCACGTCGACGCCGATGTCGTTGCAGAGGGCTGTCACGACAGAAGTGTCCGCTGCCAGCCCCAGCGCGGGCAGCGGCCTGGCATCGCCGCCCGGGTTCAGGAACAAGGTGGCGAGCTGCTGGGCATCCGTGGCGCTGCCGCCGTTGCCGAAGGCCAGCAGCCGCCCGCCAGCGGCGAACCTGGCGGCGGCGTCGGCGGCGCAGGACGTCAGCCGGGCGCCGTCGCGCTCGCTGATCACGCGGCGCAGCTCGATGATCTCTCCGGCCTTGGCGACCGTTGACCGGCGCACTTCCTCGAGGACGGCGGGCAGGTCCGTGGTGCCCGCGTAAAGGAACGGGTAGAGGGACTCCATCGACCCCGCGCCCGGCTCGTCCGGCCCCATCCCGTCATCTCCCCACGACCGCGATTGCTTCCCGGGCGTGCACGAGGATCGTGTCCCCGACGCCCGCGCTGACCAGCGCGACGCTGACCTCCTCCTCGCCCTGGCCGGTGTCGACGATCGCGAGCCCGTCCTCGAGCAGTCGCACGATCGTCACCGGCACGGCAGTATCCGAGCAGGTGATGCAGACCTCGTCGTGGCATTCCGGCACGTTGCTCATGTGACGACTCCCGGTCCCAGCAGCCCCGGTTGCTCGAAGAACACGTGCACGAGCTCCCAGAGCACGTGATACGCGGTTACCTGAGTTTCCTTAACGATGCGCGGGTCGGCTGACCTGGCCACGATGAGGTGATCGACGGCATCGCTCGAGCGGATCGCTCCGCCGTCGCCCCCGGCCAGGGCCACCGTGAGCAGGCCGCCCGCCTTGGCGGCCTCGAGACCAGCGAGGACGCTCGGGCAGTTCCCGTCGGCGGAGATGCCGAGGGCGATGTCCGCGGGTTCGGCCAGGTACCGGATCTGGTGTGCGAAGACGGCGGCCATGCCCGCGCGCGCGGCGACCCCGGTCACGGTGGCGGTGTCGGTGGCCAGCGAGATCGCGGGGAGCGCGCGCTTGCCGACGATCACGGGGTGGACGAACTCAACGGCGACGTGCTGGGCGTCCGTGCTCGACCCGCCGGTCCCGAACGTCAGCAGCTTTCCGCCCAGGTGGAACCGCTCGGCCATGGCGTAGCAGGCCCTGGCCACCGCCCCGGCCTGCTCGGCGAGGTCACGGAGTGGCTCGGCGCGCAGCTCGAACAGCTGCTCGGCCCCGTGCTGCGTGGTGTCGGGGTGCGGGCTCACGTTGCGGCCGGCCCTGTCGAGTCGGCGGGCTCGGAGAGGTCGACGTCGACGTCCACCTCGACGGCGTCGCGCACCTTGAGCGCGCCGAGGAACCCGCTGTAGGGCTTGATCCCGTGCTGGGACTGCACCACTGAGCCGGTGGCGTGGTACCGGTCCGGGCCTGTCCTGCTGACCTGCAGCTGCAGTGGCCTGGCCGCGCCCGCCAGGGTAAACGTTCCGGTGATCAGGCCGCCGCCGCCCGCGTCTGGCTTGAAGTCGGTTGCGGTGAAGGTCGCCTCGGGATGGCGGTCGACGGCGAGGGTCTTCCTGGCGGTGACCGCGATCTCCCGCCGGTCCCGGTCGGTGAGCGGCTTGAGCCCGCCGGTGCCCTCGCGCACGATCAGCGAGTTCAGGTCGAGCCGGGCGTCGAGGCCGGCCGGGGTCAGGTCGTCGTTGAGGCTCAGTACACCGGACCACCGGCCGACCTCGATGGTCAGGTCGTGGCCAGCTTGCGCAGCCAGGCCATCACGGAACGTGTGCAGTACTATACGCCCGCGATTAGTTCCGAGCTCCTGGGGCCCGGCGTGTACCGCCATGGGAGCACCGTAGGACACTTGTGGGGGGACGTCTAGTACTCCGAGGAGACAGGGCTGACCTGTCGTTCTCAGGGCCAGCTAGTGGGGTTCGTGTTACCAGAGTGATGCCGGCGGAAGTTACGGGAGCGGGACCTGCCCGAAGACTTCCTGGATCCGGCGCAGATCCCGCATCCGTGGTTCCGTCGCACCGCCGACCCACCGGCTGACGGTCTTCACGGAGACGCCGAGCTGGCGCGCCGCCGCCTCCTGGGTCAGGCCCTCACGGCGCAGCGCCGTTGACATCCACTCAGCGAAGGTCTCGGGCTGGCCCGGGGCGCCGAGCGCCACCGGCTCGGCCGGCGCTGGCGGGGGAGGCCCGCCGGGATCAGCGGCGCCAGCAGACGCGGCGGGGACGGGAGCTGGGGCCGGCCCGGTCCGCACGGTCGGCGTGGTCGGGGCCGCCGCCCCGCTGGCCGGGGAGGACGGCGGGACACGAGCCGGGATCTGCCGATCCGAGTGCAGCACGTCCACCTCGACGTGCTCGGGAAAGATGCGGAATGCCACCTGGATCGAGCCGGTCGGCCCGGCCGCGTCGAGCAGCGCCCGGAACACGGTCTGACCGACCTCGCGGTTGCCCTCATCGGTCAGCGGCGACTCGGCCAGGCAGCGCCGGACGAAATCCCGGATGTCCGGGATCGACGACGGCCGGGCAGGGAAGACCTGGGAGAGCACCACGACGGGAACGACCTCGATCGGCTCCACGCCGGGTCCGTACTCGGGGGGCTCAGCCACCGGTTCTCTCCCTCAGCCACCGGTCTGTCGCTCACCAGTCAAGGGCATAGCGCGGCTCAGTGCCAGTGAACACGGCAAGCTGAGGTCAGGCTACGTGAAGTCACCCGCAAACGGGAATCCTCGGCTCGTGTGACGGATACCTGGTGGGGTAGGAACTCACACACAGTACGCACGTAGTGCCCTGGGCACAGACATTTCTGTCCGGTTGGGCGACTGTTTCGTCTTGTAGCGCGGGTCTGCCGGGTCTAGCATGGCGGCGTCCGCGCATCACGAAGGCGAGGTGCGGGCCTGGTCACCAGCCGACCCGGAAGCGAGGAGGTGGCCACATGGCCACTGGTACACAGACCGACGCATCGCAGGCTGACACTGCCGCCGAACCGCTTGTTCACATTCTCTGGATGAACGGCGGGCTCGGGTGCGATGGTGACTCGGTCGCTCTCACGGCGGCTACCCAGCCCAGCATCGAGGAGATCGCGCTCGGCGCGCTTCCCGGGCTGCCGAAGATCGCGGTGCACTGGCCGCTGATCGACTTCGAATGCGGCCCCGAGCAGGGGGCGGACAACTTCATTGAGTGGTGGCACAAGGCCGACCGCGGTGAGCTAGACCCCTTCGTCCTCGTCGTGGAGGGGTCGATTCCTAATGAGGCGATCAAGGAAGAAGGCTACTGGTGCGGGTTTGGCAACAACCCGGCTACCGGCCAGCCGATGACCACCAACGAGTGGCTTGACCGGCTCGCTCCCAAGGCCACGGCGATCCTCGCGGTCGGCACCTGCGCCACCTACGGCGGGATCCACGCGATGGCCGGCAACCCCACCGGCGCGATGGGAGTCCCCGACTACCTCGGCTGGGACTGGCAATCAAAGGCCGGTCTGCCGATCGTGTGCGTGCCCGGCTGCCCGATCCAGCCGGACAACCTCTCCGAGACGATCCTGTACCTGCTGTACCAGGTCGCCGGCGCGGCGCCGATGATCCCGCTGGACGAGGCGCTCCGCCCGACGTGGCTGTTCGGAGCCACCGTGCACGAAGGCTGCGACCGGGCCGGCTACTACGAGCAGGGGCAGTTCGCCACCGAGTACGGCTCGCCGCAGTGCCTGGTCAAGCTCGGCTGCTGGGGCCCGGTGGTCAAGTGCAACGTGCCGAAGCGCGGCTGGATCAACGGCGTCGGGGGGTGCCCGAACGTCGGCGGGATCTGCATCGCCTGCACGATGCCCGGCTTCCCGGACAAGTTCATGCCGTTCATGGACGAGCCGCCCGGCTCGAAGGTGTCGGCCACCGCAAGCACCCTGTACGGAACGGTCATCCGCACGCTGCGCGGCTTCACCGCGAAGACCGCCGACGAAGAGCCGAAGTGGCGCACTAAAGGTGACGAGCTCCTGACCGGTTACAAGAAGAGCTGGTGACACCGACCGGATTCAGCTCCTTCGGGAGCCAGTACCACTGAGAGGGGTAAGGGATGACTTCGGTCGACGAGAACACCGGCCTTGTGGAGATGTCCTGGGATCCGATCACCCGGATCGTTGGCAGCCTCGGCATCTATACCAAGATCGACTTCAAGCAGAAGAAGGTCGTCGAGTGTCACAGCACCTCGTCGATCTTCCGCGGCTACAGCATCTTCATGAAGGGCAAGGACCCGCGGGACGCGCACTTCATCACCAGCCGCATCTGCGGCATCTGCGGTGACAACCACGCGACCTGCTCGGTCTACAACCAGAACATGGCCTACGGTGTCCGCCCGCCGCACCTCGGCGAGTGGATCATCAACCTGGGCGAGTCGGCCGAGTACATGTTCGACCACAACATCTTCCAGGAGAACCTGGTCGGGGTCGACTTCTGCGAGCGGATGGTCGGCGAGACCAACCCCGGCGTGCTCGAGCTGGCCAACCGGACCGAGGCGCCGCACGCGGCCGACCACGGCTACCGCTACATCGGCGACATCATGCGCGCGCTGAACCCGCTCGAGGGCGAGTTCTACCGCGAGGCGCTCCAGGTGAGCCGTTCCACTCGGGAGATGTTCTGCCTGATGGAGGGGCGGCACGTGCACCCGTCCACGCTCTACCCGGGCGGCGTGGGCACGGTGGCGACCGTGCAGCTGTTCACCGACTACCTGACCCGGCTGATGCGGTACGTGGAGTTCATGAAGCGCGTCGTGCCGCTGCACGATGACCTGTTCGACTTCTTCTACGAGGCCATGCCGGGCTACGAGGAGGTCGGCCGGCGCCGCGCCGACATGGTCTGCTGGGGCAGCCTCAACGACCCGGAGTACTGCGACTTCAAGTACGAGAACATGACCAACTGGGGCCGCAAGATGTTCGTCAGCCCCGGCGTGATCAGGGACGGCGAGCTGCTCACCAACGACCTGGTCGAGATCAACCTCGGCATCCGGATCCTGCTCGGCAGCTCGTACTACGAGGACTGGGAAGACCAGGAGATGTTCGTGACCCGCGACCCGCTGGGCAACCCGGTGGACCGCAGGCACCCGTGGAACCAGCACACGATCCCGCGGCCGCAAAAGCGCAACTTCGATGAGAAGTACAGCTGGGTCATGTCCCCGCGCTGGTTCGACGGCACCAACCATCTCGCAGCCGACACCGGCGGCGGCCCGATCGCCCGGCTCTGGGCGACCGCGCTCGGCAACCTGGTGGATTTCGGCTACGTGAAGTCGACCGGCAGCAGCGTGCAGATCAACCTGCCGCGCACGGTCACCAAGCCCGAGAAGACGTTCGAGTGGAAGATCCCGCGGGACAAGGAAGGCCGGCCGCTGTCCAACGCGATCGAGCGGGACCGGGCGCGGACGTACTTCCAGGCCTACGCGGCGGCGTGCGCGCTCTACTTCACCGAGAAGGCGCTGGCCGAGATCCGGGCCGGGCGGACCAAGACCTGGGAGCCGTTCAGCGTGCCCGACGAGGCCAACAGCTGCGGGTTCACCGAGGCGGTCCGCGGCGTGCTGTCGCACCACATGGTCATCCGCGGCGGGAAGATCGCGAACTACCACCCGTACCCGCCAACCCCGTGGAACGCCAGTGTCCGCGACGTTTACGGCACGCCGGGACCTTACGAGGACGCGGTGCAGAATACGCCGATCTTCGAGGAAAACCCGCCGGACCGGTTCAAGGGCATCGACATCATGCGCGCCGTGCGCAGCTTCGACCCGTGCCTCCCCTGCGGAGTGCACATGTACCTCGGCAACGGCAAGACGCTGGAAAAGGTGCATTCGCCGATGTCGGTGACGTTGTCGACCTAAGGCCCTGGGCCGGCCCGGACCCGCGTTCGGGTCGGCCCAGTCCCCATCATCGGCCGCCCGGACGACCGGCACGGAGGCGAGACGATTGAGCGGCGTTCGAGATGTCGGCGCGCGGGTCGAGGAACTGCTTGACGCATTGCGTTCCGGAACCGTCAGGGATGCGGGCCCGGCCGCAGAGGAGCTGGTCCGGCTGCTCGTCGGCCTGTACGGCGACGGGCTGAGCCACATCGTAGCCGCGCTGCGCGAGCAGGGCGGGCCCGGCGTGGCGGTGCTGCACAAGCTGGCCGAGGACCCTCTGGTCGAGAGCCTGCTCCTGCTGCATGACCTGCACCCGCTCGACGTCGACGCGCGGATCCAGCGCGCCCTGGACCGGGTGCGGCCGTACCTGGGCTCGCACGCCGGGGGCGTGGAGTACCTCGGGGTTGCCGACGGCGTGGCCCGGCTGCGCCTCGAAGGCAGCTGCAACGGCTGCCCGTCGTCCACGGCAACAGTGCAGCTGGCCATCGAGGGAGCCGTCCAGGACGCCGCTCCCGAGGTGACGGACGTGGTCGTCGAGGGCATGACGGCGCCGCCCCCGCCCGGCCCGCAGTTGCTGCAGATCGGCAGGCGTCCCGGGGCCGGCACCAACGCCGTTAATCCAGAACGCGACGCCAACTGGGTGACTCTGCCAAGCATCGGCCCGCCCAGTGCGCGGCCGGTCAGCGTCACCGCGGGTGATCTGGCCGTGATCGTGTGCTCGGTGCGCGGCACGCTCTACGCGTACCGCGACGGCTGCGCCGCGTGCGGGTCCTCGCTGGCAGACGGGGCGCTGGAGCGCGAGCAGCTCAGCTGCCCCGGCTGCGGCGCGCGGTACAACGTGCGGCTGGCCGGGCGGGGCCTGGATGAACCCGCGCTGCACCTGGAGCCGCTGCCGCTGCTCACCGACAGCGCCGGCGTGCGCGTCGCCGTGCCGGAATCGGTCGGCCAGTGAACACGGGCCTGCGCCGGTTCGCTGCCGGCGCGCCCGAGGAACCGCCGCCCGCCAGACCAGTCGGCCCCGCCCAGGCGGCCGAGGCGGCTCCGGGCGAGGCAGCCGCGCAGGCGCCCGAGGAAAAGTGCGAGTTCTGCGCCACCACGGTCGCCACGGAACACGGTCACGTGGCCGACCTCGAGACCTCGACGCTGATGTGCGCCTGCCGCGCCTGCTATCTGCTGTTCACCCATTCCGGCGCCGGGCAGACCTGGCAGCAGGACCCGCAGCCCGAACAGGGAAAGCGGATCGGCCGGGCGCGGTACCGCGCGATCCCGGACCGCTACCGCAGCGATCCTGGCCACCCGCTAACGCTGGCCGAGTGGGACGCTCTGGAGATCCCGGTCGGTCTCGCGTTCTTCCTGCGCAGCTCGGCGGGCGGAGAAACGACCGCGTTCTACCCGAGCCCGGCGGGCGCCACCGAGTGCCGCCTCGACCTGGACGCCTGGGGCCGGATCGCGGCAGAACACCCGCTGCTGGCCGCGGCCGAGCCGGACGTCGAGGCGATCCTGATCTCGCGCGGGGAGCGCGACCAGCCCGGCGTCGAAACGTTCCTGGTCCCGATCGATGCCTGCTACGAGCTGGCCGGGCGGATGCGTCTTCTCTGGCGCGGCTTTGACGGCGGGGCGGAGGCGCGGCAGAGCATCACCGCGTTCCTCGAGCGCGTGCGGGAACATTCCCGGGATCTGGGTGAGGGGCCCTGAGATGGCCGAGCTCGCGTTCGACTGTGTCGGGGCCCGCGCCGACAAGTACGCGGTCTCCCCGTCGATGTCGCTCGTCCTGCGGATCGCGGAGACCAGCGGGCAGAAGGTGGAGGCGATCGCGCTGCGCTGCCAGATCAGGATCGAGCCGACCAGGCGCCGGTACTCCGACGCCGAGGCCGAGCGGCTCAACGACCTGTTCGGCGACACCCAGCGCTGGGCCGACACCCTAAAGCCGCTGCAGTTCACGAACGTGTCGGTGATGGTGCCCGCATTTACCGGCAGCACCGAGGTCGAGCTGCCGGTGATGCTCAGCTACGACCTGGAGATCGGCTCGACCAGGTACTTCGCGGGCCTGGACGACGGTGAGATCCCGCTGCTGCTGCTGTTCAGCGGCACGGTGTTCACCAACGTCGACGGCAGGCTGCAGGCACAGCAGGTGCCGTGGAGCAAGGAGGCGGCCTACCGGCTGCCGGTCGCCCTCTGGCGCGAGGCCATCGACATGCACTTCCCGGACAGCGCCTGGATCCGGATGAGCCGGTACACCCTCGACGAGCTGCTGCGCTTCAAGAACCGCGAGGCGCTGCCCACCTGGGACGCGACGATCGCGGCCTTGCTCGCCAGGCAGGGCACCGAGGAGTTGTCATGAGGATGGACTCCGCGCACCTCGAGCACGCCCGCAGGGTCGCCGACGCGATCCTGTACGAGGGGTACCTGCTGTACCCGTACCGCGGGTCGTCGCAGAAGAACCAGGTGCGGTTCCAGTTCGGGGTGCTCATGCCGCCGTCCTACTGCGAGGCCGACCCGAGCGAGAACTCCGCCTTCCAGACCGAGTGCCTGGCGGAATGCGCCGACGACGCCCAGGTGCTGGTCACGGTCCGGTTTCTGCACCTGCAGCACAGGACCGTGCAGGAGGTGCCACCTGACGGCGGCGAGCCGCTTGACGTGGCATCGCTGGAGGTGGACGGCACCGAGTACACGTCATGGCAGGAGGCCGCGGAACGGCAGCAGCAGGCCACGGCGAGCGTCGGCGCGCTGCTCGGCAAGGAGCGGAACCTGGAGTTCCACATCGGATCCGGGGAGAGCACCGAGGACCTCGTCGACGCCGATGGCCGCCAGGCCGGGCGGCTGATCCGCCGCTGGGCCGCCCTCGACGGGCGGATTCAGCTCAGCGCCGCGCGCGTCGCCGGGCCCTATGGGGCGCTGCGGCTGCGGCTCCGGGTGGAGAACCGGGCGGCGCCTGAGGTCCCGCCGCGCAGCAGAGACGAGGCCCTGGGGCATGCGATGATCGCGGCGCACGCCCTGATCGGGGTGCCGGGCGGGGCGTTCCTCTCCCAGACCGACCCGCCGGAATGGGCCGCCGCCGAGGTGGCCGCGTGCACGAACATCGGCACCTGGCCGGTGCTCGCCGGGCCGGCTGACTGCCGTGACCTGGTGCTGTCCTCGCCGGTGATCCTCTACGACCACCCCGAGATCGCGGCGGAGAGCGCGGGCGACCTGTTCGACGCCACCGAGATCGACGAGATCCTCACGCTGCGCACGCTGGCGCTCACCGACGCCGAGAAGCGGGAGGCCCGCGCCACCGACCCGCGTGCGGCCCAGCTCATGGACCGCATGGACAACATGCCGCCGGAGATGCTCGAGCGGATGCACGGGGCGATCCGGTACCTGAAGTCGGTGCCCGGACAGGCCGCGTCGCACCCGCACACCGATCCCGGGTTCCCGGGCGGGCCGGACGACCCGTTCGCCGACCCGATCCTGGACCGGCCGCAGGTCCCGTGGTGGGACCCGGGCGCGGACACCTCGGTGTCGCCGGATACCGATCACGTGGTCATCAACGGCGTCAGCGTGGCACGCGGCAGCAGGGTCCGGATGCGCCCGGGCTCCCGGCGCGCCGACGCGCAGGACCTGTTCCTGGTCGGGCGCACCGCGCAGGTCGAGGCTGTCCTGCACGACGTCGACGGCCAGGTGCACGTGGCGGTGACGCCGGACCACGATCCAGCGGCCGACCTGCAGCGCAGCCACGGCCGGTTCCTCTACTTCGCCCCCGACGAGATCGAGCCCATCGGCCCGGAAGCGGCCGAAGACCCACCAGATCCGGCCGGGCCGGCCGGATAAGCCGAGCCCACCACGAGCTGACCCGAGGGGAGGCGGACATGATCAGCAGGTTGATCAAGGCGGCGCTGCTTGCCGCTGTGCTGGCAGTGATCGTCCAGTCACTGCCAGACATCAAGCGCTACCTTGAGCTCCGCGAGATGTAGCCGGCGCAGATCCCCAACCAGAGGCGAGGCAGGAAGCAGGCGGGAAGTATGGAGACGATTCTGGGGTTCGTGGCCGGCTACCTGGTCGGGACCCGCGACGGGAAAGACGGTCTGGAGCGGATGCGTTCCTCCGTGCATTCGATCAGGACCTCGCCCGAGGTGCGCAAGCTGGCGACGGACGCGATAACCCTGGTCGAGGCCACGGTGCGGCAGCGCTCGGGCCGGTCCGGCATCGGCGGTGCCGTCGGCAGCGTCACCGACATGCTGGTGCGGCGGGCGGCCGGCGCCCGCGAGGGGCGCGCTGCCTGACCGGCCGGTCCCGCGTGGGGCTCACCGCGTCGGCGTTGCCCGTCCGGGGGCAGTCCCGGGCGTGGCCTCCTCGGCAGCGCTGTCGTCGGGTGCCGTGCGCATAGTCGGCGGCCGGGTATCGGCGGCCGCGGCGCTGCCCGCCGCGTTCACGGTGCCGTCCCCAGCGTTCGCGGTGCTGCCCGCCGTGTTGACGGTGCTGTCCCCAGCGTTCACGGTGCTGTCCCCAGCGTTCACGGTGCTGTCCGCCGCGTTCGCGGTGGCGTCCGCAGCGCCGGACGCGGCCGTCGCGGGCTTCCGGCGGCTGGAGATCTTGGTGAGGATGACCGCGAGCCCGAGCGCCCCGGCCGGGGGCAGGGTCATGATCGCGGGCAGCTGGTAGCGCCAGGAGAACTCGGTGAAGTCAGAGAACAGCAGGATCGCGGCCGCGGACAGGAAGAACAGGCAGCAGGCCAGGGCCAGCTGGTGGTCGGCCGCGATGGCGGAGCGGCGCTTACGGCGGATCAGGCTGAGCGTGCCGATCAGCCCGAGAACGGTCGCGGCCAGATACAGCGGGCCCGGTGTGTAGCCGCCGTCGAGCTGGTAGGCGTGCAGGAAGTCGGCCAGCGGCCGGATGACCGTAGCCTTACCGCCGTAGGCCGGGTTGAGCGGCACGTAGACGAAGTCCGGCGGCGGGTTCTGCACCTTAAGGCCCAGGATGATCACGTTCTGGGCGTTGGTCCGGACGTAGTTCTGGTAGCTGGGGTAGCTGGTCTGGAACTGCCAGCGTGAGATCGGCGTGTCCCCCGGGATGGTCACCCGGTTCACCGTGAACAGTCGCGCCGCGTCCGAGAAGGTCCCCTCCACCACGCGCAGCGGCTGCTGGACCATCACGGCCCTGATGAAGGACGAGATGATCTTGGACTGGTCCATGCCCGCCGGCGCCACGTAGAGCTGCAGCGGCGACGACGCCTGGTGGTCGAGGCTGTCGGCGCCGAGCGCCTTCTGCTTGGCCGTCGGGCACAACGGGCGCTCGTAGGCGGGGATCCGCAGCGTCGCGCAGTCGGCGGCCTCGGCGGCCCGGCCGTAGAGCTGCGACGTGCCGGCCCGGGACAGCCAGAAGTGCCCGTTGAACGCGAGGGACAGGCTCATGTACAGCAGGATCGGCAAGACGAAGGCCACGCACATCAGCGCCACCGCGCGAACCTTGTGCCACCAGCCGCCGACCGCCACCGCCAGGTAGATGACCGCGGGCAGGATCAGGATCTCGGTCGCCTGGCCGATCGTGACCGACAGCCCGAGCGCGATTCCGGCCGCTGCGATCGCCCGCCGGGTCGGCCGCGGCTGCCACAGCAGCACGACGAGCGCGACCACCATCAGGGCGTCGAACCAGACGTCGGGCATGATGGTCTGCTCGTTCTGCAGCTCGTACGCGTCGAGCAGGACCGGCGCGGCGGCCAGCGCGGCCAGCCAGCGCGGCACCCCGCGGCGCCGCAGCACCGCGTAGATGGCCACGCCCATGCCAAGGCCCACGAGGTGCTGTATGGCGGCGACCCACTGCAGGTTGCCGACCAGCAGGATCGCCTTGAGCACGCCCTTGTAGCCGAGCGGATCCGTGCCAGGCCAGGCGTTGTACAGGTACTTGAGTGTGTCGATGTACAGCAGTGCCGGACGGTAGGTGATCTGGGCGAGCACTCGCAGCACGAGCCCCGCCGCCAGCAGCACCGTGAACAGCCAGTTGCGCCGCGCCAGGGCCGGGAGCTGCCGGGCGTGGCCGCGCAGCCGGCCGGGAAGCGTGGCAGCTTCAGCCGACCCGCCTGTGGCCGGGCCTGAACCGGGGGAACCTGCCTGCCCGGCCGCTGTCTTAGGCATTCGCATCAAGGGCATCCGCTGCGTGGGGGCTGGCGCCCGGAGATAGGGATCCCGGGCGCGTCTCATCATGCTCGCTGGACCTGAAGACTCGCTAAGTGCCCTGCGGGCACACGAATCCGCGCTGGTGAGCTTACCGGAGTGGCTGCACGGGCCGCATGCAAGCCCAGCAGCGGGTCACTGTGGACTTCCGTCCTGTCACGGGTTGTGAGGCGCTTGGGCTCACCGACCGGCATTGTCGGCGGCCGGGCATAACCTCGCGCCATGCAGGCCCAGAGCGCCGCCTGGCAGCGGCTGCGCATCCAGGCCGACGGCCAGGCACCGCTGCTGAGCGCGCCGCCGCCGGACGCGGCCGGGGTGTGCGGGTCGTGCCGAACGCCGGTCCGCCCAGGCCGGACCCACTGCTTCCGGTGTGACAAGTACCGGGAGTGCCTGCCCGGCCTGCTGCCCGACGTGGTCGCGCCGGTCGCCTACGCCGCCAAGGGCGGCCACCACGCCGCGAGCCTGTGGCGGTACAAGTCGGACGGCCCCGGCGCCGAGGCGGCGTGTGCCGCGCTGCGCGCGCTGCTGCTGGTGTTCCTGCGTGATCACGGGCGCTGCGTCTGGCGGCGCGCCGGGGCCCCCGGGCCCAGCCACGTCGCCGTCGTGCCGAGCTGCCGGGGCCGGCCCGGCACGCATCCGCTCCAGGCCATGGCCGCGCCGTACCTCAGCCTGCCCTGGGTCCGCTGGGCTCGCCGGCCCGATGCCGACGGGCCGGCGCCGCTCGATCCCGATCCCCGGCGATTCCGCCCGGAACGGATAGCAGGCGCCTCGGTCCTGCTCCTCGACGACACCTGGACGTCGGGGGCCAGCGCCACGAGCGCGGCCGCGGCGCTCAGGCTGGCGGGCGCGCGGGCCGTCGCCGTGGTGGTGCTCGGCCGCCACCTGGACGCCGCGGTACCGGCCATGCCGTACCGCTCACAGCTCTGTGCCGTGCACGGACCTTGAGCACGCATGAGCCGCAGTCAATAGGCTTGGAGCGTGGTGCACCAAGATCCCCCGTCACATACGGCGCTGGTCCGGCGGGCCCGCCGGATCTACCGTGAGCTCGCCGCGGTCTACCCGGACGCGCACACCGAGCTCAACTTCACCACCCCGCTCGAGCTGCTGGTCGCGACCATCCTGTCCGCCCAGAGCACCGACAAGGGCGTCAACCTGGTCACGCCGATCCTGTTCGCGCGCTACCCCACGGCGGCCGATTACGCCGCCGCGGACCGCGACGAGATGGAAAAGATCATCAAGTCGACCGGCTTCTTCCGGGCGAAGACCACGAGCCTGATCGGCCTCGGCCAGGCGCTGTGCGACCGGTTCGGCGGTGAGGTGCCGCGGCGGCTGCGCGATCTCGTGACGCTGCCGGGTGTGGGCCGCAAGACCGCGAACGTGGTGCTCGGCAACGCGTTCGGGGTCCCGGGCATCACCGTCGACACCCATTTCGGCCGGCTGGCCCGGCGCTTCGGCTGGACCACGTCGACCGACCCGGACAAGGTCGAGCAGGAGGTCGGCGCGCTGTTCCCGCGCAAGGACTGGACCTACCTCTCGCACCTGCTGATCTGGCACGGCCGGCGGGTGTGCCACGCGCGCCGGCCCGCCTGCGGCGCCTGCGTGGTGGGCCACCTGTGCCCGTCGTTCGGCGAGGGGCCCACCGACCCTGAGGTCGCCCGCAAGCTGGTCAGGCCCGGGCCGTTCTCGTGACCGGGGCCGATCCGCTGGCCGCCGACGGCGACTGGTCCGGTGTGCCCGGGTGGCTGGTTGAGCTGGCGCGCTCGGCGGCCACCATGGAGATGCCGCAGGCGATGCGGCCGCCGCCGGGCGGCGGCCGCCCCTCTGCCGTGCTCATCCTGTTCGGCGACGGCCCGGACGGGCCCGATCTGCTGCTCGTGCAGAAGACCCCGTGGCTGCGCCGGCACGCCGGCCAGCCGGCATTCCCGGGCGGCGCGATCGACGAGACCGACACCGGGCCGGTCTCCGCGGCGCTTCGCGAGGCCGCGGAGGAGGCCGGGGTCGACCCCTCGGGCGTGCAGGTGCTCACCGTGCTGCCCGAGCTGTTCATCCCGCGCAGCGGCTTCTCGGTCATCCCGGTGCTCGCCTGGTGGCGGCGCCCAACCGCGGTGGCGCCGGGCGACCCGATGGAGATCAGCGCGGTCGCCCGGGTCCCGCTCGCGGAGCTGGCCGATCCGGCCAACCGGCTGACCACGCGCCATCCATCATCCGGGCGCTCCGGCCCCGCATTCCAGGTCGGCGACATGCTGGTCTGGGGCTTTACCGCGATGCTCGTCGACCGGCTGCTCGCGATCGGCGGCTGGGAGCGTCCCTGGGACGCGGCGACAATGCACGACCTGCCTCCGGAGATAGTCCAGGCAGCGGCCGGTGGCCCAGACCCGGCTCCCTGAGCGGAGGGCAGTGCCCTCCGCAAGTCTTGTCTGAGCGACCGGGGGCTCGGGGAGCCCGCCCAGGTGTTCGGGTTCGGGGGGTATGCGGGGGGCAGCGCCCCCCGCAGGTTCGCACACCACGCACCCCGCCATGCGCTATACGGTTGGGCTCGTGCCGGGTGATTTGCTTGACCTGATTCTGATCGTGCTCGTCGTCGCCTTTGCCGTGGCCGGGTACCGACAGGGGTTCATCATCGGCGTGCTCAGCTTCATCGGCTTCATCGGCGGCGGCGCGATCGGCGCCGTGTTCGGGCCGAAGATCGCCCGCGCGGTCACCTCCAACACCGGCTGGGAGGCGGTGACGGCGATCATCGTGGTGTTCCTGGCCGCCATGATCGGCCAGCTGCTCGCGTCCGGCGTCGGCGTGGCCGTGCGCTCCCGGGTCACCTGGAAGCCGGCCACGCTCGTCGACTCCGCCGGCGGCGCCGTGGTCAGCGCGCTCGCGGTGCTGCTGATCGCGTGGCTAATCGGCTCCGCCGTCGCGTACGCGCCGTTCCCGGTCATCTCCCGGCAGGTGAACAACTCAGCGGTGCTGCGGGCCGTGGACCACCTGATGCCCTCCCAGGCCAGCCTGGTGTTCTCCGACTTCCGCGAGCTCCTGGAGAGCGGTCCCTACGCGCAGGTCTTCGGCGCGCTCGGCGCCGAGGGCGCGCTGGCGGTCGGGCCACCGAGCCCGGCGGTGCTGAAGGACGTCGGGCTGCGCGACGACGAGCAGAGCATCGTGAAGGTCAAGGGCGTCGCGCCGAGCTGCTCGGAGCAGATCGAAGGATCGGGCTTCATCTACTCGCGCGACCACATCCTGACCAACGCCCACGTGGTGGCCGGGGTCACCGAGGACCAGACCGTGTACACCGCGTCGGGCCAGCCGCTGCAGGCCCAAGTGGTGCTGTACGACCCGAAGGTGGACATCGCCGTGCTCTACGTGCCGGGCCTGTCCGGTCTGGGCCTGCGGCCGCTGGACTGGGCGGGCCCGGCCAAGTTCGGCGCCAACGCGATCGTGGCCGGCTACCCGGAGGACGGCCCGTTCGACGCCGTGCCCGCGCGCATCGGCGGGAGCACGCAGGCCACCAGCCCGGACATCTACCAGACTGCCCAGGTGACCCGCCAGATCTACTCGGTGCGGGCGGACGTGCGGCAGGGCAACTCAGGCGGCCCGCTGCTCAACCCGGACAACGGCCACGTCTATGGCGTGGTCTTCGCCGCGGCGACATCCGTGGACGACACCGGGTACGCGCTGACCGCGCAGCAGGTCGCGAACGACGCCGACGCCGGGGCCACCGCGACCACGAGGGTCAGCACCCAGGGATGCGACTGAGCGAGCGTCAGCGAGCAGCCCTCAGGCTAACCCGCAGCGTGGCCGGCGAGACGGCGGCGAGCCCGTCCCGCTCGATCCGGTCGGCAAGCTCAGCCGCATAGCGGGCGACCGCCGCCGCGTCGATCCCATGCGGCGGCGACTGCGCGTACTCGGCCACCCGCCGCCCGCCCCGGCGCAGCAGGACCACCGCGCCCGCGGCGTTGCCACGCTGTGCGTGCGTCAGGCCGACCGTGACCTGGGCGAGTCCCTTCCACAGTTCGCGCTCGCGCGCCGGCGCTGCCTTCCACGACGCCTCGAGAACCTCGTGGGCCCGGAACGCCCGGCCGGAGTCGATCAGCTCCTGGGCGAGATCGAGTGCCGCGTCCGGAGTCAGCGCCGGGCCTTCCGGCAGCGCCGGCTCGCCGGAAGCGTCGCGGCGCAGCGGCCGGCCGAGCTCGTCGCGGGGCCTTGCGTTGCGCGGCCTGCCTCTGGCGTCCCGGTCCCGCGTGCGCGTGGCTGCGCCGTTCTGGGCCGCCCGCTTCTGCCTCTCCCCGTCCGGTGGCGGCGTCCTCATCGCTCGGGCTCCGGGTCGGCGAGCCACGCGCGCAGCTCGGCGTCGAAACGCTCGGGCTGTTCCTCGTGCGGGAAGTGCCCGGCGCCATCGATGAGCCGCCACCGGTATGGCGCCTCGACATGCCGGCCCGAGCCCCTGGCCGCGCTCGGAAGCACGCAGCTGTCCAGCGAGCCGTGCAGGTGAAGCGTTGGCGCCTGGATCGGCGCCCGCATGCTGCGCGCGTAGCGCAGCCCATCCGGCCGCAGCCGGGACCTGACGAACCAGCGGTGGTACTCGAGCGCTGAATGCGCAACCGACGGTATGCACATCGCGGAGCGGTAGTTCCGCTCGGTATCGAAGTCTGGCCAGCCAGGTCCTGACCACGCGCCGAGCATCCGGCCGACCCGCAGTGCGTCGTCCTTCACCAGCTGCCGCTCCGGCAGCAGCGGGAGCTGGAACCTGAGCGCATACCCGCTGCGCCTGCCCTGGCCGAGCGGGTCGGACAGCACAGCCGAGCGCAGCCGGAGCGGATGCGGGACCGAGACGACGGCGAGCCGCCTGACGACCTTCGGGAAATACGCGGCCACGGTCCAGGCGATGAGCCCGCCCCAGTCATGGCCGACTATGACGGCGTTAGCCTCGCCGAGCGACCGGACCAGGCCCGCCGCGTCGGACGCGGCGGTGACCAGGTCGTAGCCTCGCGGCGGCTTATCGCTGCCGCCGTATCCGCGCAGGTCAACCGCTACCGCGCGGAAGCCAGCGGCGGACAGCGACGACAGCTGCGTGCGCCACGTCCACCAGAACTCGGGAAAACCGTGCAACAGCAGCACCAGCGGCCCGTCCCCGCTCTCCGCGACGTGGAACCGGGTTCCGTTGGCGCTGACCGATCTGTGCGACCAGGGACCTTCGATGAAGATCGGCGTGTCGCCACGCGTGGTCACCTGGTCATCCCTGTGGTCATCGCGCCTTGGCCTCGACCTGAGCCGAGGACCCGTCATCGCGCTTCAGCATCGACAGATCCTGCTGGACGGTCTTCCTGGTCTGGCGCAGGCCGCTGAGCCCCCGGAACTTCAGCGCTCCGATGAGGACGGCAATCCCGGCCAGCAGCACGCAGGTTCCCGCGACGATGAGGAATGCGGCCCACGGCCAGATGCCAAGGGCGACCAGGCCCCAGGCGAACGCGAAGCACAGCAGGATGAGAACGAGGCAGCCGACGAACGCCGCCATGCCCAGCAGCGCCCCGCCGATGCCCACCCTTTTCACGTCCGCCTTGAGCTCAAGCTTGGCCAGGTCGAGCTCGCACTTGATCAGCTGTGAGACGTCGCTGACGGCCAGGGACACCAGGCTGCCAATAGACGGCTCGTGTGCCCCGTCTGTGTTTTGGTTCACTGCGGGTTCGGCCATTAGTGCTCCCCTTCTAGGGCTGTCGCAACAAGTCTCGCTCATGCCCCATCGCGGCGTTCGCACCGCGTCCACTCTGGCGTGCCGCGGCGGTGCACATTCGGGGGCCCATGAGGCAGGTATCGCTTATGAGGTATATCGGACGATAGTAGGGAAAGACGCCCCAGAGGATGCCGTTGCGCGCGGACGTTCTCGTGACAGACCATCCCGCACCGCGCGATGCGCTCAGACCGGGCACCGGTCCGGCCGTGCAGCCATCCGGAGGCCATCGGTGTACCGGCGGGCTTGTTCTATGCGGCCCATCGGTACATCCATCGCTCTGGGGGCCGCGCAGCCGCGGCGGGCGTACGTGCTCGGGCACGCGAACGGCGCCCCATTCTGGGGCGCCGCCGCCTGTCGCGTCAAACCCGAGTTACCAAGCGTGCACCTTTTCTCTGCCGGGCAGGTCCGTCAGAATCCTGCCTCGGCACGCCTCCCGCGGCTGGTCGCGCGTGGGTACACCGGGTTGGCCGTGACCGGACTCTTGTCCGTCTCTTCTTTCTACGACGGATCGGCAGGCTTGTGAACCCCTGAACGTAATGGATTCGTGATGTCGATGGTTCTGCGTGTTCACATACCTGACCAGGCAAATTAGCGGATCGAGGCGCCGTTGGCGGGGTGGGCGTCAGCGGATGGAAGCGCCCGCGGGCAGGGTTGGCGCTCGGTCGTGGGGGGCTGCGGGCGAGGTGGCGCCGAACGCGAGGATGGGCCACTGCCGCTCCCTGGCCACCTTGCGCAGCGCCCGGTCGGGGTTCACCGCCCGGGGGTGACCCACGGTTTCCAGCATCGGCAGGTCGGTGACGGAATCGCTGTAGGCGTAGCAGTCGCGGAGGCGGTATCCGCGCCCCGCGGCCAGTTCGCGCACCCGGTGCGCCTTGGCCTCGCCGTACGCCCAGAACTCCATCTCGCCCGTGTAGCACCCGTCGGCGACCTCCATGCGGGTCGCGATGACCTCGGAGGCACCGAGCCGGTCCCCGATCGGGCCGACCATCTCCATGCCGGAGCTGGAGACGATGATGACGTCCTGCCCGGCGTTGCCGTGCGCGGCGATCAGCCGCCGGGCCTCGGTGTACACAAGTGGGAGGATTGTCTCGTCCAGGTGCCTGCGAACGATCTCACTGACCCGGTCCGCAGACCAGCCCCGGCACAGGTCGCCCACCTGCGCGCGGACGCGCTCCATCCGGTTCTGGTCGGCGCCGGCCGCCCTGAAGACAAGCTGGGCGAAAGCTGTACGAATCGCGTCACCTCGGCTGATCAGGCCATGTTTGTAGAACGAAGGCCCGAACGCCAGCGTGCTGGAACGGGAGATGATGGTCTTGTCGAGGTCAAAGAAAGCTGCCGCAATTGTGCGATCGGTCTCGACGGGGCTGCCCACAATCCGGCAGCATAGGGGAGTGGAACGAGTTCTAAGTTGCGTATGCATGACCGGCTGGTAACTTCGGCTCACGCCAAGTACGCTTTAATGGGTGACGGAACCGGCTCTGCCCCCCCGGGGCCGGACCGCACGGTGACCCCCGCTCTCCCCCCCGGCGGGGGTCACCTCTTTTCCCGGGTAAAGCAGGCCAGTGCGTCACGCAATTGCACATGCAATCGCTTGCGGTTCTTGAGTTACCCGGCCGCCGTCACGCTGCCGAGCAGGCACTCCAGCAACCGGACAGCTCCGTCCTTGGACAGCGGCTCGTTCCCGTTGCCGCACTTGGGGGACTGGATGCAGGAGGGGCATCCCGCGGCGCACTCACAGGACGCAATTGCCTGGACGGTTGCGCCCAGCCAGTCCCGGGCGGCGCGGAAGCCGCGCTCGGCGAAGCCCGCGCCCCCGTGGTGCCCGTCGTAGACAAAGACGGTGAGCCTGCCGGTTGCCGGATGCAGGTCGTAGGAGACGCCGCCGACGTCCCAGCGGTCGCACGAGGCGACGAGTGGCAGCAGGCCGATCGAGGCGTGCTCGGCCGCGTGCGCGGCGCCGGGCAGGTCCACCCCGGCGTCTGCGAGCCCGGCCCGCTGCTCGGGTGAGATCGTCCACCACACGGCCCGGGTTCGCAGCGTGCGCGGCGGCAGGTCGAGCGGCAGCACGCCAACCGGCTGGCCGGTGTCGACCCGCCGCCGGGCGAACGAGACCACCTGCCGGGTGACCAGCACGTCGCCGAAACCCACCTCGGCCGGGCCCCAGTCGGCCCGGCGCGTGGTCGCGGCCACCTCGACCGTGGTCAGCTCCCGCGCCGAAGTGGTGTAGCCCGGGTCGCAGGGCTGGACGAGCGCCACGCACTCGGCCAGGTCCAGCCTGGTAACCAGATAAATCTCACCCTGGTGCGGGTAAACGGCCCCGGCGTGCGCCTGCACGTGCGCCGACGGCTCGTCCATCGTTCCGACCAGCCTGCCGGTCGACTCCTCGACGATGCGCACCGGCGGCCCGCCGGTGCCGCGCAGGCCGCCGGCGGCGGCGCGCCCGTGGCGGGTCCAGTGCCACCTGCTGCCCTTCTCGGTCTCCCGCTGACGGAGCATGCCGCGGCGGGTGAGGTCCGCGGTGACCTCGGCCGCCGCCGGGCCGAACAGCGCGATGTCCGCCTCGGTCAGCGGCAGCTCGGCGGCTGCCGCGCACAGGTGCGGCGCCAGCACGTACGGGTTGCCCGGGTCCAGGACGGTCGCCTCGACCGGGCGGTTCAGCAGCGCATCCGGGTGGTGCACCAGATAGGTGTCCAGCGGGTCGTCCCGGGCGATCAGGACCGCCACCGCACCGCGGCCGTCCCGCCCCGCGCGGCCAGCCTGCTGCCACAGCGCGGCCCTGGTCCCCGGCCAGCCGGCGATCAGCACCGCGTCCAGCCCGCCGATGTTCACGCCCAGCTCGAGCGCCGTGGTCGTGGCCAGGCCGGTGATCCGGCCGGCCAGCAGTCCTTCCTCCAGGGCGCGGCGCTCTTCGGGCAGATAGCCGGCCCGGTACGCGGCTACCCGCGGGGCCAGATCCGCCGCCCCGGCCTCGGCCAGGTTTCGCTTGGCGCCCTGGGCCACGGCCTCGGCGCCGCGCCGGGACCGCACGAACGCCAGCGCGGGAATGCCGTCCGCCACCAGGTCGGCCAGCAGCCCGGCCGCCTCGGCCGTGGCGGTGCGCCGCACCGGCGCTCCCGCCTCCCCGCGCAGCGTGGTGAGCGGCGGCTCCCAGAGCCCGAATGTGAGCGACCCGCGCGGCGCCGTGTCCGCCGTCACCGCGACCGCGTCCAGCCCGGTGAGCAGCCGGGCGCAGGTTTCCGGCTCGCTGACCGTTGCCGAGCAGAGCACGAAGACCGGCGGCAGGCTATGCGTAAAGGGCGGTCTTCTCGATGCGTGGTGCTCGCAGACCCGGCGGAGCCTGCGCAGGACCTGTGCCACGTGGGATCCGAAGACCCCTCGGTAGGTGTGGCACTCGTCCACGATCACGCAGGACAGCCGGCGGAAGAAGCCGTCCCACCGTTCATGCCGCGGCAGCAGCGAGTGATGCAGCATGTCCGGGGTGGTGAGCAGGTACGTCGCGCGCGCCCTGGCCCAGTTGCGCTCGCTGGCCGGCGTGTCGCCGTCCACCACCGCCGCCCGGATCCCCGGGATGCCGAGCGACGTGACCATCCGCAGCTGGTCGGCGGCGAGCGCCCGGGTCGGCGAGAGATACAGCGCCGTGCCGCCGCCGAGCACCCGGGTCAGCGCGGGCAGCAGGTAGCCGAGCGACTTGCCGGACGCCGGGGCTGTCGAAATGATCACATTGCGGCCCGCCGCCGCGTGGTCGGCGGCGACCGCCTGATGCTCCCAGGGGCCCGGCACGCCGATGGCCTCGAACGCCTTGGTGACCTCCGGCCTGACCCAGCCCGGCCACTCGACACGCCGGCCCGCTGCCGCGGGAACGTGCTCCAGATGGGTAAGCTTCCCTGACCGCGCGCCCGCTCCCAGGAGCCGGGCCGCGCCTGGGGGGATCGGGCTCGCGGGGAGCTCATGGTCGGCGAGCAGCGGCACCGCAGTCATCATAGGGTTTCAGTGTGTCATCGCCAGGCAAGGTGCCTCCAACTCCGATCTGGTATAGACATGACCTCAGAGCGTGATTGAATGCGCGCGAGTAGCATGGCCCGGCCGGGCGTGTGTTCCGGCCCAGGGGCGGCCCGGGGCGGCACGCTCTGACCTAACCGCATGGCGCTGGAGGATTTGTGGATCTGAAGTTGGATCACCACAGCAAGGATGGAATCGAGATCGTCGAGGTGGAAGGCGAGATCGACGTCTACACCGCGCCGCGCTTGCGTGAGCTATTGATCGAGCTGGTCAACACCGGTTTCTACCAGCTCGTCGTGAATATGGAAAAGGTCGAGTTCCTCGACTCTACCGGTCTTGGGGTCCTGGTCGGCGGCCTGAAGCGGGTCCGGGCCCACGACGGGTCGCTCGACCTGGTGTGCACGCAGGAGCGGATTCTCAAGATCTTCCGGATCACCGGGCTCACCAAGGTGTTCGGCATCCACGACACGGTGGACGAGGCGATCACGGCCAGAAAATCCGAGAAGTGACCGCCGGCTGACACGCCGACATGCCCACAGTTGAAGTCAGCTTCACCGCTCTGCCCGCCCACGTGCGCACCGCGCGGCTGGTCGCCACCGCGGTGGCCAGGCGAAGCGGTGTCGATGAAGCGCTCCTCGACGAGGTGCGGCTGGCCGTCGGGGAGGCCTGCTCGCGAGCGGTCGAGGCGCACCGGCTGCACTGCCCGGCCGAGCCGGTCAGGATCGCGCTGACCGACCAGGCCGGGCGGTTCGAGGTGGAGGTCACCGACACTGGCCGGCCGCAGGGCTTCGGGCTGGCCGTGATCGCCGAGCTGGCGGACGACGTTCAGATCCACGAAACCTCCGCGGGGACCAGCATCCGGATGAGCTGGCCGTCCGTCGGGCTGCAAGCCTGACCGGATTTCACCGCGTTTCGATCAGGTCGTGATGGCGTGACGGGCGGGGGCGCATTATCATTCTCCGATTCGGATGCGTAGACTCCCCGGCACTGCCGTTGTGGCACCAGTCGGCCAGGTTCGACACGCCCACGCCCGTTTGGCGTGGGCGCGCACCGGGCAGCTTCGCGCGACGCCCGGCTGCGCCGTCAAGGAGGACAACAGATGTCTAAGGTCAGCCTCGCCCTAGCAGGTGGGCAAGTCGGGGTAACCGGCTCAAACCTCACCTGGGTGATCGTCGTGGGCGTGGTCGCACTGTGCGCACTCGGCGTCGCCGGCCTGCTGGTCCGCGAGGTGCTCGCCGCCAGCAAGGGCACGGAGAAGATGCAGGAGATCTCGCTGGCGGTGCAGGAGGGCGCGGCGGCGTATCTGCGGCGCCAGTTCCGCACCCTCGGCGTGTTTGTCGTGATCATCTTTTTCGTCCTGGCGGTGCTCCCCGCTGACGGCGACGGGGTCCGCTGGGGCCGTTCGTTGTTCTTCCTGGTCGGCGCCCTGTTCTCGGGGCTCACCGGGTTTACCGGCATGTCGCTGTGCGTGCGCGGCAACGTGCGGGTCGCAGCGGCGGCCAAGGAGTCCGGCGAGCACTCCGCGATGCGGATCGCGTTCCGGACCGGCGGCGTGGCCGGGATGTTCACCGTCGGCCTCGGCCTGTTCGGCGCGGCGCTCGTGGTGCTCATTTACAGGTCCAACGCGCCGAGCGTGCTCGAGGGCTTCGGCTTCGGCGCGGCGCTGCTCGCCATGTTCATGCGTGTCGGCGGCGGCATCTACACCAAGGCCGCCGACGTCGGGGCTGACCTGGTCGGCAAAGTCGAGAAGGGCATTCCCGAGGACGACCCGAGGAACGCCGCGACGATCGCCGACAACGTCGGCGACAACGTGGGCGACTGCGCGGGCATGGCCGCCGACCTGTTCGAGTCGTACTCGGTGATGCTGGTAGCCGCGCTGATCCTGGGCAAGGTGGCGTTCGGCGACAAGGGGCTGGTCTTCCCGCTGATCATCCCCATGATCGGCGTGATCACCGCGGTCGTCGGCATCTTCGCGGTCGCGCCGCGCAAGTCCGACCGCAGCGGCATGACCGCGATCAACCGCGGGTTCTTCATCTCCGCGGTGTTCTCACTGATCCTGGTCATCGGCGCCTCGTTCCTGTTCCTGCCCGCGCACTTCAGCGAGCTGCCCGGCGTGACCGGCTCCATCGCCAGCTACAACGGCAACCCACGCTGGCTGGCGATCGGCGCGGTGGTGATCGGGCTGGTGCTGGCCAGCGCGATCCAGCTGCTGACCGGATACTTCACCGAGACCAACCGCAAGCCCGTCCGCGAGATCGGGCAGAGCTCGGAGACCGGGGCGGCCACGGTCATCCTGGCGGGGATCTCGATCGGGCTCGAGTCCGCCGTGTACTCGGCGCTGCTGATCGGCGGCGCGGTCTACGGCGCGTTCCTGCTCGGTACCGGCAACGCCACGGTCGCCCTGTTCGCGGTCGCGCTGGCCGGCACCGGCCTGCTGACCACGGTCGGCGTGATCGTGTCGATGGACTCGTTCGGCCCGGTCACCGACAATGCCCAGGGCATCGCCGAGATGTCCGGCGAGTTCGAGGGCCAGCCAGCGGAGATCCTGACGCACCTGGATGCGGTCGGCAACACGACCAAGGCCATCACCAAGGGCATCGCGATCGCGACCGCCGTGCTGGCGGCGACCGCGCTGTTCGGTGCGTTCCGGACCGACGTGCAGCAGGCGCTCGGCTCGGCGGCTGGCACGTTCAGCCTGTCCATCGACCGGCCTAATGTCCTGGTGGGCCTCATCATCGGCGGCGCGGTCGTGTTCATGTTTGCCGGCCTGCTGATCCGCGCGGTTGGCCGCGCGGCCGGCCGGGTGGTCCTGGAGGTACGCAATCAGTTCCGGATCCACCCGGGGATCATGGACTACACCGAGAAGCCGGACTACGGCGCGGTGGTCGACATCTGCACCAAGGACTCCCTGCGCGAGCTGGCCACCCCAGGGCTGCTGGCGGTGCTGACGCCGATCGCGGTCGGCTTCGCGTTCGGGTACGCGCCGCTCGGCGCCTTCCTGGCCGGCGCCATCGCGGTCGGCGTGCTGATGGCGGTGTTCCTGGCCAACTCCGGCGGGGCCTGGGATAACGCCAAGAAGCTCGTCGAGGACGGCTTCCACGGCGGCAAGGGTTCCGAGGCGCACGAGGCGACGATCATCGGCGACACGGTCGGCGACCCGTTCAAGGACACGGCGGGCCCGGCCATCAACCCGCTGATCAAGGTCATGAACCTGGTCTCGCTGCTGATCGCGACCAGCGTGGTCAAGTACGCCCACAACGACGGGCTGCGGGTCGGCGTGGCGCTCGGTGCCGTGATCATCGTCGTCGGCGCCGTGGTGATCTCCAAGCGCCGGTCCACCAACATCGCCTCGGGCACGCCCGAGGCCGCGGCCGACGCCGCGGCAGGCCCGGGGCCAAGCGCCGAGCCCGTTGCCGAGGTGGCCCAGGGCTCGGACAGCACCAGCACGAACGCTGCCAAGAGCGACGCCGACGCGACGACCGCTGGTGACGACGGCAAGACGGCCGCGGAGACGACCAAGACCACCTAGAGCCTCGGTCAGGTAACCGGAACGCACCCGCCCGGCGCCGATGGCTGGCGTACGGCTAGGTGGGCGGCGCCTGGTCCTCGGCGTCGGCGGCCTCGACGTCGTCGCGCGAGATCCCGAGCAGGTGCAAGATCGCGTCCAGATGCGGGACGCTGACCGAGGCGTCGGCGGCGTCCCGCACCGCTGGCTTGGCGTTGAACGCGATGCCGAGCCCGGCGGCGGCGATCATGTCCAGGTCGTTCGCGCCGTCACCGACCGCAACGGTCTGGCTCAGCGGAACCCCGGCCTGGGCGGCGAAGTCGCGCAGCGCGGTCGCCTTGCCCGCCCGGTCGACGATCGAGCCGGTGACCTGGCCGGTGAGCTTGCCCTCCTTGATTTCCAGGGTATTGGCCGCGGCGTAGTCAAGTCCGAGGTCGGCGGCGAGCGCGTCGGTGAACTGGGTGAAGCCGCCGCTGACGATGCCGCACTTGTAGCCGAGCCGCCTTAGCGTGCGGATCAGGGTCCGGGCGCCCGGGGCCAGCCGCAACTCGGCGCGAACCTCGTCGATGACCGCGGCGTCGAGCCCGGCGAGCAGGGTAACGCGCTCGCGCAGCGCCGCGGCGAAGTCGAGTTCGCCGCGCATCGTCGCGGCGGTGATCTCGGCCACCTTCGCCGCGGACCCGGCGCGCGCAGCGAGCAGGTCGATGGCCTCGCCGCTGACCAGCGTGGAGTCGACGTCCATCACGACCAGGCGCATGGCCCGCCGGTGCAGGCCGCCGCGCTGCACGGCGACGTCCACGCCTTGCTCGGCGGACTCGCTGGCCAGCGCGGTGCGCAGGGTGGCCGGGTCGGCTCCGGAGACGTCGAACTCGATGCAGGTCACCGGGCGGTGCGCCAGCCGGGAGATGCGGTCGATGTTCGCGCCGTTGGCGGCGATCCGCCCGGCGATCGCGGCGATCGCGGCCGGGGGAAGCATGCTGCCGAGGACCGTCACGTGCAGGCTGCCACGGCGCAGCGTCGGCTCGGCGGAGCCTGCGGTGATCTCGGCCTCCAGGCCAAGGTCGGCGGCGACCGCGGTCACCTGACGGTGAATAGCGGTGAGGTCGGGGGCGACGCCGCAGGACAGCAGCACGCCGAGCACCAGGCGGCCGCGGATCACCACCTGCTCGACGTCGAGCACGCTGAGCTCGTGCGCGGCGAGCACGGAGAACAGCCGTGAGGTGACCCCGGGCCGGTCGCGCCCGGTCACGGTGACGAGCAGCGTCATCTGGTTCGTGGCCATGGCGGTGCCTAACTTACCCGGGAGCGAGAGCGTGCCCGGCCACACGGGTGACTGGGGCATGGATACGTCCTTCCGGTACATCGATGGATGGGTGACGGCGCAGCCACCGAGCGCGGCAGGCTTCAGGCGCCGTCCTTCGCGGCGGCGGCCAGCTCGGGGACGAAGCGGGCCGCATTTATGGTGCCGACGCCGGTGACCAGGTCATAGCCGGGGCGGGCCCGGTATCCGCGGACGGCGAAGGTCCCGCCGTTCCGCGTGAACGCCACCGAGTTGCTGCCCTTGGTGACGTCGACGATGCCGGGAGCGTGCGCCGCCTCGAGCCGGTAGAGCGCCGGGTTGATCAGCCCGAGACGATGGCCCGCGTACTGGTCGGCGATCGCGACGATGCCGGCGAACTCCGGGGTTGCCTCGCTGGTCCCCCCGGCCGTGTACCAGCCGGCCGCGGCCCCCGGGAAGGAGTGGTAGATGAGCACCGAGCCGCTGAGCGCGGCGCTCATCGAGATGTCGGGGACACCGCGCCTGTTCCCGGCGACGCGGCGCACGCCGTCCTGGTAGGCGGGCCGGGCGAAGAACCTGGACAGCCCTCCGCTGCTGGCCCACGGAAACGGCACCGCCTGCTGTGAGAGTGCCGCCACCGCGGGGTTCCAGGTGTCGTTCCAGGCGGTGTCCGGTGAGGTCCGCGTGCCCGACTGGGTGAGGTGCAGCGTGGTGCCGCCGACGCCGGTTACCAGAGGATCGGAGGCGGGCCACTGTACGACGCGGTGGTGGTAGAAGCCGTCGCCGGTCCGGTTGAAGCCGGTCACGCCGTTGTCGTTCGACGCGCCGAGCACGGTGACGCGGTGCCGCCGGGCGTCGACGTACGCGTAGCGAAGCCGCAGCACGTACGCCCGGCTCGGGAAGTTCTGCTCCGGGAGGCTGAAACTCTGGCTGATGACGTCGCCCAGGTTGTGCTCGATCACGTAGTTCTCGGCCGCGATCATCTGCGGGAAGCCGCCGCCGGTGGCGGTCTCCTCGGCCGGCGTCTCGACCAGCAGGATGTCCGCGCCCGGGGCCATGGCGTGTGCCCACTCCACGTCCAGCGTGGTCTCGCCGGCCTTGTCGACCATGTCCTGGTTGCTGGGGTCGAACGGCGGGACCGGGCCCTCGGGCTGCAGCACCCGGAACGCGGGCGGGGCCGGCAGGCCGAAGCCGCGGTCGAAGGCCGCGAGGTCGGCGCCGATGGTCGGCGAGCCGATCGGGTCGACGATCACGACCGTCCGGCCCCGGCCGCTGTAGCCCCGCGCATACAGCGGCCCCAGGCCGTACGCCCGCTGGAGCTGGCGCGGCCGGTAGCAGGCGACGCCGAGAGCCTCGAGGCACTCGGCGCTGGTGGGTGGCGGGCTCACCGCGGCGGCGGCGCGCGCGGACGGTACTGCGCCCGTTAAACGCGCGGACGGTACGACGCCCGTTAAATCAGCACTGGCGTTTGCTGTTGCCGCCGACCCGAGCAGCGCGCATGTCGTCGCGGCGGCAAGGAGCCCGGCCCCCATTCTCATCGCATCCCCCGAGCCGCCGTGGGCGGTGACCGTTTACCGAGTCGCTGGATGCCGATCACCGTAATCGTGGCGGCGGCGAAGCCCGGGTGCTTCGGCGGATCACCCGCGTTCGAGCGGACTGCCCCAGCTTTGTCCGAGGGCAGACGGACACAGCTGGGGCGCTGCGCCGCTGGCCAGTCAGGGCAGCAGCAGGTGCAGGTCGCCGAACTCGTGCCAGAGATAGCCGTGGCCGATCGCGGCCTCGTAGCAGCGGCCGAGCAGGTCGAGCCCGGCGAACGCCGCGAGCATCCGCAGGTGCGAGGAACGCGGCTCGTGCAGGCCGGTGACCAGCCCGTCGACGGCCAGCAGCGGGCTGCAGGGCGTAACGATGTGCTCGGTCCAGCCACCCGCGGGCAGGACCAGGTTCGGGGCCGCTCCGGCTGCCCGCGCGGCGGTCTCCAGCGCGCGCACCACAGTGGTGCCGACGGCGATCACCCGGCCGCCGCTGCGCCTGGTCAGGTTCACCAGCCGGGCCGTGGCCGGCGGGACGTCGAACGGCTCGGGGTAGGGATCTTCATCGCCCTCCAGCGAGGAGACGCCGGTGTGCAGGGTGATCGGCGCGAACGTGATGCCCCGCGCCACCAGCCTGGCGACGATCTCCGGCGTGAACGGCCGGCTCGCGCTCGGCATTTCCGCGCTGCCCGGGGTGGTGCCGAACACGGTCTGGTACGACTCGATCGGCCACGGCCGCTGCACGTACGAGTACCTGATCGGCGAGCCGTGCCGCAGCAGATAAGGCACGACCGCGGTCGACAGCCTGGCCCGCCACAGCCGCGGGGTGAACCGCGAGCCCCGGGTCAGCGCCGCCCCGCCGGGCAGGCCAAGCTCCTGCCCGGGCCATCCGCCGTGATAGGGCGCCGTGCTGCCGCCGCGGACCTCGCGCAGCTCGACCAGCCAGTCCCCATCCGGCAACGGGGTGGAGAAGTGCACGGCGAGCCCGCTGGGCACCGCCCGCCCGGCAAGCCGGGTATCGGCCAGCCGCACGGCCGCTGGCAGCGTGGCCGACGTGTTGACCACGAGCAGGTCCCCGGGCAGCAGCAGCGACGGCAGCTCGGTAAAGGCGTGGTGGCTGATCTCGCCGGCCGCCCCGCGGCTGACCAGCATGGCCACGCCGTCCCTGGGCACGCCCCTGGCCTCGGGCGGCTCGTGCGCCTCGCGCTCGGGGGGCAGGGTGAACGCGAGGGCATCGCGCGCGTCGACCAACTCGGCGATCGCGGTCACGACGCCACCCCCGACGGCATCAGCTCGGCCGTGCGGTACCGGCCATCCGGCAACCGTTCCGTCACAAGTCTCAGAAACCCTGGGACGACGGTCTCGGGCAGCGGGCGGTCGGAGATGTCCTCCCCGGGGAACGCCTCCTGGTGCATGCGGGTGCGGATGTCACCCGGATCCACCCACCAGACCCTGACCGTGTTCTCCTCGGCGGCCAGCACGTGACTCGCCTGTTCCAGCGCGGCCTTGGCGGCGCCGTAGCCGCCCCAGCCCGCGTAGGGCTCGACCGCCGCGTCCGAGGTGACGTTCAGCACCGCGCCGCCGTGGCGGCGGAGCGCGGGCAGCAGCAGCTGGGTGAGCGCGAGCGGCGCCAGCACGTTGACCTCGAAGGCCTCCCTGAGCTCCGCGATCGGGTAGTCGGCGATCGCGGGGAGCGGGCTGGCGCCGAGCGTGCCCGCGTTGTTGATCAGCAGGTCGGGGCCGCCGAGTTCCCCGGCGGCGTCGCGGAGTGCGGCGCGGTGCGCCGGATCGGTGATGTCGCCGGCAATCTGGATCACCCGGCCGGAACCGGGCAGGCTGGCCACCGCGTCGTCCAGGGCGCCGGGGTCCCGGGCGTCGATCACGAGCGACCAGCCCGCGGCGGCGAGGCCACGGGCGAGCGCCAGGCCGAGGCCCCGGGACGCGCCGGTGATCACTGCGTTCTTCGTCTCGTTCATGTTTGTCACGCTAGGCAGGCGGCCGCCGCGGCACATCGGGCGCGCGGCCGGACCGGCCTGGTCCGATGGTCCTAGGACTTGCGCCCGGTCCCCAACGGCCGGGTGGCCGGTAGCGTGCGTTATGTGAGCCGGGGAGAGGACAGCGGGCCGCCGGACGGCGGGCCCGTTACGGGCAGCCAGGACGACGTGCTGCAGCAGGTGAGCCAAGTCGTGCTCGCGGTCGCCCGGCAGCTGTCCACCCGCGACGTGCTGCAGATGATCGTCAGGTCGGCCCGCTCGCTGGTCAACGCCAGGTACGCGGCGCTGGGTGTGCCCGACGACCAGGGATCGTTCGCCGAGTTCCTCGTCGACGGCATATCGGAGCGCCAGCAGAAGGCCATCGGGCCGGTACCCCGCCAGCACGGCCTGCTCGGCGTGCTGCTGCGCGAGGGAGAGCCGGTGCGGCTCCCCGACATCCGGGCCGATCCCCGCTTCGAGTGGTGGCCGTCGGCTCATCCTGACATGTCGGACTTCCTCGGGGTCCCGATCAAGGACGATCGCGACGTCCTCGGCATCATCTTCGCCGCGTGCAAGCGCGACCCGGGCGGGTTCACCGAGCGCGACGAGCAGCTGCTCGGGCTGTTCGCATCGCACGCGGCCATCGCGCTGACCAACGCCCGGCTGTACGAGCGCGGCCGCGAGCTCTCCGTCCTGGAGGAGCGCGCCCGGCTGGCCAGGGAGCTGCACGACGCGGTTTCGCAGAAGCTGTTCAGCATCCGGGCCAAGGCTCGCGCCGCCGAAGTGCTGGTACACCGGGATCCGGAACGGGCCGCCGCGGAGATCCAGAGTGTGGCCGCGCTGAGCGGGCAGGCGCACGCCGAGCTGCGCGCGGTGATCGACGGCCTGGCCCCGCCCGACCTGGCCGCCGGGGGGCTGGCCGGGTCGCTGCGCAGCTACGCGGTGCTCGCGGGCCGCACCCACGGGGTCGAGGTACGGTTCCACGCCGCCGCGCAGCTCCCGCCGATGGGGGCGCAGCGGGAGACCGCCGTCTACCGCGTGGCGCAGGAGGCGCTGCACAACGCGCTGCGGCATTCCGGCGCGAGCGAGGTCTGCCTGTCGCTCACGGCCACAAGGCGCCGGGTCATCCTCGAGGTCGTTGACCATGGCCGGGGCTTCGCGGCTGAGGCTCCCTCTGGCGGCCTGGGGCTCGCGTCGATGCGGGAACGGGCTGCGGCGGCTGGGGGGACGCTGACGGTGGGTTCCGGGCCGGGAGAGGGAACTCTGGTGCGGCTCGAGCTTCCGGCCGGAACGGAGCGCTCGTGACGCGGATCACCGTGCTGATCGCCGACGATCATCCGGTCGTCCGGCAGGGACTGCAGGTCCTGCTCAGCGTCACCGGCGACATCGAGGTGGTCGGGGAGGCGGCCGACGGCGGCCAGGCGGTGGCGCTGGCGGCGGAGCTGGACCCGGACGTGATCCTGCTCGACCTCAAGCTGCCGGTCATGGACGGCATCGGCGTGCTGCGGGAGCTGCGGGACTCCGGGCGCGGCGCGCGGGCCCTGGTGCTGACCAGCGCACCCGACCGGAGTCTGGTGTCGCTGGCGGTGCAGGCCGGCGCGGCAGGGTTCCTGTACAAGGACGTGGACCCCGACGCCCTGGTCAGGGCCATCCGGTCGGTACACGATGGGCACACGCTGCTCGCGCCCGACGCGGCCGGGTCGCTGCTGCGCTCCGGCGCCGCGGCACCGGCGGTGCAGGGAATCGGCGCGCTCACGGCCCGCGAGCGCGAGGTCCTGGCGCAGATCGCCGACGGCCGCTCCAACAGGGAGATCGCCCGGTTGCTGCGGGTGTCGGAGAAGACCGTGAAGACCCATGTCAGCTCCGTGCTCGCCAAGCTCGGCGTGGCCGACCGGACTCAGGCGGCGCTCCTTGCCGTGCGACAGTTGGAGAGATAACCTGCGCGCGACCCCGATGGAGCCGCGGAGACCGGCAGGTGTGGGCTGGGGCCGAAGGATGGCGGGTAGCGGGAAGGAGCCGCATGTCGGATGAGGTGCTGCGGCTTCGCGGGGTGGGAGTCCGGTACCAGCGGTCGATGCTGCTCCGGGACATCGACTGGACGGTCCGCAGCGACGAGAGCTGGGTGGTGATCGGGCCGAACGGAGCCGGGAAGACGACCCTGCTGCAGGTCGCCGCCGCGCAGCTGATGCCGACCGAGGGCACCGCCGAGATTCTGGGTGAGCGCCTCGACGGGGCGGACCTGCAGGACCTCCGGAGCAGGATCGGATTCGCCAGCGCGATCGTGGCGGACCAGGTGCCTCCGTCGGAGAAGGTCATCGACCTGGTGCTGTCCGCCTCCTATGGCATCCTCGGCCGCGACAACGAGGACTACGACTCGTTCGACGTCACCCGCGCGGTGGAACTGCTCGACGCGCTCGGCTGCGCGCACCTGATCAGGCGCAGGTTTCTCACCCTGTCCGAGGGCGAGCGCAAGCGGGTCCAGATCGCCCGCTCGATGATGCCGGACCCCGAGTTGCTGCTGCTCGACGAGCCGGCCGCGGGCCTCGACCTGGGCGGCCGGGAGGACCTGCTCGGGCGGGTGTCCGCGCTCGCCGCCGACCCTCAGGCGCCGCTGCTCGTCATGGTCACGCATCACGTCGAGGAGGTCCCCGAGGGCTTCACCCACGCGATGCTGCTGCGCCGGGGAGCGGTGCTCGCGGCGGGCCCGGTGCACGAGGTGTTCACCGAGCGCAATCTCTCCAGGTGTTTCGGGGTGCCGCTGCTCATCGAGCGCCGGGCCGCCCGGTGGACGGCCCGGGCCGGGCGGCTGCGCTGAGGGTCCTCAGGTTCCCGTCGTCGCCTGGCAGGCCACGTTCTTGGCGGGCGGAGTGTTCTGGTCGTACGGGTTGACCGGGGCCCCGGTCGGCTTCACCTTGTCCGGCGGGCCCGTCGGGAACTGCGGATGCACGAAGCCGTCCTGGACGTCGCACCGCGCGCCCGCTGTGCCGCCACCCTCGAGCAGCCACCAGGGCTCGAGCCTGCCCCCGGGGTCGTCGTAGGCGGCAAAGTCGTCATCAACCACGGACCGCACCACGATCCGCATCAGCGTGGCGGGGCTGCCCGGCGCTTCCACGGCGTAGACGAACAGATAGTCGGCGTGAATCTGCAGCACGTGCCACTGGCCGTTCATGCTGACCCCCGCCTCCATGCTGCCGTGCACCTTGATCACGTTCCCGACAAGTTGCGTCGTGCCGGGCGCGAACGAGGTGACCCAGCCCCGGGTGCTCCTGGGCAGTCCGTGGGCGTTGACTCCGATCCTGTCCAGGCCGTCCACGAAATCGGCTCGCTGTTGCGTGGTCAGCAGGCCGGCGAAGGCGTTCGGGGCACCGCCGGCCAGCGTCGGGCCGTTGAGGTTGGCCGCGATCAGCAATCGCCTGGTCGTCCGGTACGCCGCCATCACCTGCGCGGCGGTGTAGCTCCCGACGGCGTGCGCGGGCGGGATCACGATCCCGGCCTTGCCGTCGGCGTAGGACTGCGCCGGGCTGCCGAGGAACGGAGCGGCCAGCGTGGGCGTGTCAAGGTATGAGGCGCGCGTGGCCGATGCGGACGGCCGGCTGGCTGTCGCCCCGTTCTTTACCGGCGTGTTGTCGGCCACCCCTGGGGTCTTGTGCAGGGCCAGCTTGGGCAGTTCGATTCCGGCCGCGGCCAGGCCGCCGATCACGAGCACGGCGATCAGCAGCGACCAGGCCCGCCCGCGCGCCGACGGTGCCCGCTGTGGCTGCGCCGGGCCGGAGCGCCAGTGGTCGGGCGCGGGCGCCGATGGGCGCTCCGGCACCGGCTTGCGCAGTTGTTTGGCCTTGCGCCGGTCGCGTAACCGCGGCTTGCGTGCGCGCTCCGCCGCCGAGGGCTCCTTGAACTTCGCCGGCTGGCGCAGTTCTGCCTCTATGTCCCTGAGCCGCTTGTCAATCTCGTCCGGGATATCCGGCTGATCCGGACCACCCGGCGGTTCCCCCGTTGCTCCCGCCATGGCGGGATTATGGCATAAAAACCGATAAAGGTTGATGCTGGATTGCGGTCTGGGCGGCGTGGCGCGGCCGGGTCCGTGGCACTTCCGGTGTGAGTGGCGGATGTCACAGACGCTGCGGCACGTGACGGGCCGCACGGATAACTACGCTTTGCGGCATGCGAGGATCATGTGGGCCCGGCTGAGGCTCTCGCGATTCTCGCCGCCGGAACCGCCGCGGGCAGCGTCAACGCCGTGGTCGGCTCCGGGTCGCTGATCACCTTCCCCACGCTGCTCGCCTTCGGCGTGCCCCCGGTCGTAGCCAACGTGTCGAACAACGTGGGGCTGGTGCCCGGCAACGTGAGCAGCATGTTCGGCTACCGGCGCGAACTGGCCGGCCAGCGGGGGCGCCTGGTCAAGCTTGGCGTGGCCGCTGCCGTCGGCGCTGCGTTCGGCGCCGTCGCCCTGCTCTGGCTGCCCGCGGCCGCGTTTCGGCTCATCGTGCCGGTGCTGATCCTCGTCTCCTGTGCGCTCGTGCTGGTGCAGCCGTGGCTGAGCGTGTGGCTCAGGACCCGGCGTGCGAGCCAGGACCAGGCCAAGGCGAGCCCGCTGCTCTCGGCCGGCGTCTGCCTTTCCGGCGTATACGGCGGCTATTTCGGCGCTGCCCAGGGCGTCCTGGTGATCGGGCTCCTCGGCAGCTTCCTCGACGAGACGCTGCAGCGCATCAACGGCGCCAAGAACGTCCTCGTGGGGATGGTCAACGGCACCGCGGCGATCGTGTTCATCCTGGTCGCGCACGTCTCATGGGTAGCCGCGGCGCTGATAGCGGTGGGATCGACGATCGGCGGGCTGGCTGGGGCGCGCTTCGGGCGCCGCCTCCCGCCGGCCGCGATGCGGCTGTTCGTTGTGGCGGTGGGCGTGATCGCCTCGGTCAAGCTGATCTTCTTCTGAACTGCCGCGTTGCGCGGCGATGTTCCGGGTACGAACCAGTCATCATGACGTCACGATGGATGGCCGGTCATGCGTGGTGACAAGGTGGAGATCGTCGTCGACGCGGGCGGCGTGACCAAGACCTACGAGGTTGCGGCGACCCGCGCCGGGCGCCGCGTGGAGGTAGTGAACCGGCGCGGGATGATCGAGGTGAGCGAGCTCACCAGGGGCGGCACCGCGGTACGGACCGCGCGGTTCATGGCCAGCCGGGTGATCGCCCTGGTCGAGCACCCGGCCCCGGGGCGCGGGGCCGCCGCGGGGGAGCGCGCCGCGCCAGCGCAAACCGGGCGCACCGCCCGGGCCGATCGCGAACGCACCACGCGCCCGGAGGCGGTCTAGCTCGCGCCCGGAGCGGGGGCGAGCAGTCCCTCGCGTACCGCGTGGTCCATGAGGTCGTCTAGCCGGGAGCGGGCGCGAGCAGCCCGTCCCGCACCGCGTGGTCCACGAGGCCGTCTAGCCGGGAGCGGGCGCGAGCAGCCCGTCCCGCACCGCGTGGTCCACGAGGTTCCTGGCGTAACGGCCGAGCGAAGCCGAGCCGTCGTCGATGAGCTGAACCTTGACCAGCACCCGGTCGGCCGTGATGCCGTGCTCCTTCCAGGTCCCTCCGCCCGCGGTCAGGTTCTCCAGCATCGGCTGCAGCCGGTCCAGGCCGCGCGCGAACCTGGCCTCCGGCGTGCGGCGTTCCTCGAACTCATCCCACAGCCCGCGGAGGCTGGCCGCCTGGTCCGGCGGCAGCAGCGCGAAGATCCGGTCGGCGGCGGCGCGTTCCGCCGCCTCCTGCCGGGCCTGCTGCGCCTCGTCCGCGTAGACGAACAGGTCCCCGGCGTCGATCTCGACGAGGTCGTGCAGCAGCAGCATGGCGGTCACCCGGCCGATGTCCGTGCCCGGCGGGGCGTGCTCGCCCAGCGTGACCGCCATCATGGCGAGATGCCAGGAGTGCTCGGCGGAGTTCTCCCGCCGGGCCGGGCCGGCCAGCATGGTCTGCCGTAGCACACCCTTGAGCCGGTCGATCTCGCCGACAAACCGCATCTGCTGGTCGAGGCGCTCCATGACCAGCAGGTTAGGTCACGCCGCGCCGTGGCGCTCCTGCAGCGCCTTGCGGTACTCCGCGACGACGATCTCGGTCAGCTCCTCGACCGACGTGTCACGGGACGGCTTGTCGAAGGTGATCTCGCCCTGCTGCACCAGGTTGACCCGGTCGCAGACATCGAACACCTGGCCGTAGTTGTGCGCGATGATGATCACCGATACATCGCCGCGGCGTTTCAGGTCCCGGACCAGGTCCAGGATCATCGCGCCTTCCTTGACGCCCATCGCGGCCAGCGGCTCGTCCAGCAGCAGGATCTTCGCGTCCTCGAACACCGCCCGCGCCACCGCGATCGCCTGCCGCTGCCCGCCGGAGAGCTGGGCCACGCTGACGTTGACCGACGGGATGTTCACGCCCATCTCTTCCAGGTGCTCCCTGGCGACCCGGCGCATCTCCCTGTTGTTGAGCAGCGGCCAGTGCAGCTTTTCCCGGTTCAGGAACATGTTGTGGTAGACGCTGAGCCCGGGAATCAGCGCGAGGTCCTGGTAGACGATGTCGATGCCGAGCGAGCGGGCGTGCTCGACCGACTTGAGCACGGTCTCCTGGCCGTTGACGATGATCCGGCCGGTGTCCGGCTGCTGGAAGCCGCAGATGGTCTTCATCAGCGTGGACTTGCCCGCGCCGTTGTCGCCGAGCAGGGCCAGCACCTCGCCGCGGTTCAGGTGCAGGTTGATGTCGCGCAGCGCGGTGACCGCACCGAACCGCTTGCTGATGTGCTCGACGCGCAGCACCTCGTCCGGGGCCGGGCCGTCGTCGGCGGAAGGCTGGGTTCCGGGATCCTGTGCGGTCATAGTGATCTCCCCGATCCTCGCAGCCGGGCGAGCTGCACGTTTGCGATCATTGCGACCAGAATCGCGCCGCCGAAGATGATCGGCAGCGGGTTCGAGCTGACGCCGATGATGTCGAAGCCGTCGGTCAGGGTGGCCAGCACGATCGCGCCGAGGAACGCGCCGAGGATCGTGCCCGAGCCACCCAGCATCGCCGTGCCGCCGATGACCGCGGCGATCACGGCGTAGAACATCGGCTGGTACCCACCGGCGCTCGGGTCGACGTTGTTGGTGTAGAGCGCCGTCTGGAGGCCGACCAGCGCCCCCATGAACCCCGTGATCATGAAGTTGCCGTACTTGATACGGCCCACGTTGATGCCGGCTTCCCGGGCGCCGAGCAGGTTCCCGCCGGCCGAGATCGTGTACAGGCCGAACCGGGTCCGGGTGAGCACCAGGTGGAAGATCAGGACCAGGACCACCGCCCAGACGAACGGCGCCCACTGCCACGGGTTGCCGGGAACACCGAGCCACTTGCCAGCGCTCAGGACGGCCGGCGGGGTCGGCGACGGCTCGGCGTGCGAGAACGTCAGGGCCAGCCCTTCCATGACGAACCCGGTGCCGATCGTGGTGATGAACGAGGGGACGCCCAGGGTGACCGTGATGAACCCGTTCACCCAGCCGGCCACCACGCCGGCCAGCAGCCCGAGGATGATCGCGATGAACGCGGGCACGTGATAGTCGTCGACCGCGTACAGCGTCACGAACGGCGCGAGCGTGTAGATGAACCCGACCGACAGGTCGATCTCGCCGCAGATCAGCAGCAGCACCTCGCCGATCGCGATGATCGCGATCGGCGCCATGATCTCCGACAGCAGGTCGACCGCGTTCGTCTGGGTGACGAACGTCGAGTTGTGCGAGATCCCGAAATACAGCAGCAGCGCGACCGTGACCACCAGGACCGTGGCCTCGCGCTGCCTGGCGAACACGCCGAGGCCTCGCGCGACAAGCTGCCCGCCGCCGTTCCTGTTCCCGTTGCCGCCGCCTCCGCCGGTGGCCTCCGGACCGCCGAAGACCTTGCCACCTGACTCGACTGTGCCGCTCACGTCACCTCCCGGGGCTTTTGTGCCCGCTCAAACCGGAGACGGGCGACCGGCCTGTCGCCCAGGCACGGTCGCCCGCCGCCGACTTGTCTATTTATACCCAGGACTCGCCCTGGGGCTTTCTCAGGTGCTGGTGGTTGCCGGCGGGTTGCTGATCGCGCCGGAGGGCCGCGGCACGTACTTCTGCGCGGTGGTGGAGCCCTGGTACCTGCTGGCCACGTTGTACTGGGTCAGGTTGCTCTTCGTGATGAAGGACAGGCCGGTGTCGGTGTCGGACGGGACGAGCGTGCCACCGGAGATGTTGTACAGATACATGTACAGCGTGGGCAGGAACCCCTGCAGGTACGGGTCCTGGTAGATGGTGAAGCCGGTGGTGCCGGCCTTGATGTTGGTCAGCGTCTGCGGGACCGTGTCGAAGCCGCCGTTCGGCAGGTGCGACAGCCCGGTTTCGGAGAGCGCCTGCGCCAGGAACGAGGTTGACGTCGAGTCCACGGCGAACGCGCCCTTGACGCTCTTGTGCGCGAGCAGGTACGCCTTCTCGTTCGCCAGGATCGTCGCCGGGACCGTGGTCGTCGTGATCTCGGCCACCTTGTAGCCCAGCGGGCTGAGTATCGAGTTGGCGCCGTCAAAGCGGGGCTGGATGTTCGCCGTCCCGGGAGTCTCGATGAAGATCGCCACCTCGCCCGGCGTCGTCAGCGACTTGATCCGCTCCCCAAGCTGCTGGCCGGAGGTGAACAGGGCCTGCCCGACGTAGGCCAGCCGGTTGCAGCCGATGTCCGGCACGCCGCTCTTGCTGACCACCCCGTCGGCGTTGTAACTCAGCACCGGGATGCCAGCACTCATCGCGTTCCCCACCGGGGTGGTGAATGAGCTGGAGTTGATCAGCGTGGTCGCGATGCCGGCCGCCTTCGCCGATACCGCGGCGTTGATCTGCGCGACCATCTGGGAGGCGACCGAGTTCGTCGAGCCGGTCCACTTCGGCACGGGGATGTCGAGTATCGCGGCGGCGTCAGCGAAGCCGTACTGGGTCGGCGTGAAGAAGGTGTTCGTGGTGACGTGGTTGACGAACCAGAACTGCCACGCCGGTGTCTTCGGGAAGTTCCCCGCCGTGTCCTTGGCGGCGGCGCTCGCCGGGCTGCTCGACGAGCTGCACGCCGCCAGCAGCGCGGAGGCCGCCGCGGTGGCGCTGACCAGGCCGGTGCCCTTGAGCAGCTTCCGGCGCGACGGCCCATCTTTCATGTTGAGGGTTTCGATCGCTTCATCGACCTTGGGGTCGACTCTGTCCATCACGGGCCTCCATCATTTCCTTGCGGCGGCGGGAATGCGCCGCCGATTTGCGCCGGGCGGGCACCATGCTCCCCGGTCGCTATGCCTGCTCTCGAGTCCTGAGATCCCTGTTCGAAGGGGGTCCTGCCATAGGCGGAACGGCAGGCGACCGCTCGATCCCGGGGGATTGCGACGTCGCCCATGCCCACCTGACTCCAGTTCTCAGGGCCGCCCACGTACGGAGCGGCACGGGTTCGGCGGCCGATGGTTTCGACCGATGTGAGCGCTAACATCCGAGATGCAGTCGCGCCTGACGAGGCCATAAGCTAGAACACGTTGACTTGCCCGTCAATGATCGGCTGGTACCAGACGCACAACTGTGATCTGCCTTCGCCCGGTGGTCTGCGGCCTGAACAAGGCAGGAATTCTTCATCACAGCACTTCAATGGAAGCTCCCATTCGGGACGCGGTCCGATGCCAGGTGGCCGCACGCTGAAGGCTAATGTTGCCGCGCACGCGTGACCAGATGTGCATGTGTGCACAGTGTGCCCGCTTCTGGGTAGTTAGGCGAGCCTTAGCGCCGTAAAGAATGCGTAACGCTGTTCATTGGCGACTCCGAGTTATGTCAGTCGGTTGCACCCTCGCCTGCCAGCCCGGATGCGCAACTGGTCTATACGAGGTGTCGTGCATCGTATCTCATATACGACCGCAGCGGGAATAGGCACCGACTGGCCGGTTTCGCCGACCCGGCCGCGATGACAGTCCCCCGCTTGCCCCGCGGCACCCGAGGCGCGGAAGTGCCCGCGGCACCCGAGGCGGGGAAGTGGCCCGGCGGCAGCCGAGGCGCGGAAGTGGCCGGCATGTTCATGATCCAGGAGCCTAAGGTGCAGCATCTGCACGAAAAGCTCCTGGATCATGAAAATCGAATGCTCGAGCGGATCCTGGCCGATGCGGTTGGGGCTGGCGGGACCAGTGGTGCAGCACGGAACGCTTCAGCCTCGCATTCTGTATCGGCCACCCGCGTCGCTGCTGTGGCTGATCGTCCAGCGTCACCGTAAGTGCGTGGCGTCGGGTGGTGTTCGGTCGGCCAGTGCTGCCGTGCTGGGGCGCCTCGTGGAGCTGTGGCTATGCCGACCGGGCAGATCTCGCGCTGGAGACACGGAAAAGCCGAAATCTTTTGAAAAAAAGGCGCCACGGGTCTCGTCACGGCCAAGGTCACGGCGAGACCATCTCCGGGGAGAGCGGGACTGGCGCGGGCGGGTCAGGCAGTGCTGTGCGCGGCAGCGCCTCCCGCCGTGAGGGGGCTGTGCTCTGCGCCGCCGCCCGCTGTGAAGGGGGCTGCGCTCCGTGGCGCCGCCCGCTGTGAAGGGGGCTCTGCGTCGCAGCGCCGCCCGCCGTGAGGAGGCGCGCCATGAGGAGATCCCGGCGGATGCTGCTGACGGCGGCGGTCACGGCCCTGCTCCCGGCCGCGGCGTTGCTGAGTTCCGGGTTAACCGCCCCCGCGACCGCAGCATCGCTGCCCACCCTGGCGCAGGCCTTCAACAACGTCGGCATCACGTCCCCGTCGCACACCGCGGCCGGGAACTACGACGGCATCGGCGACTCGTTCTCCGCCTCCGGCCTGGCCGAGGACGCGCTCGTGCCCGGCCAGTCGCTGCTGCACGACGGCATGACGATCACCTGGCCCGACGTCGCGCCCGGCGACCCGGACAACGTGGTCGCCGACGGCCAGACGATCGCGCTGGCCGGGACCGGCAGTGTGCTCGGCGTCATCGGCGCCTCCGCATACGGCAGCACCACAGGAACGTTCACCGTCGGCTACTCCGACGGCACCAGCAGCACCGCCACGGTCACGCTCGCCGACTGGGTCGACACCAGCGGCGCCTCGGGCACCGACCTGCTGGCCACCACGGCGGGCTGGAACCCCGGCGGCAGCACGCCGGTCAGCCTGTTCTACGCGGCGATCCCGCTGACCGCGGGCAAGCAGGTCACCTCCGTCACGCTGCCGACCGTGAGCCCGGGCGTCGGCAAGAACGTATCGGCGATGCACGTCTTCAGCCTCACGATCGGCTCCCCGGCTGCCGAGGCCGCCGGCGCGCCCGGCGCCGCCTCCTACTACGACGAGGCACGCAAGGACTGCGTGGGCACCGCCGCGAACACCGCGTCCAAGGCCTGGTACACGGTCGCGGACGGCACCCTGTCCGACGTCTACGCCCCGACGATCGACAACACCGACGTCAAGAGCCTGGACCCGATCGTGACCGGGCCCGGCTTCACGGCGCTGCAGCCGCGCGACATGACCTACTCGGTCGCCTCGCTGGATTCCACGGGCATGGCCTGCCAGATCACCGCGCTGGACGCGGCGCACGACTTCAAGCTGGTCACCGACTTCATCACCGACCCGTCCGCCGAGGCGGTGGTGATGCGGATCAGCCTGGTGCCGCTGCCCGGCGCCCCGTCCGGCCTGTCCGCCTACCTGCGGTTCAACCCGCTGCTGAACGGGCACGCCGGCGGCGGCACCGACAACGCGGGCGGCGAGTCGGCGACGATCGTCTCCACCCCGCGCGGCCCGATCCCGCTCTCCTACTCGACCGACTCGTTCACCGAGGCCGTGAACCGCAGCTATGCCACGCCTATCTACGCGGCACTGGCCGCCGACTCCCCGTTCAAGGCTGTCGAAACGGGTTTCGACGGGACCTCGAGCGACGGCCTTACTCAACTGGATTCCTCCGGAACGTTGAGCCCCGGGGCACCCGACGCGAGCAACGGCAATGTGGTGCAGACCGTCGAGCTCAACATGTCGGGCGGCCCGGCCACCGTCGCGCTCGGCTTCGGCGGCAGCGAGCGGGACGCGGTCGGCACCGCGCTGGGCGCCTCGGCCGCGCCGTTCGCCGCGACCTACGCCGCCTACCGGGCGGGCTGGCGGGCCTATGACGCGCGGCTGCTGCCGCCGGGGGGCGCGGGCAAGCACGCGCCGGTGAGCGCGAAGGACACGGCCGCTTACTGGCTGAGCGCGAACGTGCTCAAGGCCAGCGAGGACAAGACGTTCCCCGGCGCGACCGCCGCGTCGCTGGCCAGCCCGTGGGGGCAGGCGGTCCCGGCCGGGCAGGCGGCGAGCGACGGGCTCGCGCCGTACTTCGGCTCCTACCGTGAGGTGTTCCCCCGGGACGCTTACGAGACGTTCACCGGGTTCCTCACCGACGGCGACCTGGCCACGGCCCGGCAGATCGTCACCTACATGTTTGACGATATGCAGCTGCCGAACGGCTCGTTCCCGCGCAACGGCCTGCTCAACGGGAAGGCCGCGCCGGACACCGGCGGGCTGCAGCTCGACGAGGCCGCCGACCCGATCCTCGAGGCATGGCAGGCGGGCCTGGCGGGTGACCGCTCGCTGTACGTCGATCACATCAGGCCCGCGGCCGACTTCCTGGCCGCGAACGGCCCGGCCGACGGGGTGGAGCGCTGGGAGGAGCAGACCGGGTTCTCGCCGTCGACGATGGCCGACGAGGTGGCCGGCCTGGTCGCCGCGGCGGCGATCGCGCGCGTGCAGGGCGATACGGCGTCGCAGCGGCTGTTCCTGGCCACGGCGGACAACTTCCGGCGGCTGATCCTGACCACGACCGTCACCGACAACGGGCCGCTGTCGTCACAGCCGTACTTCATCCGGGTGGGCAAGACCGGGAACCCCGACCAGGCGTACGACTACACGCTCGGCAACGGCGACCCGACCAGTTACGACCAGCGAGCCGTGGTGGACCAGGGCTTCCTCGAGCTGGTCCGGCTCGGCGAGCTCCCGGCCAGCTCGCCGCTGGTCACGAACTCGCTGAAGGTGACCGGCGCCACGATCAGCGCGCCAACCCCGTCGGGGACCGGGATCATGCGCTACAACGGCGACGGCTACGGCGACTGCGAGCTCTCGGTGTTCGAGGACTGCCAGGTCAACGGGCAGCCGTGGGCCACGACCGACGAGGGCACCGGGCACCCGTGGCCGGTGCTGTCCGGGGAGAACGCGGAGTACCAGATCCTGGCCGGCGACTCCCCGGCACTCGGCGCGGACCTGGACTTCATGCTGAACTCCTCCTCCGGCGTCGGCCTGGTCCCCGAGCAGGTGTGGAACTACCCCGACGTGCCGGCCTCGCCATACGGCTCCGACCCGGCGACCGCGTCGATCGGGTTCACCGACGGGCAGGCGGACGGCTCGGCCGCGCCGCTGACCTGGGCCCAGGCGCAGCTGCTGCGGCTGATCTCGGACCAGGCGGCGGGCAGGCTGCTGGAGCAGCCGTCGATCGTCGCCGCGCGGTATGAGTCCAGCCCGCCTGCTGCGGCGCCGCTGACGGTGACCGCGCCGCTGTCGGTGTCCGGCGGGAACGTGCCGGCCAACCTGACCCGGCCTACCGTGGTCGTGAACGCCGCGACCACGACCGTGACCGGCACCACCTCACCCGGTGCGACGGTAGACGTCGCGGTCAGCGGGACCGCCGCGGGCGCTGCCGCGCCGGCGACGACGATCACGACGGCCACCGCCGGGTCGTCCGGGGCGTTCTCGGTGCCGGTCAGCCTGCAGCCGGGCACCGACTCCATCGAGGTCGCGGCCACGGCCGGGAGCGCTACGAACGAGGCCATCTTCAGCGTCGTGTCCGTGCCCGGAACCGTCGTGCTCAGCGCGGCGGCCGCCCCAGGCGGCGGCAACGGCCCGGGCAGCTATGCGTACCCGACCGCGACGAACTCCGACGGCTCGCCGGTGTTCGCGCCGGACTCGTTCCGGCTCAACGGCCTCAGCGTCGTCGAGGGAACCAGCACCGTCACGTTCGAGGTCGGGATCGCTAACCTGCAGTCCACGTTCGGGTCGCTGGACGGCGCGCAGCTCATCGACCTTTACATCCACGCGCCGTCCGGCAGCGTTCCCGCCGGCGAGACGGAGTCGACCGCGGCGGCCGGGGCGTGGAACTACTCGATCGCGCCCGCGGACGCCTGGAACCAGCTCATCGAGGTCGACGGGTTCGGCACCGACGACTGGGTGACCCCGGCCAGCGCGACCTCCGGCCTGTCCGGGTCGTCCAGCGTCGGGACCCCGCAGGTCTCGGTCATCCAGCTGGCGCCGGCCGCGTCCGGCGAGACGCCGGGCCTGGTCACGATCACCGTGCCCACGGCCGAGCTTGGCACCCCTGGCACCGGGTGGACGTTCACGGTGACGCTCACCGGACAGAACGGTGAGGGCGGCAACGACGACGCGCGCACGTTCACCGCCACGCCCGGCGCCTACACGTTCGGGGTCTGCTCGGTAGCGGCGGCCGCCGAGTCGCCGCCGCCCGCGATCTGCTCCTACAACCCGGCGAACGTGCCGATCGTGATGGACACGATCCCGCCCACCTCGGTGAACGTGCAGACCGAGCTGGACCCGATCGTGAACACCTCCGGCGTCACCCTGCAGGGCGTCACGGTCCCCTGAGCGGGCGGGGCGGGGCCGGCGGCGCTGCACACGAACGAGCCGCACATCGCCGTCGGGGGTAAGGCTGGTTGCTGTTCACTGCTGTCTTTCTAACTGCTCGATCTGCTGTCGCAACCCTTGCGGGTTATCGTCGTGGACCATCACAGGAGGCACCGCGCCTTTAAGGCGCGCGTGCCATTGGCGGTTGACGATGCCAACCCATGCTTCCCACCTCGGGTGATCCTGCATGAGTCTCCGCGCTTCCGGCAAGTAGTTCGCTTCGCCCACCATCGCCCTTGCTCGCCTTCCCGTGTGAGCCGCCTTCCTTGACAGGGTACAACACAGATCAGATCAGCTAAGGGCAGACTTCGGAGGAATCTTGGCTTGGCCTACGTTGCCAGCGTGCCCGTGGATCATGGGAGCCCGATACCTGCGTACGCGCAGCTTGCCGAGATCCTGCGCAGCAGGATCAAGGCAGGCGAGTGGCGTCATGGTCCGCTGCCGTCTGTGCGGCAGCTACAGCAGGAGTACGACGTTGGCCGCGATACGGCTATACGTGCGCTCTCGATCCTCGCGGCTGAAGGCTTGATCTTCTCAGTTCCGCGGCGCGGGTACTACGTGCACCAAGACGTTCAGTAGCACCAGCTCACCTAGCCACCGATAGCTTGGGCCGAAAACCATGATGAGCCCCGCCGGCCGCCCCGTCTGGGTGGGGCGGCCGGCGAGACGCCCGAGCGCCCGTGTTAGCAGCCGCCGGTGCCCTCCCACGCGGCCACTGTGTCGCTGGCCGTGTAGCTGGCGTCGGCGGTGTCGAAGCTGAAGGTCCGGTTGGCGACGTCGCCGCAGCTGGCGGTCTCCTCAACGCTGCTCCAGCTGCCGAGCGTGAACTTGTACTGGAACGCGGCCGCCGGAACGCCGGTGATGGTCAGCGTCCAGGTGTCCGGCCCGGTCTGGATCATCGGGTAGTCGGTGGCGACCCAGTCGTCCGACGACGGGACGCCGGTGCCGAGCACGTCGTAGTTGCCGGACAGGTAGACCGTGTCGGCGCTGGGGGTGCCCGACGGCACGGTGACGTTGATCACCGCGGTGGAGTCGCCGCAGGCGCCGGGCCCGGCCCAGTTCGCCACCGCGTCGTTGACCGTGCCGCCGTTCACGCTCATCGTGCGGTTGCCGGAGTAGCCGCAGTCGGCGGTCTCTTCCACGTTGTTCCAGTTGCCGCCCAGGTCGTACTTGTAGGACAGCGTGGTGTCGGCGGCCGCCTCGACGGTCGCTGTCCACTTGTCCGCGCTCACCCGGGTCATCGGGATGCCGTCGGCGGCCCAGTCGGACTGGCCGAGGCCGAGCGCGGACAGGTTGCCGTCCAGGTAGACCGTGTCGCCGGAGGCGTCGGTGTTCACCGGCACGGTCACGTTCACGGTTTCCTTGACCGACCCGGTCACCGGGCAGCTGCCGTTCTGCACGCACGACACCACGACCGCCGGGGTGTCCACGTCCTGCCCGGCGGAGATGTCGATGGCCAGCCGCACGTACTGGGCCATGGACCACATCAGCGGGGTGGCCGAGTTGTCGGGCTGGCCGAACGTGAACCCGCCGGTGCCCGTCGCGCCCGCCCAGTCCTGCTCCGGGATCTGGTAGCTGGAGTTGGCGGCGCCCGCCATGGTCTCCAGCAGCGACTGCGCCCCGGACAGGTTGCCGTCGGCCACGTCATACTCGCCGCGCTCACCGCTCAGCACCGGCCACACGTTGGCGACGCCGGACCCCGTGTAGTCGCCGCCCGAGGCGGTCTCGCCGTACCCGTCGAAGTTGTACCGGTGCCAGATCGGGCCCTCGGGCGTCTGGACCTCGAGCTCGGAATCCACCACCGACAGCGTGTTCGTGATGTCGGCTGCCGTCGGCGACTTGATGCCTAGCCGGACCAGTTCGAGGAAGCTCGGGTCGACCACGGTGCGGTCGTCGTGGCTGCCGCTGCCGTTGGCGATCGAGATCGACGCGCCCGAGTTCGGGTCGCCATCCGGCGTGATCCGCAGGAAGTAGTCGCCGTTCCCGTACGGTCCCGTCGTCGTGTACGTGAGGCTGTCCACCTCGGACGCCCAGGACAGCGCCGTCGCCTGGTACGTCGCCGCGTCGCTGGTGGCGCCGTTTGCCTCGGCGATCGCGGCCGCGCAGAGCAGCCCCGCGATCTCGGACGCCATGGTGGCCGGGGAGTAGCCGCTGTTCTCCTCCCAGCGCTCCTGCGGCGTGTACGGGCCGTTGGCGACCAGGTAGCTGGCCAGCAGCTGGATGTAGCCCCAGTCGCTCGCGCTGGTCGCACCGAGCTGGTAGGCGAGGATGATCGGGTCGGCCACCTCGTCCATCTGCAGCGATCCGAAGACGGTCGTCCCGTTCAGGAACGTGTTCTGCTTAACGGCGCCGCTCGACTCTTCCTCGTAGTTGAAGATGTACTGCAGCGCGGCGTTCGCGTCCGTGGTGTCACCGGCCGCAAGCAAGGCCGATGCCATTTCGTACTCGTCGCGGGTCCATACCACGTGGTACCCGTGGCCGCCCGCGCTGTTGGCGCTCACGCTGGTGCCCCAGGGATCGGTCGGCGATGCGATGAACGCGCCGACGTACGTCTTGTCCTCGTCGGCCTTGAGCTCCATCAGCGAGACGTAGTACTGCTCTTCGAGCTTGGCGCTGCCGGTGACCGAGGCGGGCGGGCCGTTCAGGCCGGCCAGCCAGGAGTGCCAGCCCGCCTCGAACGAGCTCTCCAGCGACGAGAACCCGGCCGCCAGGGACGCGGCCGCGTCGGAGATCGCTGCCGACTGGCTGGAGTCGAACGCGAGCGCCAGCGTGAACGTGGTGGACCCGCTCGCGGCCACCGGGATCTGCGCGACCTGGACGATGTGCCCGGCGGTCGAGGCCGAGGAGTAGGTAGAGGTCAGCGCGTAGCTGCCGGCGAGCTGCTCGCTGCCGTCGCTGGAGGCGCCGACGTAGCCGGTGGTCGCCTGGGCGAAGCCGGCTGACGACGCGAGCGCGCTGGACACTGAGCCGTTGGAGGCCACGAGGTCGCCGCTGCTCGCATCCGTGCCGCCGGTGTTGCCCATGCCGTCGTTGTTGAGCTGCGGCAGGTAGTCGGCGTACAGCTGCAGCGGCGTGGACGTCAGGTTGTCGAACGTGGTCTCGATCAGCACGACCGAGCGGGACGGGTCGGCGATATAAGTCTTGGTGATCGTGAAGTCGCCGTTGGTCGCGGTGTTCACCTGCTGCCAGACCAGCGAGGTCGGGTCCACCAGGGAGATCGCGTGCGTGGTGTCCGCGGTTTCGGTGTCCGCGAACGACGAGCCGTTGGTGACGGTGTACTGCAGCCCGAACGTGTCCGGCGTGTCGGTCTCCGGGTAGAAGACGTTCTCCAGCTCGCCATCGCCGAGCGTGTACCAGACCTTGGAATCGCTCCCGAGTGAGTCCGCGAAGCCCTGCAGGTTCGCCTCGTTCCACGTGGCGTTGGCGCCGGGCGCGCCGGGTGCGGCACCTTGCGCCAGCGCGGGCCCGGCGGACACAAGTGTCCCTAACCCCGCGGCGACCGTGACCGCGACGGCCGCGGCCAGTGATCTGCACCTTATTTTCACGGCATCCTCCTTTCCGCATAACGTAGATTTGGCCGAAACGGTAAACCAGGCTTGTGGCCTGAAATATTTTAAAAATAATTCATAAAACTTGCCTTAATGGCTGCGCCGATACCGTCGCAGCCATTGACGGCCCGGTGTTGACGACGTGATACTCCGTTCTGGGCCGGTATCGCGGTCCGGCCCGAAATGGCTTGTCTGGGAGCGACCGGGAGCAATGGGATGCGGCACTTCGCCGCAAGGTCGCTGATGCCGCGGCGCCCGATCCCTGGGCGCCGACTCCTTGCCGGCACGCACGGAAGGTCACCCCAGCGATGCGTTTCGTCCCGCTCTTGACGGCCAGGCCGCGCGGCGCACAGTCACCTGGCGCGCAGTCGCGCGGCGCACAGTTACCCGGCGCACAGTCACGTGGCGCGCAGTCGCGCGGCACAGGTCGGCACCGGTCCCAGCAGCGCCGTACCGGGCGGCACCGCAGCCGGCGGCGCGGCTGGGCAGCCCGCCTGCTCCTGCCGATCGGCTTGGCCCTCGGCCTTGCCATGCTCAGCGCCTCCCCGGCGCCCGCCTCGGCGCGCGGCGCGGCCGAGGTGGCGGCACGCACTTCCGACGTGGCGCCCGCGCCCGGCTCCGACGTGAGCGCGGCCCAGGCCGAACCGGGCGTGAGCGCAGTCCCGGCTAGCTCCGACGTGAGCGCGGCCCCGGCGGATCCCGATGTCATCGTGCAGATGTTTGACTGGCCGTGGACGGCGATCGCCTCGGAGTGCACGAACGTGCTCGGCCCCGACGGGTACGGCGCGGTGCAGATCTCGCCGCCGCAGGAAGCCGTCGTGCTGGCCGCCGACGGCTACCCGTGGTGGCAGGCCTACCAGCCGGTCGCCTACGACCTGAACTCGCGGTTCGGCACCGAGGCGCAGCTCGCCTCGATGGTCGCGACCTGCCACGCCGCCGGGATCAAGGTATATGCCGACGTGGTGCTGCATCACATGACCGCCGAGGCCAACGGCGGTGCGGGCGACAACGGCACCACGTTCCCGAACATGTACGACTACCCGCCGCTGTATGACCCGTCCGACTTCAGCAGCTGCCAGACCTCGATCACCGACTGGGACGATGAGTACCAGGTGTGGAACTGCCAGCTTGACGGGCTGGCCACCCTCAACACCGGCCTGACCTACGTGCAGGACCAGGAGGCCGCCTACCTCAACAGCCTGATCGCGCTCGGGGTGGACGGGTTCCGATGGGACTCGGCGAAGGAGATGAACCCGGCCAGCATCGCTGCGATCGAGCAGCTGCTAACCAAGCCCGTCTTCGTCTACCAGGACGTCGAGTACGGCGCCGGGCAGCCGGTCACACCGGAGCTGTACGAGGGCACGGGCTCGCTGCTGGAGTACCGCTACGGCTGGGATCTCTACGACGCGTTCACGTCCGGAACGCTCGCGTCGCTGGGCGACTTCGGCCCGTCCTGGAATTCGGCGGGCATGTTGCCGAGCGCCGACGCGGTCTCGTTCGTCGACGACCAGGACACCGAGCGGGACGGCGGCGCGCTGTATTACGCCGACGGCGCCGGCTACGTCCTCGCCAACGCGTTCATGCTCGCCTGGGACTACGGCACGCCGATGGTGCTGTCCGACTACGCGTTCTCGAGCTACGACCAGGGGCCGCCGAGCGCCGGGGGGAACGCGGTCGCCGCGCCGGGCTGCGGCGAGGGAACCTGGGAGTGCGAGGAGCGCTGGCCCGCCATTGTCGGCATGGTGGGCTGGCACAACGCAGCGGGCACCGCACCGGTGGCGAACTGGTGGACCGACGGCGACAATGTGATCGCGTTCAGCCGCGGCTCGGCCGCCTGGGTCGCGATAAACGCGGAGAGTGCGCCCGTCACCGAGACCTTCAGCACTGGCTTGCCGGCCGGCACCTATTGCGACGTGATCAGCGGCGCCGCCGTGGACGGGGCGTGCACCGGCACCGTGGTGGCGGCAAACGCGGCGGGCCAGGCCACGGTGACCGTGCCCGCGATGGGCGCGGTGGGCATCGACGTGAACGCGATGGCCACGGTCGCGATGGAGACCGTGACCGTGACCGCCTGGGCGGGCCTCGGCAGCTGCTGAGCGCACCGGATAATCGGAACGGGCAATTTGGACATGACCGTAACGGTCTTGAAATCGTATCCTTTGCGCGATGTTCTAACTTTCGCCTGGCCGTTAGTCTGGCCGGGTCATTGCCCGGCAGGTCTGGCGGCGTGAGCGGTCCGGAGTTGCACGGCCGCGCCAGCCAGGCCATCGCGGGCACATGGCTGATGGAGTGCCGAACCGGCATTTTCCTCGAGTACCCGGGTAGCGAGCGGGGGCGCCACGTCCGCCGGACGTGGTCGTACACCCACGGAAGTCGTCGGGGACAGGAGGGATACCGGGTTGCCTGACAAGACCGTCATTCTGATCGTGGAAGACGACCAGAACATCGTGGACCTCGTCCGGTCGAACCTGTCCGTTCGCGGCCACGACGTGATCGTCTCGAAGAACGGTGAGTCCATCGAGCGGACACTCGAGCTCCGCGTCCCTGACCTCGTGCTGCTCGACTTGATGCTGCCCGACGCCGACGGGTTCGATCTGTGCCGCGAGATCCGCGAGCTGTCCGACGTCGGCATCATCGTGCTGTCGGCCCGCCGGGCCGAGACCGACAAGGTCCGCGCGCTCAACCTGGGCGCCGACGACTACATGACCAAGCCCTTCGGCATCGAGGAGCTCCTGGCCAGGATCAACGCGACGCTCCGCCGGAGCAGGCCCGCGCCGGCCAGCCCGCCCGAGCCCACGGTCGTGACGATCGGAGACGTAGAGATCGACCTCGGAAGACGCCGGGTCACCAAGGGCGGCCGGCTGGTGCACCTCACCCAGACGGAGTTCGCGCTGCTGCGCCAGTTCGCGGTCAGTCCCGGGGTGCTGCTCACGCATGCGACGCTGCTGCGGCGGGTCTGGGGCCCTGGGTATGAGACGCAGACGGAGTACACCCGGGTCTACGTGGCCCGGCTTCGCGCGAAGCTCGAATCCCCCGGCGGTGAGCAACTCTTTATCACCGAGCCGCGTTCGGGCTACCGGTTCGCGCTGCCGACGGCCGACCGGGTTCCGCTGGCCGCCTCCCGTGGCCCGGCCTGAGGCCACGTAGGCTACGGCGCGAGACGCGAGATCCGCGCACCGCGCGCGAGCTGTGCGACACGCCGCGGATCTGGGCACCCGGTGCATCGTCCCAGATGACGGGCATGCGATCATCTATCTGGGGGACCCAAATTGATGAAACGGGGGACCGGCTCATCAGGCTCGTCCTGGCGGAGCTCTGCTCGGCCAGGACGAGCTTTCTCTTTCCCGCACACCTCCCGCCCGCGCCCAGCGCGGCGCCCCGGCTTCCCGCCCGGCGCGACAGCTCTGCTCCGGGGCACGCCAGGTGTCTTCACGGGCTCGGCAACCACATTTGAGACATATCAGCCCTGATCATGACTGGAGCCCGTGAAGATTTGCGGCGATCAAAGGTTGCGGGACACGTAGGCTGCGGTGGTGGTGTACCGGAAAACGCAGCAGCCTAAGGCGGAGGCGCTGACCCGGAGGGACAAGCGCGGGATCGCGATTGTCGGCGGGGTCTTGCTGGCCGTGTTCGTTGGGCTGGGGGTGTGGGCGGCCGTTAATCCCGGGGGGTACGGGCGGTCACACGGTGGCTGCGTCACGGTTAACGCGGCGAGTTCCACCGGCGGGGCCCTGCGGCACGCGTGCGGTTCCAGCGCCGTAGCCATGTGCAAGGCCGCGTTCGCGCACGATGACAAGCTGTCGCTGCTGACCAGGCCCCAGTGCCGGCTTGCCGGGCTCAGCCCTGCCTCGGCGCCCAAGGCGTCGGCCGCGCCGGCCGGCGGCTGACTGCGGCCGAACCCCTGCGGCCAGGCATCGATCCGGCTTATCCCCACCAAGGCGCCTGAAGGCAAAAAGTGGATAAAGCGAGTCAATTGCTAACAAGCCCGGCGTGCTGGAGTCCGCAGCGGGCGATGAAAGCTGGCTGACCGCAGTGACTGACGTGCGACAAGACCTTGTCGGGACGATCGGGAGGGTTACGAGCTGCTGGGCATTGAGTGATCAGTGGCCAGCACTAGCGCGGTTGTGAACGCCGGATGCGCAGGCCGCGCCGGTTGTCGGCGGCTGTCTGCAGTGTCCGGGTAACCGGAAGGTGTCGCGTGGCCGGGCGGCGCGCTACGATCCGAACCGGTATGGGAAAGATCAGGGTCGCGCTGGCCGAGGACCACGTGCTCCTCAGGGAGGGAATCTCCCGCCTGGTTGCGTCCAACGAGGATTTCGAGCTGGTCGGAGTGGCGTCCGACCTGCCGCAGCTGCTTGCTGTCGTGGGCGAGCAGGTCCCCGACGTTGTCGTGACCGACATCCGGATGCCGCCCACCGGTACCGACGAGGGCATCAAGGCCGCCGCCTGGATCCGGCAGAACCACCCCGAGACCGGCGTGATCGTGCTGACCCAGTTCACCGCCCCCGGGTACGCGCTTGCCTTGCTCGAGCACGGCTCGGCCGGGCGCGGCTACCTGCTCAAGGAGCGGATCGGCAGCGTGGACGAGCTGGCCAGGGCAATCCGGGTGGTGGCGCAGGGCGGTTCGGTGATCGACCCCACGGTCGTCGACGAGCTGGTGCGCGCCCGCGCGCTGGAGCGCCAGTCGGGCCTGTCCTCACTGACCCCGCGGGAATCCGAGATCCTGGCCGAGATGGCGCAGGGCAAGAGCAACTCCGCGATCGCCGCCACCTTGTTCGTCACCGAGCGCGCCGTGGAGAAGCACACCAACTCGATCTTCGCCAAGCTGGGGCTCTCTGAGGAGAAGGACGTTAACCGCCGGGTCAAGGCGGTGCTGGTCTTCCTCAGCCAGCGGGAGGAACGGTGACGCCGGGGGGCTGGCCACACCCCCGCTTTGGATGGCAGCACCCTCGGCAGCGGCCGTGGGCCGTGCGAGGCTGATCTTGTGACCAGCCCTCGCTCTGTGCTCGTCGTGGATGACCAGGCGCCGTTCCGCGCGGCCGCCCGCGCCGTGCTGCGCCGCCTCGAGGGCTTCGAGTTCGCGGGTGAGGCGTCCAGCGGCCGGGAGGCGATCGACCTTGTCGACCGGCTGCACCCTGCTCTCGTGCTGATGGACATCAACATGCCGGAGATGAGCGGGATCGAGGCCACGCGGCAGATCATGGCGGCTCATCCCGACGTGGTCGTGATCTTGTGCTCGACCTACGACGCGACCGACCTTCCCCCGGCGGCGTCCCAGAGCGGCGCGACCGCCTATGTCAACAAGGAGCGACTGGCTTCGGACACGATCCGCCGACTCTGGGAAGAGCGAAACTCGGGCTCGTTCGCGACCTGCTGACGCGCGGGAAGCCGAGGCGAGAACGAATGCTATAGACCTTGCCGGGTAGCCACGGTGGAATGCACCGCGATTACGTTGGCTTGTTCTCGGGGGTCGCATCACTGTGCGTGCTGATTGGCTGCCTGATCAGCTTCGGCACGATGACAGATGAGCATGGGCGCCCCGTGTCCGAAGGCGGTCGGGACGTGCGCGAGCGGCTGCGCGCCCGGTACCGGGCACACCCGGCGGCCGTCCGGCTGCAAGCCGGGTGCCTCATCGCTGCTCTTGCCTTGCTGGTGGTCGCTGGCGTCAACTTCGCGGTGTACTACAACGTTTAGCCGGCCAGTCGGGGATCCTGGCGATCAGAGGAGCGGGATCGTGCCCAGGACCTGGGCGCCGTGGCCGGGCTGCGACTCCCAGCGTGCCGTGCCGCCGATCGCGCCGAGCCGGTCGGCCATGTTGACGAACCCGTGGCCCTTGCGAGCGGAGGCCGCGTCGAAACCCGGGCCGTCGTCGGTGACCGCGAACAGCAGGCCGCCCGACTCCTCCCAGACCCGTACGTCCACCCTGGCCTGCGGTGCGTGCTTGCCGGCGTTCTGCAGCGCCTCCAGGCAGCAGAAGTAGACCGCGGCCTCGATGTCCGGGGTGTACCGGCCGATCCCGTCGGCGGTCACGGTGACCGCCAGCGGGCTGCGGTTCGCCGCCGCGCGGAGCGCCTCGCCGAGCCCGCTGTCGGCCAGCAGCGGCGGGTAGATGCCGTGCGCGAGCTCCCGCAGTTCCTGGATCGTGTTCTTGACCTCGTCGGCGAGCATGTCCATCATCTCGCCGGCCGCGCCCGGGTCGTCGGTCATGATGTCCCGGGCCAGGCGCAGGTTCACCGCCATCGCCACCAGGTGCTGCTGCGCGCCGTCGTGCAGGTTGCGCTCCACCCGGCGGCGCTCGGCGTCGCCGCTGGCCACGATGCGGGCCCGGGACTGGCGCAGCTCGTCGGCCTGCTTGCGCAGCTCGTCCAGCGTGGTCTGCAGCGCGGTGTCCAGCCGCGCGTTGTGCACTGCCAGGCCGACTTGCCGGGCCAGCTCGGTCAGCACCCGGTCGTCCTCGTCGGAGAACGTGTCGGCGGTGGCGGGCCGCTCCGCGATGATCAGCCCGAGCAGCTCGCCGGCGTGGCTGACCGGCGCGACCCTGACCTGGACCTGGGCCCGCCCGTCCAGCACACCGGGCAGCCAGACCGATGCCCAGGCGTTCCCGGAAACCCCGGCCCTGGCCACGACAGCGCGCTCCCGGTCCGTCACCACGACCGACCGCGGTCCGGTGTCCGGCACCGCGGCGACTCGTTCCAGCACGTCTCCCTGACCGGTGTAGACCTCGGCGCTGGTCAGCGCCATGGTCTTGCGCAGCGATTCGGCGAGCTGCAGCAGCAGCTCGTCCATGGGGATCGCCCTCGTCAGCCGCGAGCCGAAGGTGCGCAGGGTCTCGTCGGGGGCCTCCCTGGCCCCGTAGACGAAGCGGGTAGCCGACGCCACCAGCCGGTCCCTGGCCGGCAGGTACCCGATCGCGGCGACCGCCGCGGCCAGCATCGAGAGCCCGAGGACCTCGCGGTCGGCGGCGTCGCTCGGCCCGCTGCCGATGCCGAGCACGATCACCAGGTAGATGGCCGCGACCACGGTGGTGAACCCGGCGATCGACAGCACCTGGACCAGGACCCGGCCGCCGTAGGACCCGAGCGACGACAGCTCCCCGGTCATCATGCCGAACGCGAGCAGTGACGCGCACCCCGCCGCCACGGCGGCGACCGGGCCCGGCCAGCCGACGAGCACGTGCAGGACCCCGGCCACCAGCGCCGAATCGGCGGCCAGCACGGCACCGACGGCCATCCATTGCATCCGCTGCCGGTCTCGCGCGGAAGCAGCCAGGTAGCGCAGCCGCACGGCGGGGAGAGCGCAGGCCGCGGCGATCGGCCAGGCCACCGCGACCGCCCAGACAGGGAACGGGCGCCCGGCGGCCGCCAGCACCAGCCCGGATGCGGCCGCCGCGGCATAGGCGATCCCGGCGCCGATTCTCCTGCCGCGGCTGGCCAGCCGGCCATCGGGAAGGGCGAGCAGCATGTTCACGGAGACGGCGATGACGACCGGCACGGCGAACGTGGCCACGCCGCGAGCGACCTGGTGCCCGCCGGGCTGGTCGCCCAGGCGCGCGGCGGTGAGCGCCACCGACGCCGCGAGCGCGCCGAACGCCACCTGCCACAGGGCCACCCGCTGCGCTGAACGGGCGAGGATGGCGCCGGACAGCGCGCCGACGATTGCCAGGCCGAAGGCGACGGCCTGCACGGCCGGGAGCGGGCCCGCCGCACGCAGCCCGAGCACGACGATCACGATCGTGACCAGCGGTACGAGCACTCCCGCCACGAGCCGGCGGCCGGTGCTGCCGCCCCAAGGCGGCGCGGTGGCGGCGTGATCGCCGACGGCGGCGTTCGTCATCAGGTCCATCATCACTCCGCTCTCAGGACTTCAGCCGCCGGCGTTCGCGCGGCCCGCCGCGCGGGGAGCGCGGCAACCACGTTGGCCAGTGCCACGGCGCCAAGCCCGGCCAGGGCGATCGGGCCGACTGGGACCGTCGGATCGGGTACCGCCGACAGCTGATGCGCGAATAGCAGCCATAGCCAGCGGCCGGCCGCGATGCCCACCGGCACGCCGATCACCAGGCCGATCACGGCGATCGCGGAAGACTGCCAGGCAACCGCGCCTGCCAGCTGCCCACGAGTGAAACCGAGCGTTTTCAGGAGCGCGAAGTCCCGGCGCCGGCGCCGGACCGAGGCGACCAGCGTCAGGCCGAGGCCTGCCACGGCTCCAGCGGCGAGCCCGCCGGCCAGCACCGCTGGCATGGCCCCCATGGCCCGGTAGTTCACGATCTCGGCCGGCCGCTGGGCCGGCAGCAGGTCTACGGCGTCCGCGAGCGATAGACCGCCGCTAGCCGCCTCCACGCGCGGCGAGCTCAGCGCTCCGGCGAGCTGCCGGCTGACTGCCTGCATCGATCGCAGGCCTGCCGCCTGGCTGATCCCGGGCCGCAGCCGGATGAGGATGGCGTTGGGCCCATAAAGGAGCGGACCGAACGGTCCAGAACCGGCTCCCTGAGGAAGAACGGCCGTGGAGAACAGCGCCCCGGTGCTCATCGAGGTATGAACGGTCAGCACGCTGCCGATCGCTGGCATTGTGGCCGTGCCTACGATCTTTAGCCGGACATGGAAGCTGCCGCTGGCCAGCGTCACGGTGCTGCCGACCCGATGGTGCAGCTGAGCCAGGGTGGCCGGGCCGAGGACGAGGTCGTGGCTGCTGTCGAGCCCGCGCCCGGACAGGATGTGCGGGCCCACCGCCGGACGGGTGGGAGCCACCATAGCCGGGACGGTCTGGCCGTTGATCTGGACCGTCGCGAAGACCACCCCTGTCGTGGCGCCCACCGCCCGGTCGCGGGCCAGCAGCGGGCCGGCCCACTTGACGGGCACGCTGCCCCAGCCCTGGACCGCGTAGAGGGCGTAGCTGAAGTTCCACCCGTACAGCGCCGGATGCGAGACCAGTGTCGCCAGGCTGGCTCCGAAGGTGAGGGTGGCGCTGACCACTGTCATGGCCAGTACCGCGCCCGCCAGGACAGAGCGGACCGGTATCGCCGTGCGCCCCCGCCCCGGGTCTAGGGCAAGCCGCATTCCCTCCACTGCCGGGGCCGGGAGCCGGGCGGCAGCCACTACCCGGACGGCAGCTGGTCCCCGGTCACCTTCATGCTCGCGGCCGGCCAGCCGGTGCGGCACCTGGCGGTAGGCGATCAAGGCCGCCACCCCGCCGAGCAGGAGAACCAGTCCGAGGGCCCCGAGCCCGAGTACCGCCCAGTCGAGGTAGATGCCGTGCCCTGGCTCCACTTCACGCACCGGCCCGAACAGCGAGAACGGCGACAGGGCGACGGCCACGCCGACGGCGAGCAGCGCCCCGGCCGCCGACGCCGCCACGATGCCGGGCAACCCGTCGGCCATGATCATCGCCGGTCCGGCGCCGGACGCCCGCAGCGCCCCGGCGTCGTCCGCCCCGGCGCGGAGCTGCCGGGCCATGGACTGGGTCCCGATGATCAGCGCGGCCAGCCCGGCTATCAGCCCGAAGACGGCGAGCGCGATGGCCTCCGGGCGGATCGCCCGCTGCGCCTGAGCCTCGATGGCGGCGGTCACGTATATGTAGAGCTCGGATCCGCCGCGCGAGATGTAGGGGCTGGTGGCCAGCAGCTGCTGGTACTCCTTGCCGACGGCGGTGTCGTACATGCCGCCGCCGCCCAGGCGCAGGCCGACGGTCATGCCGCTGGCGCAGCAGGAGGCGAATTCCCGGGTGAGCGCGGGCGTGCCAACCAGGAAGCCGGTCCGGCCGGAGTCGACGCTGTCCTGCAGAACCTGGGTGTTGAGCACGCCGATCCCCACGACCGTGAGATCCGCATGTCCGTAAAGGCCGCCGCTGCCGGAGTTGCGGATCAGCCCAACCCGTACCTGCGACCCCACGTGCAGGTGCAGCAGCGCGACCGCAACCGGGGTAGCCACCACCTCGTCCGGCCGCGCCGGATCGGCCGCGCGTCCTCGCACGATCGTCATCCGGTCCTGGGCAGAGAAGATGCCGTCAGCACCGGCGAGCGTGCCGGCCAGCTGCACGTGCGCGAGCAGGATTGTACCGAGCTTCCCGCTCGGGGTGAGGGTGGCAGCCGTGAGCGGCACGGCTGCGGCAACGCCGATCACATGCGGCAGCCGGGCCAGCTGGCGCAGGAAGCCGGGCGAGTAATTCGTCTTGGTGAACGGCTCGACCACGAGATCCGACGGGTTGGTGCTGGCCAGGAACTTCGGGTACGACGCGTCGGTCCGCCTGGCAGCCACCATAGAGCCCATCGCCACACCGCCGACCAGGCCGATCAGCACGGCCAGCGCCAGGTACCCGCCCCACCGGCGGCGGAAGGTGGCCCGGAAGCGGTACCAGGCCAGCCGCGGCAGCGCGCCGCGTGCCGGGGGCGCGCTGGCGCTCGCTCCCTGGTTGGGGCCGGCATCGAGGCGGCTCATCCCATGCCCCTCACTCGGCCCTGAGCACGATGGCGGCGGGGGTGCGGGCCGCAGCGCGGCCGGGCAGTGCGGCGACGAGGTTAGCCAGCACCAGGGCCGCGACCACGGCCAAGGCGATCGACCCGGCGGGAACCACCGGGTCTGGCACGGCGGACAGCTCGCGGGCGAACGCCAGCCACAGCCAGCGGCCAGCGGCGATGCCCAGCGGCACGCCGATTACCAGGCCGACGGCCGCGACCACGCTGGACTGCCAGGCCACCGCCGCCGCGAGCTGGCCGCGGGTGAAGCCGAGAGTCTTCAGCGTCGCGAAGTCGCGCCGCCTGCGCCGCACCGACGCCACCAGCGTCAGCCCGAGCCCGGCGACCGCCCCGGCCGCGAGCCCGCCGGCCAGCACCGCGGGCATCGCGCCCATGGTCCGGTAATTCACGATCTCGGCCGGCCGCTGCACCGGCAGCACCGAGACGAAGTTGATGTACTGCCCGATGTTGCCGAAGAGCGACTCGACCAGCGGGCCGTGGGAGTCCTGGTTCAGCTGGGCCGCGATCTGGTTCAGCGAGCGCATCCCGGCCGCTTTGCTGACCCCTGGCCGCAGCCGGATGAAGACCGCGTTGGGGCCGGAGACTGGGCCATAGGCGGTCAGGTCCGCCGCTGGCAGCGATCTGGTGGAGATGATCGCGCCGGTGCTCAGCGACGCGTGCACGCCGATGACGTCCCCGATCGTGGGCAGCGCGGCGGTCCCGACGATCCGCAGCCTGGTCGGCGTGATGATCTGTCCCTCGGACACAGTCACGGTGTCGCCAACCCGCTTGTGCAGCGCCGCCAGCGTCGCGGGCCCGAGCACGATCTGCCCGGCCCCGCCCAGCTTGTTCCCTGTCAGCGCGCTCGGCGTGATCGCCGCCGGAGTGGAGACAGCGATGCCCGGCACGGTCTGGCCGTCGATCTGGACCGTCGCGAAGTAGGCACCGGTGGCGGCGGCCACGTCCCGGTCGCGCGCCAGCAGCGGGGTTGTCCACCGCGACGGAACGGGGCCGTAGCCGTCGACCGAGTACAGCGCGTAGTCGAAGTTCCAGCCGTACAGCGAGGGGTGGGAGACCAGCGTGGTCAGGCTGGCGCCGAACGTCAGCGTGGCGATGCCGACCAGAACCGCCAGCACGGTCCCGGCCATGACCGACCGGACCGGGACCGCGGTCCGGCCGCGCCCGGGCTCCAGTGCGAACCGCAGACCCGCCCCGCCGGCGACCGGAAGCCCGGCGGCCAGTGCGGCGCCGACGACGCTCGAGCCGCGCCCCGCTGCCCCGGCACGGCGTGCCGCGCGCTGCGGCGCCAGCCGGTAGCCGATGCCGGCCGCCACCAGCGCCAGGCCTAGGGCCAGCACGGCCATGCCCAGCCCGAGGACGGCCCAGTCGGCGTCGATGCCGGGTGCCGTCTGCACGGTCCTTACCGGCCCGAACAGGGTGAGCGGTGACAGGCCAACCGCGACCGCGGCGGCGAGCAGTGCCCCGGCGACGGTGGCGGCCACCACGCCGAGCAGTCCGTCGGCCATTGTCGTGGCCGGGCCGGCACCGAGCGCCCGCAGCACCTCGGTGTCTGCGGCGCCGCCGTGAAGCTGGCGGGAGATCGCCTGGGTGCCGATGATCAACGCAGCGCCGAGGGCGATCACCCCGAACACGGCGAGGGCGACCGCTTCCGGCCGGATGGCCTGCTGCGCCTCGGCCTCGATGGCGGCCGTCTGGTAGACCACGAGCTGGCCGTGGCTGAGCGCCGGGTTGTCGATCAGGCGCTCATACCCTTGCAGGACCGTCGTTGCGTAGCGGCTGCCGCCGTCGAGCTGCAGCCCGTCGTAACTGTTCGTGGCGCAGCAGGACTCGTACTGCCGCAGCAGCGCCGGCGTGCCGACGAGGAACCCGGCCCGGTTGCTGTCGATGTCGTCGTGCACGAGCTGGATGCCGAGCACGCCGATCCCCACCACCGTCAGTTTGGTGCGCCGGTACAGCTGCTCGTTCTGGCTGCTGTTCTGGACAATCCCGACCGGGATCCGCTCTCCGACGTGCAGGTGCAGGACCGATGCGGCCTCGTTGGTGGCCACCACCTCATCCGCCCGCGCCGGGTCGGCGGCGCGCCCCTTGATGATCTTGAGCCTGTCCTGGTCGGTGAACAGCCCGTTCGGGCTGGCGACGAGCTCCACCTGGGTTTCCAGGACCGTCTGGACCTTGCCGCGTGGCGTCAAGGTCGCCGCGTTGATCTGCTCGCCCTCCTCGGCGCTGCGTACGTGCGGCAGCCGGGCCAGCCTGTTCACCAGGCCGGGCTCGGGGCTGCTCGTCTGCGGCAGCACGAACAGATCGGACGGGTTTGTGCTGGCCAGGAACGCCGGGTAGGACGCATAGGTGCGGCGGGCCGCGGTTAGCGACCCGAGCGCCACGCCACCGACGAGGCCGACCAGCAGGGTCAGCGCCAGGTACCCGCCCCACCGGCGGGGCAGGGTGGCCCGCAGCCGGTAAACGGCCACCCGGACCGTCGGCCCGCTCATGGCGAGTTCCTTTGACGCATGGCCTCACTCCGCCCTGAGCAGCAGCGCCGCTGGGGTGCGGGCGGCGGAACGGCCGGGCAGGGCGGCGACCAGGTTGGCCAGGACCAGCGCGGCGACGGCGGCCAGTGCGACCGATCCGGCCGGGACGACCGGATCCGGCACCGTGGACAGCTCGTGGGCGAACACGATCCACAGCCAGCGGCCGACCGCGATGCCCAGCGGTATCCCGATGACCAGCCCCACGATGGCGACCACCGTGGACTGCCAGGCGACGGTCGTGGCGAGCTGCCTGCGGGTGAAGCCCAGCGTCTTCAGCAGCGCGAGGTCGCGCCGCCGCCGCCGCACCGAGGTGACCAGCGCCAGGCCGAGCGCGGCGACCGTGCCGGCGGCCACGCCGGCGGCCAGGATCACCGGCATCGTGCCCATGGACTTGTAGTTGACGATCTCGGCTGGACGCTGCACCGGCAGCACGTTGGCCACGAGCTCCAGCGCCGTCGGGCCGGCGTGGGCCACGGTCTGCGGCGAGTGCACGATCTTGTTGTAGTCGTCTGTGATCTGCTGCAGCGACCGCAGGCCTGCGGCCTGGCTGACGCCAGGCCGCAGCCGTACCAGAATCGCGTTGGGGCCCGACTCCGGGCCCGACTCATCCAGCGCGGCCTTGGACACGGCGCCGAGCGGCAGGACCGCGCCGGTGGACAGCGAGGGATGGATGCCGAGCGTGTCGCCGAGCGCGGGCAGCGCAGCGGTGCCGGAGATCGTCAGCGTCTTGTCGCGAATCACCGGGCCGAGCCGCAGGGTGACCTTGTCGCCGACCTTCTTGTGCAGTGCGGCGAGCGTGGCCGGGCCGAGCACGATGTCGCCGGAGCCGTCGAGCCCGCGGCCGGACAGGATCTGCGCGCCGATCGCCGGGCGTACCGGGGACAGGATTGCCGGGACCGTCTGTCCGTTGATCTGCACGGTGAGGAAGTACACGCCGGTGCTGGCGGCGATCAGCTTGTCCCGGTCGAGGACCGGCGTGACCTGCGCCGCCGGGAACGGCCCCCAGCCGTCGGTCGAGTACAGCGCGTAGCTGAAATTCCAGCCGTAGAGCGCGGGCCGGGCGATGAGGTAGCTGAGGCTGGCGCCGAACGTCAGCGTGGCGGCGACCACGGTCACGGCCAGCACCGCACCGGTGAGCACGGACCTGACCGGCACCGCGGTCCGTCCACGGCCCGGCTCGAGCGCGAACCGCAGCCCGGCCACGCCGGTGGCGCCGATGCCGGCCCTGAGCCCGGCGCGGACCAGCGCCGAGCCCCGGTCGGCGGCTTGCGCACGGGCTGCGGCGCGATGCGGCGCCTGGCGGTAGCCGATGACGATGGCCACGCCGCCGAGGACTCCGGCGAGCGCGAGCGCGCCCAGCCCCAGCACCGTGGCGTCGGCGTAGAGGCCCCGGCCGGGCTCCGCCTGCCGCACGGGCCCGAACAGCGAAAGCGGGGACAATGCGACCGCGACCGCGACGGCGAGCAGCGCCCCCGCCACCACCGCAGCGAGCACACCGAGCACGCCGTCGGCTGTGGCGGCAGCCGGGGTGGCGCCCAGCGCACGCAGGACGCCGGCGTCGTCGGTGGCGGCGCGGAGCTGCCGGGACACGGACTGAGCGCCGATGATCAGCGCGGCCAGCCCGGCGATCAGCCCGAACACCCCGAGCGCGATCGCCTCCGGGTAGATCGCGCGCTGCGCCTCCGCCTCGATCGCCGAGGTGTTGTAGACCTGCAGCAGCTGCAGGAGCTGGCTGGAGCCGCTGCCGAAGATCGAGGTCGCCAGGTTCACGTAGTCCTGGTCGATGGCCGCGTCGTACCGGCCGGCGTCCGCCACCTGCAGCCCGATGTAGGAGGTGCCGGTGCAGCACGGCATGAACTCCCGGTCGAGCGCCGGGGTGCCGATGAGGAAGCCGGTGCGGCTGGCGTCGATGTCGTCCTGCACGACCTGGCTGCTCACCACGCCGATGCCGGTCACGGTCAGGTCCAGCTTGCGGTAGATCGGTGGCAGGCCCTTCTGGCCCGGGCCGACCTGCGCCCACACGCCCAGCCGCAGCTTCGAGCCCACGTGCAGGTGCAGCACGGCGGCGGCCCTGGAGGTGGCCACCACCTGGTCGGCGCGCACCGCCCGGTGGCCTTCGGTGACCGTCAGCCGGTCCTGGCGGGTGAACATGCCGTCGCCGCTGGTGACGAGCTGTACCTGAGTGAACAGCACCGGGCCGTACCCGCCGCTCGGCGTCAGCATGGTGGCGTTGACGGCATCGGCGGTGGCCAGCCCGGTCACGTGCGGCAGGTGCCGGAGCCGGCTGAGCATGTGCTTGTAGATCGCGTCTGCCTGGGCCGCCGTCGACACGTTGAGGTCCGTGTTTGGCTGGATGATCAGGCTGGACGGGTTCGTGCTGGCCAGGTAGTCCGGGTAGGAGGACTCGGTGCGCCGGGCGGCGGTCACCGACGCCAGAGCGACGCCGCCGATCAGGCCCACCAGCACAGCGAGCGCCAGGTAACCGCCGAGCCGGTGGCGCAGTGTGGCCCGCAGCCGGTACCACGCCAGGTAGGCGGCGGGCCGGCTCACGGCTAGCGCGCCTCGACCGGGATGCCCGCGCCGGTTTCGGTGCTCGCGCCCGGGTCGGCCGACACGATACGGCCGTCGAGCATGCGGACGATGCGCCCGGCCGCGCCGGCCACCTGCGCGTCGTGGGTGACCATGACGATGGTCTGGCCGCCCGTATGCAGCCGGCTCAGCAGCTCGATGACCTCCTGCCCGCCGTCGGAGTCGAGCGCGCCGGTCGGCTCGTCGGCCAGCAGCAGGGTCGGCTCGTTCGCCAGCGCCCTGGCGATCGCCAGCCGCTGCCGCTGCCCGCCGGACAGGACGCCGGGCACGGCGGCGGCCTTGTCGCCGATGCCGAGCAGGTCGAGCAGATCCCTGGCCCTGGTCTCGGCCATCTTGCGCTTGCGGCCGGCGATCACGGCGGGCAGCGCCACGTTTTCCAGCACGGTCATGCCTTCCAGCAGGTTGAAGAACTGGAAGATGATGCCGATGTGCTTGCGCCGCAGGCGGGCCAGGTCGTCCTCGCCGCGCCCGGTCACCTCCTCATCGGCGACCGTGATCGTGCCCTCGTCGGCGAGCTCGAGCCCGGCCACGAGGTTCAGCAGGGTGGACTTGCCGCAGCCAGACGGGCCCATCAGCGCGGCGAACTCGCCGGCGGCCACGGTCAGGTCCACGCCGCGCAGCGCCCGCACCGGCGCGTTCTCAGCCTCGAAGGTCTTGCGCACGCCGCGCATGGTCAGCGCGGCACGGTTCTCGGTCATCGGCCCCCCCGGGTCGTGTGCAGTCATGGGTTCATCGGGCCGGCAGCGACGGGGGTGCCGCTCCGGGCAAGCTTGTAGGCGAGGATCGGCGTATCGCGGCCCTTCACCAGCTGGGCTGGCAGCGCGATTGCGTCCGACGGAACGGTCAGGGCGCGGTGGGTGGGCTCGGACAGCACGGTCTCGCCGGCCGACGCGAGCTGCTGCAGCCGCTGGGACAGGTTGACCGTATCGCCGACCAGCGTGTACTCGAGGCGTTCCTCCGACCCGAGCAGGGCCGCGGCGACCTGGCCGGTGGACAGCCCGATGCCGAGGCCGAACTCGTGCAGCCCCTCGGCGGCCCAGCCCGCGTTGATCTCGGCCTGCAGCGCGTGCATGCCAGCCGCCGCCGCCACTGCCCGGTCGGGGTGGTCGGGCTGCGGGAACGGCGCACCGAATACCGCCATCACCGCGTCGCCGACAAACTGCATGACGGTACCCCCCTCACCGAGGATCGCACGGTTCATCGCCGCTCGGTGAGTATTGAGCTGACCTGCGAGTTTTGCCGGGTCGGCGTGCTCGGCGATCGTCGAGTAGGACCGGATGTCGCTCATCAGCACGGTAACGATCACGGTCTCGGTCTCGCCGATCCGCTGCCTGGAGTTGCGGAGCTTCTCGGCGAGCCTGCCCGGCAGCAGCCGGGACAGCGTCTCGCCCTGTTCCTCGCGGTCGACGATCGCCTGGTGCAGCAGCCGGAGCCGGTTGAGCGCCGCCGGGTTGCCCTGGGCGACTCCGGCCGCCAGCTTCACGAATACGGCCTCGACCTCGGCGTCTACCGCCTCGGGCGGCACCCGCCTGGCCACCGCGATCGCCTTGATCGGCTTGCCCTCGGCGATCAGGCCGAGCAGTTCCTCCTCGGCGGGAGCGAGCTCGCCGGGCGAGGTGACCGGCTGGACCAGCGCCTCGACGATCGCGGGGTCGAGTGCGGTGCCGCCGGTGGCCACGCTCCGGATCGCGTCGGCAAGCTGGTTGCCCTCGGCGACCCGGTCCTTCAGCAGGTAGCCGTATCCGGCCGAGCCCTCGGCCAGCAGCGAGACCGCGTACTCGGGGTCGTCGTACTGCGACAGCACCACGACACCGGTGCCCGGGAAGCGCTTGCGCACCTCCTTGGCCGCGTCGATGCCTTCGCGGTGGAAGGAGGGTGGCATCCGCACGTCGGTGACCAGGACCTGCGGCTCGGTGGCCGCGGTGCCGCTGATGACCTCGTCGTAGTCGGCGGCCACCCCCACGACACGCAGGTCCGGATTCCGCTCGATGAGCGCCCGGACCCCCTCGCGCACGATTAGGTTGTCGTCGGCGAGGAAGACGCCGATGGCTCGTTCGGGCAGCGCACTGTGTCCCACGGCATTTAAGTTCTCGCATCCGCGGGTGCTGCCGCCAGTGAGCAGCCACCTAAAGGGGAGGTAGTACTAGCACACCATTGCCGGCTCACCGGCCAGCGGCGCTCCCGGGACCGGTGGTGCTGACACACCGCGCAGACGCCAGCCAGCATCCTGGCAGTCGCGGCCCGTCTCGGACACGGTGAGACACCGTGACGCCGACGGGCGTGGGCGAGGGTGATGCAACATGGGACGGGTGCTGGGGGTGGCTTGGTACCGGTTGCGGGCCACCATCGGCCGCCGCTGGGGCGGCTGCCTTTCGTTGGTACTCCTGGTCGGCCTGGTCGGAGGTGTCGCGCTGGCGTCGGCGGCCGCGGCGCGGCGGACCGAGTCGTCGTTCCCGGTGTTCCTGGCCAGTACCAATCCCTCGGACCTGATCGTCCAGTACAACGCGGTGGGCCAGATCTCGTACTCAAGGCTGCCGCCGTTCGCCGGCACGGTCCGGCACTTGCGCGACGTGACACGGGTTGAGAGTGCTTTTGAGCCGGTTACCAGCTTGCTGCGGCCCGGCGGGGCGCCGGCCGACTCCAGCCTCCTCAACAGCTTCCGGGTGGAGGTTCTGGCCAGTGTCGACGGCCTTTACTTCACCCAGGACCGGGTGGCCGTGACCCAGGGGCACATGGCCGACCCGCGCCGCCCAGACCAGTTCATGCTGAACACCGAAGCGGCCCGCCTGCTCGGCCTGCACGTGGGTGAGACCGTCCCGCTGGGCTTCTACACCAGTGCGCAGTCGGAGTCGCCTGGGTTCGGCACGGCACGAGTGCGGCCGGTGCTCAGGGTGCGGGCCCGGCTGACCGGCCTGGTCGACTTCAACAGCGAGATCGTCCAGGACGATATCGACCGCCAGCAGGGCTTACTGCTGCTCACGCCCGCGCTCAGCCGGGAGCTGCTGCGTGCTGGGACGGGCAGCGGCATCTCCTGGTTCGGGCTGCAGCTCGGCCACGGAACTGGGGGCGCCGCAACGGTCGAGAGCGAGATCAACAGCCAGCTTGGGCAGACGGCCACGGCTTTGTACCAGGTCGCCTCCGTCACCGAGGCGCAGGCGCAGAGTGTCATCGAGCCGGACTGGATCGCGCTGGCCGCGTTCGCGCTGATCGCCGGCATCGCCGCGCTGATGATCGCCGGGCAGGCCATCGCCCGCCTGATCCGGGTGGGCTCCGGTGAGGCGCAGGTGCTCCGGGCGCTGGGCGCCGGCCCCGCGATGATCGTGGCTGACAGCCTCGCTGGCCTCGTGGCCGCGGTCGTCGCGGGCTCGCTGCTCGCAGTTGGCGTCGCCGTGGCCCTCTCCCCGATCGGCCCGATCGGGCCGGTGCGGCCGGTGTACCCGTCACCGGGCATCGCACCGGACTGGACCGTACTCGGGCCCGGCTTCCTTGGCTTGGCCGGCATCCTCGCCGCGCTGGCCGTCCTGCTCGGCCGCCGGGCCGCGCGGCGCCCCGGTCCCGTGACGTCCGCGCGCGGCGCCGCGGGTTCGGGCCCGGCGCGGCTGGCCGCGGCTTCCGGCTTGCCCGCGGCGGCGGTTGCGGGCATCGACTTCGCGTTTGACCCCGGCCGCGGCCGCGGCGCGGTCCCGGCCCGCTCGGCCATAACGGGAACCGTGCTGGCCGTGCTCATGGTGGTGGCGACGCTCACCTTCGGCAGCAGCCTGACCACGCTGGTTTCACATCCCGCGCTGTACGGGTGGAACTGGTCCTACGGCATTTCGGCCGACGGCGGCTACGCCACGGTGCCGCAGCCACAGCTGGCGAGCCGGATGCGGGGCAACCCGGATGTCGGGGCCTGGACGTTGGTCTGGTTTGCCACCGCCAACGTGGACGGCCAGGCCGTGCCGCTGCTGTTCGGCCGTCCGCACGCGGGGGTCGCCCCGCCGATCCTGTCCGGGCATGCTGTTGACGGCCGCGACCAGATCGTCCTCGGGCAGGCCACCCTCGCGCAGCTTCACCAGCACCTGGGCGGCACGGTGACCGCGAGCGTCGGCACGTTCGTGCGTGCCCGTCTGGTCATCGTGGGCACGGCCACGATGCCGACGGTCGGGCTGTCCCAGGGGCTGCATAGCTCGCTCGGCACCGGCGCGCTGGCCTCCGCCCAGATCCTCGGCTCGATGGCGGCCGGCTGCGACGGGCCGCCGGCCATGGCCCTGGTCCGGCTGCGTTCCGGGGTGACGGCCGCGGCCGGCCACGCGTCGCTGCAGCGAGTCGCCACCGCCGTCACCAGGACGGCCGCCGCCTTGCCGGCCAGCAGCTCATGCCGGGGCGTCACCCTCAACGTGATCCGGGTGCAGCACCCGGCGCAGATCGCGAACTACCGCTCGATGGGCGCCGCGCCGGACCTGCTGGCCGGGGGGCTGGCGGTGGGTGCGTTCGCCGGGCTTGCCTTTACCCTGTTCGCCTCGGTGCGCCGGCGCAGGCGGGATCTGGCGGTGCTGAGGACGCTCGGGTTCACCCGGCGTCAGCTCGCGGGCACGGTGGCCTGGCAGGCGTCGGTCGCCGCGGTCATCGGGATCGGGGTGGGCATGCCGCTCGGCATCGCGCTGGGCCGGTTCCTGTGGACCCTGTTCGCCCGGCAGATTTACGCGGTGCCCGCCCCGGCTGTGCCGGTCGGGGCGCTGGCGCTGGTCGCGCTCGGCACGATCCTGCTCGCCAACCTGGCGGCGGCGATGCCGGGCCGCAGCGCCGCCGGCACGTCGTCGGCGTCCGCGCTCCGCGCCGAATGAGCCCGGCGGGTACCCAGCACGCGTCCGTGGTGGTAGGCACACCAGGAGACGCCTGGCACCATCCTGGCCTGCGGCGCCCCCGTGGCGCGACGATGAGAGCATGCGATACGAAAGCTGCATCACCTCCCTTTCCTGGATTCCGTCGGAAGCCGTGACCGGGGGAACCCGGGCGGCCTTCGACGCCGGGTTCACGCACTACGACGACCCGCCGCCGGACCGGATCGACGACCTCGAGGCGCTCCGCGCCACCGACAAGTTCCGGTTCGCAAACGTGCTGCGGGCCTGGGTCGAGGTCGATGCCTCGGGCGCCGTCACCGGCTGCGGCTACGGCGGCGGCGGCATGATGGGCTCGACCACCGTCCGGCTCGGCATGCTGAGCTACCGGTTCCAGGCGGTCCAGCTCCCCGACATCCAGCGGGAGCCGGAACGCGGCGACGGGTGGGTCCGGTTCGTGCAGACCGTCGGGGGCCGGACCGGGCTGCCAGCGCCGCGGCGGGTGCGCCGCAAGCCGTTTGTGCAATGGCAGGCACCGCTGGTGTGGAGCACGCTGTCGCTGACCCTGCATGCGGACGGGACGGCCGAGTCCGAGGTGGTCGGCGCCAGCCCGTTCCCGCGGCACTGGATCTACGACGCCAAGGGCGTGCTCTCGCACAAAACCGGGCTGACCGACTTCGCCGACTGGTACCGCAGGTCGTTCGGGCGGCACACCCCGTGGGGCGACGAGGAGTCCAAGGCCCTGGTGACCGCCGTGGGGACGGCGCTGGAGCGGGAGCTGTCCGTCCAGCTCATGCACGGCGCGGGCAAGCCCACGATCCGCCGGCTCAAGGCGGGGGACGTGCTGGCGCGCCAGGGGGAGCCGGGGACCGACGTCTACCTGCTGCTCGACGGCGTGATCCGGGTGGAACGGGACGGGGAGCGGCTGGCCGAGTGCGGGCCCGGCGCCATGCTGGGGGAGCGAGCCCACCTCGAGGGCGGCACGCGGACCGCGACGCTGGTGGCGGTCACCCCGTGCCGGGTGGCCTCGGTCGGCGCCACCCAGTTCGACCGGCAGGCGCTGGAAGAACTGTCCGGCGGGCACCGAAGGGAAGACGCGGGGCAGGTCCGGAGCCAGGCATAGGATCGACGGAGTGCGTCTGTATCTCTGTGGAGTCCGCGGCTCAACCCCGGCGCCCGGTGCCGACTTCCTTCGCTACGGCGGGCACACTTCCTGCGTGGCCATCGCGCACGACGACGATGCCAGGCCGACGCTGGTCCTGGACGCGGGCACCGGCCTGCGTCAGGTCACGCCGTTGCTCGGCGGCCAGCCGTTCGACGGCACGATCCTGCTCACCCACCTGCACTGGGATCATGTGCACGGGCTGCCGTTCTTCACCGGCGGGGACCGGGAGGGATCGCGGGTCAGCCTGCTGCTGCCCGAGCAGGAAGACGGCGCCACCGCGGAGCAGGCGCTGGCCAAGGGCATGTCGCCGCCGCACTTCCCGATCGGGCCGAGCGAGCTGCGCGGCGCGTGGACCTTCGGCACGGTGGCGCCTGGGCAGCTGAAGGCCGAGGGCTTCACGATCGAGGCCCGGGCGATACCGCACAAGGGCGGCGCGACGCTCGGTTACCGGGTCAGCGACGGGTCGAGCGTGATCGCGTACCTGCCCGACCACTGCCCCACGGCGCTCGGGCCGGGGCCCGAGGGGTGGGGCGAGTACCACGCCGCCGCGCTCGAGCTCGCCAGCGACGCCGACGTGCTGCTGCACGACGCGTTCCTGCTCGCCGACGAGGTCGCTGCGGAGGCGTTCTTCGGGCACGCGGCGATCGACTACGCGATCGGGCTCGGCCGGCGGGCCGGGGCGCGGCGGGTCGTGCTGACCCATCACAAGCCCGGCCGCACCGACGCCGCGCTCGACGAGGTGGCCAGCCGGGTCGCGGGGGTCCGGGGCGAGGTGGCCAGCCGGGTCGCGGGGGTCCGGGGCGAGGTGGCCAGCCGGGTCGCCGCGGTCCCGGGCGACGTGGCGAGGCGGGTCGCCGGGACCCCGGGCGAGGTGCCGGGCCGTCCCGCCCAGCCCGAAGTGATAGTGGCCGCGGAGGGCGAGATCTTTGAGCTCTGACGGCGTTGACGCGGTCGTGGTCGGTTCCGGGCCGAACGGGCTCGCCGCCGCGCTGACCATGGCCAGGGCCGGCCTGTCCGTGCACGTCATCGACGGAGCGGCCACACCGGGCGGCGGCTGCAGGACCGAGGAACTGACGCTGCCGGGGTTCTGGCACGACGTCTGCTCTGCGGTGCACCCGCTGGCCAGCGCGTCGCCGTTCTTCACCGGTACCGACCTGGCCACCTTCGGGGTCAGGCTGCTGACCCCGAAGGTGGCCTTTGCCCAGCCGCTGGACGGCGGCCGTGCCGTGGCCGCCACCGGGTCGGTCGACGAGACCGCCGCGGAGCTCGGGCCCGACGCGCGCACGTACCGGCGGCTGCTCGGGCCGCTGGCGCAGGACCTGCCGCTGATCCTGCCCACGGTGCTCGGGCCGCTGGGGCGCACGATTCCCGCCCACCCGCTGGCGATGGCCAGGTTCGGCACCGAGGGTCTGCTGCCAGCCAGCGTGCTGGCCCGGCGGTTCCGCGGCGACGAGGCAAAGAGCCTGCTCGCGGGCGCGGCCGCGCACACGATGCTTCCGCTCAACAGGCCGCTGACCAGCTCCTTCGGCCTGCTGTTCCTGATGATCGCGCACTCGGTTGGCTGGCCCTTCGTCGAGGGTGGCAGCGCCAGGCTGACCGACGCGCTGGTCACCGAGCTCACCTCGCTGGGCGGCCGGGTGGAGACCGGCCGCTGGGTCACGTCGCTCGGCGACCTGCCAAAGGCACGTGCGGTGCTGCTGGATGTGACCCCGCGCCAGTTCGTCGCGCTCGCGGGCGACCGGCTCCCGGCCAGGTCGCGGCGGGCGCTGCAGCGGTTCCGGTACGGCCCCGGCGTCTGCAAGGTCGACTGGGCGCTCAGCGGGCCGGTGCCCTGGCAGGCCCCCGCCTGCCGGGAGGCTGGCACCGTACACCTGGGCGGCACGTTCGCCGAGGTAGCGGCGTCCGAGGCCGACGTGGCCGCCGGACGTCACCCGGAGCGCCCGTTCTGCCTGATCGCCCAGGCGGGCGTGGTCGATCCCAGCCGGGCCCCGGCCGGGCAGCAGACGCTGTGGGGGTACTGCCACGTGCCGCGCGGTTCGGACGTGGACATGTCCGCCCGCATCGAGGCGCAGATCGAGCGGTTCGCGCCCGGCTTCCGCGACCTGATCCTGGCCAGGTCGGTCCGCACCGCCACCGAGATGGAGCGGTACAACCCCAACTACGTCGGCGGCGACATCAGCGGCGGGGCCAGCACGCTGTGGCAGACCGTGCTGCGCCCCACACCTCGGTGGAACCCGTACCGCACCGCGCTGCCCGGCGTCTACCTGTGCTCCGCATCGACCCCGCCCGGCGGCGGCGTGCACGGCATGTGCGGCGCCTGGGCCGCCCGGACGGCCCTCGCCGACCTGGGCGCGCGGCACCGGCGTTAGCTGCCAGGGTGGCGGGTGGCGTTGCGTAAAAGGCGGTAATTCCGATCCCCGGCGGAACGCGCGGGCCGGCTCCTTCGTGCTTGATGGGCGAAAGACATCCCAGGAGCTTAAGTGTCAAGCCGCTACGGAAGATTGAGGGAGGTTTTCCCTGTGAGACCAGGCGGTTGCCTCGTCGTAGACCGTT
>Ga0209333_1000014_pt1 | contig 104540 bp, 79 predicted proteins | sample BlaSpr_A8_OM2_O3_FD_187982 | JGI IMG/M metagenome (GOLD analysis project Ga0209333, IMG submission 187982) | Forest soil microbial communities from Thunder Bay, Ontario, Canada - Black Spruce, Ontario site 2_A8_OM2_O3 (SPAdes) (version 2) | ecosystem: Environmental > Terrestrial > Soil > Boreal... | reverse complement strand
GCGAGACAGGTGGGATGACCCATCCGGCGCTGCGCGCTCGACCTTCCCCTACCGGGGAGGATTCTCAGTAATGCTCTTCGAAACGCTTGGCGAGTTCGTCGATATTCTCCGGCGGCCAGCCGGTGACTTCCATGCCGAGATGCAGGCCCATCTGGGCGAGCACTTCCTTGATCTCGTTCAGCGACTTGCGGCCAAAATTCGGGGTCCGCAGCATCTCTGCCTCGGTCTTTTGGATCAGGTCGCCGATGTAGATGATGTTGTCGTTCTTCAAGCAGTTTGCGGAGCGCACCGCCGTCGATAGTGTGCGGAATCTCGTTTCCGTGCTCGTGCAATCGGAACAGTTGGGGTCGAGCGTCGCGAAGACGCTCCGCATCCACTCCGATACCCGACCCGCGCTCCGGGATAAAGCTGCTGCCCAGTCCGCCAATGTACGTACCGTACACCGGGGGGAGGCTGCCACTGGAGTTCAGCTTGAGGGCAAAGCCGTCGTATGATCCGCCGCCATATTTAGTTTGCGCAGCTCCCGACGTAATCTGTGGAAAACTCGGGTCGTTCGTCATTCCCGTGACATAAGCGTCGTTTTGCGAGTCCAGTGCGATGCCGAAGCCTACGGTCTGGACCGTGGCGCCGGTTCCCAAAAGAACCGGCCCATAACCCACGCTCGTACCCCCGGCGTTCACTTTGAGGACATACCCTTGAGCGGGCGAAGGCGTTGAGGCAGTCCCGCTTGAGCCGGTTACGTAGGCATCGCCAATGCTGTCCACGGCGATGCCGTACCCGATGCCAGCGGGCAGGTATGTCGAATACGCAAATCCCGTGGTGCCGCCCGCGTTGATTTCGGTCAGAAACCCGGCCGACGCTATACTTGAGAGGGCCTTGACCAAGGGGAAGGACGTACCGGCCGATGCCGATGCAGTTCCCGTCACATAAGCGTTTCCCGAATGATCTACCGCGATGGCGCGCCCCCAGAAACTGCCACTTCCGCCGAGATAGGTGGAGTAGACCAAAGCTGTTCCTGCCGTGTTGACTTCGGTTACGAATGCATTGGGGTCGCTGCCATTACCGTAAAAGCTCGTCTGCGGCGCGCCAGCCGTAATGGGGAAATTAGAGGAGGTGGTATACCCGGTAACATAGGCGTTTCCTGAGGAGTCCACCGCGATTCCGCCACCGATATCGGTGAGGCCGCCGCCGAAAACGACCGCGTAGACCAAGCTTCCGGTGGGACTCATTTTGACGACGAACACGTCGACTTTGCCGCCTCCCAGCGTCGTTGGATGCCCGGTAAAAGTGGCGGCGCTTCCCCCGTTGTAGCCGGTCACGTAGACGTTTCCCTGCGGGTCCACGGCAACGGCCGGATAGGTCGCCTGGCTGGCGGCTGCCGAAAGGGCATAATCCAATTCATCGCCAGGTGAGCCCAGGTAGGTCGCAAAACTGAGGACGGGATCGATGATCAGAGGCTTGCTGGCGTCGTACCTGCCGACCTCGAACGCCACGCGGTTGTTAGATTGGAGGACATAGCGGCCATTTATCGTTTGTCGCCGGCCGCCGCCGTCCTGATAGACGATGGGCTTGTGCTGGCGCACCTCGCCCGCCGCGGTGCTCACCACCAGGTCGCCGCCGCCATCGATGCGCATGCCATCGATGCCGTCAAAAGCCAGCCCGATAGCCCTAGGATCGGCGCCGGGGGCAACCACAAAATCGTACTCAAGCCGCCCTTGGTTTCCATAAAAGGCCAGATCGATCCCGGGATATAGTTCCGTATAATGCACGCGGGCGAAATTTGGAGCGCCCGTCACCCACTTGGCCGGGTCGTTTCCAATAAAGTAGCTGCTGATGGCGCTTTGCCGCTCGCTGCCAGCCACACCCGGCGCTGAGTTCGCGCCCGGAAAGCCGATCCGTATGGTGGACTGATGCTTTGCTTTGTCCGCCGCCTGCAGGTTCAGGAAAACTTCGGCAGGAGCTAACAGAATCGAGTAATCGCTTCCGTGGGACAGGAATTTCACACGCGCATCGCTCTGCCCGCGATTCTCTTCAAAGCTCAATGGTAATTTGCCGTAGTTGACAAGCGCCTGCGCCTTTACGTCCTCCGACACGCGACCGGTGCCGACGCGATTCGCGGCGATCGACAGTGTACTCAGGGAAAAGACCAGCACCACAGCCAGGCCCGTACTATTTTGTAAGCTCATAATTTGGTCCAAAGATTGAAGTATATCGCCTATACGCTGCTCTTGGGAGGTGCAGGCCGACAAAAGTGTACTAGTTCTCATGACTTGGCGTGCTTGAACGGCCTGGCCACAGCGTGCGCTAAGATCGGATGACGCTCCCTCCAAAGCACATCTGCAAGCGGCTCGGCCAGTTATTGGCCCTGCATCCGGTTGTCTGGCTGATCACCGGCGGCGCGCTGTTCTGGATGTGGGGCGGCTTGATACCCAGGATCAGATGGAACGCCATCGAAATGATGATGGCGAAGAATCTGTTGGCCGGAACCGGCTTGATCGTGGCGCCGCTGGATCCTCCGGCGCTCTGGCGCCCTCTGCTCGGCGCACTGGCCTGTGCGTTTGTAGAGTTATTCACCACCAGCCCCCGCCTTGTTTACCAGATCGTCTATGCCGTCTCTTTGACGGTTTTCCTGGCTGCGAGCTTCTACGCGGCCCGCGCGTTATGGGATGCCGCGGCGGGACACGTGGCCTGTTTGTTCATTCTCACCAGCGGTGCGCTGACTAGCCGGCTCGTCAACCACGTGGACAGCATTTCACACGTAGTTTTCCTGCTGGCTGTGGGCCCTGCGCTATTGTTTACGGTGTTGGCGATGCGCGAGCCCACCGGGCGCCGCCTATTGGGAGCGGGAGTCTCATGGGGCCTGGCGTATCTGGCGAGGTGGGAATCCGTGCTGTTCTTCGGGATTGCCGCCGCAGCCTTGCTTTGTGCCATATATGGCGAAAAGAGCCATCTCAGGTCGCTCGGGAGAGGTTCCGTTGCAATACTGGGTTTCGCAGCTCTTTACGTTCCCGCCACGGCCTACGACAGTTGGGCAAAATCGCACTACGGTATTTGGGGGCCTTCTGCCATTACGACCTTCTACGCGTCGGAAGCATGGGTGACCGGCATAGGCGACGAGATGGCCGGCTCGGCCGCGGCCGAACGCAAATACGGCTCGCTGGAATCTAATCATTTCAACGTTTTGCGAGCGATCGCCCGCAACCCTGCTGCCTTTTTGACCAGACTGCGCATCAACGTCCCGAAGTTCCTCGGTCTTTACATGGACCGGCAATTCTTCGACCCAGTCTGGCTGTTGTTGCTTTTGGGTTTAGTATGCGGCGCGGGCTGGTCAAGAACGCGCCTGCTGACCTTGGGCCTGCTGCTGCTGCTTTTCCTGTCTTCGACCATCGTCATCCTGTGCTTCCATATCGACTACCGCTATCTGGTCGCCGGTCTGCCCAGTCTTCTGCTGATCTTCTGCGGTGGCGTTTCCAGTTTCGGAAACCGGGTGAAGCAGGTGTTTGGTGGTGGGAAAACGGCCGTGAGCGTAGCTTGCCTACTCGTGTTAGCCTGGCGCACCGCGGGGACCTCCTATGGGCAATTGGTGGCGGCCCGGAATAATCCGGATCGCGGCGCCGGCATCCGTACCGTGGAATTCGCGAGCGATCTAGCCCGGCATTTCCGGCAGGCAGTGCATCCCGAGGGCCCCGTCGCACTGCTAGTACTGCCGAGCCGCGAATCGGGGATGAATGCCACCGACATGTTTCTGGTGTCCTACTTTGCGGGAACCGCACTCGCATCGCGGCCACCGGCACTGTATCCACGCGACCTGATTTTTTCGGTCCGCCGCAGAGAGCCCGACTACGTTTACGCTTCCTCCGAATCGTTGCTCCGGACGGACCTCGCTTTACCGGGCCCGCCTATCGCGGCATATCGGGGAAACACCGGCGATGTCTATTATCTGTTCAAACGCTGATACAATCTGGGCTTCTTTGCACAGTCGCCGGCCCACCCATCCGCGTTGCCCCGTATGCGAACGGCCAGCCATCCGGCGCCGCTCAATCGTTCCAAACTATGCGTTGCGCGCGTGCCCGGATTGCGGACTGGAGTTTCTGGACCCGCAGCCGGACGATTCCGTTCTAAACGCCATCTACGGCGATAGTTACTTCCTCGGGGAACGGCGCGCTGAAACGGCGGAGCGGCGGTCGAAAATGAAAAGTGCCACGGGGGCTTTGTACATCGATGTACTCGCCAGGCTTGTTCGGCCGGAAAGTGCGGACTTGCTCGAGATCGGCTGCGGCCACGGCGAAATGCTGCTGGAGGCGCGCAAACGGGGGTTCCGCGTCTCCGGCGTCGAAATATCCGCGCACGCCGCGGCGCTTGCCAACCGCTGCCTGGGGATGCAGGCGGTCTTGGTTGGTACTATCGAGACGCTCCCCCTCGCGCACGGCCATTTCGGCGCCGTTGTGGCGGCGGACGTGATCGAACACGTTCGCGATCCGGAAGACTGGCTGCTGCGCATCCACAAACTGCTGCTCCCGGGCGGCTTCCTGCTGTTGATCACGCCCTCGCTGGATAGTTGGACGCGCCGCCTCCTCCGCAGCCGCTGGATAGAATACAAAGTCGAGCATTTGTATTATTTCAGCGTGCTGTCCATCCGGATGCTGCTGGAACGGTGCGGGTTCGATGAAATCCGCATCTCGCCTAACCGCAAAGTGCTCACTATCGACTACCTCGCGCGCCACTTTGACCGGTTCCGCGTGCCGATGCTGAGTCCTCTAGTCAGCTTGTTGCGGCGCGCGGTTCCCAGCCGAATCGCGCATCGGCACCTGCTGGTCCCCGCCAGCGGGCTGATGGCTATCGCCCGGAAGGCGGGATGAACTGCCCGGTTTGTGACGAATCGAGATTCGCCCGCCTCTTGGCCGTCCGCGGCCGAGATGTGACACGCTGCTACGGCTGCGGGTGCGTGGCGGTGGATGCGCTTGCCCCCGCGGACGGCGGCGAATCGCAGCCCGATATATCGCCGCGCGACGTTTCACGCTACTTAGATGCGCTCAAACGCCGAGGTTTTTGCGGCGGCTCGCTGCTGGATCTTTCGACCGCATCCACCAACCTGGCTCCGGTCGCATATGACGCAGCCATCATGCTGCACCTGTTGCAGAGGCAGTCCGCGCCCGGCGAACTGCTTCGCAGGACGCACGCGGCGCTTCGGCCTGGCGCTCCATTGCTGCTCACGGTTCCGCATTCACGCCGAACGGAATGGCTGATCGGAAACCGATGGTACTTCGACGAATCCACGATTCAGTTGTTATTGCTGCGGCACAACTTCCACGAAGTTCTGGTGCGTAAACCGTCCGCCACCTGCATGCTGGTCACCGCCGTAAGGGGCGAACCGCTCGCGCGCCCCAAGTGCTCGATCATTGTCGCCGCATTTGACGAAAGCCGGACCTTTCCGATTCTCATGGATGCGCTGCTAAAGAAGGCGATTCCCGGAGTCGATCGCGAAATTATCGTGATAGAGAGTAATTCGACCGACGGCACGCGCGAGCTGGCGAGACAATACCAGGGTCATCCCGAGATCAAGCTGGTGCTGCAAGACCGCCCGCGCGGGAAAGGCAACGCGATCCGCGAGGGATTCCGGCACGCCACTGGAGATATCGTGCTGATTCAGGATGCCGACCTCGAGTACGATCTGGACGATTATGACGGCTTGATGGCGCCTATTCTTGCTAACCGGGCGTTGTTCGTCCTCGGTACGCGGCATGCCGGCGACTGGAAGATGCGGAGGTTCGCCAGGCAGAGACTCCTATCGGCGGGGCTCAACCTGGGGCACGCTTTCTTCACGGGTTTGATCAATGTTCTCTTTCGCCAGAACATGACGGACCCGTTTACCATGTTCAAGGTTTTTCGCCGCGATTGCCTGTTCGGCCTCGATTTCCAGTGCAACCGGTTTGATTTCGATCACGAACTGGTGATCAAGTTCATCCGCAAAGGCTACCGACCGCTCGAAGTCCCTGTGTCATACTCTTCGCGCTCCTTTCGCCAGGGAAAAAAGGTACGCCTGTTCCGCGATCCGTTCACCTGGTTATGGGTGGACCTGAAGCTGCGCTTCTCGCGTGTGCTTCCCAAGTATCTCTAACCGCGTGGCGCACGCACTCCTGCGTGCCGCGTCCCCACTTCTGGGGACGCTTGCGGCACGCCGTTCTGTTCTTCTTGCTCCTCCCGCCGCAGATAGTCGCCGCGCGAAAGGTGGCGCTCCAGCCACACGTACAGCACGATGAACAGGTACCGGCTTCCCATCTCCTTAATCTTTAGCTTGGACATGCCCGATTTTCGATTCGTCCACGAAATCGGCACTACTGCGTAGGAATACCCGCGCACAATGGCTTTTAGGGGCATCTCCACGGTCAGGTTGAAGTGCGGCGAGATCAGCGGCTGCATACCTTCGATGGTCTGCCGCCGGTAACATTTGAACGCGTTAGTGATGTCGTTGTATCGCAGCCGGAATAACATCCGTATAAACCAGTTGGCTATCCGGTTGATGGCCAGCTTGTGCACCGGATAATCCACAATCTTGCTGCCCTGGATAAATCGCGAGCCAAAAGCGCAATCGTAGCCTTCTTGCAGCTTCCGATAGTATTGAACCAGGTCCTCAGGACTGTCGGAGCCATCGGCCATCATCACCGCGATAGCCTCGCCGGTGGCTTGCGCCAGCCCGGCGCGTACGGCCATCCCGAAGCCGTGGCGGCCGGTATTCGTAACCAGCCGGATCCCAGGATAGCGTTCCATCGATCGCCACACGCAGGCCACTGTTTGATCCGTGCTGCCATCGTCCACCACCGCGATTTCAAACGGAATCCGCTCTCCCGCCAGGGCCGTGGCGATTTCAGAAATCGTCTGCTCGATCGATCCCTCCTCGTCGCGCGCCGGAATGACTACCGATAGTTTCATCCGCCGTTAACTCCGTATGGCTGCCGGCGCATCCGCTTGGCGCACATGCCGAGCGGCAATTTCGTCGAGTATCCGCGGCAGATCGTATTGCATTTTCCAGTTCGGGAAATGTGCCCGCAGCTTGCTCAGGTCCGAAATATAACAGATGTGATCGCCGATGCGGTTCGTATCTTTGTAACTGTACCGCAGCTTCAGCCCCCTGGCTGTGAGTAAATCCACAGTCTCCAGGATTGAAAGGCTATTCGCGCGGCCGCCGCCCAGGTTGTATACCTCCCCGCAGCGTGGAGCACGAAAGAATTCCAAAAACAGATGGGCTACATCGTAACTGTGGATCTGATCGCGCACCTGCTTCCCTTTGTAACCGTTGATGGTGTATTCTTTGCCGGTCGCGGCGCAGTGAACGATGTAAGCCAGATAGCCGTGCAGTTCGACCGCGGCATGCTGCGGGCCGGTAAGGCAGCCGCCGCGAAAGACGCCGACCGGCATCTGAAAATACCGTCCGAATTCCTGGCACATGACGTCGGCGGCCACTTTGGAAGCGCCAAACACCGAGTGCAGGCACTGGTCGATCGACATGCTCTCGTCCACGCCATCCAGGCCGTTAGCGTAGTCGTAACGCTTGTCCAGTTCGACGAGCGGCAGGTAATTGGGCCGGTCCCCGTAGACCTTGTTCGTGCTCGTAAAGCAAAACGGCGCTTCCCGGCAGAAATCGCGCGCGGCCACCAGCAGATTCATGGTGCCCAATGCATTTACATCGAAATCGTCGTAGGGGATAGCCGCGGCTTTGTCATGCGAAGGCTGCGCGGCGGTGTGAATGACGAATTGCGGCCGCTCGGCGTCGAATACCCCTCGCACGGCCTGCCGGTCGCGTATATCGATGGGCAAGTGCCGGTAACGTGGCAGCGTCTTCCGCAACTCCTCGACTACCGGATGCGTCGTGCCTTGCTCGCCGAAGAACTGCCGGCGCATGTCGTTGTCTATCCCCACAACCTCCCAGCCTTCGGCCGAAAGGTGCCGCACGCATTCCGAGCCGATCAGCCCGCCGGATCCAGTGACAAGAGCCTTCATCAAGACCCACTCTACTATTGCGCGTGCCTGCACGGCAAACCGGGCGCTGTACGGATGAAGACATACTCGTTGCAGCCCAGCGATCCGCCGCAGGTGGTCAAGCGCGTCAACGTGAAGCCGCGGCGTATATAGAAATCCACAATAGCCTCGGGTTTGGCGACCTCAAAAGGATAACCGCCTACCCAGTCGATCAGGTCGCGCCAGGGGGACATGCCGCGCTCTTTTCCCTCGTTGCGCCATGTTTCAAATGGCCGCCCGCGCAGAAGGTCTCGTAGTGTCCTGCGCCAATACAGATGCACCAGCACGGGAATCGTGACCAGGAATCGCAAACCGCCAGGCAGACGGTTGTAAACACGCTTGATGGCTCGCCAGCGGTCGCTGATCTTGCCTTGATCGTTATATATGGCAATGAATAGTTTTCCGGCTGGCGCTACCAGCCCGGCGGTATTGTCGAGGGCTTGCCACATTGCCCCAGTATGATGCAGGACTCCCCATGAATACACCACGTCATAGGTGCCCAAGCTCGCAAGATAACCGGTGTCAAGGGCAGAGCCCTCCTCAATGCGCCACTCCGGGTCTTGCGGAAAATATCTGCGGCGCAGTTCCCGGGCGCACGCTACCGATTGAGGGTCGTAATCGAAACAGCGCACATGGGCCCCCAGACGGCGCGCCGCCAGGCTGAACAGGCCGCTGCCGCACCCTACATCCAGAAACGCTTTGCTATGTAAATCGGAGATTTCCAACATCCCACGAAGGGAGTCTTCCGCTTTGCGGATGCGGCTTTCGTCGAGTATGCCCAGCAACCGTTGCCAGTTTTCCCCGAAAGCGAAGCGTTCGCGAGCGGCGATCTCTTGCTGCGACGTAGCGGGCATTAACCCCCACTTTAGCGCAGCTTCTTCAGGCCATGTCTTTAGGCCATGCTTTCTATCGTGGCGAACGGCAGCACGGCCTGCCCGGCACGCTTGCGCAAGAGCCACTTGCTGTAAGGCGGTACATCGTTCTTGGCAAGATCCTGCAAAATCAGATCCGTAACTTCGCGATCCCGTATATCCGGCGCCATTCTTTCCAACCGGCCTTCACGGCGCAGCCACTCCGACTTCTCCTTGGAGAGCGCTTGTTTGGACGAGTCGCTGAGCTGTTCAAACAAACCCTGCGCCGTAGCCTGACGGAACTGTTCATATTCAAGAATCAGGGCGCGCTCTTCAACTTCAAGATTCTGCCGTAAGACCGACCGCTCCCGCTGGCGATAACGCTCTTTGGCGGCGGCCTCCAGATGTTCGTCCAGAAAGCGGCGCCGCGCAGCCGGATCTTTTACGATCTTGACCACCAATCCGGCGGCGTTCTTCAAGCTCTGGCCGCTGCGCTGCTTCTGTCTGCATATATCGAGTGCCATCTCACACCAGTCCAGCAGATCCTGGCCTTCCCCGGCGGCGGCGCCCATATCCAAAGCCCGCGACACGTAACTAGCGGCTACATGGGGCAGTACACCTTCCTGCTTCATGGCAAGCACAAGCTGCGCAGCTCGTTCTAGAGCGTATAACTGCTCCGGTGTTTCGGCAGCGGCAGTCCATGCTGTAACTTGTTTATAACCGAAACCAGCCTTCTCCAGGACGTTTTGGCAGTGTGCCCGGCTCAATTCCGGGCAGGTCGTACTCTGTAACATCAAACTCTTACGCTCAGGCACGTAGGAAGGGTGGCGGTGCATGGCAATGCGCCAGTCTTCTGCGGAAATTACGTTGTAGTATCCAAGCACCTGAATTTTGATCAACTGGTCGAACGCCGGTTCCAACGTCTGCATGAGCCGCGAGAAATAGTGCGGCGGATTCAGGATGCCTACGTGTTCCATAGCTAACTTACGGGCGTCCATGACAATCAGATCGGTTTTCTCGAAGGCTACCGCGAAGAACCGGTATAAGTGCTTTGCCGTAATTCCGTCAAGCTCCATGTAGCGTCCGGCGTCCAGCACGCGGAAGAAACCGTTGTTGATCGATTGGATCAGTTTGTCGGTCCAGGTAATGCTGCCAGTACAACGCCCGGTCTCCCGGTCCAATAGAAAACTGGCTTCCTGGAAGACGTTGCTCCATTTCACCTCTTCCTGCTGGTCGGTGGCAGTAAGGGCCCGGAAGCGTAATGGAATGAAACGATCCATGGCCAGCTTTAGTCGCTGGTAAAATTTGCCGTGTACCGAATTGATGTTCAGCATCCGGGCGATCTCGCGCCCACTGAAGGTCACGGTCTTGGCAAAGTTATTTCGGAACGTGAGCACGCCCAGCACCACAAAAATATCGAGGTCTTGTTCAGTAGGCAGACCTAACTCGTTGTTACCCTGAATCTGCCACACTACTTCCATCTCACTGCCATTGGGAAGCACCTTCGTGCCTTTAATTTCGATCTTGCCGACACGCTTGCCGACACGGCGTTCCAGCACGGCGAAAGGAATGGCCGCCAGATTCTCTTCCTCGACGGAAAGGTTTACAAGTGCGGGCTTAGGGTTGTGTTTGGTCACGTCCGGGCCTTTAGAACAGGAAGTGCATCCACTGTTCTTGTAACATTAGGCGGGCTTTCTGTTCTAGTGATTTACGATGAAGCCCATGCAGGAGCGCCGTTTTTATTGGCAGGCACACACCAGACCAACCAGGACGCGTTGGCATGTGCTTGGCTGTATTACCTTTGGTTGAGGTTATCCAAACCATAAACCATTCCATATAGCGCTGGCATTTTTGGTCACCGAATCCTGTAACGTGTTATAACCAAACAAGTTATCAGCCAACTCAAGACATTGTAGAGCGTGTGCCTGAGCGTAAGCGCCATGGGTTTGATCGTAAACTCTGTGTGCCTCGACGTAAGGAGCTTGTAACCTGTTCAAAACAGGCGAGATGTTGGTATGTACTTGAGCGTAATGAGACAAGCCATGTATTTTCATAAGCTTAGATGGAAACACGGCCAGCCGATTGACGGCTATTTACGCTGAAGCACATAAATAGCTTCAACTGCTTACGGTGGGGCACAAGCCGGCGTATGCCGGTTTACGCCCGAGCACGCAAGTCACGGGTGCCGTTTATGATGAAACTCATACCGCAAAGCGTGAACCGTGGGTTTAATCATAACAATGGAGTGGCGCAGCAGGCTGGGCGCTGAGCTGGAGAAACCACAGATCGAGCATCAGCAGCGACCATAGCCAGTGGGAGTTGTCGCGGCGCCCGGAATCGTGCTCTTGAAGCATCTGCTCGACAAAGGGTGCTGAGACGATACCCCGGTCGATAAACGAGGTGCTAGTCAGATGGTCCCAAAGAAAAGCCCGCAACGCGCCTCGAAACCACAAGCTGAGCGGCACGCCGAAGCCCATCTTCCGGCGGTTAAGCAGCGCTGGGGGCAGGCGGTCCCCAAGAGCGCGTAGAAGAACATATTTGCCTTGGCCATCTTTGATCTTCCAGCCATGCGGGATGCCAGCCGCGAGTTCTGCAAGCTCATGATCGAGCAAAGGGCAACGCACTTCCAAGGAGTTCGCCATGGACATGCGGTCGACTTTCACCAGCATGTCGCCCGGCAAATTCTGTGTGGTTTCAAAGAAGAGCGCCTGGGAGAGCAGATCGGAACCGTCAGGCAGCAGGAAGGCCGCCAGCGATCGCGTAAGGTAGGCGCTGTCGGCTGGAAGCATCCAATCCTTCTCAAGCAGCTCCCGGCGTAGAAACCAAGGCGCGAAGTTGCTCTCGAAGTAGCGTTCCAGAGCACTCGAGCGGCTCACCATATGCAAATAATTCTTACCGTAAGCCGAATATGGGAGCCGGTCGGCGGTCCAGGAAATAAATGCACGCAACGCTTGTGGTATCCGATCCAGTTTCCGTAGTTTGTCGAGTGCCTGGAAGCGATCATAGCCTGCGAATAACTCGTCGCCGCCATCGCCGCTCAGCGCGACCTTTACATGTCGTGCGGCAAATTCGGAAACAATGAACGTGGGAATAGCGGAAGAATCGCCGAAAGGCTCATCGAAGTGCCGGACCAAACGGGAAACCAGGTCCACTGCGTCCGGCCGCACGATAATTTCGTGATGGTCCGTGCGATACTGGCGCGCCACCATCGCGGCGTATTCCAATTCATTGAAGGCGCTCTCTTCAAAACCGATGGAGAATGTACGAACGGGCTCGGTCGACGCAAGAGCCATGGAGGCGACCACCGAACTTGAATCGATACCGCCACTCAAGAACGCGCCCAGCGGTACGTCGGCAATCATCCGGATCCGCACAGATTCGTCGAATTTCTGGCGCAACTCGGCGCACACCGTAGCCTCGGAGAAATCCCGCGGCGTCCGGACAACCGGCGCGGGGAACTGCCAGTAGCGGCCTTGACGCACGGTTCCATCTGCGTCGTAAGTCAGCCAAGACCCTGGTGGAAGCTTACGCACCGCCCGGAAACAAGTCCAGGGCTCGGGGATATAGGTGAAGTGAAAGAAAAGCCGCAGAGCTTCCGCGTCGATCTCCGACGGCACACCAGCCGCATGCAGGCATTTCAGCTCGCTTCCAAAATAGAGCCCCTCCGGCAATACCGCATAATAAAGCGGCTTCTTCCCAAAGCGGTCGCGCGCCAAGAAAAAGCGTCGGACCCGGGCGTCCCAGATGGCATAAGCAAACATGCCGCGCAAGCGCCGCAAGCCCTCCGCACCTTGATCTTCATAGAGATGCACCAGCGTTTCGGTGTCGCTATTCGTCGCGAACCGGTGCCCACGCGCAATCAGATCGTGGCGCAGGTCCCGATAATTATAGATCTCGCCGTTGAAGACCACCCAGACAGTTTCGTCTTCGTTAGCCATGGGCTGATGGCCGGTGCTGAGATCGATGATGCTGAGTCGCCGCATGCCGAGGGCACTTCCGCCCTCCACGTGGTAGCCTTCGTCGTCGGGCCCGCGGTGCCGGATCTGGTCGCACATCGCGCGCACCCCGGACAGGCTCGCCTGCCCCTCGCGCAAGTAGAATCCGGCAATGCCGCACATGGGTCTGAATACCTTGCCCTTACTGTAGCATTCGCCTGTGCCTGCACTCGCAGGGCCATGCGTTACAGTGGGGATGGATGCCCGCTCCCATCCCCGTACTGCTGATGGTGCGCGAACTGCACCTGGGCGGCAGCGAGCGGCAGATGGCCGAGATAGCCAAGGCGCTGGACCGCTCCCAGTTCGCTCCGCGCGTCGCCTGCTTCCGTCCGCCCATGGGCTTGCGCGCGGACGATCTGCGGGCCGCTGGCGTGCCCATCGTGCAGTTCCCGGTGCCGTCGCTTGCCAGCGTAAAAGGCGCGTTCAGCATCGCCGCGTATATCCGGGAACAAAAGATACGGCTGGTGCATACCTTCGATACGCCTGCGAATCTCTATGGTGTACCCGCGGCCCGCCTCGCAGGTTCCGCGGTAGTGGTTTCCAGCCAACGGGTGGACCGGGGGTTGTGGCCGGCGTGGCAAAGGCATGGACTGCGCGTTACCGATCGTCTGGTCGATGGCATAGTGGTCAACTGCGAGTTCCTGCGCCGGCATCTCCGCGACGAGGAGAAAGTTCCAGCGGGGCTGATTCATCTTTGTTACAACGGCGTCGACACCAACGCATTCCACCCCGTACGCCGCGCCTGTCCGGATGCCTTGCGAGCCGCCCCGCTGGTTATGGGGGTGGTGTGCGGTCTGCGCCCTGAAAAGGGGCTGGAAACCTTACTGGACGCCTTTGCCGCGGTGCGTGGGCATGTGCCGGGAATGAAGCTGGCTATAGTCGGCAGCGGACCGTGTCTGGCGGACTTGCAGGACCGCGCTCGGGTGCTGGGCGTTCTGCCGGATTGCGTCTTCGAACCAGCTACGCCGCGAGTGGCCGATTGGTTGCACGCCATCGACATCTTCGTCCTGCCATCCCTATCCGAAGCGCTTTCCAATTCGCTCATGGAGGCCATGGCCTGCGGCTGTTGCGTGGCCGCGTCGAGCGTCGGCGGCAATCCCGAGCTGGTCGTGCATGGCGAAACCGGAATGCTCTTCGAACCCGGCGACGCGGCGGGACTGGCTGAAGTATCGCGTCGGCTCATACGGGATCCCGCACGGCGCAGCGAATTGGCATCCAACGGCGCCCGCCTGATCCAAAGCCGCTTCTCGCTTGCGGCGGCCGCGCGCAGTATGGGGGAGATTTACTCCGCGCTACTGGCTTGAGCGGCCCCCTGCTACCACAGCACCAGCGGCAGATCGCCCGGACTGAAGTTCAGCCCCAACGAGGCCCGGTACTCGGTATGTGCGAACGCCGCCGAACTGGCGATATCGTAGTGCTCCGTGTCCAGACGCAGCACGGTATGCAATCCTCTTCCCAGATCCCGCGTAACGCCTATCCCTCCACCGTAGGCGGTGTACGCGCCCACTGTCTGCACCAGGGCGGACATTCGGCCATAAGTGCCGTGCACGCCAAAATTCCAGTGGCGCACACCGGTATAACTATAGGAGGCGTTCCCGGAGTTGTTCCGGGATGTGAGATATACTCCGTTGCCGGGAACCACCTGGTCAAGGTACTCCAGCATAAATTGCGACCGCCGGAAGGTGTCCGCCAGCCGTACTTGCACGTCGGGTACGTAGTTGAGGCGATAGGCGGCCTGAATTGCCTCCGACTCGCCGAGCAGAGCCGCGATCGCCGGGTCGAGCGCAACCTCGGTCAGGCTCGTGCTCTCCACCCGCGCGCCGCCGATACGCGCCGATAGTTGCACATGGCGCGATATCTGGGTGCTATAGTTCAGGCCCACCGAATGTATATCCGTACTGCCAAAGCCCCTGGTGTAGTCGAAGTACGTGAAGCGATAGTCGGCGCCCAGGGTGGTGTGCCGGCTGATCCGGTACTCCAGGTCTCCACGCGCCACCGCTCCAGTCACCCCATAGAGTGCGCTGGATTGCCGGCGCACCAGAGATCCCTCCCCCCCGATGTTGAAGGACAGCCGATGCGTTAGCAGGTATGTCAGATCCCCGGAAACGCCTGCAAATATGACCCGGCTATCGTAAATATCGTTTTGGGGCAGTTGCAGGTAATTGGGATCCAAGGAGCCCAGGGGCGAGGACAGGGAGTAGCTATTAAGGGAATAGATGCCGGCCTGGTCCCGCAACGTGAACGTCACCCGCTTGGTGGGCCGGTGGGTGAGAATGAGCGACAGAAATTGATCGGTGCCGTCCCAGTAGCTGGTAGAGTAATCCCGGAAATCTCCCCTGTAATCCAGTCCCAAAGTGGTGTGCTTCCAGACGTGATAGGTGTATGCGCCCAGATTCAACTCCAATCCGTACAAATCCGTGGAGGGTATTTGACCGGTAGTCGTTACCGAAACCGGTACCAAACCGGAATCGTAGACCCCGCTCAGACCGATGTACGGCCGAAAGGCGATGGGCGCCACGGTTTGCCCGGCCGGGGCTTGGCCCCGGCTTAAAATGGCGGGTCCGCTGTACTCCTCATCGGGACTGGCCGCCGATGAATCCGCTTGTGGCGAATCGGACTGTGCCATCAGGCCTGGCGCGCAGCCTAAAACTAAAACCAAGAATAGCGTCGTTCGAGCAAGCAGCAAAGGGCCTCCCGGATTCCAGGATTTTGAGCGATCATTGAGCAGCGATGCGCCAGTGATTCCAGCAACCAGCGTTCAACCATTCACTCTGACGCGCTGGAAGGACCGGTGTCAAGCCGAGCGGGTGCCGTAGACCTTTGTTATTCGACGCGGTAGACGCCGGTCAACCACGGATCGGTACTAACCGGAAATAATTGAAACCATGTGGCTTGACACGAAGTGGCAGGGTGCGCCAACATCAGGAGGAGTAGCTGGAGGTTTCCCCTGTGCATTCCTTGCTCTGGTTAGGATTCAGGGCATTTATCGTCTCGCTGGTATTGACCCCGATTTGCCGCGATATATTCCGTTCCTACGGGGTAGTGGACCGGCCCGATTCCGCGCGTAAGGTCCATCGCTACCCTATTCCACGGGTGGGCGGCTTGGCCATCGCCATATCCTACCTGGTGGCTTATGTATTGGTTCGTCCGGAAGAAGGCAGCCCGCTGGCCCAGCAACTCTCGCTGGTCTGGCGACTCCTGCCGGGCGCCGCCATGGCTTTCGGAATCGGATTGCTCGACGACTTGTTCAACCTCCGTGCCTGGATCAAACTCGCCGGACAGGTTGCGGCGGCGGGCCTAGCCTGCGTGGGCGGCGTGCGCATCCTATCGATCGGCGGCGCTCCCACGGACGCTTGGTGGAACGTCCCCCTGACCATTCTCTGGCTGCTGGCCTGCATGAACGCCTTCAATCTGGTGGACGGCCTGGATGGTTTGGCCGTAGGCGTGGGACTGTTCGCTACGCTGACCGTTTTCACCGCGGCCATGATGCAGCACAACATGGTCCTGGCGGTGGCCACCTTCCCGCTGGCTGGCGCTCTGCTGGCTTTTTTGTGCTACAACTTCAACCCCGCGACCATTTTCCTGGGCGATTCCGGCAGCTTGCTGATTGGCTTTCTGCTGGGCTGTTACGCGGCCATATGGAGCAATAAATCGGCCACGCTGCTGGGCATTACCGCGCCTTTGATGGCGCTCTCGATTCCTTTGCTGGATGTCGCGCTGGCCATCGTGCGTCGTTTTCTGCGGCGTCAGCCGATTTTTGCAGCCGACCGCGGCCATATACACCACCGGTTGTTGGATCGCGGGTTCACGCCACGCCGCGTCGTTTTGATGCTTTACGGCCTATGCGGCTTGGCCGCTGCGTTTTCGCTGCTGCAAGGCGTGATGCACAGTTTCTCTGGCGCGCTGATCTTGCTGTTCGGCGTCTTCGTATTGCTGGGTGTTCAGTATTTGGGTTACGCCGAATTCGACTTGGCCGGTCGGCTGTTGTTTGGCGGTGATTTCCAGCGATCGGTAAGCGCTCAACTGGAACTGCGGAAATTCCGTGCCGCTCTGGTTGCCGCCGGCACACCCGCCGAGTCCCTGGGAGCGATCCGCGAGGCTTGCGAAAAGTTCGGATTCCGCCAGGTGAGGCTGTGCCTGGCGGGCGAAATCTTGGAATACTCCACCGATGAGACCGAAACTCCCTGTTGGACGGTGCAGGTGCACCTCGCCAACGAAGATTACGCCTTGCTTGTGAGGCCTTGTGCATCCTCCGTGCTGCCCATGGCAGTCGCGCCGTTTGTCGACTGCCTGCGCGAGGTGTTGGTCGAAAAATTCCCCGAAATCGCGACCAACGACGCCAAAACCCCGGCTGCCGTATCGCTGGCTGAACATTAAGCCGGGTTTTATGCAATCTGTCGCGTGACGAATGGACGCACAGTCATTACGGGTTTGTACGACCGTTACGGACTGAACGTCGGAGCGCGCCGCACAAGACGCGAAATCTCTTCTCTGAAAAGGCCATGCATCGTGCGAGACTCCCGCTGTGGCGGCATGCACCCTGCTAGCCTAAAGTGAGGCCCGGCCAAGCGGTGTGCTCTAGTATGCCATCAGAAGATAAACAATTTCCAGCCGCGCCCACCCTACCAAAGGCGCGTTTCCAATTGTGCGCGCTGGAATACGTAACGGTATGCACTTTCCTTTGGATAGTGGCGGCAGTCTTGCAGTGGAAAGCGGGAGCCTTTGCGGTGGAGCTTTCGGGAAATCCGGACGAATCGGCGCACTATATCACGGGCTTGATGATCCGGGACTATATCGCATCAGGCAACTTCACTCGGCCGATGACGTATGCGGAACACTACTATGCGCACTATCCGAAGGTCGCCTTCGGTATGTGGCCGCCGTTCTTTCACATCGTCGAGGCCCTCTGGATGCTCATCTTTTCACCTGGAAAGGTGTCCGTTCTGTCGCTAATGGCGCTGATTACAGCCGCCACGGGAACCTCTATCTACTACGTGCTTCGCCGGAAGTATGGCTGGCAAGTGTCGTTCGCAAGTGGGGCGCTGTTTGTGCTGTCGCCGCTGGTGCAGGCGTCTACATCGGCGGTAATGGTGGACGGTTTGGTCGCGCTGCTGGACTTGTGGGCGACGATCTACCTGGTCCGGTATCTTGAAGGCGAGCGTACCCGTGCGGCGGTTGTTTTCGGCGTGCTCGCGGCGCTGAGCATGGCTACGAAAGCCAATGGAGTGGCCTTGGCGCTGCTGCCTATACTGGCCATTGCGTTCACCAGGCGCTGGCATTTGCTGCGGGTGCGGGGGCTTTATTACGCCGCGGCCATCGTCCTGGTATTCGGCCTTCCATGGCCGGTACTTTCATACTGGCTGATCGAGCGTTCGTTGGGTGGAGAGGCAGTTACCGTTTCGCTAATCGCAGGTACGGCGCTGGCTTATGTGCGGGTGCTTTGGGCGGCATTGGGATGGGGACTGAGTCTATTCTGCATAATTGGCGCGGTCTGGTTTCTCGTGCGGCTGTTTCGGAATGACATAGACTTTGCGCTGGCCGGTGCGCTGGCCTTAATGCTCAGCGTTTGGGCCTACCATAGTTCGATCGGCAATGGAGCCGACCGCTACATGGTGGCCGCGCTGCCGCCAGCCCTGATTCTGGCGGCGGCTGGGTTCGACTGGGCCGCGCGGCGCATGCCGCCGCATGCCTTGCCGTTGCGCGCCCGCGCAGTGGCGTTGGGAGCGCTTGCGATCGGTTTCTTCGCGATCCAAACTTGGGCGGTACCGCTCAAACCATACCAAGGCTTCGACCAGCCCGCGCATTTCTTGTTGACGACTCCGGAGTTCGCCGCGGGCAACTTTTTGGTAATCTCCAATGCACGCGGAGAGGGAGCGTTTATCGCGGAAGTGGCCATGCACGACCACCGGCCCGGACATTTGGTGCTGCGATCGACTAAGGTCATGAGCAGCAGTAACTGGTATGGGAGTGTTTACCACTTGCGATACACGAGTTCCAAAGAGATCTGCGACTTTCTGGACCGGGCCCCCATCGATGCCGTGCTCTTAGATACGCGGCCGGCGCAGGTGTGGGTGGAGGAATCGGCCTTTCAGCTGGAAACGAGGGTGGGCGAGGCCTTAAAGTCCGATCCGAACTGGAAGCTACGCGATCGCTTTCCAAGGCTCCGCGATACCGCCCCTTGGATCGACCTGTACAGCCGCCTGGGGCCGCAACCCACCGGCTCAGTTAAGCTGGATCTGAGCTACACTTTGGGGAAAGATATCGTGGCGACCGACGGCAAAGAAGGCAAGTAGCATCGCCGGCCATGGGCCGCCATATCCGTGACGAGAACCGCGGAATTGCGCTGGCGTGCCTCTACGGAAAGAACCGGGAACCGCGCGAAGCCTTGCCGGATGCTACACTAAAATCGATGTAAGCGCCGACCACGCCGCTCCGCTGCCATGACGCCGCTCCATTCACAGCCGCCGCGCGGCCGACCAGCATTTTATCTTACAGTAATTTTCGTATTTGTCGTGTATGCCCGTTTTCCGGAAATTATGGACATAGTCACGGGGTACGCGTTGCATTCGGCGCGGATTGTCATGGGTCTTGCGCTTGTGGCGACACTGCTTTTCGGCGGGGACCTACGTGCCGTTTTCTCCAAGATTGGCATCAGCCTGTTTGCTTTTAGCCTTTGGTTGTGCGTCTGCATTCCATTCAGCATATGGCGCGGTGGCAGCGTCAGAATGCTGCGGGATTTTTGGGCGCTGTCGCTTTTCTCCTACGTGATCGTCGCATCCGCGGTGCAAGGACTGGAGCAATGCCGCAAGATCATGTACAGTCTGGCAGCGGCAACTGTTTTCATCGAGGTCTTCACGTTGGTGATAGGCCGCGCACAAGGCGGCCGTATTGCCCTGCTGGGAGGCATTCTGGGCAACGCCAACTATCTGGCCCTCATGCTGCTCATGGGTCTGCCGTTTTGTCTCTTCGTGGTGCGGACCAAGCCAGGATTGTCGCCATTGAAGCTCGTTTGTCTGCTGATGCTCTTTTGCATCCCCGTAACTATAGCGGCCACCGGCTCGCGTGGCGGACTGCTGACCCTCGCCATCATGTTCCTGTTGTATTTTCTGCCGCTACCGCCTAGCCAGAAAGTGGTTGTGGGTATAGTTGCGCTGATTCTGTCGGTGGTTGCCGTCACCTTGTCGTCGCGGAGCGCTTTGGATCGGTTTAGGACGATCTTCGCCGCTTCCACCCCGGTGAACTTATCGGAATCGGAGCGATCCGCGGTAGAGTCTATGGATATACGGAAATCCCTTTTGCTTTCCAGTTTGCAATTGACCATGCGGCATCCCTTGTTGGGCGTGGGGCCGGGGATGTTCGCGGTAGCCAACGCAGACTTTATTGAGGAAACTACGGGGCGGCCGGACTGGAACGCGTGGCACGAAACGCACAATACGTTCACGCAACTGTCCTGCGAAGACGGACTGCCCGGATTGTTTCTGTATTGTCTGACGCTGCTGTTGTGTTTTAAGAGCTTGCTCTCGGTCGAAAAAAGGGCCCGCCGGGATCCCGCGTTGTCCTCTGTACGGCACATCGCGTTCGCTCTTCGGCTGGCGCTCATCGCGTTCACGGGGACGGCTGTCTTCGCTAGCAACGGCTATGCGTATTACTTTCCGATGCTGGCGGGTTTATGCGTGGCCGTGGAGCGGGCCAGCGCGGCGCAATCTTCGTCACAAATGGCGGCGACACCGGTCGCCTCACAGGCGGGTTGGGCTCCGGCGGGCTTCCGGCCGGGGATGCCGGGCGGCAACAGGGCAACGGCCTGGAACAGACCGCCCACCAGATAATAATGCCCCGACCATCCGCGGCCGCGGCCCTGTCTGCCCTGTTGATCGCTTCGGCGGGGCTGTGCCGCGCGGCCATCGACGACCTGCGCGTAGTCGGCGCCACCGCCACACAGGCGGTCATCGGATATATGGCGCCCGATCGGAACGCTTGTACCATTGAGGTCAGCGAGAATAGCTCCCTCTCGCCATTGGTGCATGATACGGACCCGGCTATTTTCGTGGGCGCGGCCCTGGATAGCCGGCCGGGCAACCTCAACAGCGGGTTGGCGCGGCTGGCCGTTATCGGCAAACGGTCCGCGGAGTTGGCCACCGCCGGACCGTACGCTGGAGTACGGCATTTTTCGCGCGCGCTGCAAGCCTACACGCGACATTTTGGGCGCGTCCTGTGCGGCCAGGATTCGGCTACGTTCACGTTCACCACCACGAATATCCCTCTTGGGAATACCTACGGAGATCCCTGGCTGCAAGATTCCACCCATCCCGGAGATCAGCCCTGGCCGGAATCCATCGGTGGCCTTACCCCGGAGTCTTTCGTCGATCCGTTGACTGGCGTCCTGCTGCGGCGAATCGGACTGCGCGGCGTAAACTGGGGCTACTGGTCCAAAATGCCTTTTGGGACCGCCTATAATCAAGGCCAAATGCCGTGCGACTCCGCCGGACCGTGGAGCGATCCGTGCAATGTCGTGGCCGGCGGCGGCGCTGCTTCGGCCGGCAACAGCATGGCCTGGTTGGTGATCCGCGCGCCGCTGACCAACGGCAACGCTTGGAATGCCGGGTACGGAAGTGCGAACTACGGCCAAAACTGGACCATGGATCAACTCGCGGTGACATTCAAAGGCTATGTGAACTCGCCGGCAGCCGCCAACCGGCAGGTAGACGTGTGTCTTTCCCTGAACGGCGGAGCTTCCTGTGCCAGTCGGATGCAGACGATCATGCTCGGCAGCCAAGCCAACGGCGCGCCCCAGACCGTCGGGCAAGCCGATACCACGCGCTTCGGGATCATTCCCTGGTTGCTGGACACCAAGCCGCGGTTTAATGTACAGGAGTCTTCGCCCCACTCGGGCCGAGCCAGCGTAGCCGCCCCTCCCGCAGGAACAGTCGCCTGGACCGGCGGGCAGCTTTTCAGTTTGTATTGGACCGACGGCGGCAATGGACGCATCCGCCTGTCCACCAAAGACGATGCCTGCATCACACCGCCGGCAGCCACCACTTCGCAAGAGTTCGTCATTTCTTCGTTCCAGGATGGCGGACACATGGCTGTCTCGGGTACACCTCCTGCGGGCGGCAATCTGTATTGGTGTGCGAATAACTTCGCCGTGATGATCCGGCGGCATCAAGCGCCTACGGACAACTCGACCGCATTCCTGCAAAGCGCAAGCATGGCGGCGGTGGAAAGCGCTTCGCCAAGTTATCCCGACAACGGCGCTGGGACGGCGTGCTTCAATAAGTTGGTCAACGGCGGATTTTTTTGTTTATACGGCGGTCTGTACTGGATCAATCCAGCCACGGCGGCGACCGCCTATTACGGATACGCGGGATCTTCAGGGAAGGACGGAAGCGGTGCCCCGATCGCCAACACGTGGAAAGGTATTCCGTTTCCGGACGGCGAGACCGCGGATATCGACCAGTCGCAATCGGCTTTGACGTTTTATGGCGTCTCGCAAGACCCTGGCGGCGGCGGGCCGCTGGTGATCCGTGGCGTTTTCGACCCGGCTTCGATTGCACAGCCGGCCGTGCCGTACGGCAATGGGTCGCAAATCGGGAACGCCACCGTCAAGAGCACGACAGCATACTCCGTTGTTTATAACAATGGACTGACATTTACCAATCTGACGCCGCAGGCAAGCGCGTCCGAGAGCGTTGTCGATCAGATGGCCGGCTTCGACCCCACCCTCAGTGCCGCAAAGTTTAAGAGCGGCCCAAATGGATGGAATTGCAGCCCGGGCGCCATGTCCAGCGGTATTTTTTTCTTCTTCTGCCTGTCGGTAGGAGGGGACAGCCCTGGATGGCTATTTGCTTTCTCGCCCGGAGACGGAAACCCGGCCCACGCGGGCGCCGCCGGGGGACCGCGAATCGTTGGCGCTGTCAACACGTTCAACACCCCGGCGGGGCCGGTCGCTGCTACACAGACTGCGGCCACGGGGCGCAGTCTGCATGGCGTGGCGGAAACCGGCGAAACCGGCTGGGTACCGATTCAGATGAATCCGTACCCTTCGATCAACACTTCGAATATTTCGAGTGTCCCGGCCGCTAGCGCGGCGTGCTCCAGTCTGGGTATCGGCGGAGGCGGCCAGTGCATCCGGATCGATATTAACGGCTACACAGCCGCCGGGGTGGCCGGATACGAGCCGTATTTGGCGGGGCCGTATCGCCAGGCTCCGTTTACCGGCGCGCCCGGCGAACTGCGCACCACACAACTTGGAGATACCGCCTGTGTAGCAGCCAGTACCGTTGCGAACTGCGGCTGGTCTTCGCGCGTAAATGAACTGATGACGCTGGCGCAGAAGAACGCCGATGGCCACTGGATATTCCGGCGGAACGGTTACGGCGCCCAAATGGCCATCCCCAGCGGTCCCGTGACGCTGTGGTGGATCGCCAATCAATGGAGCGTCCCCCCTGGCGGCGCCACTGCGAACGGGTCTTTGGCGGCGTATTGGAACCCGGTCTCGGGATGCGGCGGCGCGCCGGACCCGCATGGAAACTGCATGATGCAGGATAGCAACAATACCAGTGGGCATGGCGAATGGCGGGACGGCGGCGAAGCAGTAGCAACCAACGTTCCCGCATGGGCCAAACCGATTACCGGGTGGCCGACGGACTACCAGACCGCCGTAGGGTCTGTTCCCAAGATCCTGGGGCTGCCATTTGCCAACGTGACACCCGGCCAGGCGGCCGGGGTGAACTACACCAGCGCCAATCCGCCTTTCGCCGGAGTGTTCGGCGTTCCCTGGGGTTTTGACGCAGGCGCGCACCCCAATGCCGCGGGCGCGAATGCCTCAGCCGCCGAAGCGATTCGCGCGTTCGACAACACACCGGTCCAAGGCGGGTCTTTCGACCCGGCTTTCACTCCCGTGAAGGAACAGCTTTACGTGGCGACGCCCGGCCTGGCCGCCAGCCCGGACGACATCTTCGGTTCTGGCGGCGTGGCCTCCATCAACCGCAAGCTGATGGCTACCGGCGCAAGTTGCGGCTCGCATCCGTTGATCGACCTGAGCGGGCCTGGATCCAGTATCGCCACAGACGCGCCGGGTTCGTATACTTACTGCGTTGTGCGGGCGAAGGGCGAATGCGTCTCCAGCAGCACCGTGGGGCAGGTTTACGTGAACTGTCCGGGTGTGGTTTGGGACCACTGCGCCGGGAGCGGCATTCACGGCGGCACGCCATTGGGCGTGGGCAACGACATCTGTGTGGCAAACGTCGGCGCGGCGGCGAATACGATCCGGCAGTTCAGTTTGGACCACACCGACTTTGCAGGCGCCTTTACACGCACGCTGGTGAGCGCCACATCCCGTTTACGGATGGTCACAGGCTTTGAGAACAACCGCCCGCTGCCCGACAATTCATGGCTGCTGTTCCGCGCTGAATGGCTCAACTACGACCGGGAGGAGATGTGGATGGCGAAAATGCCGCCATACCCCACGCCGGATTCGCTCAACCGGGGGACCTTCGTGCCCGTGGTCCTCAATTTGAAGCCGCCGGCGGGCGTCAGCGTCGACAATGCGGTGGTCGAGTTTGGTTATGCGGAATACTCCGGGAACTGTACCAGCCGACACGATCCGTGCGTGGCGAACTCGGCCGTCATCGGGGCGCCGCCCTTCCGGTTTGCGAGCGAAAATCCCCCTGGGGTGCCCTGTTCTTCCGCCTGCACGATTGCCATTCCGGCGATTTCACAGCGGGTACTCTACTATCGGGTAAAGTACCGGGACAAATCGAACCAAACGCTGGCTACAGGTCCTTACCAGGCAGCCGCGATGCCGTAGGCTGCGGGGGTGTCAGCGCCACGCAGAAACTCCGCTTTTCGCTCAATTCAACGCCCGGGTGAATCTCTCTAGACCAGTGACGTGCGTGCACGTCCCACCAGCACTCTTCCTCCTGGGCAGCCCTGCGATAGTCGCTCTTCAGGACTCCGAACCAGTGGAGGGCGGCGGCGGGCGTGAGCCACGCACCGGCGGCCTGCTCTCCAAATGGGCCGGAACTGTGAGGCCCGAATGGATAGCCTGGACTGTATTTGCCAGGAGGGTCGTACTCGGACTTGGAGCGAAGCTTCTGCGGAAGCCTGCCGATTGCATTCCGCACGAACGGAGCAAGCCGCCCGGCTTTTCTCAAAAGCCGCCAGCCGATCTGGTGAGCGAATATCGGGGGCGTAGGCCGGTAGGTCTCGCCGCTCACGAACTTGAAGGCGGAGTAGCCCAACTCGATCAACCTCTCCAGGATGGGATCGGCGCAATTCAGTTCGAGGCTGACATAGGCAGGGGCCGTCGCGGGTGTTAGCGAATGCAAAGTCTGGAGGTCTGCGCCTTCGATATCGACCTTCATAAAGAAGGGCTTTCCCTGCTCCGCCATGAGTTGTTGTGTGGTGACGCAGGGGATTTTGAACTCTTCCCACGCCCCACCTTTCTTCCCTCTCTCCGGTTTGAAGGAAGACCAGCCATCGTCTCGAAGATTGCGATAAAAGATGAACTCTCCCGGATCCTTCAACACCCCGGCATTGATCACTTTCATGCGCCCTTGCCGGATCTCGTTTTCGAACCGCAGGACGCATTGGGACGCCAGTAGCGGATTGGCTTCAACGCCGACCACGCGGTATCCGAGTTCCAGATAATACGCTGAGTCGTCACCACGGTGAAGGCCGATATCGAAAACAAGATCCCGAACCATACAATCCGCCGCCGCCATTCCAGCGATTGTAATGCACGCTGCGATCTTGGCGCTACTCACGCCTCATGAGGCCGGTGCGAAGACTCCCGCGGTTCGCATGTCATACTAGGGACGTGATTGCATCTACTGGTGAAACTCGAGTTGCGGTACTCGGGCTGGGATACGTCGGGTCAGTCACGGCTGGCTGCCTGGCGCATCTGGGTCACTTTGTCACTGGAGTCGACCGGGATGAGTACAAGGTCGAGAGCATCGAGACCGGGCGCGCCCCTTTCTACGAGCCTGGCCTCGCGGAGTTGATCCAGGAAGGCCGCGCTAACGGCCGCCTATCTGCAACCACGCTGCTGGAGCCAGCCGTCGAGCAGGCGGATATTGCCCTGATCTGTGTGGGCACACCCTCTGAACGGAACGGGAATCTGGGACTGGATCAACTGCGGCGGGTGTGCCGCCAGATTGCCACCGCGTGGAAGAGCAAAAGCCGCCAGTTGATTGTGGCTGTGCGCAGCACGGTTTTCCCGGGCACATGCGAGGGATTGACCGCTGAGTATCTGGGCGGTTCGGACAGCTTTGCGGTCGTGTCGAACCCGGAATTTCTGCGTGAAGGCAACGCCGTGCGCGACTTCCTGGAGCCTTCTCTGCTGGTAGTGGGCGGCATGGACCGCGGCGCCGTGGAAAAAGTGGCGGACCTTTACCGGCCACTCGGAGTAGAGGCCTGTCTCGTGTCTCTGCGAACGGCGGAGATGATCAAGTATGCCTGCAATACCTTTCACGCGCTGAAAGTGGCCTTTGCCAACGAGATGGGTGCGCTCAGCGGCGCGCTAGGCATTCCCGGCGCGGAGGTGATGGAAACCTTGTGCCGGGATGCCAAGCTGAACATCTCGCCGGCATACCTCAAGCCCGGCTTCGCGTTTGGCGGATCTTGCCTGCCGAAGGACCTGCGCGCGCTCGTATATCGCGCCGGGCGGCTGGATTTGAAAGTTCCCTTGCTCGAGACGGTCCTGCCGAGCAATGACGAACACCTGCAGCGGGCGATCCGGGCAGTGATGGATCTGCCGGGTGCACGGCTGGGCGTATTCGGGCTGGCGTTCAAAGAAAACACCGACGACTTGCGTGAAAGTCCGGTAGTTGCTTTGCTTGAGCACCTGATCGGTAAAGGCCGCCAGGTCCGGGTTTACGATCCGCATATCCGGCTGGAAGAGATTTACGGCAGCAACCAGCGATTCGTGCTGGCCGCCATTCCGCACATTGCGAATCTGCTCGAATCCAAGCTGGAAGACTTGCTGGAATGGGCCGATCACGTCATCGTGACGCAGCGGCCCACGGCTGCTACTGGCGAGTTACTCCAGAGCAGCGGTCTTCCGACGTTGGACATAGCCGGCGTGGCGCCATGGGACTCCGTGCGGGCCTCAAGTCCTGGCCAATAGAGCTGCAATCTTCCGCTGAACAATCTCTTTTTCTTCAGGCGTCGGAATTCCAGCCAACAAAACGGCGCCAAGATACACCAGGGAGAATACCGAGCCACAGGCAAGCAAAATGACTAACGGCTTGTTACCCAGCAGGAGCAAGCGGATACCTTCCGCCGCCACGCCCGCTGCCGCCGCGGTGGCCGCCAGTTTACCGATATCCTTCAAAAGCACGAGATCCTTGCGGCCGACGCCCAGGATGCGTCCGAACCGTACGGCCATAACGGTGCGTTCGATTACGCCGACGGCGACCACGGCTGAAATCGCCCCCACCAACCCATAATGGCTGGTCCCGAACCAGAGACCGGCGGTCAACAATACGCATAAGACTACCCGCAGCCGGATCAGAAAGAAACGCTGTTCCACATAAGCGCGGAACAGCGGATCCTGCAGCATGACGCCCAACAGTAAAAGGGTCAAATTGATCAGGAACACCGGAACGCTCGCCAGGTAGCGCCGGGTGAAGAGAAAGGCGATGAACTCATGGGCGACCACTACCAGGAGCGCGTAGACCGGGAAATAGACGGCAGCCAATTTCCGCATGGCGCGCGCCATCAACTGGATAATCTCGTGAGTGTCGTTTTGTTGCTGCAGGGCGCTGACGCGAGGGATCACCACGGCATTAGTGGCTTCCTGCAGCATGGTTAGCAGGGGTATCTGCGCCGTCCCTACGCCGTAGATGGCGTAAGCCACCGCGCCCAGCCGGTTGGAAACGAAATAACTGTGCAGGTCCGTCTGCACCGTGTAGAGTATGCCGGCCAAGCCGAGTGGTAAGGCATAAGACAATTGGCTGCGCATCAGGCTCCAATCGAGACGCTGCCAGAAAGGGCCGAAGCGCGATTGCAGATACCACCATAAGACTCCTATTTGCAGAAGCCCCTGTACCACTGCAGCCCAGATCAGCGCCCGCAGCGATCCGAATACGATCACGGCGCCCAGGTAGATCGCCGTTCGGGTAAGCTGCACACCCATAATCAGGGCGCTGGCCATTTTCATTTCTCCGTGGGCAATGGGGATAATCTCCAATGCCTGCGAGACAATCCAGAGCAGGATGACGAAGCCGATCAGATGGGCGTAGCCGGTCAGCCCGGGCTGATGGAAGATGAGACCCAACAGCACGGGCCACAACAGAAACGCTCCGCAGGCCAGGCATCCCACGACCAGGTTGTAAATCAGAATGTTCAGAACCGTTTCCCGCTGGCGGTCCCGCTCGCGGGGCAGGAAATAATAGGCGCTCATGGCGAAGCCCAGCGGCAGCACCGTGACCGAGGTTCCGATAATCAGGAAGAGCTGTTTGTATACGCCGAACTGCGCTTGATCGAGCCGCCGCACCAGCAGCATCGGCAGCGCCAGATTGAAGACAAACGCAATCGTCTTAGCGAACATCAGCCACGAAACGTGGACCGTAAGAGACCCGCTATTTGCGGCCACTGGTGGGCGCCGGGAAGAATCCGTCACGATGGTATCTTCAGCTTGTAGACGTGGCGGTCGCGCCATTGATAGAGCGCCCTCAGGAAGCCGGGCGCCACCCGCAACAGCATCAGCACGGTAGTGAGTTTGAAAGATTTGTGTTGCGCGTTCGCCTGCGCCAGATGGCTGACGGCCGTTTCGGTATCGCCGGCCAGGAAAGCCTGCTTCCCCTTGTGCAACTCCACGCCGGCACGTTCGACCAGACACTGTCGCTCGACGGCTTCTCGTTGCGTGTCTGTCAGATTGGGATCCCGCGCCGCCTTTGCGAGGGCGGCGAGGAAACCTTCGAGCGTCACGACCGGATCGGCGGAGTTGCTGCCCGCATGGCGGCGATACTGTCCCAGTACCCGCCGCTGGTAGGCTATCCGGCCACCCTGTCTGGCGATGCGCAGCCACATGTCGATGTCTTCGCCCCGCTGTAGCGCCGGATCGAACAGTCCGAAGCGCAGCAGCGTTTCCCGGCGGCAGACGCTGACACAGAGGTGCGCGTTGCACTGGCGCTTGACCAGCCGCTCGAAGGTGACATCGCCCGCGGAAGGGGATAACTCCATGACCGTTCTGCCCGCTTCCGGCGCATCGCCGAAGATACGGGCGTCGGCATATACCATGTCAATGGACGGATCGGCTTCGAGCATTGTGACTTGGGCGGTCAGATGTTCGGGATACCACATATCGTCGGCATCGAGCGGTGCAATATATTTGCCGCGCGCAGCCCGGATACCCGTGTTCCGGGCTGCACTGGAGCCTTGATTCGCCTGGCGCAGGTAAACGATGCGGTCGCGGTAGGGTTCCAGAGCCTTTTCCAGCTCTTCGCTGTCCGGCGAGCCGTCGTTCACTACTATGATTTCCCAATCCGCAAAAGTCTGAGCCAGCACCGAGTCTAATGTGGCGGCGATGGATTCGGCCGCGCGATAGGCGGGAATGATTACACTGACCAAGGGGGCCGCTCCGGCTGTTTCCACGTCCCGCACGACTTGCAGAATAGCACAGCTTCACGATACGCTAGCGTAAGGCCGCGTGCAATCAATAGCACTCAAAACTCCACAAAATGCGCTCCCCGCAAGGTTACCCTAGAGGGCGTCTGGCGATCGGCGCCGCAGCCATATTGGCAGCGTACGCCGCACTGAGCGCAGGCACCGCGCATGCGTTGCGTCCCTGGATCGACGAAGGATGGCATGGCGCCCCGGCTTGGTCGTTAGCGGTCCGAGGATACATGGGTACGCCTTGCTTTGTGGAGGCTGGACTCAAGGACATCGATCGGTACACCTACTGGATCATGCCAATTTACCCGGTGGCGCAGGCCATTTGGTACCGGCTGTTCAGTTTCAGCCTGGAATCCATGCGTGCCCTGTCGATTTTGTGCGGCATGCTTGGGCTGCTGGCCTGGACGCTGGTTTTTCGCCGCCTGACCGGGGATAGTTTCGGCGCGTTGCTGTTCATGGCCTTGATGGCGTGCGACTATATCAACCAGAGCGACGTGGGCACCGGCCGTCCCGACGCGATGGCCTTCGCCTTTCAGGCTGGCGCGTTTGCAGTATATCTTCATTGGCGGGAGAGGAATCTGCGCTTGGCGATTCTGTTCAGCCAAACGCTGGTGGTCGCCAGCGGCCTCACCCACCCGAATGGCGGCATGCTCTCCTTTTTGGGCGCGCTCTGGCTGGTATTTTATTTCGATCGCCGCCGCATCCGTTTGGCGCACGTGGCCATTGCGGCCATACCTTACGCCGTCGGCGCGCTCGCCTGGGGCGCCTATATCGCGCAAGACCCGCAGGCCTTCGTCGCCCAGTACGGTTATCAAATCGCTACGCGCTCAGAGATCCTGACTGCGCCCTGGATGGCGGTGCGCGATGAGCTGGTGAAGCGTTACCTCACAAACATGGGTCTCGGCGGGCATTCTCCGGGCAGCTACGGGCCCCATTTTCTGAAGTCGTTCAATTTTCTTGCGTATGCCGCGGGTATAGCCGGATTGCTCGCCATTCCGGCCGTCCGCCGAAACCGTGCGAGCCGTGTGCTGCTAGGGCTGATCGGCATTTACTTTTTGTTTTATACGTTCCTGGAAGGCACCAAGGCAGCTTACTATTTCATCTATTTAGTCTATCCGTACACGGCGGCCCTGGTAGTATTTGTCCGTTGGTGCTGGCAGAACTCTGTCCGCACGCGCCCGTTAGTAGCCCTGGGCCTAGCGGGTATGTTTGTAATCCAGGTGGGTGGCGTGGCTTACCGCATACGGCGCGATCCGTATCACCGCGAGTATCTCCCGGCTGTAGACTTCTTGCGCGCCACGGCCAAACCGGGCGATTTGATCATGGGCAGTCAGGAACTGGGATTTACCATAGGCTTTCGGGACAATTTCGTGGACGACCACCTGCTGGGTCTGGAAACGGGCCAGCGTGCCGATTTTATCTTCGTCGAGGAGATCTATCAAGGGCGGTTCGATACCGTACACTTGAAGAATCCGGCGGAGTTCGCCAGGCTGCAAAAGAGGTTAAGCCAATATCGGGTGATTTACGACGAGAAGAATTATCAGGTGCTCGCGCTGCGGCCCGAGTTCAAGGTGACGGCCTCGGGGCGCGCGGTACGTTGCGGGGGACCCCAGGTTACGATGCCCGTAGCCCCGAAGTTCCATACGGAAGCGACCGCCAGACCGCAGAGGCTGGCCAAGGGCCACCAGATGCCGCTGGCCACCAAGAACTTGGCAACCGCGTAATTACTCAGACTCCCTACCGAACAGGCTGCGCAGAACAACAGCAGGCCGGTGACGAATCTCATGCCGCGACGGCGCCGGTCACGGTAGGTAAGCACGTTGTTCAATGCGAAGTTTCCAAACATGGCCACTATGATAGCCGCGATCAGGGCAGCGGAAAACGAAAGGTCGAGCCGGCGGTATAGTACCCAAAGCACACCCAGATGAACGGCTACACCGGCTAACCCCACCAGGCAAAACACCACGAAGCGGATCGGTAGCCAGGCGCCGACCAGCTTGTCGGAGATCAAATAAAGGTACTCGACCCCTACGTTGATATCCAGCTTGCTCTCCCCGTGCTGGCGTGTCCGGAAGACATAAGGCACTTCGGCGACACGCACCGGCCGCGGAGAGGACGCCACCAGATCCAGGAGGATCTTGAACCCTACGCCGGTAGTGCGCCGCATCACCTCGTCGAAGAAATCCCGCGTCAGCATGAAATATCCGCTCATCGGATCGCTGAGCTCCTGCCGGCTGATGAGCTGACTGATCCGGCGGCCCAACTGGCTCAGGGCCACCCGTTCGCGCGCGAAGGTCCCCATTCCGCCGCCTTGGATATTCCGGCTGCCCACGACGAGGTCGTACTCTCCGCTACGGATCTTTTCGAACATAACCGGCAGAACCGATTCGTCGTGCTGCAGGTCGGCGTCCATGATCGTCATATATGGCGCGCTGCTGCTCAACATCCCTTCCAGTCCAGCCGAAGCCAGCCCGCGCCTGCCAATCCGTTGGATGACTCTGACTCGCGGCGCCGTGCGCGCTACCTGCCGCACCAACTCCGCCGTGCCGTCCGGAGAGTCGTCGTCTACGAAAACCACCTCAAAGACGGTGCCGTTTAACACTGCCTGCAATCGTGTCAGCAATGGCAACACATTTTCCCGCTCGTTGAACGTCGGAACGATAATGGATAGTTCCAGCGTTGGGTCGCCGCTCATCCAGGAATTAGCTGCTGTCGCCACGCCTCATGTTATCCTACCGTCATGAAATTTGCATCGCCCCGCGGGCTGCTCGGGGTGACATTTCTCCTCATTTTGCCGGGACTATTCTGGGGGCTGCCGAGTGCTCTTACGCCGCAGGACGATGCCCCCGTTCCGCTGGGCCCACTTCTGTTTGTCGCCGAGTACGGACATTCTTCCCTGAACACCGTCTACCCGGCTTTCCATCAGTTGCTGCTGCTGCCTATTTATGGAGCAGCCATTGCCGTGTACTGGGCGATAGGCGGTATTTCACACCTGACTTCCGTATGGCCGTATGGGTTTCGCGACGTTTCGGCGATTTTTTCCGTCCTAATTCTGCTTGGCAATCTGGTCTCGGCGGGCATGGGGTTGATCATTCTCTATATTGCAATTCGGTTGGTCGAAACACACCGGAACTGGGCGTGGTTTGGGATCATGCTAGCTGCCGTAAACGGGGTCTTTGTCTATTACTGCAGGACTGCTACTCTGGATATACCCTATAACTGTTGGTGGGCTGTCACGTTGTTCTTATTATGGGGCTATTGCGTTCATGACAAGCCGTTCCGACGGTCGCTGATTCCGGCGGCGTTAGCTGCTGCCTGTGCGGTCGGTTCGAAGGATCAGGCGGTGGGTCTGGTGATCGGAGCGGGCGGGCTGATCCTGTTCTGCCCGACGCGCCAGGCTGGTTCGTTTGCGGCCCGGATCCGTGCCGCGGCTTTGTTTACGGCGTTGCTGTTGATTGGTTACGGCGTAGTGGCCATTCTGCCGCAGCCGGCACGCTGGTGGCATCACGCTCGGTTTGTGGTTTCGGACCACGCCCCTACACCGATCCCGCTTTCACCGGCCGGCGAGGTGCAGATTCTTGGGGTCACGGTGGATTGGCTGGTCAGGGTTTTTACGCTTCCGATACTGGCGTTGGCCTCGGTTGGCGGCTATTTCCTTTTCCGCAACCAACGCGCACGGGAATTTTGGGTTCTGGTGGTCCCGCTGATGACCTACTACAGCGTAATCATTGGCAAAACCCGTGTATTCTATCCCAGATTTTCGCTTCCGTTCTTTATTCCCGTGATAGTTCTGGTGACCCACGGAACGGCGTATTTGGCGGAACGTGTGTTTGCCGGACCGCGCGCCCGTATGGTCTGGACCGCGGCGTTATGGGCCTTCGTTGTCTTTCAGTTCGCCGTCAGCTACGCCCCGGTAACGTACGCTCAGGTATTCGATTTGAAGCGGCAACTCGCCGCCGACCTGCCTACAGTGCTGGCGCCGGGAAGCCCGCTGCTGATTTCTCATATGCAATCGTACAACTATCCCAACCGGGTGGTGTACGACTCGTATGCGCTGATGAAACTGCCGCAGGAGCCGGTGCAGCCGGCAAGCCGTCATGCGGCGAGCATTTTCAGGCGGCTGGACGAGAGTGTCGCATATTTCCTGTTGGGTTCGGGCAATGCCGGCCTTCCCTCGAATCCGGTTGGCAGCTATCCGACGCTTGCCGGAGAACTGGTGCGCGAATGGCGGTATCCCGCTTGGGTTAAGCAGCAGGTACTGGTGCCGTGCATTTACGAGTTTGCGCTATACCGCCGGACCGGCCCGCTGCCGTTGCCATCGAGCGTTGGCGGCGCGCCGTGACGTAGAGATTGTCTATTGCACGACACTGGCGATGGCCGCCAGGACCGCAGGGATGTTCGCGCCGATATCCATTCCGTCCGTCGCCGCGTTGTGGTATGGGCTGTCGGTCGTGAGCGCGGTGCCTGGCAGATCCGTTCCGGCGTTCCCGCCGACGAAATCGGCAAAGCCGACCAAGGTCCAATCGAGCGGCCAGCACTGCTGGATATTAGAGTTGTTGTTCTGACAAGTAAGCGGTGGATTCCCCGCGACAGAAACCGCGGAAGAACTGAGCGAACTCACGCCCGTTGGGTATACAGGATTGTATGTCACTCCCCAGACGTTTGGATATTGCCAATAATCGCCCACCAACACGAGACCTTCAAAGCTAGGGGACGGGAGCGCCGCAATCGCTGCGCCAGGACTGCCGCCGTCGTTGAATGGGGAGCCGAATTGGAACGAATTGGTGTATTGGAAGTTGAGGTCTGTCGAAGGCTGAGCGTCGGAAAAATTGAGTGCGTTCAGGTAGACGCTCGTGGCGTTAATAGTGGTGTTGTGGTCGAAGATTACGCCGTTCGTGTTTTGTACTTGGAAGAATGCGCCACCTGCGCAATTGATGTACGGCGGACTGGAGTTGGCGGTGCAGGGAGGACCACCATAGGCGATCCCGTTAATGTCCACGGCGAGGTTGTTGCGGTACAGGAAACGCTGGCCCGTGGTGATGGCTGTGCCGCCGCTGACCGGAGCGCCGTTGCCCGCGACCGCACCGACTTGCGGGCCGTGCTTGAATAGATTGTTTGTGTAGGTGAGATCCCGACACACGTACATCCCTGTGTAGAAGCAGTTGCTAATCAAAAACTCGGCCTGCGCACCCGCGAAGGTCGTATCAAAGATGTTGGAGTCGTAAAGGATGCGCTGGCCATGCTTGACTTCGCTGTGATTCTTGACGTCGTAGCAGTTGGACAGGCTCGAAGTACAGCCGGCCGGCAGGGCCTGCCAGGCCATCTGTTTCTCGAAGTGGTTGAGGCGCACGGTGAAGTCCGACGGCGCCGGACAGGTGGATATGCCGCTATCGCCGGGCACAAAGCCCGTCGAACCGCTGCCAGAGACGGTGATTGTACACTCCGTATTGAACATCAGGTTTTCGCCGGTCGCTTCCAGGTAGTTGCCCAGAATCAGACCGGGCCCAGGCGTGTTGTTTACGTTGATGGCTTGCGAGTCCTGGCCTGCGTTTACGATTCCCCATATGTTAGAGAACATTACGGTCCCGTTCACTGCGTTGAGATCGATGCCCCGCGCCACATAGTTGCATGGGGCGGCAATCGAATCCGCAGTACAGGGTGCTGGGTGAATCAGGACGCGGTCAAACGTAATGTTCTGCGGCAGCGCCTCGACGGTGGTGGTGTTTTCACCCATCGCCACGATGGGGTAGATGTAATAGGCGGTCGGAGATAGAGTAATCTCGATCCCGGCGAAATACCAGTTCGCCGCGCCATCGTTGACATACAATGGCGAGTTTGTATTGGTGCTCTCCAGGGTGGGAAATTGGCTCGATCCGGCAAGCGATTGCGCAGGCACAGTCCATGGCGGCAGGGATGCAATCGCCGAGCCTGCAACCAGCACAGGATTGGTAGCGGGGCAGGCCAGGCCGGGTACGGTGAAAGCGCCCTGGTACACGATGCCGGCCTGAACAGCGATCAACTGCCCGCACTGCGCGTTGGTCAGAGCCGCCTGAAGGGCGGCTGCCGTGTTTACATTCACGGTGTTTGTGGGCGACGGGTAAACTGGGACGGCGCAGTTTTGCGGCAAGGCGGGCAGGATGACGGAGGTCGGCAGCGCCGGCAGCCCGGTAGGCGCCGCGCTACAGAAATCCGGAGCGGCAGCCGTAGCAACGGGTGCTGCGAGGACTGCGAACGGCGCGGACAGTGCCACCGTTCCCACTATTGCGTTGGTCGCGGTGCTAATGACGGACACGGAGTTCATACTTTGGCTGGCCACATAGACCTCCGATCCGTCCTGAGAGACCGCGATCGACGTTGGTCCGACAGGCACACCCACGGTGGCCACTATCCCGACCGGGACAGCCGCCGCGGCCGTGGTGTTGATGACCGAGACAGATGCCCCGTTTCCGTTTGATACATAGGCGAAATTACCGCTCGGAGCGATCGCAATGGCGTCCGGCCACTTTAAACCACCGATAGTTCTCGCGAGAGTCCCAGATACGGCGCCGTACAGTCTCACCTGATTGGCGAGGCGGTTCGCGACATACAACGTTCCGCCATCCGGGCTGACTGCGATTGCGCTGACGCCGGGGCCAACCTGCCACGTGGCAGTGACGGTATTAGATACCGTGCCGATGACCGAGACAGTGCCCGAGACCAGATTTGCGACAAATACACTTGCCCCATTCGGCGTAACCGCGAGTGTGGTCGGAGCCGATCCAACTGGTATAGTGGCGATCACGGTGTTTGTCGCCGTGTTGATGGCCGATACGGTATTGGAAGCCGAATTCACGACATAAGCGGTTTGGCCGTTGGGGGTAATTGCAACATGCAGCGGCCCCTTGCCGACAGGGATGGTAGCGCTTACGATATTGGATCCCGTGTCGATCACCGCTACGCTGCTGGCAGTATATAGTGCGACATAAAGGCTCTGACCCCCTGGGGCCATAGCCAGTCCAGCTGGTGTGCCAGTTAAGGGTAGCGATGCTACCACGGCCCCCGTGGATGCATTCGCCACGGTCACGGCGCCAGTCACATCGGTGACGTAAATATTCTGAGCGGACAACAGCGTGACCCCGAGAGAAGTCATAGCCAGGCGCAGCCAGGGTGTATGCATTGCGAAGCGGAGATACATTAGTTTCTGTTCCTTTCATTTACAGCGAACAAGTCCAGAGGGTGGATCGTCGGTAGAAGAAGCGTCGCCGGAACCCGGACATGCTCAAGTAATCGGCAAAGCGGAAGGAAACTTTATGCAAGATGCGCTACGGGCGTGCCTCGGGAGTTGTTCGAGGTAAAGTAACGGAACACGACGGGACGGTTGGTGAAACTGAAAGGCGAGATTGGCGGAGAGAGGAGGCAAGGCGGCGTGAGCCGGTATACTCGTCCCTTGGTTCCGATCTCTCTAAGGAAAAGAGCAGACGGATAGTCAGCTAGTGCTAGCAGCCCGTGGCGCAAGTGGCAAAACACCGCTTACTGACGTGCGCGGCTCAGTAGATTCAGCGCGTTACGGAGCCACGACCGTCAGGGAGTGACTTCTGCCACGGGCTGCTGATACTAGCTAGCTTAGACTAGTCCGTCCGGCCCTCGATTTGGCCAGCCCAGCCGAGCGGCGCCTCGAATCGCCCAGCGCTGGAATAGACGGTGGGAGTCTCCCCCTGGAACGCTGTAAACACCCGCGCCTCGGCATCGCACAAATGTCGGAGCATCGGAATTTTGCGCCAGTCGAAACCCATCAGGGCGGCGCAAGTCACATCCACGGCGCCGGGATCTTCGCCCCATACCAGCATCCCACAAGGCTTGGGACGAGGCTTCAACGGGCCCCGGTCTTCGCCCGCTACGATGGCATCCACCAGCGTCAGGATGGTTCGGGGCTGCGGCCGGGCCGCGCCGTCCACGGCGTAGTTGCGCGCGATATCCGCCAGATCGTGTATGGTGCGCCATAGTGTATCGTTGCCGTGCCAGCCGCCGCCGTGAATCAGCGGCGCCGAGGCCGCCTGCGCGCCCGCGCGTGCAAGCTTCCATATCCACAAAGGCGCGCGCATCTGCAGGAGTTCCCGCACGGGGCTCGCGGCGTGGCTGAGCCAGTTCTTGTCCGGGTATTCGTCTCCTCCGGCACTCTCGGAGCCGCAGCGAAAGTGCGGTAGAAAATCCTTCGACCCAACGATGCCGATGAAATTCTTGAGGGCGCCGGTCATGCCGGTCTTCATGTGCGTCTTGAGCTTGGGAACATTTAGGATCACGTCGGCGCTCAGCAGGGTATTGCTCACCGAGTAGCGATGCGCGCCATGATGATTGCCGTTGGTATTTGCGGAGCTATAATCGGTGACCCCGAAGCGCGTATTTACGCCGAAGCACGCGAGGCGGCTGCGCGCCCCCAGATCCACGAGCGAATAGCCGTTCGGATCGCCCGCAAGGGGATGTATGCCGTACACGTAGCTGCTGGCGTCGTCGATTTCGGCCCATTGCTGCCGCAAGTCGAGGAACGCGACCGGAGCATGCGCATAGCCCTTTTCCAGTTCGGCAAGCCCGCTCTGCTGCCGGAAACGGGCGAAGTCGGAACCTTGCAGGGGTGCATCGGCCACGTAGACACGCCCGTCGCCCCCGAGCGCCTGGAGCGCCGCATCAATGAGTACGCGCAGCAGCGATCGATGTGTGAATAGGACGTTCTGGCGTTCGGTATGGCCAAACTCGTGCTTCACCCAATTGGGTTTGACGACTACGGTCATGCCGGGCTTGATCCATCGGCCCAGCGGATTGGCTGCGTCGAGGCCGAGAAAGCGGAAGAGATCGCGCACGCTGGCCGCTACGGTCCCGTAATCCGGCGCGGGCCAGACGACCGCGTTCGGGGTAATAGCGGTTTTCATGACACCGAATCCCATACCTGCCGCCATTCCCGCAATTCCGCCTCTGTGAGCGTTGCGGTGCGAGAACGCAGCCATGCGCTATCCGCGCGCGCCGCCACCGCTAAAACATCGCGGCAGCCCTTCAATACTTCGACCGTGCCCACCCGCAGGCGCCCCGCGCTATTCAGATAGCGCCGTGCGCAGCGATACCACATCCAGCGCGAGCGCAAGCACTTCCGCAAGTCGATGGAGCCTTGCCGGTAACCCAGCACGATCTCCTGCAGGTTGGCAAACCGGCTGTCCGCGCACGCCCTAAACAGCAAATCGTGGTCTTCGCACCGGATAGCGTCGGCGCGATAGAGGTAGTGCCGGAACCAGGAAGCTTTTCCCATAAACGTGGGATGGATCAGTTTGAACGAATAGAGCGGCCGGCGGGCAATGTCGCCATGCGCGTGGGGATCGGCGCGTTTGCCGATAGGCGCGCCGGCTTCGGTGAAGAGCACGGCCCCGCCGCCGGTCAGGTCCACTTCCGGACGATCCGCAAGGAAGCGCAATTGGCTTTCCAGGCGCCGCGGGTAAGCAATATCGTCGGCGTCCATGCGCGCCACGTAATCCCCGGCGGCCCGTTCGATGCATTCGTTCAAGCGCGCTCCCAGTTCGAGGCGCCGCCGGTCGCCGAACACCACGATGCGCGGATCGTGGAATGCGCACGCCAATTCGCGGCTCGCATCCGTGGAACCGTCGTCGCAGAGCAGCAGCTCCCAATTCGAATGACTTTGCAGCAGAATCGACCGGATGGAGGCGCCGATGGTTCGCTCGGCGTTGTAAAACGGCATGGCTATGCTCACCAAAGGTTCGCTCATAACGTGGCGTAGACCTCATTGCAGTGCTGGGCGATGCCAGGCCAGTCGTAACGCTCCGCACTCTCGCGAGCTCCGGTTGCCAGCGCGCTCAGCAAATCGGGGTTGCCCAGGAGCGCTTCCAGGTGGGCGGCCAAGTCCATGGCATCTCCGGTCCGGAAACGCACTCCGGCGGATACTGGAACGGTTTCCCGCAGACCGCCATGATCGCTGGCGACTACCGGCTTGCCACAAGCCTGCGCCTCCACCGCCGCCATGCCGAACATCTCCAGTTCACGCGTGGGCATGACGAAGATGTCGCAAGCGTTGTAGATTCCCGGCATGTCGGCGTCGTCCAGCGGAGGCAGATAGACGCCGCCGGCCTCCTGGACCTGGGCGGCGAGCGCGTTGAGCCGCGTAGTGCCGAACTGCTCGCATGGACCCGCCAACACAAGTGTGGCCGGCCGCTTCAACCTGCGGTATGCGGCGGCCAGCAGGTCGGTGCCCTTCTGCTCGCACAGCCGGCCGACATATAGAATCATCGGGCGCGCATCCAGGCCCAGGCGCGCACGCCACTCCGCGCGCAATGCCGAATCCGGGCGGAAGCGCGCGCAATCCACGCCATTGGGGATCGGGGTCAACTTGCCGTCGGGCAGATTCCAATACCCCTGAAACATCTCACGGCAATAGTCCGAAACCGGCGCGATGCAGTCGGACGCCAGCAGACATTGCCGCCAAACCGCTTTGCTGAGCGTGCGTAAGTGCGGAAATCGCCGCCACGGCTCAAAGTGATAATCGCAGCTCAACACAATGGGACCGCGCCCGGTGGCTTTCGCCAGCCACGCAATCTCCGCGCGGTTGTGTACGTGGATCACTCGCGGCGTGTGGCTTACAACATCGAGTACGAACCGCAGCGCGAAGTCTGTCCGGGATCCGCTCAGATAACGGATCCAGACGCCCCGATATTTCCGCCAACCCGTCTCCGCACCGCCGGAATATACAATGACCTGCTCACCGCCGCGAGCCTGTGCCTCGGCCAGCTCGATCATGCGCCGCTCGATGGCGCCGCCGAGCCTTGCCGGCAGCGGCAGGTGTGAAGGCCCTACGTGGACGATCATCGCCGGGTCCCCCATGGCACCTGCGCCACGGCTATCGCGCAGAGCCATGGCGCAAATGCCAGGAAGGTGAGCGGAAACCACGATGTGGATGCGGTGGCCAGTTGATGCACGGCGCGAAACAGGCACAATCCGTAGCCCAGCGCTATAATCGGGTGGCGGCTATGATGGCAGCGCCCGTCCAGAAATGCCGCGCCGAACCCCACGAACAGGAATCCCCCCAGCACGCCGAAATATCCGAAATTGGCGTACAACTCGCCGACCAGGGACGCTTCCTGCGAAACCAGGCCCTGGTCGAACGCGCCATAAATCAACTCGCCCAGTTCTTCGCGTACCCCGCGGGAGCGCTCGAATCCAGCCGAGACCGGCAGCACCTGCAAGGGCGCCATTAAGAATGTTTCGCCATAGTAGTAAGGCAGCGTCTCGCGATTGACGATCAGTGCCGCCGTGGTATCGAACCGGCCGACGGAGTTGTCTACCATGTCGAAAACTTTGTCGCCGTCGGCGAGCGCGCCGATATCGATGGCGCCTGCCGCCGAATACCAGCCGATGTTCTTGGTAGCCTCCATCCAAAGCGAAACCAGCAGGACCAGGGGTATCGCCACCACCAGATATCGCGCCCGCAGCGTGAAGATGCCGCGCACCTTGCACAAGTGAAAGACCAGCAGCATGGTGCCGGCCCACATCAATCGTCTGCCGCAGCCCAGGTGAAGGGCGGCAATCAGGAACAGGCCGGCCATTGTCAGTATTCGGGCATACCGCCGTTTTGGCTTGGAAAGATACCAAAGCCCCACGGCGGTAGTGGGCAGCATGAAGAACAAGGAGGTGTACCGGCCCATGCCCTCGCGCGGAGAAAGTCCGACATGATCGAAGAAGAGCTGTTGCCGGCTCTCGGGATCGAGGAGCAGCACGGCGATGCTCAACACGCCGGCGATGGTAAAGAAGAGGAACACGGCGCGCTGCAACCGCACGCGGCGAAACGCCTGTCGGCGGGCCCGGAGGGCGCCGATCACCGCATGTGCAGCGCTCCGCGCAACCCGGCTGATACGCGAACGGGCGAAGCCGGCGTGGGCGCCGCAGGCGAATGCCAAAAACGCCAGCGCGCCTACCAGGTACGTGCGCGAATAGGCGTCGTCCATGGATGCCGGCAAAGGTGTCTTGCTCCGCTGCAGCACGGACACCGCGGTTCCGTAGAAGCAATAATCGAAGATGAACCAAGCCTCCACCAGCCCGGTCAGGCTTAGCCAGTAGTTCTGTCGGCGCATTCCCCGGCTGTAAATGCCAAAGGAAATCAACAGGACGGCGAAGAACAAGTAAGCATTGGCCCCGGCCGGCGATCCATTAGCGAAGTGCACCGCCCAGGCAACCAGTACCAGCGTTACGATGAAAGCGATCCTCATCTGGCTCCCAGCCCCCAGTCCGCTGTTCCCAGCCCCGTGGCCAACCCGGCTTTGACGCCCGTTTGCGCGATTAGCAGCGCCCAGGCCACGCCCACCGCGCCGTAAGTTGGCGCGAGCCATACGGCCATCGCGCCGAACAGTAGCGTGATCAGAGCGTCGGATGCCGTGCACCACTCCGGATGCCCCGCGCCGTAAAGCAGGAATTGCACCGGATTCGCTACCAGCAACGCGATGTGCGCCGTGGCCAGCAGTTGAAAGACGCGCACTGCGCCTGGCATCGCAGCCGGAAACAGATGTGCGGCGAGGGGCCCACCAAGCCAGGTTGGGACGAACAGGGCCATGGCCAGCAGCGCGGCGCCCGGCATATAGCTTCGCAAATAGTTGCGGCGGCGCTCCGGCGTAGTCGCAGCGACGGCTTCCGGCAAAAGCACGGTGCTGGTGGTATTGATCAGGAGAGCGAATCCGCCAGTTAACGACATGCCCAGAGTGTAGGCGCCTAACGCCGAGGCGGCCGCCCAGCGCGAAAGCGCAATGGAGGGGATATAGTTGTAAAGCGAACCGATCACTGTGGAAAGCGTGATCCAGTTGGCAAATACGGCGATGGGCTTCCAGGCCGGGCGGGTGCCCTGCCGGTGGGCCGCGGCCAGTACGGATGCCAGCAGGCTTAAGTTAGCGGCGACGATCCACAACCGGCTGAGCACGTCCCCGGCGAACAGGCTGGCCAACCCGGAGAATCCGCCGCGAAGCACGAGCAAAACCGGCAAAATCTGCAAGATGGCGGCGACGGCGCTCAGCCGTGCCATGCGTGCGAACTCCAGCCGCGATTGCAACAACACCAGGGTGAACGACGATATCGATGCCACCGCCGCGCTGCCGCATGCCAGGCGGATCGCCGTCTCGTACTCCGGATGCCGCAGCAGCTTGGCGCCGGCCAGCGGCGCGAGCAGGAATATGGCGGCAATCACCCCAGCCGTCAACGCCAGGCGTAGCAGCAGGAAGCGCGAAACGGTGCGCAGCCAGTCGGGGCCGGTGGCGCCGGCGGCGAATTTCAGACAGGAAATGTTGATGCCCAGTTCGCAAAGGTTGCCCACCACCAGGCTGCTGCTGGCGTAGATGGCGCATTCGTCAAAGCGCGTGGGCGCCACCCAATGGGATACCAGCAGCAACGCGGCGAAGCGGCTGGCCGAAAGGCCGGCCTGTCCACCCAGTACGAGTCCTATGTTGCGGGCAGTGGCGGTCAGGCGCCGGGACCGGAGGGCGCCGCGGCCTGGATCAGCATCGCGCAGGGGGTCTGCGGCGGATTCTCCCGGAGCGCTTTTATAAAGTAATGTTGCCATTCATAATTCAGTTTGGAGCGCCAGGATGCTGGCAGGAGCCGCAGCCCGAGGCGGTAGGCCCGGCCCAGCGTGAGGGGGCCGGCTCCCATGCAGAGGGGGCCGTCCACGCGATCCCAGAGATCGCACATGCGGGCCGATAAATAGGGCGTAGTCCGGATGGCAGTGAAGCCGGCCTTGGATAAAGCGGCTATCCAGGCCTCCTCAGCCAGCAGGTGCCGATGCTGCAATTGCTCGGCCCTGAGACGCGCATACCAGGCGCCGCTCAGCAGCAGGTGCCGGTTCATCTCAATCAGAGGAACAGTCGCAATCAACACGCCTCCCGGCCGCAGGACGCGCCGGCACTCCGCCAAGACGCGGGCCAAATCCGGGATATGTTCCATAACGCAGTTGGCGAAGACCGTGGCGAAAACCCCATCTGCAAACTTGAGCCTGCGGGCATCCATGCACGAGAGGCGGCCGTAGAGTCCGTTGCGCCCGGCGCACAGCGCTATCTCACGCGGGTTGAGGTCTATGCCCCATTCCACCCGCTGCAATAGCAGCGACGCAAAGCGTCCGTTCCCGCAACCGATCTCCAGTACCGGTGGAGCGAACGTGCAGTGCCGCAAGGCCTTCAATTCGGCCGCCCGCCAGGCTGCCAGCGACGGAATGTCGTAGATGGTTTGCGCCAGGCCCAGCAGGTCGGCGTCCGTACAACTAAGCAGCGCGCTCATCGGTCTCCAGGATTTCTTCGTAAAGCCGGACGTGACGATCGATCATCTGGCGCACACTGAATTGGGCATGCGCTTTTCGCCGGGCCGCTTGGCCCAGCCGGCGGCGCCGGCCGGAGTCGGCCAGCAACGTGCAAACGGCTCGCGCGAGCGCTGCGCTATCGCGCGGGGGGACGATTATGCCCGTGTCTTCATCCAGTTGTTCGCGTATGCCGCCTACGTCGGTGGCGACTACGGCCGCGCCGCAGCACATGGCTTCGAGCACCACCGTTGACAGGCATTCGCCCAAACTCGGCGAGACGACGACTGCGGCGGTGGCATAAAGTTGGGCCAGGGCTGCGGCTGTCCTCGACCCGGCGAACTCCAGGCATCCGCTCAGTCCGAGTTGCGCCGCGTGTTTCCGGTACCGGTCAAGCAACGTGCCCGTCTGGTAGACCACCCGTAGTTTGACCTGCGGGTAGGCGGCGCGGACGGCGGGCAAAGCGTGCAACAAATAGTCGAGGCCTTTGAAGTCCTGGAGTTGGCCAACGAAGAGCAGGGCGTCGGTGGCGGACGCAGCCGGTTCGGCGATGCAGTCGAAGATAGCCGTACCGATGCCATTGGGAATCACCGCGATGCGCTCCGGTGGGAGGCCCCGGCGGCGCGCGAGAAAGTCGCGCTCGGCGTTGGAGAGTGCGACGATGGCGTCAGCCTTGTGCAGGACGAAGCTGTCCGTCAGCCTCCGCTTCCAGCCCACATGCAGCCCGTTCATAGCAAATGGATCGTGGGTGGTGAGGACGAAGGGTGGCCGTCCAGCCGCCGCCGCCAGCCGCAAGGCGCCCCTGCCGAAGTGATGCACATGCACGAGATCGAAGTTGCCTGCCGGCAAAGGCGCGGAATGCCCGGAAAGCGTGATCCGCCAACCGCGCTGGAGCAACCCGTCCGCCAGGACTGTCTCAGGCGAGATGGAGTGCTGATCCCGGTAGTCCGCCGATTTGTCGAAGATGCCGCCTACAATGCAAATGTGCATAGCCGGAGCAGGTCAATGCCCTGCCCTGAAAGTCTCTTAGGAAACATTAGTGGCGGTTCTGGGCGGTAATCCCAAATATTTTTCGAATTATATCAACGAAGGGTCGCTTTGATACGTATGCGCACAGATGGGCAGAATGCTAATTCCAGTGGCTGGATCGACGAACTCCACTCCCCTACTCCGCACTACCCATTCCAAGCCGGCATTGCGTCGCCGCTGTAAAATGGCTTCGTCAGAGTAAACACGGTAGGTGGTGCCGATGGACTCGGGCGTATTGTAAGGCGATAGAATTTCCAGTGCCAACTTGCGGATCAGGCGTTGCGTGTTGATTTTACAGTTCTTAGGGGTCATCCGGCAGAGTTGCGACATACCGCGCCAGCCAATTACGATGGTGCGGGCTTCGGCGGAGTCCGCCTGGGCCGCCTTCCAGAGGGCTTGATAGAGAACCTCTTCGCCGAGTGAATGTCCATCGTGAGTTGCCGCGCATCTGCGGATACGGAGGCGCAGCGGAGGAGCCGCAGGGATCGAAACGACCTCAGGGGTTGAGGAAATTGTCGAGCGCCGGACGTCACGGATTGGCTCGGATGCAGGAGCCGAAACAACCCCAGGGCTTGAAGTGGTGACAGGGGCCGTTACGGGGTCCTCTGATTTCATATCAATCTGTGGGCTTAAATCAACCACAGGGGCTGGAGCAGCACCAGGGAGTGCGGCGATATTAGGCGTGTCCGCCATCTGCGGGGCTGCTGGGCTCAAAAAGGGCCCAGGGACCGAATGCAGAGCAGGGCTCGAAATAACTGCCGGGTCTGTCATAATCCGAGGGTCTGAAGCAACCCCAGGGTCCGGTACAAAGCCAGTAGCCGAACCTTGGAGGTGGGGGAGGGGAACCGGCCCGTTCAAAAAGGATAGGTAGCCACCCATGCCCGGCTGGCTGACGATCTCGTCCCAGCCGAGCGGCTCCATGGCGGGTCTACGCTTGGACCGTTTGGGCGTTTTCGGATTCTCTTTGGTCGGCTCGCTCATCGAGCAGCTCCAATAGCTGGATTCCCGCTATCTCATAGTCTTCCATAGCTTTACACTTGGGATCGTAGTCCACCAAGAACTGGCGTGCGCGGCCGCACTTGGCGACCGTGACGTCTGTCCGGATGGCCGGGAGCAGGGGAATCCTGAATTTGGCCGAGAGATCTTCCAGGGACTTCATCATCACCGCGGTATGCTGAAACCGCCGGTCCACCATGACGGGCAACAGCCCGGCTGGCCGCACATTCACGCGGAAGAGCTCGTTCATCATACGCGCCGTCTCCAGGCAGGCGCCGGCACCCTGCAGGCTGAGGGTGTCCATACTGACCGGAATCAGGACCCGTTGCGCGTAAACCATGGCGCAGGTCTGCATGAGTGTGATCGACGGGGCTACGTCGATGAGCACGATGTCGTAGGGTTCGTCCACCTTGGAGAAAAGCAGGGAAAAAGACATCTCCCGCGCGGGTACGCCCATCAGGGAGGCCTCGGCCTGGATGGTCTCGCGGCTGCTGCAAAGCACGTCGATGTTGGGTGTGGCGTGTACCAGGCAGCTTTCGAATAAGTGATTGTAGACCACAAAATGATGGAGGAACTTATCGGCCTTCAGGCCCAGGGACATCCCCACAGATCCCTGCGGATCGGTATCGATCAGCAGCACCTTACGGCCCAAATCTGCCCACAGACGCGCCAGGGTGGTAGCGGTGGTGGTCTTGGCCACGCCGCCTCGTTGATTGGAAATCACGAGCCTAATCACTGTTGTTCTCCGCTAGAGTATGCCGGATACGCTCTACGTCCTGCGCAGTCCAACGCCGGTAACGGTTCGCCTGATTGCGTTCCGGTTCCTGGATCTTTTGTGTACGCAACCAGTTCATCAGCGTGCGCTTGGTAATTCCCAGGACGTCCGCTACTTCCTGGGACTTCATGTAAGGTTCACAGCGCGCCTTCATTGGATAGGTATATTCTTGATGCTAAGCGTACAGGACTTGCATTGTCAACAGCAAAGTGATGAAAGTAATGAAACAATGCGGCGCGGCTTATTTTGGCTAGGGCTGAATCGACTACAGGGGTTGGGAAAGCAGGTCCGAAACTGTCGCCAATAGTGTCTCCGGCTCGAAAGGCTTCCGCAACATGAGGGTCCGTAACGGCAACCCGTGGTCTTGCGCCACAAGGTCGTCGGCATGTCCTCCGAGGTATAGCACCCGCAGCCGAGGCTGCATACGCGCCAGACGCATGGCCAGTTCCGGCTCCGGCCGGCTGATCAGCAGGTCCGGTGGCCCTTGTGCCTCCGTTACCCGCAGTGCTTCCTTGGAATGCAGCGCAGCCAGCACGCGATAGCCGCGTTTTTTCAGCAGGTTCGCCATGACCGTGCGCATTCCGTCGTGGGCTTCAACCAGCAGAATGGTGGCGTTGCCGGGCGAACAATCCAATCGCGGCGCCGGCGAGGCAGGGAAGTGCGTTCCCGCCAAGGGCAGATAAATACGGAATGTGGCTCCCTTACCGGGTTGGCTATACGCCCACAGGTGGCCGCCACTCTGCCGGACAATACCGTAGACTGCCGCCAACCCCAACCCCAACCCTCGGCCATTCGCCTTAGTACTGAAGAAGGGCTCGTACAGATGCGCCCAGCTATCGTCGTCCAGGCCCGGCCCGCTGTCGCTCACCGCCAGCACCCCGTACGGCCCGCCGGCAACCTCAGCGGCTCCGAAACCCGGCTCCACGCTTGGTGCGGCGCCGGTCTGCAGGCAGAAGGTACCGCCGCGCTCCATCGCCTCCCGCGAATTGGCGGCCAGCTTCAAGATGATCTGCCGCACGCGCACCGGGTCGGCCAGCACGGGCGCAAGATCCTGGTTAAGCTCCGGGACAATTTCGATATCGCGCCCGAATAGCTGCCGCAACCGGGGCAGAGCGCCTTCCACCAGATCGTTGAGTGACACCGGCCGGGCCTGGAGTGCCAGCCCTCCGCTAAATGCCAGTAGCTGTTCGGCGATGGCGCTGGCCCGTTCGCTCGCCTGCTGGATCTCTTCCAATTCGCGGAGCACGGGCCTGCCTTGGCTGGCGCCGACCAACAGCAGATCACCCATGGACAGCAGGGAGCGGTGTAAATTGTGGAACTCGGCGGCCGTCCGTCCGGCCAGCAAACGCAGCGTCTCAATGCGTTCGGCGAGGCGCGCTTGTTCACGCTCAGTGGCGTTCCGAACTTCCAATTGGATCAGCCCGCTGACCGTGCCGCCGCTAACCTCCAGCAGCAACCAGCGCCCGTCGCCGGTCTGGAGCGGCAACTCCACGCCGGTGACCGTGCCGCCGGCAAGCAAGTGTTCGTGTATCGCGGCCCCCGCTTCAGCGTCCGCCACCAATGGCGGTTTCCAGAAACTGCGCCCCGCCACTTCGCTGCGGCGCCCGGCCATCCGCAAGAATGCGGCATTGGCTTCCAGTATGCGGCCGGTATCCTTTTCCAAAAGAAGCAGACCGGACTGCGCATTTTCAAAGACACGAGCGTATACATCGCCGGGAGGCATCGGTCAACTCTTACTCCAGTGTTCCACAAAAATGCCTTTCGGCTCCTGCCCGCGATATTTAACAGAGTGGACTCGGAAAACCCTTAGGCTTAAATACGAGAGCGGACGAATTGACTTGCGGTGTTACGCACTCAAATAATTGTAATCGGCCCTTTTATGAGCGACGCCCTGCAAGCGGCTTTGGAATGTTTCGCCGGCCGGCGGACGGCGCAGGGTGATCCCATGCGCCGCCGTTTTGCCGTGCTTCCGTCGCGCCAGGAGCCGCGTTATCTGCTTCCGTTAGGGGATAGCCGCACGACGCTGGAAGCTTTCAGGGTCTACACGCCTTATGCGTTCGGCGCGCGCGTGCGGAAGGGCTTGCTCGCACAGATAGTCAAGACGGGCTGGAGCGGCTGGGCGATGCACTCGCTGCACGTGGGAGAGCCAGTAGGGTTAAAAGCCTTGGTCAGCAACGTTACGGGAGAGCGTAACCCGGCGTTCGCCATGTCGCTAGCCGCTCCCGGCAGGTATCGTAAGCTCACCATCCAGGTGATGCGGGCCGGCGGCGAAACTCTGGGCTACGTCAAGCTGGGACTGACCAAGCCGGCAGGCGAGCGTGTGCGGCATGAAGCGAAAGTGCTCGAAGACATTGCTCCTATGCGGCTGGATGTGCCGCGCGTGCTGTACGCCGGCGAATGGCAGAACAGTTACTTGCTGTTTCAGTCGCCGCTGCAAGGCCGGCCCGGACCGGCGAAATTGTCCGGCCTGCACGTGGAATTTCTCGAAAAGTTGGCTGCCGTACGGCGCCTGGACAAGTCCGGTCTCCAGGTTGTGGAGGAAGTTGGCGCACGCTGGAAAGCCGTGACCCGCCTCTGCGACTGGCGCTGGCAGCAATTGGGCAGGGCGGCCTTGGTGGCGGCCCGCCGCGATCTGGAGAAGGTTACGGTTCCGTGCGGCGTCTGGCATGGCGACTTCGCTCCCTGGAACACGCGCGTACAGGATGGGCGGCTGGCGGTCTTCGATTGGGAGTCCGGCGCAGAGGGAGCGCCTTTGGGGTGGGACACCTTCCACTTCAGCGTGCAGGTGGCCAGCCTGGTGAAGAAAAGCTGGAGAGCCAAATTCGATCTGAACGCAGCGCCAGGCGCGCGCGGTTTGTTCCTGTTGTATTTGTTGGCGAGTCTGGGTAATTCGCTGGATGAGCGGGCAGAGGCGAACGAAGGTATCGAGTACCGCAAGCAGGCGCTGGTAACCGAACTGAGTGTGAGCTAAACATGAGTTTAAACATGAGCTAAACACGGCCCAGTATCCGGGCAAAAAATTCCAGCGATCGGCGGGCACAGGTGTCCCAACGGAAACGTTGCGCTTGGGCTTTGCCGGCTCTCGCTAGCTGCGCGCGCGTGGCTGGCGAGGTGAGCAGACGGTCTAAGGCAGCCCGCAGTTCAGCCGGACTGTGCGGATCGATCAATGCGGCAGCGCCGCCCGTTACTTCGGGCAACGACGACAGGTTGGAAGTTATCACGGGTACGCCGGCCGCCATGGCTTGCGCCACCGGGAAGCCGAAGCCTTCGTAAAGCGACGGATAGACAAAGACAGTTGCGCCGGCCGTAATACCCGGCAGATGGGCCTCCGGCACATAGGCCAGGTAGCGTACGCCTGAAGCGGGTGCGCGCAGCCGGGCCAATGTTCCGGCGGACTGCCATCCTTCGGGACCGGCAATCACCAGATCGAATTGTTCGCGCACTGAATTGGGCAGAGTTTGCCAAGCGTCCAGCAAACGGTCCAGATTCTTACGAGGTTCGACCGTTCCTACATACAGCGCGTAGGGCCGGCGAAGTCCATACTTTAGACGCGCGGAGACGCTTGTCTCGGCGGTAGCCGCGAAAAACGGCTCTGCCACGCCCGGATAAATCACTTGGATCGCGTCCGGATTCAGGTCTAAGACCTGCAAGGCATCGCGGCGGGTGCTCTCGGAAACGGCGATCAGGCCGTCGGCTTCTTTCCAGATACGCTCGGCGAAGCGCTTTTCAGCCGCCACGTTCGCGGACTGGTGAAATTCGGGCAGGAGCCAGCAAGTCATGTCGTGCAGGGTCGCCGTCAGGCGAAGGCGGCGCGGCGGATAGAGCAGCTTGGTGGCGTGGAAGATGCCATCGGGAGGCCCCATCATGTCGGCGGCATGGTTCGGCCACAGGTTCAGCGCAAAGAGCAGCGCCTGGCGTGCGAGAGTGCCGGGCGGATCCACGACGGAGCCTTCATGATCTAGATCCGGCAGCCGGTCCAGGAAGGGGAAAAGCCGGACTTGTTCGTCGCCCAGCAGGCGGCGCAGGTGCATAATCCAGTGGAAGAGATAATTCTTGACGCCGGCGCTGCGCACCAGCAGGGGGATGGCGTCAACGAAAATGCGCATGCGGGCCTGTGCGATCGATCAAGCTGCCATTTTCGCATGGGAGCTTTGTGCGCCGAACGCCAGTCGATAGACTGGTAGAGTGAGCGGGAACCTGTGACCAAGCTGTCGGTGATCCTGTTTCTGGCGGGCGCCGGGTTTGCCTTGTATATTGTAGCCGGATATCCGTTGCTGCTGGCCGTGTTGGCTTGGTGGAGGCCCAAGCCGGTCCACAAGCGTTTTACGGATAAGACCGTGACTGTCCTGCTGGCCGTCTACAACGGCGAGAAATGGATACGGACAAAGCTGGAATCGATTTTGCGGCTCGACTATCCCCGGCTGCGAATGCAAATTCTGGTGATCTCGGACGGGTCGATGGACCAGACCGACAGCTTGGTAAAGGAGTTCGGGGCAGAGGGCGTCGAACTGCTGCGGGTGCCGCATGGCGGCAAGGCCGCGGCGCTGAATGCGGGCATGGCCCAGGCCACCGGCGAGGTCCTCTTTTTTACCGATGTACGGCAGCAACTGGAGCCCGATGCGTTGCGCCAATTGGTGACCTGTCTGGGAGATCCGGCAGTGGGCGGCGCTTCCGGTCATGTGGTTTTCGTGAAGAGCGATGGGGGCGGGGAAGCCGATGTGGGGCTCTATTGGCGATTTGAGAAATGGCTGCGGGACAAACTGACCGCGGTGGATTCTCTGCTGGTGGCGACGGGCTGCGTCTACGCGTTGCGCCGCGAGTTGGCACGGCCGCTCCCCGACGCCGCTCTGATTGACGATGCCTATCTGCCGCTCGCAGCCATATTTGGAGGTTACCGGTTCGTCTTTGAGAGGCAGGCGATCGCTTACGATTACCCCACTCAGTTGGACGTGGAATTTCAGCGGAAGGTGCGCACGCTGGCGGGGCTGTTTCAGTTGGTGGGCAGCTATCCGCGGCTGCTGAACGTTCTGACGCGGGTAGGCTTCCATTTTTTCTCTTACAAACTGGGGCGGCTGCTGCTGCCGTATGCCTTGCTGCTGATGGCGGTGAGCGGTTTTTGGCTTCCGCGCCCATGGGCGGAGGCGGCTATCGGCGCGCAGGTGTTGCTGTACGGATTGGCGGCAGTGGACCATTGGGTGCCGGCTGGTTTCGCCATGAAGCGGCTATCCGCGGCGTGCCGCACGTTCGTCGTGCTGATCGCGGCGGCCTTCTGCGCGGGAGCGGTCCTATTTGTGCCGGCCAGCGGGCTGTGGAAGGAAACGCGCGTGAAAGCGGAGGCCAAGAGCGGCAAGGCGTTTGAGGAAGATTGAACGGCTGGCAACGCCGGTCACTTGGGTGCTTCGTGTTTGACGAACTGCAGTGAAGCTGAGTTCATGCAGTAGCGGAAGCCGGTAGGCTGCGGTCCGTCCGGGAAGACGTGGCCCAGGTGGGCATCGCACTTGCTGCACAAAGCCTCGGTGCGCATCATCCCAAAGCTGGTATCGGTTTCCTCCGTGACATTCTCTTTGGCGATGGGCGCCCAAAAACTCGGCCAGCCGGTGCCCGATTCGAACTTGGTGTCGGAGCTGAACAGCGCGTTGCCACAACACACACACCGGTAGATACCTTGATCGTGCAAATTGTAGTACTTGCCGGTGAAGGCCAGCTCGGTGCCCTTCTTGCGGGTGACCGCAAACTGGTCGGGACTTAGCTGGCGCTTCCAATCTTCCTCGCTCTTGACTACTTTTTGAGTCGTCACAATTCCTATTCTCTTTCCTGCATCCGAGAAGTCAACCAGCCGGACCATGCCAGGGTCGCGCCGCCGGGCGGACGCGGTACCGTCCGCGCTGCTGGCGTCGCTAGTGCATGCCGTGCCGGACAGGAAGGCTGCCAAGGCCAAGAAAAAAGACCGGCGATCGGCGGGCTGTGCGGAGGATGGACCCACTTTGGCCATGGTAGCGCACACGAGTGGTACCTGGTACGGTACAGCCGGTTCTTTTCGCGCCAGCCGAGGCAAGTTTAGAATTCAGTTAGGCGAGGAATTCGTCGCCAGTTTGTCTTCCTAAAGTTTTGAGCCAGACGGCGAGGGGGCGGGCGGAGTCGGAAGACTTCGCCCCTTGCCGTTTCAGGGGAGAGAGCCGCCAACCGTTCTACGAGCGATCCGAAACTGCTGCGATGCGGTTACGTAAATGTAAAACAAATGTTAAGGCAGCCATGCCAGAATCTACATGGCCGCCCCGCAACCGTCACCTGCTATTAGACTTAAGTACCATGGCACAAGTACTGAATCGCATCGAAGAACTTGACTCCGGGGCTGCTGTCGTGGTCTGATGGACTCAATAGCGAAGCTAGTAGGCTCCAGTCTTGCCCTGGGCGCGGGACGACATCCTAAACGGTTCTTCAAGAAGGCATGACGTGAAGACTTTTGTCATAGGGCTGGATTGTGCGGCTCCCGAGATTCTATTCCATCACCCTGGATTGAACAACATCCGGGCGCTTATGGAGCGCGGCTGCTATGGCCGGCTGGAAAGTGTGATCCCCCCGATCACCGTACCTGCCTGGATGTGCATGTCCACTAGCCAGGATCCAGGTTCCCTGGGGGTATACGGATTCCGCAACCGCAAAGATTATTCCTACCACGGTCTTTCCATTGTAAACTCCAGTTCCATTCAACAGACCGCCATCTGGGATGTGCTAGGAGCACACCACAAGGACGTGGTGGTTGTTGGTGTGCCGCCCAGCTATCCCCCGCGACGCATGAATGGCGTCAATGTCGGGTGCTTCATGACCCCGGACACAAAGACGCACGATTATACCTATCCGGCCAGCGTGCGGCAAGAGATCGACCGCTTGGTAGGGGAATACCCGGTAGACGTCAAAGGCTTCCGCACCAATAACAAAGAGTGGCTCCGCGACCAGATTTACGACATGACGCGGAAGCACTTTGAGGTGATCCGCTATCTTATGGTCACCGTGGAATGGGACTACTTTCAATTCGTGGAAATCGGCGTCGACCGGGTGCATCACGGTTTCTGGAAGTACCACGATCCCCAACACCGTCAATACGTTCCAGGGAATCCGTACGAGACGCTCATCAGCGACTACTATGCGTATGTCGACCAGGAGATCGGCAACCTTCTGGAATTGCTCGACGACGATACGAACGTGCTGGTGGTTTCCGATCACGGCGCGCAACGCCTGGAGGGCGGCTTCTGCGTCAACGAATGGCTGCGGCGCGAAGGTCTGCTGGTGTTGAAAGAGCCGGTCGCCAAACCCACGCCTTTTTCGCCGTCATTGGTCGACTGGGAGCGCACGCGGGTCTGGAGCGAGGGCGGCTATTACGCACGGGTGTTCTTCAATGTGGAAGGCCGCGAGCCTCAGGGCATTGTCCCGGAATCCGAATACGACGATCTAATTCAGGACATGACGGCGCGATTTCACGCGTTGCGTGACGATCGCGGGGAAAGAATGGGATCGCTGGTATTTCAGCCGCGCGATCTTTACCGCAGCTTGCGCAACGTGCCTCCGGATCTGATTGTGCATTTCGGGGCGTTGTACTGGCGCTCCATTGGCGGGTTGGGGTATGACTCGCTATATCTGCAGGAGAACGACACGGGCCCCGACGATTGCAATCACGCGCAGTTTGGCAGCTTTTTGCTGGCAGCTCCCAATCTACCGGTGAGGGGCGAGATGGAAGGCATGCATTTGCTGGATATCGCTCCAACCTTGCTGGATTTGGCGGGAATCGAAACGCCGGAATCGATGCAGGGATGCAGCCTGCTGGCGCGCTGCCGCAGTGAAGTCGGCGGTGCACGAATTCGCTAAGCAATACGCTGTCCGAGGATTTTCTCGGATGGACGAGTGTTAAGGTACTATAAAGATCTAGTACTGGTAAGCCTGCCGTAAACGCCAGTCGGCAGAGTATCCTTAGAATTTCTTGGCCTACATCGCAAGTCCGGACATGGTTTGTCTGGGATGGGACGGGCTGGGTGCTGTGCGCCGGCTTTTGCCCGGTCGCCCCGGTTGCGCCAACACGGCCATAACGTAGATCATTTGCTTGCGCTACTCCGTCGGTCGCGCGCGAGAAGAAAATTAACTCTGGAGAAACATGGAATCCAAGAATAAGAATAAAGTCGAATTGAACACGCCTTATGGCGGCGCATTGATCGATCTTCGGGTGGCAGGCAGTGAGCGCGAAGATTTCGCGCGCCGCGCCGGCCAGGGACCCACCCTGCAATTGTCGCCGCGCAGTTTGTGCGATCTGGAATTGTTGGCCTTTGGCGGGTTCTCCCCGCTCGACCGCTTCATGGGCAAGGCCGATTATGACAGTGTGCTGAATAACATGCGGCTGGCCAACGGACTGATCTGGTCTATCCCTATCACCCTGCCTGTCGCCAAACTGGACGGCATTCACGAAGGGCAAGAAATCGCCCTGCGCAATGCCAATAACAACCTGATCGCCTGGATGCGCGTGGACGAGATTTTCGAAGCCGACCCGCATGAAGAAGCGGCCAAGGGTTTGGGATGCTCGGATGAGGAACACCCCACCTACCGGGAGATGCTTTCCTGGGGCAAGTTCCGCCTTAGCGGACCTCTCAAGGTACTCGAGATGCCGCAGCATTTCGATTTCCCGGAATTGCGGCGCACTCCCGCCGAAGTGCGTGAGTTGCTGTCGCATATGGGCAATTCCGATGTGGTGGCCTTTCAGACTCGAAATCCCATGCACCGTGCGCACGAGGAACTCACCAAGCGCGCCGCGCAGGAATCCGGAGCAAACCTGCTCCTCAACCCGGTGGTCGGCATGACCAAGCCCGGCGATGTAGACCACTACACCCGCGTGCGCATTTACAAAGCGCTGATCGAGAATTATTACGACCCCAACACCACCCTGCTCAGTCTGCTGCCGCTGGCCATGCGCATGGCCGGCCCCCGGGAAGCCATCTGGCATGCCATCATCCGCCGGAATTTCGGCTGCAATCACTTCATCGTCGGCCGGGACCATGCCGGTCCCGGTAAGAATTCCAAGGGCAAGCCTTTTTACGACCCAGCCGCCGCCCGCGAGTTACTCAAGAAGCACGCCGACGAGATCGGCGTCAAATGCCTGCCGTACGAGGAAATGGTCTACCTGGCCGACGAGGACCGCTATGAACAGGTCACCGAAGTCCAGCCCAACCGCAAAGTCTTTTCGATTTCCGGCACACAGGTGCGCGACAATTACCTGACGAAGGGCCGCCTGCTGCCTTCCTGGTTCACGCGCAAGGAAACCGCCGAGATCCTGAGTTCGGCATACCCCGCGCGCAACAAGCAGGGCTTCTGCATCTGGTTCACCGGACTGCCTAGCGCGGGCAAGAGCACCATCGCCGACATCCTGACGGTCATGCTGATGGAACATGGCCGGCAGGTAAGCATCCTGGACGGCGACGTCGTGCGCACCCACTTGTCGAAGGGCTTGGGTTTTTCGCGCGAAGACCGCGACACCAATATCGTGCGCATCGGCTATGTGGCTTCCGAAATCGTACGGCACCATGGCGCGGTCATCTGCGCGGCGGTAAGCCCCTATCGCGAGACCCGCAACCGCGTGCGCGCCATGATGCGTGGCGACGCCTTTATCGAGACTTTTGTGGATACGCCGGTCGAGATTTGCGAACAGCGGGATGTGAAAGGCTTTTACGGTAAAGCCCGCGCCGGCGTAATCAAGGGCTTCACCGGCGTGGACGATCCCTACGAAGCGCCGCTCAATCCGGAAATCACTCTTTTTACCGGCAAGACGACCCCGCAGGAGAATGCCGAGCGCATCATGGAGTATCTGATCGGCGAAGGATTCCTGCTGCGCGACACCGCCGAGATTGCGAAGGAAGAAGGCGCGGAACTGCTCGCCGCCGGATGATTTTTTTCTTGCCGCCGCGGTCCGTTTTTGGCTGATGAGCCAACAGCTAATGCACAGAGTGGTCATTACCGGCATGGGCATGAGCACCTCGCTTGGCCCGGATCTCCGCACGTGCTGGCAGCGGCTGCTGGCGGGCGATAGCGGCATCGCGCCGCTCAGCTTCTGGGACCCATCGGAGTACAACACTAAAGTAGTCGCTGAGGTCAAGCACGTGCCGCGGGACACCGGCGCCGAGTCGATTCCCGCGGCTTGGTGCCGCCGTGGCGTGCGGCTGTTTCTGCCTGTCGCGCGGGAGGCCCTGGCGGATGCCCAACTGGCCCGTAGCGGGGAAGGGCCTCAGGGCGTGACTCCCGCGGATATTGGAATCGCGGTGGGCACCAGCGTCAATTACCTCGACATGTCTCTCATGAAGCACTATTTCCAGCTCCGCAAGCCGGATGGTCCGGCGCTGGATATGGCCCGGTTCGCCCGCGAAGGACGACAGCCGGATAATAGCTTCTATCGCCGACTGGGCGACATGATTGCCAGCGTTCCGGCCAAACTGCTGAAGCTCGCCGGGCCGGCATTCGTCATGGATACCGCCTGCGCTGCCAGTTCGCACGCTATCGGCGAAGCCTTCCGGCAGGTGCGACTCGGAAAGGTTAAGGCAATGCTGGCCGGTGGCGCGGCAGCCTTGGTCAGTCCGCTTCCGATCCTGGCCTTCAGCCTATTGGGGGCCTTGAGCCGCAACGCCGATCCGGAGCTGGCCTCGCGTCCCTTCGACCGGCAACGCGACGGATTCGTGATGGGAGAAGGCGGTGGCGCCGTGGTGCTGGAGACTTTGGAGGCCGCCCAGGCGCGCGGCGCGCGGATCTACGCCGAACTTGCGGGCTATGGTTCCAGCCTGAATGCCCACACGCTCACCGACCCTTCCCCGGACGGCAGTGCGGAAGCGCAGGCCATTACGATTGCTTTGCGGCAGGCATCCCTGGCGCCCGAGGAGGTGGACTACATCGCCGCGCACGGCACCTCGACCCCCAAGAACGATCCCATCGAGACCGCCGCCATCAAACGCGCCTTCGGCCCGTACGCGAAACGTTTGATGGTATCCTCGAACAAGGGCCAGATCGGTCACACCATTTCCGCGGCGGGCGTTTGTAACGTAATTTGCGCAGTAATGGCAATCGCCGAGGGCCAAGTGCCGCCCACCATGCATCTGCGATCGCCGGATCCGCAGTGTGATCTCGACTATGTTCCCAACCAGAGCCGTGCCGCCGCAGTTCGCGCCGCTCTAGCCAACGCTTTTGCCTTTGGCGGCCAAAATGCCGTGCTGGCTGTGCGCGCCTGGGCCGGATAGAGCGCCTGTTTGCAAGGAGAATTCAAGCATGCCAAACATGACGGAATCGGAGGTATTCGATAAATTCGCTCAGATCGTCGCCAAGAGCTTGCGCATCGATGCGGCGCAAATCGCTCCCGATACGCACTTGACCGACCTTGGCGCCGAATCGCTCGATCTGATCGAGATCACTATGGAAACGGAGACCCAATTCCACATTTTCTTGCCCGATAAGTCCATTCTGGAAACCGCCGTTGAGGTTTTCGGTCCCGACATTTTGGAAAAGGACGGATACCTCACCGGCGAGGGTAAGCGCTTCCTGTTGTGCCGCATGCCGCAAGCCGACGCGCATTCCTTCGAGGGCGACGTGGCCGTGAAAGACCTGCAGTCTTACTTCTTGAAAGTCGGCACCTGGGTGCGAATGATCCAGGACTTGGCGCAGTATACGCCCGCGGAATGCGAGTCCTGTGGGGGCTCCATGGTGGCATCCATGGGCTTCCGTATGAAGTGCGCGAAATGCGGCCACGAGATTACGCTGCGTTCCGGCGAAGAATTGAACCGAGAATGGGTTCGCGAGTATTACGATAAAGAATACCGTCCGCAGGCGGGGTCCCCGGTTTCGGCCACCGCTGTCCAGTAATTCAGATTTCATACGGCCGGCTTGTTTATGAATGCCTTAGGCAGCATGGTTTACGATTCGTCTGTGACACAGGCGCGGCTGCCGGAGTCTGTCTGCTGCCGCCTGGATGCCCTTCCACACGAGCCAACAGTGTTGGCGGACCTGATTCTCAGTCCTGATGAACGGGAACACTGGAGATCCATGCCCGGTGTCGAGAAGCGCCGCCACGAATGGCTGCTGGGCCGCTGTGCCGCGAAGCAGGCGGTGCAGTCGGTGCTCGAAAGGAATTTGGATTTGCATCTGTCGCCCACCGACATCGAGATTGTGCCGGACCCCTACGGCCGGCCCTTTGTGAAATACTGCGCGGGCCCCCCCCGAACCGCGCCCGCCCTCTCCATCGCGCACAGCCAAGGCACCGCGGTCGCGCTGGCGGTCCTCGATCCCCATGCACGCGTAGGCATCGACATGGAAAGCCTCACGCACCGCCGCGAGGATTTCCAAACCATCGCCTTCAGCCCGGATGAGCGCAGCCTGTTGGCCGCTTTGCCACCGGATTGGCGCCAGGAATGGGCCTTGCGGATGTGGTGCGCCAAAGAGGCCGTGGGCAAGGCTCTGGGACGCGGCTTGAGCGCCGGCCTGCTGGCTTTTCACATTACCCGCGTCGAGACCGCCAGCGGCATGATTGAGGTCGCCCTACGCGATGGCGCGCTCGCACAAAGCCCGCAATTGCAAGGCAAGTCCCTTAAAGTTTACACGGTGCGTGAATCCAACTTTGTGTTTTCTGCGATTATTTATCGACACTATCAAAATGGAGCTGTCCGCATGAGGCCAAGCCGGCAGGAGATTCTGGATTACCTGCTGCAAAAAATGGGCGAGTTGACGCAGGATTGGGATTATCCCGATCCCGTGCGTCCGGAATCGAAGCTGTTCACCGAGCTGGGATTTGAATCGCTCGACGCCGTGGTTCTGTGCACCGCCATCCAAGAGCACTACCAAACCCCGATGCCCTTCGCGGAATTGCTGGCGGAGATCGGCCAGCAACAGCGCGATCTGTCGATCGACGAATTAACCGATTTCGTGGATACCCACCTGGGAGGCCCCGCTGGAACCGGCACGGCCACAAGGCGGGTGCAATGAGTATCCGCACTCTGCTCATCGGTCTGGACGGCGCCACTTTCGCCGTCCTCGATCCGCTCATGGAACAGGGCGTCATGCCCTTCTTGAAGTCGTTCTTCGCGGAAGGCGCGCGCGCCGGACTGCGCACCATCGTGCCCCCGCTGACCCCCCCGGCCTGGACCTCTCTGATGACCGGGCGCACGCCGGGCCAGCATGGCGTGTTCGATTTCTTCCGCATGGATTCGCCCGTCAGCCGGCACATTCGCTTCTTCAACTCCAACGACGTGCAGTGCGAAACCATATGGTCGCTGGCTTCCGCTGGCGGCCTGCGCACCACCACCATCAATTTCCCTGCGATGTTCCCGCCGCCGCACATTTCCGGATATGTCGTGCCGGGTTGGGTGCCTTGGAAGCAGTTGCGCCTGGCATGCTGGCCGGAGGGTCTGTTCGATAAACTCAAAGCCATCCCCGGCTTCAACCAGCGCGAGCTGGCCATGGATATCAAGCTGGAGGAAAAGGCCACCGAAGGCATTTCCGATCACGCCGAGCTGGGGCCGTGGATCGAACTGCATGCCCGCCGTGAGCAGAATTTGTTTCAGGTCCTGCGGCACCTCTCCGAAGAAGATCCTTCGGAGTTGACGGCCGTGCTGTTCGACGGTGTGGATAAACTGCAGCATCTCGGCTGGCGCTACCTCCGTCCGGAGGACGACCGGCCGCTGACCGAAGACTGGGAATTTCAGATCCGCGAGTTGTGCCTCAACTATTTCCGCTGCGTGGACAATCTGCTGAAGCAGATGTGTGAACTGGCCGGTCAGGAAGCCACGGTGCTAATTGCCTCCGACCACGGCTTCGGCCCTACCTACGATGTGCTGCACATCAATACTTGGCTGGAGCGGCACGGATACCTGGCGTGGTCCGAAGCGGGGGAAGCCCACGATACCCAGGGCGCCTTATTGGGAGTCGGACAGGTTGCCAAACACACCTGGCTGATGGATTGGAATAAGACCAAAGCTTTCGCTACGACTCCCACGAGCAACGGCATTTATGTAGTGGTGAGCGATGGCGCTTCGCCCGGCGTGCCGGCCGCTGAATATCCGGCGTTCCTCAAGAAACTTTCCGAGGAACTGCGCCAGATCCCCAGCCTGCGGACCGGAGAGCCGCTGGTGAGCGAAGTCTTCACCCGCGATGAAGTCTTTCAGGGCCCGCACCACGACGCCGCGCCGGATCTTACCCTCATACTGAGCGATGGCGGCCTGATGTCCATTCTGCCCTCGGAAGAAATCGTCTCCAAGCGGCCCTCGGTGTCCGGCTCGCACCGCCCTGTGGGGATCTTCGGAGCGCGCGGTCCGGACATCCGGCGGGGACTGGTGGCCAATGAGTTATCCATATTGGATATCGCGCCCACCGTACTTTACAGTCTGGGCCTGCCCATTCCCGAAGAGTTGCAAGGCCGGCTGCCGGTAGAGGTGTATCGCGACGACGCTTTGAAAGAGCATCCCTTGCAAAAGACGGCCGCCGGGACCAGGGGAAGCCCGGAGGAGTATGCTGCAGTACCCGGCGAATTGGAGGATGAGGAAACAATTTTAGAGCGGCTCCGCGAACTGGGTTATATCGAATAGGGAGCTGTCCATTCTTAAGCGATGCCGAAGATAAAAGCTAACGGAGTGAACCTGCATTACATCACCGTCGGCACGGGCCCGGATATTGTCATGCTGCACGGCTTCCTCGGCAACCTGGCAGTCTGGCACCTTTATATGGCGCCTATTCTACGCCGCGATTACCGCGTTACCACCTACGACTTGCGCGGCCACGGCTACAGCGACGTAACTCCTACGGGCTACACCACGGCCGATATGGCCGAGGATCTGCGCTGCTTCCTCGATGAGATGGGGATCGAGAACCCCATCCTGGTGGGCCACAGCTTCGGCGCCGACATCGCCATGTATTTCAGCCTGCTGTATCCGGAGCGCGTGCCAAAATTGCTGGCACTCGAACCAGGCCTGGCCGCTCTGGTGCACTTGCGCAACGACAAGGATTGGATCGGTTGGGCGGCTTGGGTGGCCAAGCTGGAAGAAGTGGGCATTCACGTACCCGAGGACAAGCGCACCGACGCTGAATACCTGTTGCAGCTTAGCCTGGAAACCCCCAAATTTTATGGTCCGGCGCGCGGGCTGCCGCGCAATCGCGAGCCGCTGCTGCACCTGATCCGCAATACCACGCTGTTGAAGGACTATGAAGTGGTAGGCGCCATGACCTTGGATGCGGTGCACACCATCCAAACGCCCACGCTGCTGGTCTACGGCCGCGATTCGCACTTCATCAGCTCGTACGACTTCCTGCACAAGGCGCTGCCCAACTGCAAGGCGGTTTTATTGCCGGGCGGTGAGCATTTCGGCCCGCTGGAGCAGCCCGAGCTGCTGACCGGGCACATCCAGCAATTCTTAAGCGAGCCTGCCCCGGAGAACTCGGGAGAGGTAGTGGAGGCCGTCTGATCGCTGCGCGGACTCCCATCCCCTTCCCGCCTGTGCCTGTCGCCGCGGATCCGCAGCCGCTGCCGCTCTACGCCAAGCTGCTTTACGGTGTGGGGGAGATGCCCATCACTGTCCTGATGGTCTTGTCCGGACTTTTCATGCTGTTCTTTTACAACTCCGTGATGGGCTTGCCATCGTTGCTGGTGGGAATCGGCCTGGCGGCCAGCCTGGTGCTGGATGCCTTGCTCGATCCCTACATCGGCCACATATCGGATCGCACCAACCACGCTTTCGGGCGCCGGCACATATTCATGCTGCCGGGAGCGCTGGTCATGGGGCCGTGTTTTTTTATGCTCTTCAGCCCGCCGCGCAGCCTCGGGCATAGCGGACTGTTTGTCTGGCTGCTGGCCTGGTCGATTGCCCTGCGCGCCGCAAGCGCCGTCTACCGGATCCCCTACCTGAGCCTGGGGGCTGAATTGAGCCGCGATTACGACGACCGTACCGGCACCATGGGCCTGCGCACGCTGTTCGGACTGATGGGTACGCTGGCGGCCGCGGCGCTTTCCTTTCTGGTTTTCTTTCCAGCCACCGCCGATGGCTCCGAACCCAAGCTGCACTACGCCGGCTATCCGCGCCTGGGGCTGGCGTTCGGCGCGGTGATGACGGTTGCCGGTCTAATCGGAACTCTAGGCACTTTGGGTTATCGTACTTCCGGCGCCGCTAACGACGCAGCCGGGCAGCGGTTCTTTTCCGGCTTCCGGATTGCCATGCGGAACCCCTATTTCCGGAGCATCTGGTTCTCGACCACGGTGTTCTTCCTGGCGGTCGTGCTGAACTTCAGCATGGCGATTCATTACTTCACTTGGTATGCGCAAATCAGCCGCAGTGAGACGCTGAGCTTGATTCAGACTTCGTTTTACGCCGGCGCAATAGGCGGTGTGGTCCTGTGGATGTCGCTGGCCCGGCGCACGGAGAAACGCACTATGTACATCCTGGCCACCATCGCTTCGGCCATCCTGCTGCTCATGGCTACGTTGCTGATCGGAAGCGGTCGTCTGTTTGGCACAGGCCATCCCTTTCCGCTGATCGTCGGGCACGTGGTGGGAGGGATCTTCGCCAGCGCGGTTTGGGTGGTTCCGGCGTCCATGATCGCGGACGTAGCCGATACCGACGAGTTGACCACCGGATTGCGCCGCGAAGGTATCTATTTCGGCATCATGAATTTCGGCGAAAAGATCGCTGCGGGGGGCGCTTTGTTGTTGGCCGGCGGCCTGTTGGCTTTTTTCCGCAGACTCTCGCACGGCGCCGCTTTTGGTACGCCGGGCAATCCGCCGGCCGCCATTCCTTATGTGGGCATGCTATATGGCGCTGTTCCGGCGGTGCTGCTGGCGCTTTCGCTGGTTCTCATTCTTCCGTATAGCTTGAACCGGCGTACCGTGCATGGAATTCAACGGCAACTGGCGGCCAGCCGCGATCTTACATGACGACTAACTGAATGACTGACGATAGACCCGTAGTTTTGATCACTGGCGCGGGCTCCGGCTTGGGGCTGGCATCCGCCTTGTTCCTGGCCGCCCGCAATTTTCGCGTCTATGGAACGGCGCTCACCGAAGGCGAGGAGCGACAGTTGCGCGACCAGTCCGCCCTACGGAATTTGGATGTTTCCGCCTTGCGCATGGACGTGACCCGCAGAGCCGACATCGATCGCACCGTGGACACGATCGTTCAAGAAGCCGGACGCATCGATGCCGTGGTGCACTTTGCGGGCATGGGACTGCGCGGCTTCTTCGAAGATCTCAGCATGCAGGAGATCCGCCGGCTCTACGACGTCAACGTCTTCGGCATCATGGAGCTGACCCAGGCCGTGCTGCCGCACATGCGCGCGCGCCGTTCCGGCCGTATCGTCATCACCGCATCGGCCGCCGGCCGCATGGGCGAGATGAGTATCGCGGGCTATTCTTCCGGCAAGTTCGCGGTGGTGGGCCTCGGCGAGTGCCTGCGCCAGGAGATGGCCCTGTTGAACATTCATGTTTCCGTGCTGGAGCCGGGGCTGATCTACACTCCGCACTTCGGAGTCAACCGCAATCGCGCCCGCCGCGCCCAGGATCCCGCCAGCCCTTACTACTTCTGGTTTTGCCAGCACGAAGCCATCGTGGACGGCCTGCTCGCCGCCAATAAATTTACCGCCGAAGACATCGCCGGAGTGGTGCACAAAATTCTTACCGCGCGCCATCCCCGCCTGCATTACATGGTGGGATTCAAGTTCAAGTTGATGCTGGCGCTGCGCAACATTATTCCATTCGAATGGTACGAGCGCATTCACGAGAAAATTATCGTCCGCATGGTTTCCCATCCGCGGCGCCCGGCGACCGGTCTCAGCGGCCACGATGCCGGCCTCGGCGAGCGTGCTAATTCCCAGCAAGCGGTTGGACATGATTGATCTGCACACGCATACCGACCGTTCCGACGGCTCAACCTCTCCCGCGCAATTGGTCCAGGATGCGGCCGCCATGGGCCTGCAAGCGCTTGGAATCACCGACCACGATACTTTGGATGGCTACGATACCGCCGCGCCACTCGCCGCCCAAGCGGGCCTGGAACTGGTTTGCGGCATCGAGCTGAGCACCCGCCCCGATCCGCCGCCGGATGGCTCGCGCCCGCCCTCGGTGCATCTGCTCGGCTATTTTCTGCAAGAGCCTGCCTCCGCGGGATTCCGGCAGTGGATCGGGGGCCACCAGGAGAGCCGCCGCGAGCGCAATCGCAAGCTGATCGCCAAGCTGAATTCGCTCGGCGTCGAGATCACCCTGGAGGAAGTGCAAGCGCTCGGCAAGCACCTCACCGGCCGTCCGCATTTCGCCAAGGTGCTGCTGCGCAAAGGCTATGTGAAGACCAACCAGGAGGCCTTCGACCGCTATCTGGCCGACAACGCCTCGGCCTCGGTGGAGCGCGATGAGCCGGAACTGACTGAAGGCGTGCGGCGCATCCGCGAGGGCGGCGGCCTGCCCTCCCTGGCGCATCCCGTTCGGCTGCCAGTACGCGACCGCGTATCGCTCGAAAAGCTGCTGCGTACCCTCATCGACAACGGCCTGCAAGGCCTGGAGGTCTACCACAGCGAGCACAGCCCGGAAGACACGGCGCTGTTCAAGGAGTTGGCAGCCCAGTTCCGGTTGATCGAAACAGGCGGCACCGACTTCCACGGGGACAATAAGCCCTCGATTCAGCTTGGCACCGGCAAAGGCGGCAACGTAAATCTGAATTACGGCCTACTGGAGAACATGCGGCGGGGTGTCGCGGAGACGGCGGCGCGGTGAGGAAAGCCGTCCTGGTCTGGCCGACGCACACGAGGCTCGGCGTCCCGAAATGACGTGGAGTTCCGTATAATCGCGGCACAATAACTCACTTTAGGCCCACAATTCACTCGACATGGGGTGCTTAACCGTTTTGGGGGTTGGGGCAATGCGGGAAGCTGTAACGCAATTTAGAGCCTAGTCCAATAGAACATTTTGATCCTATAATGTTTAATGCTCGAGGCGACGCAAGGGCTGCGGCGTCCATGCATCACTGCGACAACCCAGAGGGGCTTTTCGTCCGGCGCGTAGGCTATCAGATACTCACGTACCCGGATAAAGCGCAATCAACCGGTCGGCGGCATCGAGATTATCCGCTCGAATGAATTCCCAATCTCGGCGAGGTCAACATGGGCTTCCGGGTGAAATTCGTATCCGGTCATGAGCCGGGTTGCGAACCACGAGCGGCAGCGCTCTTTTCCGCGGAAGTAGGCTTCAACCTCGTCGCTGGGAATGGGCTTTACCCTGTCGCTTTTCAGGTCGTCATAACGGCTGTTGAGCATGTCGCGCGTTTCCGCGAGCTCGGCAACGTATCCGGCCATGGCGTCCTCAAGCAGCTTGTCGGGCGCGCGTCCGGTTTCTATGCGGGCAAGGCCGGGAAATACAATCAGCCGGATAATGCCGTTTGGTCTGGCGCAACGACGAATTGTCCGCACGGCATCTCGCGGCGCACCGTCCTCCGCCGGAACCGGCTATCGCATTTCCAGATCCTGCAGGCTATACCCGAAAGCCCGTACCCGCGTCTCATACCGCGCAATACATTCCTGGATAAGCGCGCTCGATTCCGGATTCTCCGCCATTTCCCGCCAGCGTGCGAAATACCGCTGGTTATGTTCCGTAGTGGCCTCGAATGAAGTGCCGTGCGGCGCGACTCCCAGAAACGCATAGATCTCACGCAACGTGGCGGCCGGCTCTTCCGCCATAGTCTCGTATCTCACCGTCATGACACGCTGTAAATGCGGACGGTCCGTCTCGACTAACTCATGCGCCACCAGCCAATGCTCGATCAGGGAGTCCAGGCTGCGGGTGGTCCATTTCGTGGTGGCCAGCGAGACGGCCACCGGATGCCGCATTATGATTACGAAAGAGGAGTTCGGAAAAACGCTTTGCAGGAAACGCGTCATCAGTACGTTCTGGGGAGTTTTTTCCAGTAGATAGTGTTTCGAGAGATCCCAGTATGGAAACCAGTCGGCGCCCAACTGGGCCTTATTCTCCGGCGTCAGCAACTCAGATGACTCCGTGATGTGCGACTCGGGCGCGAAGGCAAAGCTGCCGGGCCCCCCAAAACACAGTGCGGGGGGGTATACGCCTTGCAGGAACTGGCCTTCATCCTCAAGCGGAGTCCAGTTGTCGGCAACCTTATTGTTCACAAAACCACTCATATTCGGATGTTCCCGCAGCATCCGGAAAAGCAGAGTGGTGCCACTGCGATGCAGTCCGCCCAGAAACAGGAAATGGTGCGACTCCGCAATTTCCCGTACCTGACCCGCACTTAGCGAGCTTGCGGGGTCCGTGGTAGCCGTGTAGAGTAGTTCTGGGGATTCCTGCAGCATTCGCCAAAACTATCACAAGGCGTTTCCGCAGGTCAAACTCGCATGATATCCTGCTTACAAATGTAAGGCACCCGGTTGGGGACGAGGAGGAGAGGGACATGACCGGAACCGTGCGATCCCGCATGCTGGGAACGATCTTCGCGTTAGCGGCATTCGCGCCGCCGGCGCAGGCGCAAACGTATACCGTACTGCACACGTTCACTGGAACGGATGGCGAGAGCCCCCTGGGTTTGGTCCGGGACCCGGCGGGCAGCCTCTACGGCGTTACTCAACTCGGCGGCGCATCGGACCAGGGAGTAGTGTTCAAGCTGGATGCCACCGGCGAGACTGTGCTCTACAGTTTCACAGGTGGGGCCGATGGCTCGTATCCCACCATAGGGCTGGCCCGGGACGCGGCTGGCAACCTGTATGGCACCACCGCCGGCGGCGCATCGCCGTTCGGAGAAGTATTCAAGCTGGATACTGCCGGCGCCCAGACGGTGCTGCACAGTTTCACAGGTGGAGCGGACGGGGGCCAGCCTAACGGGCTGCTCTCGGACCCGGCCGGCAATCTCTATGCCACAACTTACAGCGGCGGCGCATTGGGCCGCGGAGTAGCGTACAACCTGGCGGCTGCCGGTACGGAGACGGTGCTGCACAACTTCGGGGGACTGCATGGGGGGAACCCAGCCTCGGCTCTGATCCGGGACGCGGAGGGCAATTTCTACGGCGCCACCTGGCAGGGCGGCAGCGCCGGCTACGGGGTAGTCTTCAAGCTGGATTCCACCGGCGCGGAGACGGTACTGTACAACTTCACGGGCGGCGCGGACGGGGCCGACCCCTACGCCCCTGTGATCCGCGACGCGGCGGGCAATCTCTACGGCACTACGTCGTTCGGCGGCATCGTCAGGTCCCAGGTATGCCCGCGCGGTTGCGGAGTAGTGTTCAAGTTGGACACCACCGGCACGGAAACGGTGCTGCATAGCTTCACCGGAGGAACGGACGGGATGAATCCCTCGACAGGCCTAGTCTTTGACTCCGCGGGCAATCTCTACGGCACTACTCCGACCGGCGGCGCATTGGGCTGGGGGGTAGTGTTTGAAGTGGATACCGCCGGCACGGAGACACTGCTGTACAGCTTCACAGGGGGAAGCGATGGAGGGAAGCCCGAAGCAGGTCTGATCCGGGACCTGGCCGGCAATCTCTACGGTACCGCCATCTACAGCGAATCCGGCTTTGGAGTCGTCTTCAAGATCGCACCTTGATGGGCGCCCGCCTGGACCCGCTCAATAGAATAGCCACTCTCGGATAGACGGCGAAGACCCTACAATCGCCTGCACGTTTCCAGTGCATCCAGCCACCAGATACGCCGTTGCCCGTGCATGGCCTTCGATGATAATCAACGAGCCGTCCATAGCCTCCGCGGCGATCATCTCGGGAAGAACGACCCCTTTTTGAATCGCCCGCGCGATCTCCAAACTATGTTTGGGTCCTTCGAATTTCCCCAGGATCGGCTGCCAGTATCGCCTGAAGGTTCTGGCGCTCTCCAGCCCATCTTCGGGCGCTTCGAACTCGATGTCCAAACGCGACTCGATATCCGGTGCCAACCCCTCCGAACCCTGATCCCGGTGGTTCGCGCCCTCGTCCCACCGCCGCCTGCCAACGTTTTGGGCGGCCACCGAAACCAGCCGCGTACCGTCGGAGAGCGCCGTCCATGTTGGGAAATTTGCACAGCGCAAGGTATCGAAGTCGTGTAGCTCCACCCGTACGCGGCGCCAGCGCGCGTCCGAAGGAAAACCGATGAACAGATATTCCTTATTTCCGTAACCCCGGGCGAGCGTCAACAACTCTTTTCGGGCCGCATTCTGAGCGGCATCTGCGAGATCGGCCCCGTCTATCAGGTCGCGCCCACACCCAATCTGGGCCAGGCAATCGGAGTACAGATCCCTATGCCGATGAGAGTCGATCTCAGCCCGCACAAACGCAAAGACCATCTCGTCTTCGGTTGCCGGTCCCAACTCAACCATCGCATCAGTGTATCGTTACATTTGCATGACAGCAAGTGCCAAGCGTGGCCGGTGTAATGGGCGATGTCTTATGCCGTCTGCGCTTCGCAATCCATGAAGTAGTACCCGATCATGTGGCAAACATTCATATGGGCATCCTCGATGCGTCCCATATGCTGCACCGGCACCTGAATGTTCAACTGCGCCTTGGGTCCCAGCTTTCCCCCGTCGCGGCCCGTCAAAGCGATGGTGCGGCAGCCGATCGAGTTGGCGTAATCCATGGCCAGCACCACATTGGGGGAATTCCCGGAGCCGCTGATGGCCATGAACAGATCGCCCGGCTGCGCGAAATTCTTGAGCTGCTCGGCAAATATCACGTCATAGCCGACATCGTTGGCATAGGCGGTGATGGTGGGAAGCTGATCGGTCAGCGCCATGATGCGAAACCGCGAGGAGCGGTTGAAGCTGCAGCCCTTCACGATGCCGCAGGCGAAGCACCTCCCGGCCAGCGGGGTTGTTAACGGTGGCGCTCGGATTTGAGGGTCAGCGGGGCGTTGCGTTCGTTCCGGAGTTGGCAGGTTCGTCGCTCGATGTCTGAGGGTCCTTTCCGGACTGAGCCTGCGCGAGTGCTTCCTCAAGCGCGTGGTGCAGTGCCGGACCGGTGCTGATATCATGTAGCTGCTCGCCATTCAGAAACAACGTAGGAGTTCCGCGTACGCCGAGCCGTGTCGCCAAGTCTCGGTCTCGTATGACTGCCCCTAGTGACATCTGTTGCCCCACACAGGTGTCGAACTGTTTAATGTCCAGCCCGGGAATGCCGGCGGCCAACTCGTGCACGGTGGCTGCCGCAGTATCCTTCCTGATCACCTGCTGGTGCGCGAATAACGCATCGTGCAGACGCCAGAAGGCGGCCTTATTCTGGAATGCAGCGCAGGTGGCGGCTTCGGCGGCCTGCTGGGCCCAGTTGTGTCCAGCCAACGGCATGTGGCGAAACACCAACCGGATCTTATCGCCGGATGTGAGCAGCGGCTCGTTGGCCATCAAGTCTGCAAGCTTTTTGCAGTAGGGACACTGGAAATCGGAAAACAGCACTAGGGTGACGGGAGCCGATTGTGGGCCACGACCGGCGTGTTCACCGGCCAGCAGTTCGGTCATCGCCTTTTTGGCGTTCTCTCGCTCCTCGCGCTGGGGGTCGGCGTAGGAGTCGAAAACATCCGTGGTCAGAAAGCGCAGGTCCGGGGAGGCAAAAATAGTATACTGAAAATCGCCGAGCGGTCCCCTACCCCGAAACAGCAGTTTGTGATAGCAGCCGTCTATGTGCTCATCGTGATCCAGGTGGAAATTATTTGTTGTGGGAATACGGTACTTCTTTACCAGATAGCTGGCGAGCCGCGCGGCATCTTCCGGCGCGGCGTCGCGGCACCTGTCCGCGGTGGGCGGAGCAGCATGCAGGACCGCAGCAACGGATAGGCAGATGGCAAAACGCATGATCGACCTCCCTTACTTCTGGAGCGGTCCGAGCTGCAAATACACATCGTAGCAGCGCGGATCGGAGTGCCCGGCGGCGTCCTCCAGATTGGCCCGGTAATGAAAGAGGTTGCCGAACTTGTCGAAACGAACCAGTTCGATATAGTTCAGGTCGATGGCGAACACGCCAGCCGTAGCCAGGGGAATCAGTTCGTCCGGCTCACTGATGCCGTCGTGGTTCTTATCGACCCACAGCCGCAAGGAAAAGTAGACTGCATCGCCGGGATCGATTTTGCCGTTACCATTGCCGCCGTTGGCAGGATCGTCAAATACGGCCAGCGCGGCATAGCCGTTGCGGTGTTCCCCCGCCAGAGGGATCGGCTGGGGCGTGTAGTTGCCAAAAAGCTCGGCGCCGTTGTCGATCGTCCCGTTTCCGTTGCGATCCAGGGCGAGGAAGGCATTGTTATACGCGTTGTCAGTCCAACTCACCTGCATCGGAGTGCCGGGAGCCAGCGCAAAGTGCACGCCGCCGGCAAGACTGGTGAGATGGAAGCCCTGCCCTGTGGGGTCCACGATGATCGGGCTGCCCACGCATTCCCAGCCATCCGCGCTGCAGATGACGTAGCATTCGTCGCAGCCACACAGCTCCTCTCCTGTCGGCTCTTCGCCACAACAGGGATAGCCCTCGCTGCACCCCCATCCCTCGCTGGTGCAGATGGCCGTGCCCTCCGCGCACTGGCACGCGTCGCCAGTGCAGCAGTAATCCTGGGCCCGCGCAACGCCGGCTAGAAGCATGATTAGCACGAGAGCTGTTTTTATCTGACTATGCCCTATGTCCACGTCGACCCCTTTCTGGATCCCAGACCGCCTCAAAACGACTCGGAGATATCCGCGCCACTATGCCAATTTGCCAAGTGTGGCTAAATGGGGAGATCAGCCGCTCCGCGCTCATTGCGCGGTGCCTCTCCTTAGCGGTGCGCGCTCGGCGCCTAACATCATTCCCCACTTGTCGTGCAGCAGGACCGTTGTCGCCAACACTTGCGTAACGCCTGCCATTCCTCCCGGGAGCCCCTGCCCAATCACCTGTGCTCTTAGGCCAGGAGCTATCGCCGCCTTTGTTACAAGACCATTGTTCACGCTCACGTTATCCCCCACCAGGATTGGTAGCACCCGCCCGGGAGATCCCACCCCGTGAATAATCACAAGGTCGAAGCCGTCCGGAGTAAGGCGTGCGATCGTGCCCGTGACATTCGCAATATTTACCCACATTCTTATCACACGCCGCTCGCCGGTAGGAGTTACCTCGATCTGGGCGTCAATATGATCGCCCGGCCTGATAACGTCTAGGCCACGGCCGCTCCTGCCCCTCCATATGTCCGTTTTTCGATCGGTAGGGAGAGTCACGGGATTACCATCGCTGTCGGCGCAGTATACCTGGCCATTTGAGACGGCGGTCACGTCGCAGTTGGCGACCTCATATGGGCTCCTGCCCTGGCCCAAGAGTCTAGACGGCCCCCTGATAACTCCCAGTGCCCCCACTGCCAACGCAGACGAGCGAAGCAGCGACCGACGACTAATAACGAAGTTCATATGCGTCCTCACTCGGCTAAGCTGGGTTATGCGCGCTACGGCGCAGGCTAGCTGCTCCAGCCAACAATTATGAGCCCTTGAGTCAGGTTGCCACCGAGTGCCGTAAAGGTATTCTGCGGCAGATCCATATAGCGATAATATTTGTTACCGCCGCTGCAGGTGCACAAGTCGCATTGCGGAACATCTACCGTGCAAGCGGCGCCGGGACCGTGGTCGACCACGGTCAGGGACGCGCCGATTGGATCGGCGCAGTTGCAGTAATTCGCCACGTAGAGTACGTCTCCGCAGGAATGTACCGGTATTGGTCCGCAGGAGGCGGCATAATTTGGGGGATGGCCGTTTAGGTCCGGATAACAGACCTGATTGGTATTGTTTGAGTTGCAGGTTCCACAGGCACCCGAGCCCTTGGCACAGGTGTAGTAAGAAGCAGTCCCGATGTATGGCGGATAATTCACGCTCGGCCCTCCTTGTCACTAAGAACACACCCTTGTATGTGGGCCATCATCAGTCCCACAATTGCTGATGGCAACCGTGCGGATTGATGTCAGAAACAGCTCATTTGTGCCAGATCCCGCAGCGTCTGGACGTGGCCTTTCGGACGGCTCCGCTTGCAGCTACTTATAAACCGGGCGGGGCGGAATGTCAAGTGTTTTGTCCGGCTTTTTTCGGGCCGCCGTTCAGGCCCGTGTGCACCTAATGGCATAATCAATAGGAACGACCGAGAACGTCGAGGCCCGCAGGAGACGTGCCTGCATGCAGAGTGAGTCGAGCGGCGAAAGATCCCGAATGGTGGCCCGTTGGATCGGCGTATGGGCGATGCCTTACGCCGTCTGTGGCTCGCAATCCATGAAGTAGTACCCGATCATGTGGCAAATATTCATGTGGGCGTCCTCGATCCGCCCCATGTGCTGCACCGGCACCTGAATGTTCAACTGCGCCTTGGGTCCCAGCTTTCCCCCGTCGCGGCCCGTCAAAGCGATGGTGCGGCAGCCGATCGAATTTGCGTAATCCATGGCCAGCACCACATTGGGGGAATTCCCGGAGCCGCTGATGGCCATGAAGAGGTCGTCCGGCTGCGCGAAATTCTTGAGCTGCTCGGCGAATATCACGTCATAGCCGACATCGTTGGCATAAGCCGTGATGGTCGGAAGCTGATCGGTCAGCGCCATGATGCGAAACCGCGAGGAGCGGTTGAAGCTGCACCCTTTTACGATGTCGCAGGCGAAGTGCGATGCAGTGGAGGCGCTGCCGCCATTACCGCAAACGAATATATGCCGGCCGCTGTCCCGCGATTCGCGGAACCATTCGATGGCCTGGCTTACCTTGTCCAAGTCGATGGATTCGATGGCCTTCACCAGTTCGGCCCGGTATTGTTCAGGGAAACTCATATAGACTCCATTATCGCTGCTAGGCCAAGCTAATCCAATTTCTTCCGGAAACTGGTCGCGGCCAGTCCCATGACCACCATGCCGTAGACCAGCAGCGTCAGCATCTGCGGCCAGAGCACCGATATGCCCGTGCCTTTGAGGAAGATTCCGCGCACAATCTCGATCAGGTAACGCAGCGGATTCAGATAAGTGAAATACTGCACCGCAATGGGCATGTTGCGGATCGGATAGGCGAAGCCGCTCAACATGAACGTAGGGATGGCGATCAGGGATGAGGACATGATGGCCTGCTGCTGGGTGTTGGCAATGGTGGAAATAAACAGACCCATGCCCAGGCTGGTCAACAGGAACAATGCCGCGCTGAGCACCAGCACCAGCGGGTTGCCGCGAAACGGAATAGAAAAGATCAGCAGCGCCGCGGTAGTCACCAGCAGCAGATCCATCAAGCCCACCATCGCGGCGGGCACCATCTTGCCGATCATCAGCTCGATGGGCCGGATGGGGGTCACCATCAACTGTTCCATGGTGCCGATTTCTTTTTCGCGGACGATGGCCATGGCGGTGAGCATCACAGTGACCACCATGATCAGATTGCAGATGACCCCGGGAACGAAATAATTACGGCTGCGCAGGTCCGGATTGAACCATACGCGCGCGCTGTCGGTAATGTGCCCCACCTTCATGCTCATGGTTCCCATGCCCGCGCGCGCCATCATGCGCGACTGCATTTGGGAAGTGACCAGGCTGGCCGAGTAGGCGCCCACCAATTGGCTGGTATAAGCCGACGCCAGCGAGGCGGTGTTGGAATTGGTGCCGTCCACCAGGATTTGCGCCGACGTAGGGCGGCCCAGCAGGATATTACGGCCAAAACCGGGCAGCACGCGCACGATCACCTGCGCGTCGCCGCGGTCCAGGACATCCTGAATCTCCTTCTCGCTTTGCGGCAAGGCGGTCAGGAGAAACCGGCCCGATCCCTGGAAGTCGGCCAGCAGGTCGTGGCTTTGCGGCGATTGGTCCATGTCCATCCATCCCATGCGCAGGTTATCCAGGTCCAGGTTGACTGCGTAGCCATAGAGGATGAGCTGAAAAATGGGGGGCACGAAGAGAAACAAACGTGCGCGCCGGTTGCGAAACAACTGGTTCAGTTCTTTGCGAATGATGGCGAAGATGCGTTCTATCATAATGGTCCGATGCCGCTCATGCGATCTTCTGCCTCATTCTGCGTTCCGCCGCCCAAAACACCAGGATCGAGAACACCGCCAGAAAAACCACCTGTGGCCATAGGAGATTCAGGCCGATTCCTTTCAAGAAGATGCCTCTCACGATGGTGACGAAATAACGCGCCGGGAACGCACGCGTGATGACCTGGATGGGCACCGGCATGTTCTCGATGGCGTACAGGAATCCCGACAACAGAAAAGACGGAAGGAAGGTGGTGACCATCCCCAATTGGAATGCGAACAGTTGCGTCCGGGCCACGGCCGAAACAAAGATGCCCCAAAAAAACGCCCCCGAAAGAAAGATCGCCGTGCTCAAAGCCAACAGCCAGATGCTGCCGCGGAATGGCACGCCGTAAACGAAGATGCCCACCAGCACCGCGATGGTGGTATCCGCCAGGCCGATCACAAAAAATGCGAGCATTTTGCCCAGCACGATTTCCGAAGCGTGCACCGGCGTGGACAGCAGTTGCTCCATGGTGCCCATCTCCCACTCGCGGGCCACCGTGAGCGAAGTCAGCAGCGCGGCAATCACCATCATCATGGCGGCGATCAGGCCCGGCACGATGTAGTTGGTGGATATGAGCGTGCTGTTGTACCAGATGCGCACGCGCGCATCCACGGGGGAGACGATCGGTATGCCGGCGCTGCGATCCTGCCCGTTGGAGCGCACCTGCAGGCCATAGTTCTGCAGCAGGCTCTCCACGTAACTCAAGGCGATGGACGCGGTGTTGGAATCGCTGCCATCCAGCAGAACCTGGACGCTGGCCTTGCTCCCGGCATTCAGGCGCTGGGAGTAATCCCGCGGGATCACGATGCCCAGCAAGACTTTGCTCTTGTCGATATCTTTTTCAATAGCGGCATAGCTATTGGTGAATCCCTCGATCTCAAAAAACCGGGAGGCGTGAAAGCGTTCGATCAGGGCGCGGCTGTCGGCGCTGTGGTCGCCATCGTAGATCAACGTGGGGATGCGGTCCACGTCCAGATTGAGGGCGTAGCCGAACAGCAGCATCTGAAATAACGGCAGGAACAGCGCCATGACGAGGCTGCGCGAGTCGCGCAAGATATGGCGGAACTCCTTCTCGAACATGGCACGGATGCGTCGTAGGCTCATGGGTTTTTTAGTTCCTCGGCTTCGATCAGGCCCACAAAAACGTCTTCCATGGTGGGTTGGATCGGTTCCAGCCTCTTGATCTGAATGTGCTGCTGTTCCAGCAAGCGGCGAATTTGTTCCGTGCCGGCAGCCAGATCGGCCACGTTCACGTGCAGGCCGGCGCCGAAAACGGCCACGTCCAAAACGCCCGCCTGGCCTTCCAATGCGCGCATGGTCCCCAGCAGATCGGAGCTCTCAAGCTGCAGCAGCTTATGCGAATGCAGGTCCCGTTTGAGCGCTTCCGGCACGCCCAAGGCGATCAGTTTGCCGCGATAAATCAGCGCCAGGCGATTGCAGTACTCGGCTTCGTCCATGTAGTGCGTCGTGACCAGGATGGTTTGTCCGCCCTCGGCAAGTTGATAGATCAGATCCCAGAAGCTGCGGCGCGCGATGGGATCGACGCCCGAAGTCGGTTCGTCCAGAAACAAAATACGCGGGGAATGAACGATGGCGCATCCCAGGGCCAGGCGCTGTTTCCAGCCGCCGGCCAGCAGGCGCGTGACCGTGCTGCGCCGGTCGATAAGACCCGCCATGCGCAGCACGTACTCTTTGCGTTCCGCGCGCAAGTGCTTGGGAACGCTATATATCCGGCTGAAGAAATCTATGTTCTCTTCCACGGCAAGATCGTCGTAGAGGGAAAACTTCTGCGACATGTAGCCGATATTCTTGCGGATCTCTTCCGGATTCTTGGTCACATCGAAACCCGCCACCGCGCCCCAGCCGGAAGTGGGCGTCAGCAGCCCGCAAAGCATGCGGATGACGGTGGACTTTCCCGCCCCATTCGGTCCCAGAAAGCCAAAGATTTCGCCCTTTTGCACCTGGAACGAAACGTGGTCCACGGCCACGAAGTCGCCAAAGGTCTTGACTAGGTCGCGGATTTCGAGCGCAGGACCGTTCTGTGCGGCGGGCGTCATAATATTTTCTCGGTTGTGGGGCAGGTTGTAAACCTGCGGCGGGTTGGCAACCCGCCCACTTGGCGCCGGAGCTTTATCGTCATTGCTTCTCCGCCTTGCGTACCTGCGCGATGAAGATATCTTCAAGCGACGGTACGATCCGCTGGAAAACAGCCGGACCGTAGCCATCCTGATCGAGCCTGCGCCGCAGTTCCTCGGGCGACGTGCGTGCCGAGCTGAGAAACAAATGCAGCGTGGCGCCGGAAGGCTCCGCGCAGAGCACGCCTGCGGATTTGAGCAGGACTTCCCGCGCACCCCGCGGATCGCGCGCCTCCACCTGATAGCAATCCTCGGGGATCTCGTAACGCGCGGCGTCCGGCGCGCCGCACTGGATCAACCGCCCTTTGTACATCAGCCCCACCCGGTTACAGCGCTCCGCTTCATCCAGGTACGCCGTGGTCACCAAAACCGTGATCCCGTCCTTCACAAGCTGGTAAAGAATCGCCCAGAAATCGCGGCGCGAGACCGGATCGACGCCGTTGGAGGGCTCGTCCAGGAACAGGATTTCCGGGCGGTGCAGCAGCGTACACATCAGGCCCAGCTTCTGCTTCATGCCGCCGGAAAGCTTGCCTGCCTGGCGCCTGCGGAAAGGCTCCATGCGGGTCATTCGCAGCAGTTCCGGCAGCAGCCGACGCCGCTCTGCGACGGGAATGCCAAAGAGGTCGGCGTAAAACTCCATGTTTTCGTCGACGGTCAGGTCGACATACAGCCCGAAGCGCTGGGCCATGTAACCAATGGAGTCCTTGACGGCCTGGGTAGCGCGGACCACGTCATGGCCCGCCACCCAAGCCTGGCCTTCGGTTGGATCCAGCAGGCCGCACAGCATGCGTAGCGTGGTGGTCTTGCCGGCGCCGTCGGGGCCCACCAGTCCGAAAATCTCGCCGCGGGGGATCTCCAGGTTCAGATGGTCGACGGCCGTCAACGCATCGAAGCGCCGGGTGAGATCCTGGGTGCGAATCATCCCTTCCATCAGTTCCCCGTGAGGATTTCGGCGTCGGCGGGCATGTTGGATTTCAACTCATGGCGCGGGTTATCGACATCGATCTTGACGCGATAGACCAGCTTCACGCGCTCTTCGGCGGTCTGGATCTGCTTGGGCGTGAACTCCGCATCCGACGAGATGAACGAGATGTGTCCGTCGTAGACCTTGTCGTGGAACGAATCGGTGGTCACCCTGACTTTGTCGCCGAGCTTCACGCGTCCCAGGTCCTGTTCCCTGATGTATGCCCGCAGCCACGGATGGTCGATATCGCCTACGGTGACTACGCTCGTACCGGGCGCCAGCACCTCGCCCACATCGGCCGCCTTCACCAGCACCACGCCGTTGATCGGCGAGACCGCAATGGTATCGGCCAACTGGGAGTCGATCAGGGCGATCTGGGCTTTGGCGCGCTCGATATCCCCCTGGCGGGCGACGATATCCTGCTCGCGGCGCTTGGTCTCGATAGCATTGGCCTGCCCTACTCTCAGGCTGGCTTCGGCGCGCTTCACCTGCGCCGACGCGCTTTCGATGGTCTCCGAACGCGGCCCCGCCTGTACCAGGTTGGCTTGTTCCTTCACCTGATTCAAGCTGGCTTGGGCGCTCTCAAAACGCGTCCGGAACTGATCGTATTGCGAGGTGGAAATGTCGTCGTTCTTGTACAGCGTCTGGGCGCGATCCCAGTCCTTCTTGGCGCCATCGTATTGGGATTGAGCCGCCGCCACCGCGGCGGTCGCCTGCTGGATTTCCTGCGGCCGGGCGCCGTTTTTCAATTGCAGCAATTGCGACTGGGCGGCGCTCAAATCGGCATTGCGCAACTGCATGTCGGCTTGCATGCTCTCGCGCTGCCACTTCAGGGCGCTTTCGCTCTCGGCGAACTGTGCCTGCGCGGTGGCCAGCGCGGCGACCGCCGTATCGCGCTGGTGCAGGAGCTGTTCGCGGTCCAGCCGTGCAATCACCATGCCCTTCTGCACTGTATCGCCTTCGTTCACAGTGCGCTCGATCAAGCGGCCGGAAGTCTTGAAGGCGATGTCCACCTGCTCCAGTTCGATATTGCCCGAAACGACGATGCGATTGGTGGCCTCCGGATGGAGGCTGCGGTAAGCCAGCATGCCGGCCGCCCCGAGAACCGCAATTACGATTACTGCGAAGATTATCTTTTTCATATTGCGACGGCTCCTTTTTCTACTGGATCATGCGGCGGACATTACCCATGGCCCGCCCCAGGTCGATGCGGGCTACGTTGTAGCTGAACAACGCATCGATACGGTTATCCCGCGCCCGCTCCAACCGCGTCTGGGCATCGGTAACTTCAAGGTTGGTGGAAAAACCCGCCTCGTAACGGCGGCGGGCCTGCGTGAGCTCGCTGTCGGAGAGAGTCAACCCTTCCTCGGCGACCTTGAGTTGTTCTTCCGCCGAATGCAGGCTATCGAGCGCCGTGCGGATGTCGAGTTCAATCTGTTCGTGCAGATCGTTGGTGCGCAGGCGCTCCTGGCGGAACTGGGATGCGCTTTCGGCGCGCCGCGCGTCCCGCCTGCCGCCATCGAAGATCGGTACGCGCAGAGCCACGCCATAGTCCCTGGTGGGCAACAAGGAGACAATGTCGCCGTTGGTTCCAGTGGTGCCATAGTCCGCATATGCAATCAGGTTGGGAAGGCGTTCGAGTTTGACGGAATTTGCACTCAGGCGGGCGGCCGCTTCACGGTCCGCCTGTGCCTTGATATCGGAACGGTTTTTTAGAGCTTCCGCCTCGGCCTGTTCCGCGGAAATCGCATCGGTGGGCTCATACGAGAGCTTATCGGTGAGTTCCAGCTCGGTGCCCAGGTTCAACCCCATGGCGCGCAACAACTGCAGATAGGATTTGCTGCGTTCATTTTGAACGGCCAGCAAGCGCTGTTTTTCGTTGGAAAGCTGCACCTTCGCGCGGGTCACCTCGATGCCCGTGCCGGTGCCGGCGTTCTTCTGGTTCTCGGACTGTTTCAGGACGGCCTCGGCCAGCGCCACGTTAGCCTGATAGGCTTCTACATCGGCATCCGCGCGCAATGCGGCTAGATAGGCTTTGGCCACGGTGGCCGAGACGGAATCGTTGGTGTTGCCGCTGTCGTGCGCGGCTGCCCGGATCGCGGCGCGGGATGCCTGGTAGCGGCGGATACTGCTGAAATCCAATGCGTCCCAGGAGGCCCTGGCACGTACGTCCACCGAGTTGAAGGGACCCACCACGCGAGGGATGTTCTTGATAATATCGTCCAGCAGAGGATCCGCGATTGCGGCAAGCGTGGGGCTCAAGTTCTTTTCGGCGCCCAAGAGAGCCTGGTCGGTGGCCAAATCCAAGCCCAGAGCCGCTATGCTCTTCATGGCCGTGGTTTCCTCGGCTTGGGCTTCGATATCGGGCAATAACGCAGAGCGCGCCTCCGCGGACCGGGATTTGGCTTGCTTGAGGTTTTCGCCGGAAAGCTGGATGTAAGTGTTGCCTTCCGGGGATGTGGCGATCTCCACTGCGCGCTTCAAGCTAAGGCGCAGCGGCTCGCGCGGCGCGGCATCCCCAGCCCATATCGCGAAGGGAACGGCCAAAAAAAAAGTAGGTAGAACATATTGGCGCATCTTATCTCTCCTGTATCTCCTGAACTGCAACATGCGCTGCCTGGGTTGCGCGGGCCGGCACTGGAGCGCGGAAGCCGGCGCTTAGAAAAGCCACCAGCCGCTCCAACGCACTTTCCGAATCGAAAGAAAGGGAAAAATCCGAAATCGTCTCCAGGTCCATCGATCCGCCGCGCAGAGTCTGGGCTAGAGCGCCTAAGGCCAGATTCAGACGCCAGGACAACTCCTTCGGTGGCAAGTCCGGCAGCGCCGCGCGCAGGGCGGCGCCAAAACGCTCCAGTACATCGCCGAACTGCGAGGTGATGATTCCGGGCAACAAGTCGCCTTCCCCGTGCAGGCGGCCCAGGAGTTTCATGAAAACCATGCCCCCGCTCCGGGGATCGCGGGACATGTGCAGGGTGGGCGCCACGAAGGCTTCCAGCACCTTCTCCAAAGGAGGTGGATTTCCTCCCGCTTCCTTCTCAAACCGGTCGAGCAAAGCCAAACGCTCCTGATTCGCGGGCACCGACCGGCGCAGAACCACCGCCTCCAAAAGGGCTTCTTTCGAATGAAAGTGATAATGTACAGCGGCCAGGTTCACGCCCGCCTCGGCAATGATGCCGCGCAGGGAAGTAGCGGCGTAGCCATGTTCGGCAAACAATCGCTCGGCGGTATCGAGGATGCGCTCCTTAGTATGGGTCACAAGCGTTTAAATCAAACGTTTGATTCTAACATCCGAGAGGACCGTTTGGGAAGAGGTGGAAGTACTATATGGGGCGCGTGAGCGGTTGGGCGGGCGCTCAATGTCTTTCCGCCGATCAAAGCCAATTTCTTATAGCTACTTTGTTTTCATGCTGCTACACGCAGATTTTCTTGCGTATCCGGCAGCGCGATGTCATTCTGGACCCCACTGCCAGGGGAGTATGTGCGCTTCGATATGACCGGCCCCTCGACTACCACCTGATTCGAAAGCGCTGCATCGAGAGAGAACGACGTAATTAGGATGCGACCAGATGGGTTCCGGGCTGAAGACGTGGTACTCCGGCCCGCAAACGGCCTCCGGGGTGAGAGCGGCAGCAGACTGCATCGCAATCATACTTGCGATAAAGATAGACGAAATCATGCGACTTTTCCCCCCTTAGTGTGTCCTGGCGGAGCAACGGCGGGCCGCCACCCACGGCGGATTAGTTAGCACGTTCGCCAGTGTTGGATTATTATACTGCGGAGGAGTAATCTGTCAATCGAAAAGAGAAACGGAAAGGAGATCCGACAAAAACCGAGCGCTGAATGTTGAACGCTGAGCGCCTGCCTACGCGCAGCCCAGGATTGCCGGTTATTGGCGGGTAAACGGCTGCCCTCCGGAAATCGCTGTTATCGGGTTGAGATGCGACGGAAATAGGACGTATCGTCCATAAATACGTTCCGGCTGGCTGCTTCACAAAGGTTTTGGTCCGCAATTCTTCCCTCAACTTGGCGTCGTTTTCTCGGACCCGGTGGCATAACCAATCACCCCCAGCTTCTTCATGCGTGCCTGCGACTCGCCCACAATATCGGTCGCGGGAACCTCCGACAGCAGCCATTCCCGGTACTGGCGGACGGATTCCGCAGCCGGAACCTGCGGCTGCCACCCCAACGCACGAATCGCGGAGATGTCCGAGATCGCGTGTCGCGTATCTCCAAACCGGAAACGGCCATCCATCACCGGGTGAAACTCCATCCCATAAGCTTCCGCCACGATCTGCGCGAACTGCAGCACCGTATAATGCGTCCCGCCGCCTACATGGAAGATCTGATAATCGGCCTCCGGACGATCCAGCACCAGCAGATTGGCCGCCACCACATCGTGAATATTTACGAAATCCCGAAGCTGCCGCCCATCCTCGTAGACAATGGGCTGCTGTTTCTGGTGGCAGGAGAGGCTGAATACCCGGCATGCGCCGGAGTAGGCGTTTCGAAAAGACTGCCGCGGGCCTTGCACGATCGAGTAGCGCAACGCTACCGTAGGAATCCCGTAGCGCCGGCCGAGATGGATGGCGATGCGCTCCTGGCATTGTTTGGATATGCCGTAGGGATTCTGCGGATTGCCCACCAGTTCTGTGGATGGGACCGGCGTCATAACTGCCTGGCAGCGTGGACACGGCAGGTCCCACTGGGCGGCCTCGAGTTGCTCGCGCGAACGGCTATCCGGGAGAATCGCGCCGTCGTTTGGGCAGTGATACAGGCCTTCGCCCAGCACCGCCTGCGACGAAGCCACGATCACCTTGCGGACCGGCAGCCCTTGGCTAACGATCACCTCATAAATCAGGGCCGTGCTGGCGGCGTTGACGTTGATGAAACGGCTGAAGTCCGGCAGATAGTCCTGATAAGCCGCCAGATGATAGACCACGTCCACGCCGGCCAGGGCCTTGGCCACCGCATCCGGATCCCGCACGTCGCCGCGCACGCGTTCAAATTCCGCGGGCAGGTAGTCCGGCCAGCCGCCTATATGGACGGGAGGCTCCAAACTATCGAGGAGCCGAACATCGTATCCGCGCGCCAGCAGCGCCTCGGCCGTATGGGAGCCTATAAAGCCGGCGCCGCCTGTGATCAGTATTCGCATAGGCAAATTTCTAAACGAGGGCGTCGTGCGGCTCGCCGGCAGGTGCGGCAACTTCCAACTCTACCGGACACTCGACCAACTGGTGCCCTACTCTTCTTTGTTGGAAAACGATCTTGCTGCCATCCGGTTCCACCGAGATCGGTAGCTCCCGATAATTCTCTAGAGCCTTCCGTACGGCCTGCTGGTGTGCGGGGTGGCAATACAGCAGCAGAAAGCCGCCGCCTCCCGCGCCGCAGATTTTTCCGCCCAGCGCGCCGGCCGCCAGCGCCGTCTGATACATCTCTTCAATCTCGGGATTGCTGATGCCGTCCGCGAGCTCGCGCTTCAGCGCCCAGCCGTCGTTCAGAACCTGTCCCAACTGCCACAGCCGCCCCCGGTCTAGCGCTTCCCCAGCCCGCCCGGCCAGCGCCTTCAGGCTATGGAGCTGTTTCACGTTGATCTCCGTGCGCCCGTCCTGCACCGCCAGGATGGCCGCAGACTTCCGCGTGCGTCCGGTGTAGAACAGCATAAGCTGGCCGGACAGGTTGTGGAACAGCTCGGGCCGCCTCTGAAACCGCCGCACCCCGACGCTATCGTCTTTGCGGAAGCGAAATTCGCAGATCCCCCCGTACGCCGCGATGTACTGGTCCTGCTTGCCGATGGGCTTGCCGCAAAGCTCGATCTCGATCTCGCAGGCTTCGCGCGCCAGTTGTTCGGCCGTCACCAATTCGCCCTTGTAGCCGTACAGCGCGTGCAGCAGGCCCACCACCAGGCTGCTGGAGGACCCCAGGCCGGAACCCTCCGAGGGCACGTCCGCCAGCATGGTGATCTCGACCGCCGCCTGGATGCCCGTGCGCACCATTGCCTCGCGCACCAGCTCGTGCTGCAGTTCGCTAACCTTGGTGACGATTTCCTTCTTGGAATAGCTGACGTAAATCAGGTCGTCGAAACGCGGCGACACAATGACATAGATATATTTGTCGAGAGCCGCGCTGACTACCAGGCCTTCGTGCTCCCGATAGTACCGCGCGAAATCGGTCGCGCCTCCCGCAAAGCTGATGCGCAATGGTGTTTGAGAAACGATCATCTTCTGGCGTGAACTCCCACCCGGTTAAACAATTATGCCACATGGCGGCAATGTGGTTGGCGGGAGCAGTCGATTTCGCAAAGGTTTACTGAGCCGCGACCGTAAGGGAGCGGGTTCTGCCAGTCGGGCGCCGGCTCACGGTTTGAGCTTGAAAACGACGCCGCAAGTGTCCGCGGGCTCCCCTCCGCATGCGGCGCCGGTTTCGCCCCCGCCATAAGTCGTGCCATAGAGGTTGCCTGTGGAATCCAGGATCAGACCCGCGCGGGGTACTGCCCCGTCCGTCGTTCCCAGGAAGCTGTACAGCACAGTCTCCGTGCCCGTCGTGGAAAGTTCGAACACCACCCCGCTGTCCGATCCTCCACCATACGTGGCAGTGCCATAGAGGTTCCCGGACGAGTCGCGGACAAGCCCTGCAGAGGGAAACGCCCCGTCGGTCGGATATCCCACAAAACTGTGCAGCACAGTCTCCGTACCGGCCTTCTCCAGCTCAAACACCACTCCGCAGCCGCTGGTACACGCGCCCGTACCGCCATTAAAGGTAGTGCCGTAGAGGTTGTCGCTCGAGTCTGCGATCAGACCCGCATAGGGGGACGCGCCGTCGGGGCTCCCGGTGAAGCTGTGCAGTACGGTCTCCTTCCCGGCCGGAGTCACCACGAATAGTACGCCGCAGCCGCTGGGGTAGCAGTTGCCGGTCGTATTGCCGCCCGCGGAAGTAGTGCCGTAGAGGTTGCCCGCCGAATTCCGGAGCAGACCTCCGTAAGGGAACGCTCCGTCCGCGCCGCCCGTGAAGCTGTACAGCACTGTCTCCGTGCCTGCCGAGTTCACCTTGAAAACCACCCCGCTGTTGGATGCGCCGCCGGCGCTAGTCGTGCCGTAGAGATTGCCTGCCGAGTCCGCGATCACACCCGCATAGGGAAGAGCGCCGTCTGCCGGAGGCCCCGTGAAGCTGTGCAGCAATTTCTCTCCGGTGGTGGCCAGCTTGAACACGCTGCCCATGTTGGATGTGCCACCGGCTCGAGTCGTGCCGTAAGCGTTGTTCGACGCATCCAGGATCAGGCCTCCGTAGGGGTTCGCTCCGTCCGGGCTCCCCTTGAAGCTATACAGTATCGTCTCCGTACCGGTCGAGGTGAGCTCGTACACCATCCCCGGCAAAGGAGCGCACGCCGTGGGGTTGCAACCCGGACCATCGACCGTAGTGCCGTAGAGGTTGCCCGACTTGTCCATGACTAAACCGGCTGCGGGATTCTCTCCGTTCGTGGCTCCGCCGATAAACCTATGCAGCACGGTATAAGTCTGCGCCCGCGCAGGTGGCGCCCCGATAGTCGCGGCCGCCCACCCAAGCCCTGCCAGTGCCAACGCGCCGCTCGCCTTGTTCCGCATGATATTGCTCCTTGTAGTTGTGGGGCAGGTTGGCAACCTGCGGCCGACTGTTAATCGGCCCCGTGGCTAGTTAGTGGAAGCAGAGCCTGTCCCAGGGTAAACACCCATCATGCTCAACGTATCGCCCTTCGCAACTAGGGCTTGTAGTTGGCTCTGCGTGTAAAGCACACCCGTGTCGCTGATATAGTTATTGCTCGTCGGCTGGTACAACAATCCGTGTATCACGCCGCTCAGGGTACCCCTGCCGATCAGGTCGATGTTGGCGGGCGCCTGCGACTGGAGCATCGTCCAGCCGCTAAGCGAACTGGCGACGTTGGCGGCCGTCAGCGTGAGTGTATACCCCACAGCCGGCGCCGTTCCCGTATCGAACGTCAGGCAGTATGCGGCTATATCGTCCTTTTCGGTTTGCGTGTAACCGTTAAAGGATGCACCCGTCAAGAACGTGATCATATCGGTTTTGGCGCCATCGTGGACCACGCCAAAGCCATCGATGGTTGTGGCTGCCGATCTGTCGAATAGATTCTTCTGGTAAATAGCCCTCAACTGCGGAACTTTCATCGGCTGCCCGGCCTGAGTGTCGTCGGCGGGCCGGATCAGCAGGTTCGTGCCGGGGCCGGGATTGGCGGTGTGGCACGCTTGGCAGGTGTTCGGTCCGGGCTCGGTGGCGGCAACGGTTAGGAAATCGGCGAGCCCCGACACGGGATCCCCGCCATTCAGCGACGTAGGCAGACTGCGATCCAGGTTCTGGTTGGGGTTGGGCAGGTACAGAACGGTATTGATGAAGGTGGTGAAAGTGGTCATGTTCGCATCGCTGATCTGGGTGCCTCCCATCAGTTCCTGGAAAGCCACGTTGAAAGCGGCGAAATTCGGCTTCTCCCCCCGCCAATGATAGGGCGCCAAGTCCAGCAAGCCGCGCAGAGGCTGTGTGAACATGGGTCCCTTCATGGGGTGATACAGGAATGTTTGGCCGTCCTGCACGAAACTGGTCATGTCGCCGGTGGGGTCTCCCAGGTTCCAGTCCAAGTGGTCCATTTCGCCATCTATGTGGCAGGAGGCGCAGGCGCCCGTGCCGGTTCCGGAGAGCTTGGCATCGTACAAGAATCCGCGTCCCGCCGTGACCGCCGCGGGCGTAGGATCGGTGCCCACCGCAATCTCGCTGCTCACGCTGTTGAAGGTGGCAGTAGGAATAACCGAAATGGTATTGGCGATGCGGTTCAGCGCGTACAACGTATTGGCGGCCGCATTCAGGGCCAGTCCCCTGGGTCCGCGCTTGTTCGCCGGATCCACTTGGGACGGATTCGTGGGGTGCAGGGAAACATCCACGAAGCTCAATACGGTTCCGCTGGTGTTCACCTTGGCCACCCGGTCCGTGCCGAACGCCGCCACGTACATGAAGTTCCCGCTGGGGTCGAAAACCACGCCGGCGGGCTGCGCCAGCGCGATGCTCAGATCCGCCGTGTTGGGGGCGCAGCCATAAGTGACCGTCGGATTCAGATCGAACGGCGTGACTGTACCGGTAGCGACTTTGATCTGCGTGATGCGGTTATTCACCCAGTGTCCGCACAGGTTCGGTTGGAAATTGGTCGTATTGAGCGCGTCGGTGTTCGCCACGTAGAGGTCGCCCGTAACCGGGTTCACCGCCAGACCCAGATTGATCGTGCCCACGTAGGAGTAATAGGAGATGGTGGGAGTGGCGCCCGTTTTGATCGCCGCCACGCCATTGGCCGGCATTGAATATGTGATGAACGAAGGGTTCCATGTGGGGTTTGTGGCCAGGACGATCAGTCCCGCTATCGGTGGCGGCGGCAGGGCCGGATTCATGGGAGGGGAGCACTGTGGCTGGCCTGCCGTCCCGCATTGCGGCGGCGCATTGGTATCCGGGACGATCGTGGTGCCGTTTCCAGCCAAAGCCAGGGCGGCATAAACCGTTTTGCCGTCCGGACTGACCGCCATGGCCCGCGGGCTGTCCCCGAACAACTGCACCGTGGTCTCCAGAGCTTGCGTTGACGTATTGATCACCGCGATCTGATGGGCGCGGGAAATACTCACATACGCCAGCGCGCCGGCAAATACCACATCCATCGGCTCTCCACCGCTCATGCCGCTCGTCACCGGCTGAAGCGGCACTTTCAGATAGATGGTGCTGGTGACAATGCCGCCGTTTGACCACGAGCCGGCCAGCGGCGAAACCACACTGATGCTATTGGAAACCTGGTTGACCACCCAAGCCACATTGTCGGACAGCGGGTTGACCGAGACGGGTCCCAGCCCCACTGGAACCTCGGTCAGCAACTTGGGAGTAGATGGCGTGGTTACATCGAACACCGACAAAGACGAATTTGCCGTGTTGACCGCAAATAAGCGTGTTCCGTCCGCTGAGAGCCGGATCGGATTGGTCTGCGAGGGTTCGAAATTTGCATATGCCGGCGAGGCCGATTGCGCCCCGATCGGCATCATCGTAACCGCGAGAACCAGGAACATGACGCCGGTAAGTGTTCGTTGAGTCGGTGATATCATTTTCCCCTCTTGCCTATATCACAGCTAGAACAACGTATCCGGGCGGCGCAGGCCGGCTCGCGCTCTTGGCTAATACTGAAGTGCTACTCGATTGTGTTCCCCACTGGGTGCGTTGTCAATGTCAATGGTACCGGTTATAGTACGATTCGGCACCGAAGCCGGACGGACTACGGAACACCTGGAAGGGCCTTCGCCTAAAGGACTTCTCATATCGATTGTTGACGCTTCTCCGGTCGGGCCTTCCGCCTTCCGGCGGAATTCCAGTTGTAAATTTATCTTTGATCGGTACTCGCCCGGCACGCTCCATTTATAGAAACGGCCGGATGTCTATGTTGGATTAGTGACGTTGAGCCGGACAATTCTCCAAATAACCCTGCGGCGATTCAGTTGTCCGTGGCGGGGGAGTGTTTGGGGAAAAGATTCTGAAGATGACCTCGGGCGCGCCCCGGTTTGCGCGCCCTGCGATGTTCTAGCTGCGGTTGTGGATCCTGCCGGGTCCGGTCGGTCCTGTTTATTTCGACGGCGTGGTGACCTGCACTACGGCCGACATGGGTGAAACGTTGCCGCCCGTATCCGTCGACTGAATTCCGTAGTAATACGTAGTGCCGGGCGCCAGAGAATAGTTCGTGAACGAAACGGTCGTCGCGCCGAGCACGGCGAGCTGTGTCAGGTTGGACGGCGAGCTTCCCCGGTTGACGCGGTAAGATGCCAGCGGCATGCCGCTGTGCGCGGCCGCCCACGTGACGCCGATCTCGGCCATCGAGATGGCGGTTCCGGCCACGTTGGCCGGCGCCGATGGCAGGGCCAGCGTGGTTACCGGCACAACCGCGGACATGGGCGAAAGGTTGCCGCCGCTGTCGACCTCTTTCACGGCGTAGTAATATGTAGTGCCGGGTGTGAGGGAAGAGTCGTTATATGAAGTTGCCGTCCCCCTGCTGGCCAACTGTGTCAAGCTGGAAGCCGTCGTGCCCCGGAAGATGTCGTAGCCGGCGACTGCCAGCCCGCTCGGCCCGGCAGACCAGGTTAACCCAACCGCGGACGTCGAAACCGGCGTGGCTACCGGTTTCACCGGCGCGCTGGGCAGCGCCGGCGCGGTCGCCGACACGATCGCGGACATCGGCGAGACGTTGCCGTCCGTATCCACCGCCTCCACTCCGAAATAGTACGTCGTCGACGGAGTCAGGGGATAGTTCGTGTACCCGGTGGGTGTACTGTATGTGCTCCCCACTTGGACCAGATTCGTGGCCGAGGTTCCCCGGAAGACGCGATAGGAGCCGATGGCGATCTTATCCGTCGCCGCCGACCAGGTCAGGTTGATCTGCTGGCAGGAGACCGCCGCCCCCGCCACGCTTGCAGGAGCGCTCGGAGGCGTGGAGTTCCAAGTCGTGACCAGGACGGCCGGCGAGGGTATGGACGCGTTGCCGCCCAGATCGAATGCCGCCACATAGTAAGAATAGGTTGTCGCTCCAGTCAGACTCGTGTCCGTGTAAAACGGTTGCGCCGCGGCCCCCACGTTTACGCCATTGCGAAACACATTGTAACCGGCTACCCCTACGTTATCCGCGGATGCGTTCCATGTCAGATAGGCCTGCGTGGGCTGGCCCGAGACCCCTGCCAATCCGCCGGGAGCCGAAGGCGGCGCGGTGTCCGGTGCGGCTAGAATCGAACCGTAGTAGCTCATGGCCGTGCTGGTAAAACTGGCGGCTATCATGTTTTGGCCCGACTGCTGAATTTCTTCGGCTAGAATCGCGCTCGTTGTCAGGTTCTCGGTGTCGCTGTCGTATGGCAGATACGCCCAAAAGAGCGTCGGTTCGACGACGCTCATGAAGGTCATGTTCGTCGCGTAGGCCAGACTCTCCATGGTCTGCAGGTAATAGGCGTCCAGGGGAGCCCAAAAACTGAAAGGGTCGCGCGCCAGAAGCTGGCTTGGGGAGAGCGTAGCCAACTCGCTGTCCCGCACCTTGCGCAGCCAGGCTTGCGTCATCGTGACCGGTTTTCCGGCGGTGGCCGCGATACTGGCGATGGTCAATGCGTTGGGTAGATAGCTGTCGTTCACCGGCAACACGTGCATGTCCACAAAATCCACCGGAAGCGTTACGTAACTCTGAATGAACTGTTGATAGTTCGAAAGCCAACTCCCCACACCCGCGCCGAATTTGACGCCGGACACGTTCGCTTGTTGCAAGCTGCTCAGAATCCCGCTCAGCAGACTGGTCGATCCGCTGACCGTGTTGGCCTCGGATTGACCCGACATCGTGGCTTCGGTGTCGGGCTCTTCCACCACCACCATATAATCCGGCTGCAGGGTCTGCGCGATCGTCACCGCGTTCTGCGCGCGCGCCTGCTGGTATTGCTCCCAATTCAGCGTGGCATAGAAGGGAGCCATGTTCCACCCCTCCAGCGCCTGCGAGTTGTTCCACAGGCATTCGTCGTCGACGATGAGTTTCAGCCCCTGCGCCCTGACGCTGGCCGCCACGCTCTGATAAAAGGTCACAAATTGCTGATATTGCGCCTGGCTGGAGAAGAACGGCGCGTACAACATGGGGAAACCCACCGCTACCGTCACCGCCTTCACTCCCATGGCCTTCAACTCCTGCAGTTGCGCCTGTATTGCGGCGATCGAGTTGGCGTTGACCAGTTGCGGCCCCGCGTTCGCATTGGCATTCCACAATTGCGCGCTAAAGAGCACCGGAGACTTCACTCCATTCCATTGGGAGTTGAGCGTGGTGTTGAAAGAGCTGAGGGAGCTGTCCAGCGAAGTATAGAGATCCTGGAAGGCCGTGGGCACCGGCGGTGGCGGCGTGCTGGCGCGGCAAGGGGATTTCCCTGCCAGGATCAGGATTGCCGAAAGACAGAATCCGAATTTTGCTAGGGCGGACGAGCGAGATAAAGAGATCATAAACTCCTTTTAGATGACGCTCGCCGCATGATGCGTGAGCGCTTCGAACGTTTCTGAAATGGTGTATTGAGGCTTGTGAATCTCTTATCGGCCCAAACCCGCGTACCGTGCGCCCTGTCTGGATGGGCCTACGGCCCGTGGGCGCCAAGGCGAGCGCAGTTCGCCCTCCCGGGCTTACCGCACTTGCGGATCTTGCAGGCTATACCCGAACGCGCGTACCCGCTTTTCATAGCGTGCCGTGCATTCCGGAATCGATGGACTGGTCTGCGCATCCTTCGCCATTTCCAGCCATTGCGCGAAATACTTCTGGTTGTGTTCCGTGCTGGCCGCGAAGGAAGTCTCGTGCGCCGGCACTCCCAGAAAGGCATAGATCGTGCCCAACGTCCCGGCCGGATCTCCCACCAGCGCCTCGTAGCCGACCGTCATGACCCGCTGCAAATGCGGGCGGTCCGTCTCGAATATCTCGTGCGCGGCCAGCCAGTGCTCGATCAGGGAATCCAGGCTCCGGGTGGTCCATTTCATGGTGGCCAGCGAAACCGCCACCGGATGCCGCACGATGATCACGAAAGAGGAATTCGGGAAAACGCTTTGCAGGAAACGGGTCATCAGCAGGTGCGGAGGAGATTTCTCCAGCAGATAGCGTTTCGAGAGGTCCCAGTAAGGAAACCAGTCCACCGCCAATTGCGCCTTGTTCTCCGGCGTCAGTAGCTCCGACGACTCCGTGAGGTGCGCCTCGGGCGCAAAGGCGAAACTGCCGGGACCCCCATAACACATGGCGGGCGGATAGATGCCTTGCAGGAACTGGCCTTCATCCTCCAGCGGAGTCCATTCGTCGGCTACCTTGTTGTTCGCAAAGCCAGTCATCTCCGGATGTTCCCGCAGCATCCGGAAAAGCAGCGTGGTGCCGCTGCGATGCAGCCCGCATAAGAACACGAAATGGTGCGACTCTGCAATCTCCCGCGCCTGGGCCGCGCTGAACGAGCTGGCAGGGTCCGTGGTGGCCGTCAAGATTGTTTGCGCCGGTTCCTGCTCCATGCACCTAAATTATCACAAGGCCGTTGTGGGGCAGGTTGGCAACCTGCGGCCGACTGTGAATCGGCCAACCATGCTAACGCCAGTGCAAGAGCGACGCTGGAGCAATGCTAAACTTATTTCTTTAGGACACGCGGGCGCTCTCCTGCACGGCAGCTATATTCGATAACACATGTCAAGATTCCTGCTAACTTGTTGGTCCTACACCGGCCATCTTTTTCACGGCATCAATATTGGCCGCGCATTGCGCGAGCGAGGGCACGAGTGCGCTTTCTACAGCGCCCCGAAAACCGCGAAGTTGTTTGCGGAGGAAGGCTTCACCTTCTTCCCCTTCGAGAAGGTAGACGAAGAGGCCATGTCCGATGTCCTGTTCGCGCCCAACCGCGAGCGCTCGGTCACCGACACGTTGAAGTTTACCCGGACCTTGCAGAGCTACTTGCTCGACACTATCCCGCAACAGGTGGAAGATCTCGAGCCCATCCTCGCCAGTTGGAAGCCGGACGTGCTGGTAGATGACGGCACCATCCTGGGGCCCATCCTGGTGTTATGGGAAAAGCACCATATCCCGGTGGCTAGCCTGGATTACTTTTGCTGCCTGGTCCCCGGGCCGGACGCCCCGCCCTTCGGACTGGCCTTGCCGCAGCCGCGCAACTGGTACACCCGCTTGCTGGCGGGGTCCGTGGCCATGGGCACGCATCTGCTGACCTCCGGCATCCGGCGCAGGGCCAACGAAATACGCCAGGGCCACGGCCTGCCGCCCTTGACCACTTCCATCAACGAATTCAGCGGCACCCTGCCGCTGCACCTGGTGCTCAATACGCCCGAATTGGATTACAACCGGCACGATCTGCCCCCCACCGTGCGCTATGGCGGACCCTGCTGCCTGTGGAACAGGCCCAGCTACGAGCAGTCCGCGGACTGGTTGCAGCAGTTGCCGCGCGATAAGCCCTGGGTACATGCCACCGAGGGAACCGCGCATGTGACCGCGCCCATCGTGCTGCGGGCCGCCGCCCAGGGTCTGGCAAACCTGCCCATGGAGGTGATCCTCACCGGCGGCAAGCGCGAGCCTTCCGAACTGGATCTGGGGCCGCTCGCGCCCAACATCCACGCCGTCCGCTGGGTATCCCACATCGACCTGTTGCCCCTGCTGGACGTCATGATCACCACCGGCGGCGCGGCCAATGTGAAGTCCGCCTTGGCTGTCGGCGTGCCGCTGATTATTGTTCCCACGGAATGGGACAAGCCCGAGATCGCCCGCCGCGTCGAAGATAGCGGCGCCGGCATCCGCCTTCAGCCGCGGCACTGCACGCCTCAGCGCATGCGGGAAGCCGTCGAGCGCCTGCTGCACACGCCCTCATACCGCCAAAATGCCCAGCGCATCGCCGGCATCTTCGCCAAATACGAAAACTCGGCTACCGCCGCTAAATTGCTGGAAGATCTCGCCGCCAAGCCCGCCCCAGTCAACCGTGGGGCAGGTTGGTAACCTGCGGCCGATTGTTATCGGCCCGCGCTCCTTCGCGGTCCATCGCCATCACACGCCGCCGCTTGCCCGTATCTTATTGAAACCACACGTTAACAGCCAAATCACCAGCCATAATTACCGAACGGCGTGGTAGTCTGTTCTCGGGCCAAGATAGTAGCCAGAGGGAAAGCCGCATCGCATCCGCCTGGGCCCTCCCCGAACAAGGTCCATGTTACGAAATGTTACACGAAAATGTCCCGCGTCTGGAGTGCAAACCCCACTTACAAACCCAAAGCCCGATTACGGAGCGGACCCAAATTTCACGAAGGCCGATCCACAATCGGCCGCAGCCTTAAATTCAAGCACCTGTCCGGGCAACTGCTGCATCTCGCGGCTGTCTCAAGAAAGGGCGCAGCCCGGATGAACAAATGCAACATTACCGCATCCTGATGCAACCGAAATCAAGAAATCCGTGGGGCGAAAACGCTGGTTCACTCCCGACGGGATGCCAGCCTGGGCGATGTCCCTGAATCTCCCAGGCCCATTGAAACCGCGTTGAATCCGAGCCAGAATACGAAGCAAACCCAATTCGACCCTTTCTTTTCAACAACAGCCCGGGACGGAAGCCAAATTCCGCCGCCCGATGCGGCGGCCCTGTGAACCCGTGGGAACTTCGGGGAATCGCTCGCATGCAACACAATGCAACACAATGCAACATGGAGCCACCCTCCTGGGAAGCATCCGTTCGCGCCATCGCGTGAGGGCCTCGCTTGCAGCGCCTATCGGCCAAGAGTTCTCTCTCCGATAGTACAGACAGGACTAGTACCGTGGTTAGATGCGCCTATGGACACTCCAAAGAGGGAAATGCTACTGTTGGATGGTCAGTTTAAGAGGAAAGTTCCTGTTTTTGCAACGGGTAGCGGACTAAAGAGCCGTGCCCTGCCTGGAGGAGATTGCATGTTATCGTCTGTTCGTTTCCACAAGTTTGGATTTGGAGTCCCGGGCTTGGCCCTGGCTTTTCTACTGGGGCTGGGGGCGTTCCCCACGCAGGCGCAGACACCCCCGCCCGCCCCGCCAGTTACCGTCGACAGCAGTCTGCCTAACTTATTCTACGGCGCGACTCCGTCGGTTTGCGCTTCTGCCACAAGCTGCCCCACACCGGTGTTGGTGTTTGTGCATGGCTTGTCGGGCTCTTATGCAGACTGGCTGGAGTCCGCCAACTGTCCACCCGGTCCTACGTTTTGCGGGCCGAACGGCGTCGGTGCGGGGACTGGGAACGACATGTACGACTACGCTTATGAAAACGGATTCCGCACGGCCTTCATGAGCCTCAGCGCAAACAACACTGGCAACAGCGCCAGTATCGCGACCAATGCCGCCATGCTGGAAACCATCTTTCCCAGAATACTGGCCAACTTCGGAGTGTCGAAGGTGTATTTCGTCTGCCACTCCAAAGGCGGGCTGGATCTGCAGGCGGCCTTGGCCACTCCGCAGTGGATCGGGATCGCCAATGCGGTGATTTTGCTGGGTACTCCAAGCCAGGGCGATGCGCTGGCCACCTGGGTCTTCACGACCCCCAATGGCCAAGCGCTTGGAAGCGCTTTCGGGCTGCTCACCCCAGCCGTGCAATCCATGGAAATCGCGAACGTACAGCCGCTCCGCGCCCAGTGGGACCCTATCTTCCAAAACGCTTCAATTCCCTTTTACACCGTAGCAGGCGATATCTGTACGGAGCCAACTCCTAGCCAAGCCTGCAAGAACACCACCACCGGCATGCAACTGCTTTCGATCACCGGCGGCGCCACTGCTCCCCCCAACGACGAACTGGTAACGGAGCCGGAAACAATTCTCCCCCAGAGCTATTCCATGGCTCTCGGTGTCGAACTGCAGAATCACTATCAATTGCGTCTTGGCAATTACTCTTTCAACCTGATCTACTCGCGCGTGATGGCGCAGGAAAACCAGCAGCCCGGTTTTGTCCGGGTGGCCACGAACGGTTTCGGCGACGCTGCCAACAGCGAGGCTTGGTCCATGGCATGGTTCAACGGCCAGTTGTACGTCGGCACGGGCCGCGAGGTCTATTGTGTTACCAACGCCGATGCGGCCATTGAAACCGGGCTGCCCGGGCTTTATCCGCCCGCTATTGGCAATTGTACGGCAGATTATCATCATCTGCCGTTGCAGGCCGAAATCTGGCAATACACTCCGCAGACCGATACCTGGGTACGCGTCTTCCAATCCCCGAACTCCTTGACCACTACCGACAATACGGGCGCAACCGTGTATACCGCCCGCGACATGGGGATCCGCAGCCTCACCTTGGTGACCGAACCGCCCGCAACTCCCGGCGGACCCAACGTAACCGCCATGTACGCAGGCACGGTGACTTCCGGCGCCATCTTTGAGCCTGGCCACCTTGTCGGCGGGTGGCCTCCGCCCCGTATCTTGCGTACTGTGGATGGCGTGACTTGGACTGCCCTTCCGCAGGATCCCGGGACTTTTCTGGGCAATATCTCCCAACCCTCGGCGGCGGGTTCGTCTCAAACATTCCAGGTTTTTGGCGTCCGCTCGGGCGGCCAACTGAACGGCATTTTGTATCTGCAAGTTGGAGACTTTTCAGGCGTGGGCCAGGTGATTAGTTCCGTGCCGGGAACCAATCCCAACGGCGGCGACAACAACTATCAGTACGCCAGCCCGCCCGCCTCGACACTGCCCGTCTGGATTCTGCAGGAGTTCAACGGTTTCATGTATGCCGGCACCGGCAACCCCTACAGCGGCGGAGGGGCGCCCACGGAGTATGGCGTGTGGAAGACCGCCGGGGCGGGCAGCGCTCCTTATCAGTGGTCGCCGATAATTACCCAGGGCGCCTACGCGTCGACGGGTTCGGTCTCCAATTACGCCATGAGTTTCGAGATATTCCCGGACACTCTGCCGGGCGGTTGCCCGACGACCAATGGCACTAACGGCAGCGCGGGCGGCTGCTTGTATGTGGGCACCGACCAGCCCAGCGAAATGGTTCGCATTCACCCCGATACGACCGGCCAGGTGCAGGTGGGGCCGGCGGATAGCTGGGACTTGGTGGTGGGCAATCCCCGCACCATTCCCGCGGGAAGCCTGGGCGCAGGCCAGGCAATCCTTCCCGTCAGCGGCATCGGGCAATATTTCGACAACGGGTTTACCGGACACTTCTGGAGAATGGGAGTGGGCGGAATGGGATTGTACATGAGCACTTACGATTCCAGCGGCGAGTCCGCCGATCCCTATAACGGGAATGGAAACGCGGAGAATTGGTCCCAGGAGTACGGGACGGATCTGTTTCGAACCCCCGACGGCGTCCATTGGACATCGGTGACCAGGATTGGCATGGGAGACGGTATGAACACGGGAGGCCGCACATTCCAAGAGACGCCCTTTGGCCTCTATTGGGGCACGGCGCGGCCCGCGGTGGGTGGAACCCAGGTCTTCATGATCGACAACAGCGTCATGGACTTTAACCGCGATGGCGTCATCGATCAGAAAGATGTGAATCTCATGACCGCCCGGCTGGGCTCCAAGGCGCTGGCGAAGGATCCCATGGATCTGAACCAGGATGGCATGATCACTCGCGCGGATGTCCAACTGCTCACCACGCAATGCACATTTCCGAAATGCGCCGTGCAGACCAAGCCTGCCACTGCTGCGCTGGGTGTGCCGGTGCTGCACTCCGCGCCGGGCGCCTTGGGCGGCAGCGTGTCGCTCGATTGGCCCGTGGCCTCCGGCGCGTTCGACTATCTGGTCTATCGCATCAACATGTCGGCAAGTGCCACCACGCCGCCGAGCTTCGAGCCGCTCGCGGCCGCATGCGGCACCGGCATGGGTGAGGTTTTGCCGAGTTGTGATTCCGCCAGGGCGCGTCAGACGGCGGCTCTGGTTGGCTTCCCGGGACCCGTTGCGTTCGTAACCCGCGTTACGGCAAGTGGCGCGACGGCGACATTCACGGAAGTACCCCCTACCACTAACCTGCAATTGCTCTATTTCGTACGGTCGGAGGACTCCTTCGGTAACCTTTCGGCGCCTTCCAATCTTGTGGGCGGCCCTTCGTACGCCGCACAGTAAGCCAACCCAAACCACGGGAGAGTGAGTATCATTACTCTCACTCTCCTCGTCGCGTTAGCCCACCAGTACTGGTACCCGTAGGCAGCGAGTGTCAATCAAACGCTTGATTCGGGATACATAGCAATCTAAAATCTAAGTTAACTCCATTCGTGGGGATAAGAAAAAGGAGAAGGAATTCAATGATTCTAAACATGCGCTCTGTCGCCGTAGCGGCAGCGGTAATATCCGGCTTCGCCGCCTCGGGAAACTTGATGGCGACCTGCACCGCCACTGCGATCGTCTATCAGGCCTCTGGAGAATTCGGCAGCAATATAATCAGCGGAGCTGATAAGCTCGAGTTGGCGGGTGAGCCGTTCAGCATCACTCTCTACGCCTGCTCGAACAAGGTGCCGGTAAAAACGGGATCGGACTACGCCGACTATGCCGGTCTCGAATTGAAGGGCGAAGTCAAATCCCGGCTGCTCACGTCGCCGACGGCCATCAGCACCGTTCAAGACACTTTCATATTGGCCGTGCCCGCTACCGGCTACGATACGATCCAGTTGACCGGCTCGGTAGTAATAGAAGGCGGCACGATCAATATCAAGGCCAACATTGCGCTGCCGTTGGGTACCTACACGACCACCAGCATCGGTCCATTCCCCAGCACCTCGATCGTCACGGCCAAATCGGAATTCACCTATTCGCAGACTTCTCCTGCCTGGACGCCTAACACTGCCTATGCCGTTGGGGCTAAGATCATGGACGCGGCTGGAGATACGCAGGAGGTGACCGTAGCCGGCACCAGCGGCGCCACGGCTCCCGCCTGGAACAACACTCTGAATGGAACCACCACCGACAACACCGTGACGTGGTCCTGCCAGGGCGTCCTTTCCACCAGCCTTTCCATCATTGGAACCGCGGCGGGCAACGTCGAGTCGGGTTCCGTCAAAGCCAGCCCGGTTCTGCATAACAATGCCGTGCAGGTGATTACGGCCCATGCGGACGGGAGCCAGTCCCAGCGGCCTCTAACGGCGGCGCCGGTCGATCCGGGAGCGTCAACGGACAAGACGATGCTGCAATTCTACGCATCCGGCGTACGCGACGCCTCTGAAGTTCATGTGCAGATCGCGGGACAAGAGGTGCCGGTGGTGTATGCCGGGCCGGCCGGCCATTTCCCCGGATTGGACGAGGTCACCGTGGAAGTTCCGCGCAGCCTGTCCGGGATGGGTGAGTCGGATGTGGTGCTGACGGCCGATGGCGAGTCGGCCAGCCCCGTGCGTATCCACGTTCAATAACTGTTACTGTCAACCGCGGAGCGCGCCCCGTCGCATCGGGGCGCGCTCTTGTTTGTGCAAGACTATGAAATAGGCGAAGCCTTCATGCAGGCAACGGCGGACGCTAAATCCCTGGTGCTGGACTACCTGAAAGCATTTGACTCTCGGGATATGGAGCGCTGCCTGGCTTTTTGCAATGAAGCGACCACTATTCACTTCCTGTGGGACTCGTTTCGCGGCCGGACAGGAATCGAGAAATGGCACCGGGATCGTTTCGCCGCCGATCTCCGGGTAGCCCGCGTGGATAACATCTCCGTGGCGGGGAATACCGTCACCGTCGATGTCGTCGTCACATCGAACAAACTCAAAGCGCGTAAGCTGCTCCAGATAGGCGGACGCATCACGTTGCGTCTGGATCGCGGCGTATTGCAGGATGTCAAATTCGGACATCGCAAGCCGGGCAAGTTGGGCGGTCCGGAACTCATCGACGCGTCTCTCTACCGCTCCTATGTGGGTCCCCCCGACAACTACGACATGGCCGCCGCCATGCAGTTCAGCCTGTTGACGTTCCTGGGATTGAGAGACGATCACTATCTGCTGGACGTGGGTTGCGGCTCATTGCGCGCCGGCCGGCTTCTTATCCCCTATCTGCAGTCCGGCAGGTATTTCGGCATAGAACCCGAACAGTGGTTGATCGAAGAAGGCATTAAGAACGAACTGGGCCGGGATCAAATCCGAATCAAGCAGCCCGCGTTCAGTAACGACCCCGACTTCACGCTGACCTGTTTCAATAAGCGGTTCGATTTCATCCTGGCGCATTCGGTCTTTTCACATACCTCGCTAACTCAAATGCGGCGGTGCCTGTCGGAAGCCAAAGGGGCGATGCAATCCTCCGCCGTGTTTGCCGCAACCTACTACGTGGGGGAATCGAACTACGCGGGTGAGGAATGGGTGTATCCCGGCCGTTCCAGCTTCCGGCCCGATCTTCTGGATAGCCTCGCCGCGGAGCAGGGCTTGGTATGCAAGCATTTGCAGTGGCCTCATCCCCACGGCCAGAGCTGGGTGGTGTTTGCGGCTGCCGGCAGGGCCGCCACCGTGCCGGATTTCACCGGCATCTCGAAGTACATTAGCTATGTGGGTGTGCCGCCGCCCTGGGGTGCGCCCGCGGCGTCCGGCGCTGCCAGTTAGGTTGTTTCCGCCGCCTACCAGGTGCCCATGTCTTCGCGGAGCATGTTGAGCGGATTCGTCATGCGCGCCGACAGCTTGCCGCTCTTGATCTTGCCGTCCGCGAAGCGCATCGTGACTCTCCCCGCGATCGACTTGGCTTTCCAGGCAACCAGCCTCTTAGATGTGGCCACCCCATCTACCGTGACGGTGTCGCCTTTGACCGAGATGTTATTCAAGCGGAGCATCTTCAGGTCCGCCTCGAAACGGTCCTTATGCCAGTCGATAATGGCTTGGCGGCCCTTGTAGGCGGTCATGTTGAAGTCGATCGCGGCGTCGTCGCTGAAGAATTCGACGCAACGCTCCAGATCCCGCTTGTGGAAGGCGTCCAGATAGGCCTCGGCGAGCGCCTTCAACTCCGCTTCGGTCGCGGTTTTGTTTTCATTTTCCGTATCGTTCATGGTCGATGTCCTGCCCAGATGCTTTCGGCGACGGCGCCTTCTTCCTTGACTGGATCTTTCGTCTTCCCGAGCGCTTGCAGCTTGTCCGCCAGCCAGCCTTCCAGTTCCGCCTCCATATTGGCGGCCAACTGCGGCTGCTCGGCGGCTATGTTGCGGTCCTCTCCCGGATCGGCCGCCAGATCGTATAATTCCCGGTCCGGATTTCCCAGCATATCCGGCTGGCGGGCCAGGATGAACTTGTACCGGCTATTCCGCAGATAATACTTCGCCTGCCAGGTGGATTCGAGGCCAATCACGCGGTCGTATCCGGAGGGCTCTTCCTGCCCCTGCATCTGCTGCAGGAAGCTGCGCCCCTCCATCTCTTCCGGAATCACGCTGCCGGTCGCCTCCAGCAGCGTGGGGGCAACATCCGACAACTGCCGGAAGGGTGCAATGCGGCTACCGGCGCGCAGGTTGCCTGCCGGCCAATGCACGATGGTAGGCACCTGCACGGTGCAGTCGTAGAGGCCGTAGTGGTCATAGCAGATGCGGTGATCGGTCATGCTTTCGCCGTGATCCGCCCCCAGCCAGATAATTGTATTGTCGGCCATGCCCTGCTGTTCGAGAGTGGCCTGCAACGCGGCGATGCCTTCATCCAGATAGCGGATTTCGCGGTCGTAGAGCGCCGTTACGTATTTGGGATCCCGGATTAGGCCATTGGGGGTGCGCAGCCACGTATCTCGGGCCATGGCGCCGATCGGATGATGCCACCATTCGTCCAACTCGTGGTTGTCCGGATCGGTGGGATTGTGGCCATCGTAGAACAGGCCGCGCATGCGTTCCGGCGGGACATAGGGATAATGCACATCCCAGTAATGGATGAACATAAAGAACGGTCCCTTAGGAACGGTCTTGATCCATTGGATGGCGCGATCGTTCAATTCCTCCTGGGTGACGGAGGCGTAAAACATATGCTTCAGGCTCGGGTCGAGGATGTACTCATAGCCGCGCCCGAACCAGATGCGTTCCCGAAACAGGGTGTCCACGGCGCAGGTGGTATAGCCTTCTTCGTAGAGGATTTCCGGCAGCCAGGGCGACCCGCGGGTCAGTCTGGCCTTGCCGCCATGCGCCACCACGCCATGGGTGACCGGGTGTTGGCCGGTGAAGATGGTGGTATGCGAAGGCTGGGTCGGGATGCCGGGAGCGAACATGTTTTCGCAGAGCACGCCCTCACAGGCCAGCTTGTCGATGTTGGGGCTCGTGGGAAGCGGATACCGATAGCATCCCAGGTGATTGGCACGCAGAGAATCCGCGGTGATCAAGATAATATTAGGTTTTTCCTGCATGGATCGCCGATCCGCCCGTGGGCGGAGTTTACTCGATATAGCCCAGTTCCCGCAGCCGCTCGGCTACCAGGGCCTCATCTTCCGGCCGCATTACGGGCGTTGGGTCTTCAGACGGCGGGGCGGCCGGTGGCTCGGGGACGACTATATCCTCTTTGCGGGGTGTTTGCTCCATATGCCTCTAACTACTCTTGTTACGATAGCATACGTAATGGGCCGAAACCAACTCCCCAGGGAGTTTTCCCCGCGTATGGTACTGGCTGACGGCGTGCTATCCTCGGCATATATTGACGCGCGCCGGCTTAACCATACTGCTGCTTCTGGCGTGGGCCTTGCCTTCGGCAGGACAGGAGGCCGACGAATCCCGCTACATCGGCTCGCTAAATTCGGCATTGGACAGTTTGATTGCCAAGTTCTCGGCGCTTCCCCAACACCCTGTTATCTTCAGCGCCAACCTGATTCTGGCGCACGGCGTGGGGGTGAAAGGAGTACCCGCGAAGGCTCTGCTGGAGTACATCGACGCGCTGAAAGCGGCGGGCGCGCAACGCATCCAGTTCAATCCGGCAGTGACCAGCGTCGACGATCCCGAAGTCATGGAGAGATATGACGCGGTGGTGAAGCATATCCGCGAGTCGGGCCTGCAGGTGCAGATCAACCTGGTATACGCCAGAATCGGTAACCGCAACGCCGATATGGCCATCCGGGATTTTCGGGACTTTGCGGTTCCCGCGGTGAAGGCTTGCGCTCAATTCGCCGCCCGTTATCGCCCGGACTACCTGGTGCCCGTGCATGAGCCCCTCACGATGGATGTCCGCATGGGTATCCGAGTCGCTCCGCCCGCCTGGGTACAGTACCTCGACGATGCCGTCCGGGCCGTCAAGCGCGCCTCTCCCAACACCCTGGTAGGCGCCGGCGCATGGTATCGCGAGTTGCCTTATTACCGCGCTTTCGCCGCTATGCCCAATCTCGATTTCCTGACCATCGACATCTACGACCAGACGCAGCTCGACATCTACGACCAGATGGTGCGGATAGCGCATGCGGCAAACAAGCCTGTCTCCATCGAGGAGACGTGGCGGCCGGCTTTCACCGGCCCGCTGCCGCAACACGCTCTCAGCTCGGGGACTGGGATCGAATCCCATACCATAAAAGGGGTGGGCCACGCGGATTTCGAGGACTTGGACGCGAAGTGGATGAAGGCGATGGTACTGTACGCCTCCACACATGGGATGGAAGCCGTTACCCCCTTCTACAGTCAGACATTCTTCGCCTATGTCGCCTCGGGGCCGGACCGGCCAATCGATCGCGAATACAACGAGAAAGTCATTCAAGCAATCGCGCAGGGCCGGCGCACTAAAACCTTTGAGGAATATCGCACTCTCCAGCAGAAGTTCGGGAAACCGATTGCCGTCCCGCCCGGTTCGCTCCGTAACAATCCTTAAGACCAAGCCATTTCCCCGACCGGTACTATACTAGTCCTGTAACAGTTGACTTTGGAGCGCGCTTCCCACAGAATTCAAAGGGTATGCAGAAATTTCTATCGATGGCCGTGTTGATCGGCGCACTATTCGCAATCCGCACTTCTTGTGGCGCCGCAACGCCCGTATTGACCACGCTATATAGCTTCCCCGGAGAAGACGGCGCTTTCCCGGAAGCGGGAGTGGTTATTAACAACGGCAATCTCTTCGGTACGACATATGCCGGAGGTACGGGGTGGGGCTCGGTGTTCGAGCTGGCGCCGCCGGTGGCCCCGAGCACGGCCTGGACTATCCACCCGCTTTACGCTTTCACTGGCCTCGCCGATGGGGCGAATCCTCGCGCCGGTTTGGTCTTCAGCTCGCGCGGAGTGATCTATGGCACCACGGAACAAGGCGGGGCTTTTGGCTACGGCACGGTATTCTCTTTGACGCCCGTCGGCGGTGGAAAGTGGACCGAGGCGGTGATCTACAGTTTCACAGGCCAGGGCGGCGATGGAGCTAATCCCGAAACAGGCTTGATCCTAACCCCCAAGGGATTGCTTTACGGCACAACCGCAGCCGGTGGGACCGGTTACGGCACCGTGTTCTCGATGACGCCGGCGGTCGGCGGAACCTGGACCGAGAAAGTGATGTACAGCTTTGCAGGCGCACCCACAGGGTGCGGCACAACCGGCAATCCGGCTTGCGACGGAGCGACTCCCTTAGGAGGCCTGACGCTGGTTCCCACTACCGGGACGGTATATGGCACAACCTACAGCGGCGGCATTGCGGGCTATGGCACGGTCTTCCGGTTGGTCCAGTCGGGCTCAGTCTGGAACGAGACCGTGCTCTACAGCTTTAACGGCGCATTCTCAGGTGTCGGCGAGACCCCGCCAGTGCCCTGCGGCACCAGCGGTCAGCCAGTTTGCGATGGAGGCGCCCCCGATGGCAACGTAGTGATCAACTCGGCGACCGGAGCGCTCCTGGGTACGACCACCCTGGGTGGCAATCCCGCAGGCTGCCCGGAGGGAGGCTACGAACAGGGCTGCGGGGCCATATTTCAATTGACGCCCCCGGTGGCCCCGAGCACGACCTGGACCGAGAGTTTGATCTACGCCTTTACAGGCGCCCCCCAAGATGGCATTATTCCCGCTTCCAACATCGTATTGCCTTCCAGCACCGGCCCGATCTACGGTACGACCTTCGCAGGCGGGGCTGCTGGTATTAATGTCTGTTTCCCGCAATCGTACACGGGCTGCGGCATAATCTACACCTTGAAGCCGCCCGTTGCCCCGAGCACAACCTGGACCAAAGCCGACCTGGCCGTGTTTAACGGCGACAACGGGGGTGGTCCCAACGGCGTGGTGCTCAGCTCAGGCGGCGGGGTGCTCTATGGAACGACCTACGATGGCGGCCTTTCGGGCGGCTATGGCACGGTATTCCAGCTAACTTTCTAATCCCAGCGGTGTACGGGCATGCGCTGCGGGACGCTTAGGCGCAATACTCTTCACTTAATAAACATTTCTATGGTATTCTGTTCTAGAGCGCAGCCTCTCCTGGAGGTCACTCATGGACGAAATGAGGGTGGAATCAACCG